>Ga0208612_1000483_pt1 | contig 17583 bp, 12 predicted proteins | sample AntDryMetagUQ889_FD_188089 | JGI IMG/M metagenome (GOLD analysis project Ga0208612, IMG submission 188089) | Polar desert microbial communities from Antarctic Dry Valleys - UQ889 (SPAdes) | ecosystem: Environmental > Terrestrial > Soil > Desert | place: Antarctic Dry Valleys | collected 2008-12-31 | reverse complement strand
TTGGAGTCAGTGGCGCGCTGCGCGCGCGAGACGTCTCTCGGCCGGGCGAAGTCCACGACGAATTGGCTGAGGAGTCCGTCGTCATTCGCCGCCGTGAACCCGTGGTCGCCTATACGACGCCTCGCCCAGCGGCGCCGCCGCGGGCTCCTCGGCAGCATCGCCTTGGGCGGGAGCCCCTGCCCCGGGCTCCTCCTCTCCGGCCCCCTGATCCGCACCCGCCTGTCGATCGCGCGGCGTGGTTTCGGCTGCCGGATCGTCGCCGAGCTTCGGTATGAGGAATGCGGCCAGAAGAGCCAGCAGCACCAGCGCACCCAGCCAGACGAGCCAAGGTTTCGAGTCCGACTCACGAGGTCTGGGCGACAGCGCTGGACGGGAGTGGACGCGCTCGGCGGCGAGCTCCTGTCTCGTCGGTGCGACGTACGGTTCGTCTTCGACCATCGTCGCGGTCGCAGGGGCGGCGACCGCGGTCTCCGCTTGCGTCTCGACGACATCATCCGCTGCGACGCTCTCGAGCATGGAACGGAGACGATCGGGGTCGGGCCTGGCGGCCGGGTCTTTCGCTAGTAGCGCGCTGATCGCAGGCGCGAGGCCGCCCGCCCTCTCCATCGGCCTCGGCTCGTCGTGCACGACGGCGGTCAGGGTCGGGATGGCCTGGCCCTTGTCGAACGGAGGCACACCCTCGACCGCGTAGTACAGCGTGCTCCCCAGGGCCCAGAGATCCGATTCCGGGCCGGAGGTGTCCTGGCTCGCTTGTTCCGGCGCCATGTACGAAGGTGATCCGAGGATCAGCCCGGTTGCCGTCAGCTTCGGATCGCCCTTTACCGACGCGATGCCGAAGTCCGCAAGCTTCGCCACACCGTCCGGGATCATCACGTTGCCGGGCTTGACGTCCCGGTGCGTGATGCCCTGGCTGTGGGCGAGCTGCAGCGCCGACAACACGTTGAGCCCGATCTCGGCGACGCGCTGAGGCGGAAGCGGGCCATTGTTCTTCACGAGGTCCGCGAGGCTCGGGGCGTCCACGAGCTCCATGACTATGAACGTGTGCCCGTCCTCCTGCACGACGTCGAAGACGGTGACCGCGCAGGGGTGGCTCATGCGGGCGGCCGTCTGGGCCTCCCGCATGACGCGGTTCTTCATCGCGTCGACATCCTGCTCGGACAGGGTCGGCGGCAGCTTGACCTCTTTGACCGCGACCTGACGCTTCAGGACGCCGTCCGTCGCGCGCCAAACGGTGCCCATACCGCCCTTGCCCAGCTGGTCTCCGAGCGCGTAGCGACCCGCGATCAAGCGCTCCGTTGCATTTGGCATGTGAGGGTTGTTACCCGACCGCCCCAGACTTATTCGCCCGCCTTGCTTCCGAGGCTCGAGGGCCGGACCGGGGGTGGGGCCTCATCCCCCTCACCCCCCCACCTACGCTCGCCTGATCGCCGGGATCGTGGCCGGGAGCCGGCATCCGCGCACACCTGTGCGATTGGTCTTGCGGCCACGGACTGCGGGCGACTCGTTGCCTACGGACCGCCCAGCACCACGTCCGGTGGCGAACCGCTTCCTGGTTAGGCGTAGAGGCGGGACAGACGGTGCTCGATCGAGCGGCGCACCTCGGCCACCTGTTCGTCGTTCAGCTTGCCCCCCCACGCGTCGCGGACGTAGAACACGTCGACCACGCGGGCTCCCAACGTATCGATCTTCGCGACGTGGATGTCTAGGTCTAGGTCCCCCAGAGCCGCGGCGATCCCGTAAAGGAGGCCGATGGCATCCGAGGTGCGAACCTCGATGACCGTGGAATGTTCGGACACGTCTTGGAGCACGCGCACGTCGGGCGCCGAGGTCTGTTCGCCGTAGTCGCGGATCTTGCGGTCGAGCCGCGCCTCGAGGGCCAAGCGTCCCGAGTATGCGGCCTGGAGGTCGCCGATCACGGCGGCCCAGGTGGCCTTCTTGGTCGTCGCCGCTATGAAGCGCTGAAGAGCGACCGAGCCGGCCGTCGAGAAAGCCTGGGCCCGTAAGACCGAGATGCGGTGGAGGGCCAGGACACCTGCGGTGCGGGCGAGTGCTCCCGGTCGGTCGGGCACGCACAAGGTCAACGCCGACTCGTCCTTCTCGGTGCCTTCGTCGAGGCGATAGCGAAGATCGCCGCGTTTGGGCGACTGGAGCAGCAGACGGACGTCGTCGACCATGTCCGGCAGGTGTGTGGAAGCGAGATACGACGGAGGCAGGGTTTCGAGAACATCGAGAACCCGCCCGGCCAAACTGGGTTCGTACGCCTCGATCTCCTCGGCCTTCACCCGCACGTCGCTGCGTAGAGGAAGCGTCCCCGTCTCGAGCGCAACGAGCGTCTTCTTGTAGAGGTCGCGTACCAGCGTTGCCTTCCACTCGCTCCAACCCTCGGGCCCGGTTGCGCGACCGTCTACCACCGACAGGATGTATAGGAAGCGCAGCTCGCGCGCATCCCCGATCTCCTCGGCGGTGGCGGCGATGACCGCCCCGTCGTCTAGATCGCGTCGGGTTGCGGTGTCCACCAGTGTGAGGTGATGGCGCACCAACGATGCGACCAGGCGCCCGTCCGACGGAGTCAGTCCCATGCGTGCCGTCGCCTGCAGCGTCAAACGTTCGCCCGCTACGGAGTGGTCCTCGCCCGAGCCTTTACCGATGTCATGGAGCAACGCCGCGAGGTAGAGCAGGTGTATGTCACCGGCCTCCGCGGCGGCGATCGCCGCGACCGGGTCCTCATGGACGACCCGGTCGATCTCCGATACGGCCACGAAGAGATGACCGTCGACCGTGTAGCGGTGATACGGATCGTGCTGCGCAAGGGCGCGGATCCGCAGCCACTCCGGGATGAGAGCCGGCCACCCACCCGTGTGATCGATCAACTCCAAGGCGGTGACGGCATGAGGGCCGCGCAGAAGGTGCCAGAAAGCGGTGCGAAGTGTCTCGTCCCACTTCCCGGCTTCGGACGCCGTGTTGAACGAAGCGCTCACCCAGCGGATCGCTTCGGGCGAGAGGTGACGAGCGACATGAGCCCGCTGCGCGAGAAGGTCGACGGCACCTGCGAGGTCGGGTTCCGTGTGCGGCGGAACGGTGAGTGTGTTGTCTTCGACGCGCGCGAAGCTGCTCAACACCTTGAGGCCCCCGCTTCGCTTCGGGCCTCCCAGGATGTCGTCCAGCATCTCGAACTCGAACAGCGCCCCGTGATGCTCGATCGTCCGGGCCGCCGAGTGGACCGCATGCATCAGCTGAGAGGCCGCGTCATCACCCTCCAGTCCGAGATCCTCGGCGACGGTCGCTTGTAGGTCGATACGTATCCGGTCCTGGCGCCGCTTGGCGTGCCCGTGCAGTCCCTCACGCACCGCCACTAGCGTGCCTTCTGCGGAGTCCAACAGTGCGGGCCACTCTCTGTGCGGATCGAGCGCGTGCAACCAGCGGAGACGATGGATGTCCCTCAGCCCGCCCACGTCCTCCTTGAGGTCGGGAGCGAGGACCCAGCCCGCCCGTTCCACACGTTGATGACGCTGCCCGGTGGAGTCGACGATGCGCCGCGCCAGCTTGCGCGCGTCCCGGTTGAGCCACCGGCGACGCCTGTCGAGGAACTCGTCGTAGAGCTCGTCGTTGCCCGCCAGGTGCCGGGCGGACAGGATCGCCGTGGCTGCATCGAGGTCGACGCCGGCACGCTCGATCGTCTCCTTCGGCGTCCGCACAGCGTGGCCCACCTCGAAGCCGGCATCCCACATCGGATAAAGAAGGCCGCGCACGGTGGCCGGTGTGACGTCGGACCCTCCGACCAGCACGAGCAGATCGATGTCGGAGTGCGGGGAGAGCTGGCCTCGTCCATATCCGCCCACGGCGACGACCGCGAGCGGGGGAGCGTCGCCGAGCGCTGCGCCGATGAGGTCTCGCAGCGCTGCATCGAGAAGCCGGGCCCGCTCGATCGCAGGCCCGGCTCCCTTCGACAGACCGAGCACGTGGGGGATCTGCAGCTCGGCCAAAGACGACTGCACTAGGGGGAAACCACTAGATGGCGTCGCCACCCTTCTCGCCGGTGCGGATCCGCACGATCTGCTCTGCGGGGATGACCCACACCTTCCCGTCTCCTATCGAGTCGGTTCGAGCGCTGGTGACGATGGCTTTGACGACCTCGTCCACCTGGTCGTCGTCCACCGCTACCTCCAGGCGCGTCTTCGGCACGAAGTCGACCTGGTACTCGGCCCCCCTGTAGACCTCGGTGTGTCCCTTCTGACGACCGAAACCACGGGCGTCGCTCACGGTCATGCCGCGGATCCCGATCGCTTCGAGGGCCTCTTTGACCTCGTCCAGCTTGAAGGGCTTGATGACCGCAACGACCAGCCTCATGCGCCACCCCCTTGCGTGACGACGACGTGAGATGCCGCCGTCGAGTGCGCGGGCGCGGCATCCGCCCGATGTGCGAAGGAGCCCGCCGTCTCATTGAGTGAGTAACCGACCTCGGAGTGCTGACTGAGGTCCAAGCCGATGATCTCGTCCTGTTCGGAAGCGCGCAGTCCGATCGTTGCTTCGACGAGCTTGGCGATCCCCATCGTGACGATGAAGGAGAAGGCCAGGGTCGCGAGTACCGCAACGATCTGCTTGCCCATCAGCGCAAGGCCGCCCCCGGCGATGAGGCCGTCCGCTCCGAACTCGTTGACCGCGACTGTCCCGAACACTCCGAGCAGCAGCGAGCCGACGATGCCGCCGACCAGGTGGACGCCGACGACGTCGAGCGAGTCGTCATAACCCAGCTTGAACTTCAAACCCACCGCCCAGGAACACATGAGGCCTCCGGCGAGCCCGATCGCGATGGCGCCCATCGGCCCCACGAACCCCGCCGCGGGAGTGATCGCAACCAGGCCTGCGACCGCACCGGAAGCAACGCCAAGCGTGGTGGCTTTGCGTTCCTTGCGGGATTCCATCAAAGCCCACCCGAGAGCGCCTGCAGCCGCTCCGAGGTTCGTGGCCAGGAAGGCGGACGCCGCCAGGCCGTTGGCGCCCAACGCGCTTCCCGCGTTGAAGCCGAACCATCCGAACCACAGGATGCCCGTACCGAGGATCGTCATCGTCAGGTTGTGCGGCACGAACGCTTCTTTACCGAACCCTTTCCGCTTGCCGACCACCAGGATGACTGCCAGCGCCGCTATGCCGGCATTGATGTGGACGACGGTCCCACCGGCGAAGTCAAGCGCTCCGAGCTTGAAGAGCCAACCGTCGGGATGGAAGACCCAGTGCGCGACCGGGGCGTACACGAGCAGCAGCCAGGCGCTCATGAAGGCCACGTAGCCCGAGAACTTGATCCGTTCTGCGAACGCACCCGTGATGAGGGCCGGGGTGATGACGGCGAACATCATCTGGAACGTGGCGAACAGAGTGTGCGGGATCGTCTGTCCTAGGAACCCTCCGGGATGCGGGTCCGCGCCCACGTCGCGGAACCCGATGAAGTCGAGGCCCCCGATCAACCCGCCCACGTCGGTGCCGAACGCGAGCGTGTAACCGACGATCACCCACAGGATCGCCATCAGCCCCATCGCGAAGACGCTGTGCATCAAGGTGCCCAGTACGTTCTTCGACCTCACCATGCCTCCGTAGAACAAAGCTAGTCCCGGCGTCATGAAGAGAACCAACGCCGTGGACGCGAGAACCCAAGCGGTATCGCCCGTGTCCACCGATCACCCCTTCCTGGATCTTGTTAGGGAAGTCGACTGTCTGGACGCCACCTTCTGACGCTCGTGTTTCGAGGTTGTTTCACGGCCATTTCCCGCCGGTAAAGGTTGTCCACAGGCCAACCGGTCTTTGCTCGTTTGAGGTCGCAAAGCGACCCCAGTTGCACAAAGACGCGGGGGGTGCGACGCCGGTTAGAGGGCGGAGGCGGCGGGTTCGTCCAGAAGGAAGGTCACGTTGGGGTGGGTGGCCAGAAGACGGGCAGGGCAGGTCTCGACGGGCTCGTTCCCCTGGATCACTCGGGCCACCGTCTCGGCTTTCTTCTCGCCGGTGACCAGCAGCAGGATGGTCTTTGCCGACAGCATGGCGGGTGGGGTGAGGGTCAGGCCCTGCATGCCGTCGGGACGGTCCACTGCCCGGCACAGCCGTTCCGTCTCTTCCAGGGCCGGCGAGCCCGGGAACATCGCGCCTACATGCGCGTCGGCTCCCATACCCAGAAGCAGCAAGTCCACGCCACCCTCGATCACGGGAGCGATCTCCTCGCTGTAGAGAGCGGCAGCTCTCTCCGGAGGCTCTTCGCCGCGCATCCGGTGGACGCCCGACGGAGCGGCCCCGCCGAACAACAGCTCGGTGACCATCTTGAAGTTGCTCTCATCGTGGTCGGGCGGGACGCAGCGCTCGTCGGAGAACAAGATGTCGAGCCCGCCCAGCGACGGGGGAGAGACCTCCTCGATCACGGGGTAGATCTTCTGAGCCGTCGTCCCGCCGGTCAGCACGAGGGAGCCCCCGGTACCGGGAAGCAGCCCCGCGATGATGTCGGCGGCGGCCGCGGGATAGGCGGACGTGCCGAAGACTTCGATCTGGAAGCTCACGAGCTCCCGTTCCTCCACGAGCGCCCGTCGCCGGTCAGCAGCTCGTCGGCGGACTTGGGCCCCCACGAACCCGGCTCGTAGAAACCGGGTCGTCCGCCTTCGCTCCAGTGGGCGCTGATCGGATCGACGATCTCCCACGCCTCTTCGATCTCGTCGGAGCGTGTGAACAAGGTCGCGTCCCCGAGCATGCAATCCAGGAGCAGCCGCTCGTACGCCTCCGCGCTGCCCGACCCGAAGTCGCTCTCATAGTCGAACTCCATGTCCACGGTGCGTACCTCGACCTCGGGCCCCGGGACCTTGGTCCCGAAGGTCAGAGAGATGCCTTCGTCGGGCTTGATGCGGATGACCAGCACGTTCGGCTCCAACTCTTCAACCGCGGTCTTGGCGAACAACAGGTGCGGCACGCTCTGGAACTGGATGGCGATCTCGGTCAACGTCTCTTTCATCCTTTTTCCGGTGCGAAGGTAGAAGGGCACGTCCGCCCATCTCCAGTTGTCCACCTGCAGCTTCATCGCGACGTAGGTCTCGGTCGACGAGGTACCGTCCACGCCTTCTTCGTCGCGGTATCCCTTGTACTGACCGCGCACGGCGATGTCGCCGCATTGGTCCGGGGTGGGGCGCCGCACGGCTCTCAGAGCTTCGACCTTCTTGTCTCTGATCGCGTTTGCGTCCCACGCGACCGGTGGCTCCATCGCGACAAGGGTGAACAACTGCAGCAGATGGTTCTGGCCGACATCGCGCAGCGCGCCGGTGCCCTCGTAGAAATCGCCACGGGTCCCGATGCCGAAATCCTCAGAGAACGTGATCTGAACGCTGTCGATGTAGCGGCGGTTCCAGATGGGCTCGAAGATCGCGTTCGCGAACCTGAACACCAACAGGTTCTGCACGGTCTCTTTGCCCAGGTAGTGATCGATCCGGAAGATCTGATCCTCCGAGAAGGTCTGCAACAACGACGTGTTCAGATCTTTCGCCGAGTCCAGGTCGTGGCCGAACGGCTTCTCGACCACGAGGCGATGCCATCCGGCCGTGTCCAACAATCCGTTCTTTCCGAGTTGCTCGACGACTGGGGCGAACAACTTCGGATGGGTCGACAGGTACCAGAGCCTGTTCCCCCCGGTCCCGCAGGCCTCGTCGACCTCTTCGAGCTTCGTCTTGATCTGTCGGAACAGCTCGGGGTCGTTTATGTCGCCGGGGATGTAGAAGATGTCGGAAGCGAAGTTCTTCCACGAGTCCACGGTCGGAGCGATACGAGAGTGTTCATCTAGGTCGTTGCGCGTGTCCTTCGCGAACTGGTCATGGGTGAACTCTGTTCTAGACGTGCCCAACAGCGCGGTCTCGGTGGGGATGAGACCTTCCACTTGCAGGTTGTGCAGGGCCGGGAGCAGCTTCTTGCTGGCGAGGTCGCCGGAGGCGCCGAAGATGACCACGACACAGGGGTCGGGCCGTCGCCGTGCCGTCACAGCCAGACCTCGTCCAGGAAGTCGGCGATCACGTCCGACAGACGGTTCGGCGGGAACCGCAATTCGAAGAAGGAGTTGGCCTGCACCAGCTCCGCATTCGGGAGCTCGCGCGCCAGTGCTTTCGCATCCGAGAAGGGATGCAGGATGTCCCGGTTGTGTCCGATGATCAACGCGGGCTGGTCGATCTTGGAGCGCTCATCCGGGTGCGGCGCCAAGCGGCCCGTCAACAGTCCGTGCAGCACGGCTGCGGATCCCACGGGATCGGCGGAGAGAACGTCGAGAGCGATGTCGGTGAACAGGTTCAGGCCGCGCGGGACGCTGCGGGCAACGCGCGCCGCCATGCGGATAGGACCCGTCATCTCCGCGAAGGCGATCGTCAGAGGCAGGAAGATCGCCGCGGCTGCTGGGGCTGCCCGTTCTAGGACGGGCATCTCGAGGAACAGCGCGCGGGTCCGCTCCGGGGCATGGTCTGCGAACTCCAGCGCCACGTTCGCGCCCAGAGAGGTCCCCCCGACCACCGCCTCGGGGATGTCCAACTGGTCCAGTAGTGCGACGACCTGGCGCGAGAAGAGCTCCATCGAGTAGTAGCGCGAGTGCGGAGGCCGCTCGCTTGCTCCGTGACCGAGGAGATCGATCAGGATGACGCGGTTGCCGCGTTCCGCGAGTGCATCGGCGAGTGGGTAGTGATGCTTGCGAGGAAGCAGGAGACCGTGGATCAGGACGAGGGGACGCTCGGCCGCGCCTTGTTTACGGCCGCGCTGCTCGTAGGAGATGCGGAAGCCGTCGTAGTTGAACGTGGGCATGACGGGACACTCTACGTCCGTCCTCGCGAGGTGGGGCTGCTAGCGCTCGGTCTCGCGCTTCCGCTTGAGCAGACGCGACACGTGGGAGGTGTCGTCGGGCCCGGCCCCCGACTCTGCCGGCGGCGCGGCTTGCGAAGGCGGTGTGTTTTCAGGAGTGGGCGCGGATCGCGGCCGAGGTGAGCCTTCGGACGCCTGCGCGGGCTCGGTGACCGGCGGCGTAGGGCTCGTTTCCCGGGTGCGAGCGTCCGTTGGTACCGCAACCTGCGGAGAGGTGGTTTCCGTGCGCGACTGGCCGGGTGGAACCTGCGACGGCCCCTTCTTCGTTTTCAGAAGACGGTCGACGTGCGTGCTCTCGCGGGGCCCCGGGCCCGAGAACGGCGAGCCCGGCAACCACCCCGGACGCCAGGCTTTCGCGGCCGCGATCTCGTCGCGGGTGATGATCACGCGCCGCAGCGCCACGTCGACGGGGAACAGCAAGGCGGCAAGGAGCACGAGCCACGAGGTGATCTCGACCGTCCGGCGTCCGGACGGGAGATCGGGATCGAACGCATCCACAGGATCTATCCCATAGCGGCCGGCCCCCGAGGCCGCGACCTCTCGCAGCAGCGTGTCGTTGGGGGGGCCGGGCTCGTACTCGGCCGAGTACGACCGAACGGCGCCGACGGACTCCCGGTAGAGGGAGTCGCCGTCGTCTTCGAGACCGACGGAAACCAGGTACACCCCCGCCGCGCCGGCCGGTGCGATCCCAGAGAACGAAGACAACCCGGACCGCGACAGGTCCACGCGGCGGGTCGCTCCGTCCGGCCCCACGACGGTGGCGGTCCCGGCCGTGCCCTCGGGGATCTGGTCCTCGGCCTCGAGGAGTATCTCGATCCCGGAGCGCGTTGCGCTGGTTCGCGTGGAGAAGCCGGGCTCCGCGGCCGCCGGCAGGGTCTCGCGCACGACGCCGGACCAGAAGTCGGCGAAGCCGTCCCAATCCACCCATCGACGCGACCAACGCGGCTTCGCGTCCGATGTCCATGACGTAGCCATTCCGAGTCCCGTCCTCCAGGTGGCGAGCAGCGGATCGTCGTACTTGCCCGCGGCCAGAAGGACCGAGGCGGAGGGCTTGGACGAGGTCCCGATGTAACCCATCAGCGGCGGGGTGCTGGCCAGCCGTTCGGTGGTGGGAGACGAACCCGTGATCTTTGGATAGAAGACGCCTTCGTTGATGTACCGGCGAGTTGCGATCACGACCTCGTTCATCAGCAGCTCCGGGATCTCGTGAAGGTCGCGGCCCGCGTAAAAGCGACCTCCTCCCGCCTCGGCCATCTTCTCGAGCTCGTCGCCCGGCCCTTCACCCGTCGCAAGCACCGACAACGTGATGCCGCGCTTTCGGACCCACCGCCCCGCGGCCACAAGCGACTTTTGATCCGTGAACCCGTCGGTGAACATCACGATGTGTTTCAACGACGCACGCGAGGTCTCCAAGGCTTTCACCGAGGCGCGCAGAGCCTGAGGGATGTTGGTGCCGCCCTGCGGCTGGAGGCTCTCCAGACCCTCCCGCACCACCTCGTCGGGAGGAAGTTGGCTGAGCGGCACGACGAAGCGCGACCTGGTGTTGAACGCAAGGATCCCGACCTCGTCCTGCTGTGTAAGGGCCTCGATGGCCCGGGCGGCGGCCGAGCGCGAGATGTCGGTCTTGTTCACCCCGCCCTCCTCCCGGCCCTGTCCGCCTTCCGGGTTGCAGTGGCACGCGGTCATACTCCCGGAGGTGTCGATCGCCAAGACCTGCGCGATCGAGGGCCGCCGGCGTGGATCTTTGATGTCGGAGTTGAGAGGCAACAGCGCTTCCAGACGCGAGCCGCGGTAATCACCCAGCGACCACGACGTCTCGCCTCCGACCGTGACGAGGCCGCGACCGAGGTCGCGCACGAAGCCCTCTAACGAGCCGAGCTGCGTATCGGTGAGAGCGTTCGCTCCGACGTCGACCAGCACGATGGAGTCGAGGGCGGCCAGTTCGTCTCCACTGGGGAATCGGGCTAGAGGCATCCGTTCGACGATGAGATCCCGTCCCTCCAGCGCCCGCGCCAGCGTCGCTCCCTCACCGGCGGCGCCCTCCACTATCGCGATGCGCGGCCGACCGGCTACGAGAACCAGAGCCGCCGCCGAATCGTTCTCGGGAACCACATCGCGGCCCGTGGAAACGTCGACCCGGTATGTCAGGGGGCCGGGTTCCGAAGCCCGGCCCTCGAAGCTGATCTGTCTCTCGCCGGGTTCGAGCGCGAGCGTTCTGCGCTGGATGATCCGCTCTCCCTTGCGGATGACGAGCGTCGCCTCCATCGGTGTGTTCGACGACACGGTCGCTTCGACCGGGAAGCTTTCGCCGACCCTGACGCGAGACGGCGCGTCGACGCGCAGGACGGCTGCGTCCGGACCAGACCCTCCCGCCACCGCAACGGAGTCGACGCTCAGTCCTTGTGTCTCCAATGAGATGGCCTCGGCCCTAGCGTCTCCGGTGTTCTCGCGGCCATCCGATAGCAACACAACGCGCCGTCTGGCGCCGTCGGGCATCAAGGCGGCGGCGAGCCTTAGAGCGCGCGCCAAGTCGCTTTGAGACGGATCGGGACGACTGGCGATCGAGATGAGCTCGGGGTCTTCCTGGACCGTTAGCTCCACGCGCGCATCTCCTCCGAATACAACGACTCCGGCGAGCGCGTCCTTGGGTTTCGAGCTAAGCGCGTTCTGCACGAACGACTCGGCCGTTGCTCGTCCGCTCGCGCCGACGCTGTCTGAAACGTCCACCACGAAGATGGTGGCAAGCGTGCGCTCGGGCAGCGACAAGGCAAGTCCGGACATCGCCAGCACGATCGCGGCGACGATGAGGCTGCGGACGATCGCAGCGACGCGCCGTTGGCGGGCCGGAACCGCGCCCATCCCACGACGGTAGATCACCCAGACCAGGGGGATCAGCGCGAGAGCGAGCAGCCATGCGGGATCGGTGAAGGTCATGCCGGTTCCCGCTCCCGTCTGAGCAGTGCGGTGATCTCCGTCGCGCCGGGTCGGCCGTGACCCCACCACCATTCGACAAGCAGCAGCAGCAACGCGAGGCCGAGGACCCAGACGACGACGGGATGGCGAGCGGTCCGGGTGAGTCCCGGGCGCGCTGGGTTCGGCCGCACCGAGATGTCCTTGGGGGCGAGCTCGGATTCACCCGGCGGGAACGACAGCGCGACCGTCCGTCGACCGATCTCCTCTTCGCCATCGAAGAAGGTGAGGCCGTAGAAGCCCGTGCTAGAGGTGTCCTCGAGGGCTTGGCCCGGCAGGAGCTGTTGGCCTCTGCCCCCGGGGATGGAGGCTTCGATCGCGGTGGTGCCGGGCAGCGGCGCGATCTCGATCGGGTCTCCGGCATGTCGAGCGCTCGGCGGTTCCGAGCCGGTGAGCCACGAGAACACGTGATCTATGAAGATCGGGAACGCCACCTGCAGTGGGAGGTTGCTCTCGTTGAGAGAGAAGCCGATGAACGCCCTGCGGTAACTCCCCTGCGACCAGGTCGCGACCAACGGCGCATCGCCAGACCCGAGCAACGTCCTGGCCCCCGGGATACGGACGTCGTCGGTGCGCGCTATCGCCAGCTCCGAGAGATCGACCTGATCCAACAGCGGATCGTCGGCCGCTACGTAAGTGATCTGAGGTGTCTTGATGACGCCGGAAGTGGTGACGCCTGCCGGCGAGACCTTCGGCGCGATGAACAGGGCGGGGGCTCTCACGCGACGCGGCACCACCGCGCGGTCGTAGACGACGAGGTCGTAGCCGGCGCCGTCGTCCGTAGCTTCTTCGGTGTCGACCTCGGCGGCGGGGATCTGTTCGAGGAGACTCTCCAGAAAGAAGTTGCCGGGTCCGACGACCAGGATCTTGCGTGGCGCCGATCGCTCGAGGACCGCGAAAGCGGCGTTGTCTTGAGGCAGGTTGTCTTCGGACACGATCGACGCCACCACGCGGCCCCCGAGGGGCCCCAGCTCGAAGGAACGTTCGAGTGCGGAATCCGCAGCGACCTCGATGGTCTCGCTCGCGACCTCGACGTCATCGACGTCCACGGATAGGTCTACCGTCCGTTCATCGTCGTCGAAGTTGTGGATCTCCACCAGAGCGCGGAAGCCGTTGGGCCCGTCGCCGACCTCTAGCCCTGACACCGCCACGTTCGATGAGGTCGTCCCCACCTTCCGAACGATCGTTCCGGGCGGCACCAGCCTCAACTCCTCCTCCGAAAGCCCTCCATCGGAGAGCAGCGCGATGGACGCGGGCTCACCGGGCGTCTCGAGGCTCTCCGCAAGCAAGAACGCCTCGGCGAAATCGGCAGCGGCCTCCGTGGGCTCGATAGCCTCTATCGCTTTCATCGCTTCGCCCCGGCTGGACGTCGACGAGATCATCACCTGTGGCCTCGGGTTGGCCGACACCACGCTGACCGATGCACCGGGATCGAGCGACTCGATCAGCTTGCGGGCTTCGATGCGCGCTATCCCCATGCGCGACGGCAGTTGGTCGGTGGCCGCCATGCTTCCGGACGCGTCCATCACGAGCACCAGGTGATCGCCGGCGACCCCGGGAGCGGCGCGGTACGGCTGCGCCAGCGCAAGAACGAGCGCGGCGAGCAAGAGCAACTGCAATATGAGGAGAACGCTGGATCGGATGCGGTCCCAAGGGCGGCTGGCCGCGACGTTCCGGGTGGCCGCCTGCCACAGAAAGGTGGACGGGATCACCTGTCGCGGGCGGCGCGCCTTCAGCATGTAGGTGATCAGGATCGGGATCGCAAGAAGCGCCGAGGCCAGAGCAGCCGGAGCGAGGAGGCCGTCCATCAGGGCACCAACCGGACCATCAGCGGACCAGCCCGCCCTCGCGGAGCCGCACCAGCAGCAACGAGTCCAGATCGTCGTCCGGGGACACGAGCTCGTAATGCAGATCGCGCCTGCGGCAGGTTTCGCTCACCCGGCGCATCCACTCCGCCGTCCTCTTCCGGTATTGGCGCAGCACCTGATCCGACAAGGAGACCTCGACCGTGCCTCCGGCTTCGGAGTCGACCAGCAGCAGGTCCCCCCTGAAGGCCGGTTCCAGCTCGGCTCTGGAGAGGACGTGCAACAGCGCGCCGCCGGCCCCCGGTGAAGCCATCCTGCGCAGCGTCGCTTCCCAATCTTCGGTCAAGAGATCGCTGATCAGCACCGTCACCCCGCGCAGCCCTCCTGCGCTTGCGAACCGTTTCAGCGCGGTCGGCAGATCGCCTTTGCCGCCGGGCTCGACCTTGTCCAACCACTTGAAGAGAGCGATCGCCGAATCCCTGGAACGGGCCCAAGGGCTGGGCCTGATCCCCTTCGCGTCGACCACCCATATCCGAGCGCGGTCACCGTGCAGGGCAGCCAGATAAGCCAGCGCTCCTCCCACGCGCGCTCCCGTTTCGAACTTCGAGTCGAAGTTCATCGAGGACGTCGCGTCGAGCACGATCTGCAGTGTCACCTCGTCCTCTGCCTCGTACAGGCGAACCAACAAGCGATCCAGTCGCGCGTAGATCTGGTAATCGATCCGTCTGAAGTCGTCACCGGGCACGTAAGCGCGCCAGTCGGCGAAGTCGACCGAGCTGCCGAGACGCTTACTCCTGTGGCCGCCTGGATACGCGCCGGTCATGCGACCTCGCGTCGCCAGCGACAGCCGTTCCAGCCGCGAGAGGAACTCAGGCTCGAGCAGCATCAGCGCTCACCCCAGTGCTTCCACTTCCTTGGACGGAGACGGGACGTGTGAAACCACAGCGTCGACGAGTGCGTCCGGCGCCACGCCGTCCGCCAGAGCCTCGTAGGACAGGATCACGCGATGCCGCAGGGCGGGACGCGCCACCGTCTTCACGTCCTCCTCAGCGACGTTGAGGCGGCCCTCCAGAAGCGCGTTCACCTTGGCTCCCAATACCAGGGCTTGCGCGCCGCGGGGGCTGGAGCCGAAGCGCACGTAACGCCGCACGAGCTCGGGGGCCTCGGGACGCTGCGGGTTCGTGGCCGCAACGAGCGCGGCGACGTGACGCGCGAGATGGGGAGCAAGCGGTACCTCGCGCGTCAGGGCGATCATGCGCCGCAACCTGGCCGCGTCGAGCACCCTTGTGATGTTCGGTTCGTAGCGCGTCGTGGTTCGCTCCAGGATGGAGACCAGGTCCTCGGGCTCCGGCGGCTCGACCAGGATCTTCAGCAGGAATCGGTCCAGCTGGGCTTCGGGGAGCGGGTACGTACCCTCCATCTCGATCGGGTTCTGCGTAGCCATCACGAAGAAAGGCCGCGGCATGGGTCGCGTCTCTCCGGCGACGGTCGCGGCGCGCTCTTGCATGGCCTCCAGGAGGGCGGACTGCGTCTTCGGCGTCGCGCGATTGACTTCATCCGCCAGAGTCAGGTTCGCGAACAGAGGGCCGGGCGAGAACTCGAAACGTCGTCTCCCGTCTTCGTCCTCGTTGAACACCTGTGTACCGACGATGTCGGCGGGCATCAGGTCGGGCGTGAACTGGATGCGGGAGAACTCCAGGTCGAGCGCGTCGGCCAGCGTGCGCAGCAGCATCGTCTTGCCCAAGCCCGGCACGCCCTCGATCAGCGCGTGGCCCTCCGCGAAGAGACAGGTGAGGACCTCGCGGATCAGTTTGTCCTGGCCGACGATCATCTTCCGCACCTCGGCCTCGACGGCGAGGGCGGCGCTGCGGTACTCGTCGGGCGTTATGGCACCGGCGTTCGGGTCCGTGCGATCGGTCATCGGCCCTCCTTGGGAGCGAGAGATCGGAAGTAGGCGCGCACGAACGAGCGCAATGAGGCGGGGATGGCGAGCGTGTCGACCGAGCGCGCGGCACGGGCCGACCACTCCGGATACACGAAGCTGTAGGGGATCAGGATCTCGCCGTCGGTGCCTGCACCGATCTGGGTCCCCAGCTCGGTGTCCCGGCCCCCTTGGTTGGTGCCGGACACCCGCAACCTGTCGGCGACGTCCCGGCCGAAGATCGGGTCGTACACGGGCGCGTCGCCGGTCGATCTAGAGGCGTTGTTGCCGGTGCCATCGGGTTGCGCCGCCCCGCCGGTGGCGCCCTGCGCGTTGTTCGCGTTGGTCCCGCCCGCCCCGCCGGCACCCACGCCCTGGCCCTGGTTCTGGCCTCCCTGGCCGGAGCCCTGACCCTGACCCTGGCCCTCGCCTGGTCCCTGACCCGCGCCCTGCCCTGGCCCCGGGGACGCCCCCTGGGCCAGGGCGGACTGCGCCGCCGCCAGCTGCTCGCCCAGTGCTCCGAGAGAGGCCGAGGTCGCGGCGACGGCCTCTTGAGCGGCCATGCCGGCCTGCGCCGCGGTCAGGGCCTCGGCCGCGGCCGCGACGGCTCGAGGATCCCCCGCCTCGGCCAGCGCGGACGAAGCAGCCTGCATGGCCGCTGCCAGACCCGGATCGATGCCCTGCAATGATTCCGATAGCTGGCTCAAACGTTCGGAGGCCTCGCTGCGCTCGGCCTGCGACAGCTCGTTCATCTGCGCGGCCAGTTGCGCGAGCTGCTCGGCCGCCGAACCGGACAGGCCAGGAGCGAGCGGGTTGTCCTCGAGCGAGCGCTCGAAGCTGCGAGTCAGCGTCTTGGCGGCGACGTGATCTCCTTGCTGCAGCGCGGCCAGCCGGCGTTGTGCATCGAGCAGCTCCTGGAGAGCTTCTTCGATCGAGGGTGCGTCCTGCAGCTCTTGCGCCAGCCGGTCCAGCTCCTCCACCAGTTCCTTCTTCTCCTGCTCCGAGATGGGAGCCGCCTCGACCTCGCGCGCTCCTCGTTCGATCTCGGCGGCGGCTTCCTCGAGCAACTCGTTCTCTGCGACTCGCCTCTCCAGTACGGCGTCCATCGGGTTATCGAAGACCGCGAGCGCGAGAACCGCGAGCGCGAGAACGGTTGCGACGAGCAGACGACGCTCCGGCACGCGCAGCGGCGCGGCTTGCCGGTGTCCGTGAGCTTGCGCGTAGCGCGCCGCTTCCATCGCCTGCGCGCGCTCCAGCGCGACGCGGCGTTCTTCGTCGAAACCGGCGGCGGTGCCCAAACGATCGGCGGCGTTCAGATCGCGATCAGCGGCTCTGGCCACCAGATCCGTGGGGAGCGGACGCGCCAGACCAGCCAGGAAAGGGCCGAGCGCAGCGACCGGCAAGGAGATCGGGACCGCCGTCTCCTCCCAGCCAAGAGGCCACACGCGAGCGGCCAACATCAAGAGCAGCGAGGACGCCGACCAGATCACCAGACCGGCCCCCATCCACAGGAACCCTCGCCGAACGCGCACCCTCCTTGCGACCCGAACGAGCCACGGTTGCAGCTGCGGCGGGCCTCCGGAGCTCGTCATTTCTTGTGTCTCACCTTCATCATCTTGACGACCGGCGTGCGCAGCCGCCGCGAGGCGAGCCACAGCGCTCCGAAGCTGATCCACAGGAGGAACCCGACGTGGAACATCCAGAGACGGAACGACGGGAGCTCGGCGCGCCGCCCGATGTGGTCACCGAAGGCCGGACCCCCCATAAACGGCTCTCCCATCGGCATGGGGCCGCGCCCGCCCCGCGTGATGATCCGTCCGCCGCCATTCACGATCTCGACGGCGCCGACTTCATCGACCGTCGCTTCGAACACCATCCCGTCTCCGAACGCGACCATCCCGTTCTGCCGCAGGCCGGACAGTTGTCGGTCCCGCGTGTAGGAGCCCAAAGCCGACAACGGGGTGGGCAGCAGGTCGGGGGCTGCGGGATCGGTGACCGCGTCGGCCACCGCGGCCACGGGGTTGAGATAGA
>Ga0208612_1000480_pt1 | contig 17653 bp, 19 predicted proteins | sample AntDryMetagUQ889_FD_188089 | JGI IMG/M metagenome (GOLD analysis project Ga0208612, IMG submission 188089) | Polar desert microbial communities from Antarctic Dry Valleys - UQ889 (SPAdes) | ecosystem: Environmental > Terrestrial > Soil > Desert | place: Antarctic Dry Valleys | collected 2008-12-31 | reverse complement strand
GGCCCGGGCCCTTCCCGCGCCCACGGCGGGGCTCCAGGCGGTGCCCCAGGGGCCGGGGCTCGGGGTGGCGGTGGAGGGGGAGATCCTCGCCGAGGTGGTCGTCACCGAATGATGGCGCCTCGACAGCTAAAGCCAGCGTGGCTTTCCGCCGAAGAGCTGGTTGGCGACTTCCCCTCGTGGGGACGCGAACCAAGCGACAACCGACCTAGGAAGGACCCTCCCTTGACCGAGCAACTTCTCGCCTCCCGGGACCAGCGGCGCCTCGCGACACTTGTTCCGGTGTCGGCGCTGGCCCTGTTCGCAGGGCTTCTCCCTGCCTCCGCCGAGGCCCGCATCTTCGGCTCCGAGCCGATCCCGATCTCGGTCGGCCCGAACGGCGAGCCCGCCAACGGCCCGTCGGGGGGAGGGTCGGTATCGGGCGACAACCGCCTCGGCCGGCTCGTCGGCTTCCACTCCGCCGCCAGCAACCTGGTGGGCGGTGACTCCAACGGCGCGTACGACGTCTTCGTGTGGTCTCGCCCCGGAGGACAGGCAGGCCTTTCGCTGAAGCAGTCCGCGCGCCCGGCCGGCAGGCTCGCTCGGGTGAGCGTCTCGAGCTCCGGAGCGGAGGCCAACGGCGCGTCGGTCAACCCGTCGGTCGACGGCTCGCTCCGCAGCGGACCGCGCTGCGTCGCCTTCCAGTCGAGCGCGTCGAACCTCGCGTCCGGCGACCGTGACGCCACCTCGGACGTGTTCGTCCGCGACCTCGGGCGCAACCAGACCTACCTGGTCTCCCGCGGAGTCGGAGCCGCGGCCACCAACCCCTCTATCGACGGAGGCTGCCGCAGCGTCGCCTTCCAGGCGGGCGGACGGGTCTACACGGCCGGAGCGCGCAGCGGCCGCGTGCAGTCGATCGGCGGAGGATCGAACCCCGACTACTCGATCGACGGGACGGCCGTGGTGTGGGAGCGCGGAGGCGGCATAGCCATCCGCCGCAACGGACGCACGAGCAGCCTGGGCGGCGGCAACGACCCGACGGTCTCCAACCGCACCTCAGGGCTGTGGGGCGTGGCCTACAACGCCGGCGGCCAGACGTACCTGAAGAGCATCGGGAACCGCGGGGCCCAAGGGGCCAGGCGGATCTCCAACGGGTGCCAGGGCGCCCAGGGAGGTGCCGGGGCGAGCGGAGGGGTCACAGCCTTCGGACCGGCGCGAGGAATCATCACGTTCACGCAGGGCGGCACGAACCTGTGCTACTTCAACAAGAACACGGGGAACTCCGACGACCTGGCTCACGCCAACGCGCCGATCACCGAGGTCTCGACCAGCGCGCGGGCGAACTTCGTGGCGTTCACCTCGTCCGCGTCGAACTTCCCGTTCGACGGCAACGGCGGCACGCCGGACGTGTTCTTCAAGCACCTGGTCGACGGCAACGCGCTGTAGCCGTACCGCCGTCGACGTCCGCGTCCGCGGCCCGGTTCTCCCGGGCCGCGGGCCGGACGGTCGACTCGTCAGTCCGGGTCGCCCGAAGCCGGCGCAGGAGTCCGGGAGGTCCGCTCGACGAACTGCTCGATGACCTGGGCGACGGAGCGCGGACGCTCGAGGTGAGCGGCGTGGCCGGCATCCGCGACCACGGTCGCCTCGCCGCTCGGGGAGAGCGCGGCCACCCGCCGGGCGGCGTCGGCGTACTTCGCGTCGCGCTCGCCCGCGATGGCGAGCAGTGGCGTCGGGAGCGCTGGAAGGCGAGCCCAGACGGGCTCGAGCGCTCCCTGCCCCCCGGTGCGCAACAGGCGTGCGAGGGCGGACGGATCGTGCGACAGCCGGTCGGCACGCTGGGCTGCCACCAGCTCCGGGGACTGGGTGGCGAACACCGGCAGGCGCTCCCACCGGGAGACCACCTCATCGATGGATCGACTCTCGATCCAGGCGGCCAGACGCTCGTCGGCGCGCCGGCGCTCCTCCCGGGCGGCCGGGTCCTCGATCCCCGCCGAGGCGCCGACCGTGACCACGCCGGCGAAGCGGCCGGGGTCGTCCAGAGCGGCGTGGAGCACGAGCCGCCCTCCCATCGAGTACCCGACGAGGACCGCACCGCAAGGCGCGGCGGCGCGGAGCTCGTCCAGGCGATCCGACCACGTCGAGGTCTCGAGGTCGACGCACAGGCGGCGATACCGTTCGGGGAGCCGGTCGGAGAGCGGCGCCCACGCCCGGCCCCGCTGCATGAAGCCCGGCACGAGCACGAGGGTCGGCGCGGGCGGCGGCACCACCCCATGATCCCGGTCAACCGCACCTACGCCCCGATCCAGGTCCTCGTGGACGAGCTCGTACGCTGCGGCATGCGGCACGCGGTGACCTGCCCGGGGTCGCGCAACGCGCCGATCGCGCTCACCCTCGCGGCCGAGGAGCGGCTCGAGTCGTGGTCGGTGCTCGACGAGCGCTCGGCGGGCTTCTTCGCCCTCGGCCTCGCCAAGTCCACCGGGCGGCCGGTGGCGGTCACGACCACCTCGGGCTCCGCCACGGCGAACCTCCTGCCTGCGGTCGTCGAGGCGCGCGAGTCGCGCCTCCCGCTGATCGTGCTGAGCGCCGACCGCCCGCCCGAGCTGCGCGACGTTGGCGCGGGGCAGGCCATCGACCAGGTCGGGATCTTCGGGTCGGCTGCCGAGTGGTTCGTCGAGGGGGGAAGCCACGAGCCGGGACGCGAGACCGCCGTGCACTTCCGCGCCCTGGCCTGCCGGGCGTGGGCGACCGCGATCGGCGGCCGCCCGGGAGTGGTCCACCTGAACCTCCCGCTGCGCGAGCCACTGGCCCCCTCCCCGGAGGACCTCGACCCCTCGGTGTGGGAAGGGCGACCGGACGGGCGCCCGTGGGTGAGCGTCGAGCGCCCGGCGGCCGCCGGCGGCCAGGCGATCGCGGCCCTGGCGCGCGAGGTGGCCTCGAGCCCCCGCGGGGCACTGGTGTGCGGTCCCACCACCGAACTCGGCCTGCCGGATGCGGCCGTCGCGCTCGCGCGCGCCGCGGGCTGGCCGCTACTGGCCGAGCCCACCTCGGGCACGCGGTGCGGCGCCCACGACCGCTCGCACGTGGTCGCTCACTACGACGCGCTGCTGCGCAGCGATGCGTTCGCCGCCGCCCACCGGCCCGACCTCGTCCTACGCGTCGGCGACACCCCGACCTCGAAGGCGCTGCGGGCCTGGCTCGCGGGGGCCGAGCGCCAGGTGGTGGCCGATCCCGACGTCGCCTGGCACGAGCCCACCCGTCAGGCCGACCGGCTCGTGGCGGCGCCGGGCGGGACGCTGTGCCGCGCGCTCGCGGAGGCGCTCGGTGAGAGCTCGAACGCCGTCGATCCCGGCTGGCTCGACTCGTGGCGCCGCGCCGACGCGCTCGTGCCCGCGGCGCTCGACGAGGCGCCCGATCCCTTCGAGCCCCGAGCGCTCGCCGCACTCGCGGAGGTGGCGGAGCCGGGGAGCACCGTGTGGATCGGCTCGTCGATGCCGATCCGCGACGTCGAGACGTTCTTCCCCTCGGTGGCCACCCCGATCCGCTTCCTGGCGAACCGGGGCGCCAACGGCATCGACGGAACGGTCTCCTCCGCCCTGGGGGCCGCCGCGGCTGACCGTACGAGCCGGACCTACCTGCTGATCGGCGAGCTGTCGCTGCTCCACGACATCGGCGGCCTCCTGCTGGGCGCCCGCCACGGTATCGAGCTGACGATCGTCTGCCTGAACAACGGGGGTGGAGGGATCTTCGACTTCCTCCCCGTGGCCGCGCACTCCGATCGGGTGCGGTTCGAGGCGCACATCGCGACGCCCCACGAGGTCGACCTCGCGCAGGTGGCCGCATTGGCGGGCATGGCCCACACCCTCGCGAGCACCGTCGAGGAGGTTCGCGCCGCGATCGCGCGGCCGGGCTTGGTCGAGGTCCGCGCCAATCGCCGTGAGAACGTGGATCGCCACCGCGAGGTGCTGGCCGCGGTGAGCCGGCGACTCGAGGACACTCTGGTCTCGTGATCACGTTCCTCCTGATCCTCCTCACCCTCTTCTGGTGCGTCCTGGCCTTCTCCCTGTTCGCCGGGGCCGACTTCCTGGCCGCCCGGCTGCGCGGGCGCGAGGCCACGTTCGACTGGTTCGACCACACGCGGTGGAGCGGCCGTTCGAGCCCCGGGAAGCAGAAGGCCGTGTTGGCGATGACCTACCTGAGCGGCGCGCTGATCGTCGCCGGCGGCGCGACGCTCGTGCTCGGGCTGCTGGGCCTGGCCCTCGACCCCCTGCTGCCCGACGAGGTGCCGCGGCCCCCGGCCCGGCCGCGCTAGCCGGCCTGCCGGGCCCTGCTCATCTGGCTGGGCGCCGGGCCACGAAGCCGAACTGCCCGCAGAACATGAGCTTGAGGCCGTTGGCCTGCCGGGTCTCGAGGCGGCGTGCCCGAGCGAAGAGGTCGATGGCACGGTTGAGCGGGGACTCCCGGGCCCACCAGCGCAGGAAGAGCCGGGGGCTTCCGAGGCCGCGCCGGACGATCAGCGTGAGCGCGTCGATGCCGGGACGCAGCTCCAGCGTCTCGAGGCCGGCCTCCTCGAACAGCCGGGCGAGCCCCACCGGCGTGTAGTTGAACTGCGAGAGCGAGTGGTAGGGCTCGAGCTGCGAGGTCGATCCGACCAGGTGTCCGCCGGGCGCCAGCACACGGGCGACCTCGACCAGCAGGGGCGCCGGTCGCTCCACGTGCTCCAGCACCTGCTTGCAGAACACGAGGTCGGCGGCCCCGTCCTCGAGCGGGATGGAGACCCCGTCGAAGGCGAGGAACTCCGCGTCGGTGCGCACGCGGGTGGCCACCTCGGGGGACTCCGGGAGGTCCACCCCCGTCCAGCGCACGGCGGGATCCAGGCCACGGAAGAAGTCGACGGAGTCGCCGGGACCGCAGCCGAGGTCCACCACTCGGGGGCTCCCGCCGGCCGGGCTCAGGTGTCGGTGCCATTCCTCGGCCAGCCTCTCGGCCGCCACCTGGCGCGCGTGGTCGCCCGGCACGCGGGCGCCCAGGCGCTCGAGGAGGTCATCGCCGAGCATCGGCCTCGCGACGGCGCACGGTGGCCAGCAGGATGCCGCCCACGATGACCGCGACCCCACCGACCTGCCACGCCGACGGCGCCTCGGCGAGGAGCAGGACGCCGAGCGCCACCGAGCCCACCGGCTGGACGGTGAGCAGCACCCCGGTGAGGGCGGCCGGGAGGCGGGGCAGCGACGTGGAGATGAGCAGCCAGCCGAGCACCTGCGAGGTGAGCGCGAGCGCGACCAGCCACGCGTGGGAGGGCCAGCTCGGGACGAGATCGACGTCTCCGACCGCCAGGCCGATGGCCAGCGCCGCGACGGTGGTGGCCACCGTGGCGTCGAACAGCGGCCCGGCGGGTCCGGGATACCCCCGGCTGCCCTGGCGCAGCAGCAGGATGAAGCCCGTGTAGGCGATCGCGGTACCCACCCCGAAGGCCACGCCCAGAGGCGGGTCCTCGCCATAGGCCCCCTCCCCCACCACGCCGGAGATCAGCACCACGCCCACGAGCACAACGGGCACGGCCACCAGCACGCGCGAGCGCGGGCGCTCTCCGAGGGCGAGCCACGCGCCGAGCGCCACCAGCACCACCTGGAGGTTGGCGAGCACGGTGGCGAGCCCGGCGCCGACGGCCTCGATCGAGTAGTGCCAGGCCACGAGATCGATCGCGAGGAACACCCCGGAGGCGAGCGCGAGGCGGCGCTGACGGGCCGTACGCGACCCGAGGCGGCGGCGCTCCACGGCGGCCAGCACGGCCAGCACGGGCAGCGCGTAGAGGCAGCGGAACACCGCGGCGGTGGCCGGCGCCTCCGCGGCCAGGCGCACGAGGATGGCCGAGAAGGCGATGGCCAGCGCACCGAGGACGGCGGCGGGCACCGGCCGCCCGGCGAGAAGCACGCCTTTTCCGGGCGCCTGGACCGGCGCGGCGGTCGATGCCGCCGCGACAGCAGGCCCGGCGGTCACTACGACAGGAGCGGAAGCAGCGCGGCCAGCTTCATCTCGGTCTCAGCCAGCTCCTCGGCCGGCACGGACCCGCGCACGATCCCGTCCCCGGCGTACAGATGGCCCACCGACCCGCGCACGAGCGCGCAGCGCAGCGCCACGCACAGCTCCCCGTCCTCGGCGAGGTCGGTCCACCCCACCGGCCCCGCGTACCAGCCGCGGTCGAGCCCCTCGAGCGCGGGCACGAGCGGACGGGCGGCCTCCCACGGCTCTCCTCCCACCGCGGGCGTGGGATGCAGGAGGCCGGCCAGCTCGAGCGCCGACACCGGCTCCGCGAGCTGTGCGCGAATCGGCGTGGCGAGGTGCTGCACGTTCTGGACCCGCACGAGGACGGGCTCCTCGGCCGCCGCCACCCACAGCGACACCGGCGCCAGCGCGCGCGCGATGCGCCGCGCCACGATCGCCTGCTCCTCGCGGTTCTTGTCTGAGCTCGCGAGGCGCTCGCCGAGATGGCGATCCACCGCCGGGTCGGCGCTGCGCCGCGTCGTGCCGGCGAGCGCCACGGTCTGGGCGCGGGCGCCGTCGCGGCGTACGAGCAGCTCGGGGCTTGCCCCCAGGAAGGTCAGCTCGGGGGTGCCGACGAGGTAGGAGTAGCACTCGGGGAAGATCTCGCGCAGCGCGCCGAGGACCGGTGCGGGGTCGATCGCCCGGCGGTGGTGCACCCGAACCTCCCGCGCGAGCACGAGCTTCTCCACCTCCCCGGACTCGATCAGCTCGACGGCCCGGGCCACGGCCGCCTCGTAGTGCTCGGGCGGCGCCGCCCCCGCCACCCGCGGGGCGTCGAGGAGGTCGGGGTCGAGCATGGGCATCGGAGCAGCCTCGAGCGACTCGAGCCGCGCGCCGAGGCGCGCGAGCACCGCGTCGGGGTCCTCCGCGCCGTCCAGGACCGCCGCCACCGTCATACGCGCCTCGCCGTCCTGGCGCGCGAGGGCGATCTCGGGCAGCACGAGCCTGGCCGGCGCGAGCGAGCCCCACTCCGGGGCGCTCCCCCCCTCGTCGGCGAAGGCGAACCCGCCCACGAAGACGGGCCCCGAGGCGGGCGGCGCGCCCGGGTCCTCGGCCGGGTCGCCCACCGCGGCGCCGCGGCCGAGCGCACGGCAGCGGGCCGCGGCCTCGACGAAGCGGGACGGGCCGTGGGCGCAGATGGCGATCGCGGCACCGAGGCCCGCGAGCACGAACCCCCCGCGCGCGGGCTGCTCGAGGCAGAAGACCGCGTCCGTTGACCCGCGCGAGCCGAGCACTGCGGCGGACAGGTCCGTCTCCGCCGGCACCGGCACCGTGACCGCGGCCAGCACCGGCCGGCGCTCCGCTCGAGCCCGGCGGGAGGCGGCCTCCAGGCGTCGGTGAAGCAGGGCGCGCCCGGACTCCTCCAGCCTCAGCCCTCCGGATTGCGCTCTCGCGCGGGTTGACACTCCGGCGCGCTAGCGGCGTCGGGGCGCCGCGCGCCCGGGGCGGCGGTGGCGCAGAGCGGCGGCGGGCCTCATCAGGTGACGAGGCGCCCGCGGGTCACAGCGGTCTCGCCGGTGCGGACCAGCTCGACCAGGCCGAACGGACGCACCAGCTCCTCGAAGGCCTCGATCTTCGCGCCCGTGCCGGTGATCTCGACGGTCACCGAGCGCTTGGAGACGTCGATCACCTTGCCGCGGAAGATGTCCGCCACGCCGACGATCTCCGCCCGGCGCCCGTCGTCGGCCGAGACCTTGAACAGCGCGAGCTCCCGGGTGACGGTCTCGTCCGGGTCGAGGTCGCGGATCTTCAGGACGTTCACGAGCTTGTGCAGCTGCTTGGTCACCTGATCGATCGGGTGCGCGGCGCCGTCCACGGTCAGCGTGATCCTCGAGACCGTGGGGTCGTCGGTGGGCCCGACGGCCAGCGTCTCGATGTTGAACCCCCGCCGCGAGAACAGGCCGGCGATCCGCGCGAGCACCCCCGGCTTGTTCTCGACCAGGACCGAGAGCAGGTGCCGCCGCCCGGTGCGGGCGCCGGAGACGGCCTCGAGCTCGTCGAGGCTCAGGACGTCAGAGGCGGCGGGCTCCTCGGCCATCAGCCGACCATGTCCCTGGCTGCGGCGCCGGCCGGGATCATGGGATAGACGTTCTCCTCCTTGGAGACGTGCACGTCGAGGACCACGGGCCCGGGGGTCTCGAGTGCCTGGCGCATGGTGTCGAGCAGGGTCGACTTCTCGGTGGCCCGGAGGCCGGTGGCGCCGAAGGCGTCGGCGAGCTTCACCCAGTCGGGGCTCGTGCCCATGTCCACGGCGGAGTAGCGGCGGCCCCAGAAGAGCTCCTGCCACTGGCGGACCATGCCCAGGTAGAAGTTGTTCATGAGGAACACCTTGACCGGGATGTCCTCCATCACGCAGGTCGCCAGCTCCTGCACGTTCATGGGCAGCGACCCGTCACCGGCCACGCAGACCACGGTGGCCTCGGGGTTCGCCACCTGGGCCCCGAGCGCGGCCGGCAGCCCGAAGCCCATCGTGCCGAGGCCGCCGGAGTTGATCCAGCGCCGCGGAGCGCTGAACGGGTAGTACTGAGCGGTCCACATCTGGTGCTGTCCGACGTCCGAGGTGATGATGGCCTCGCCGCCCGTGGCCTCGTGGATGGCCTCGATCATGAACTGCGGCTTGATCTCCTCGTCGTCGGAGTCCTCGTAGGTGAGCGGGTAGCGCTCCTGCCAGCCGTGGATGCGCTCCCACCACGCGTCGAGGCGTGAGGAGTCGGCCTCGAGCGCGCGGTACTCGCGCACGAGCTTGGGGAGGATGCGCTTGGCGTCGCCCACGATCGGGATGTGGGCCGGGACGTTCTTCGAGATCTCCGCCGGGTCCACGTCGATGTGGATGAACTTCGCGCGCGGGGCGAACTCGGCGAGCTTGCCGGTCACCCGGTCGTCGAAGCGGGCTCCGATCGCGCAGATGAGGTCGGCCTCGTCCATCGCGTAGTTGGCCGCACGGGTGCCGTGCATGCCCAGCCAGCCGAGCCACTGCTCGTGCGGCGCCGGGAAGGCACCGAGTCCCATGATCGTGAGCGTGACCGGAAAGCGGTCGGAGGTGCACAGCTCGGTGAGCTCGGCCGCGGCTTCGGCCGACACCACGCCCCCACCCGCGTAGATCACCGGGCGCCGGGCGTTGGCGAGGGCCTTGGCGGCCAGGCGGATCTGCTTGACGTTGCCCTCGCTCTTCGGTTGGTAGCCGGGCAGCTGGAGGGCGGGGTTCGGCTCGTAGTCGATGTCCGCACGCGAGAGGTCCTGCGGGATGTCCACGAGCACCGGACCCGGCCGGCCCGTGCGTGCGATGTGGAAGGCCTCGTGAATCTCCCGCGGGATGTCGCGTGGGTCGCGGATCATCGACGAGTGCTTGACGATCGGCATGGTGATCCCGGTGACGTCGGCCTCCTGGAAGCCGTCGGTGCCGAGCATGTCGGTGCGCACCTGTCCGGTGATGAACACGCACGGCACCGAGTCCATCACCGCGTCGGCGATCGCCGTGGTCAGGTTGGTCGCCCCCGGGCCCGATGTCGCGAGCGCCACGCCGACCCGGCCGGACGCCTTGGCGTACCCCTCGGCCGCGTGCCCGGCACCCTGCTCGTGGCGGCAGAGGATGTGGCGGACGCCGCCGTCGTACAGCGCGTCGTAGGTGGGCAGGTTGGCCCCGCCGGGGATGCCGAACACGGTGTCGACGCCCTCGGCCTTGAGGCACTCGACGATGGCATCGACGGCTCGCATTGCGGTGTGGCTCCTCGGCTACGGGATGGGCGAAGTTCGAGCCTACCAGCGGTCCCGGGAGGGTCCCTCCTCGCCGACGATGCCCACCGGCTCCTCCACGACGTCCTCCTCGGGGAAGTCGAGGTCGCGCCCGCAACGCGCGCACACCTGCGCCCACAGCGGGGACACGCCGCCGCACTCCGGACAGAGGCGACGGGGCTCCTCGCGCTCCGAGCGATACAGGGCGGCCACCACGGTACCGAGCACCGGGAGGCAGAAGCCGATCAGGAACCAGAGCACGAACGACGAGCCCTTGTACCGACCGACGAGTCCGGCCGAGAGCCCGCAGAAGAAGAGGATGACCAGGAAGGTCACGTCAGGCACAGGTTCGAGGCGGCCTGCTCAGAGGAGGTTGGGCGGCCGCGTGGGCAGGTAGCGGTCGAGGCCGGGGATGGGCTCCGAGGACATCACCCAGCCGGGCCAGTGCACGCGGAACCCGAGGCCGCGAAGGCGGCGCAGCAGCCACCAGGCGATCGTGCTGGCGAAGACGCCGAGCTGCGGCGGCTCCTGGGTCTTGGCCACGCGGTCGAGCGCAGCGAGCACCACCGGCACCACATCCTCCGGCTCCCGCCCCACCGCCGGGCCGATCTCACCGTCCGTGGACACCCAGCAGAGCCCCGAGGCCCGGCCGGTCGACTCGTCCATGCACGCGAGGCAGGTGCGCTCGCGCCCGAAGAACTCGTGCACGGCCGGGCGCTCGTGCCCGAGGGCCTCGGGCTCGAGGCGCTGCCACTCCGCCACCGCGCGATCCGCCTCGAGGACGTGGACCGCGGGCTCGGCGGCGTCGATCTCCTTCGAGCGGCGCTCGAGATAGTCGTCGGTGCGCTGGCGCAGGTGCCAGTGCCCGGCCGCGGGCATGACCCCGAAGTTGGTGTAGAGGGACAGATCGGCGGGCGCCCCCGTGGCCACCACGACGCGGCCGAGGTCGGGGCTCGGGTCGCCGGGCCACACTCGTCCGAGCAGCGCGCGGCCGACGCCCCGGCCCTGGTGCTCGGGGTCCACCATGAGCTCGGTCAGCTCCTCGATGTTGCCGAACCGCACCACCCGTGCGTAGCCCACGGGCCGATCTCCGTCGAGGCACAGGTGGTAGGAGCCGCCCGGCTGCGCGGCCAGGAACTCGATCAGCGGTCGCTGGCGCTGCCAGCGCCGGCGGATGTCGGCGTCGGTCGGCGGGGCGGCGGAGTCGAGCGCCCCGTGACGGGCGGCCACCTCGAACACCGCGCGCTCGGAGAGGGCGAACGTGTCGGCCAGGTCGGCGCGTTCCCCCGCGCGGAAGTTGAGCTCGTCCCTGACCACGGCGGGCGAGTCTAGGACCGGCGATCGGCTCGGAGGAGCCCGGCGGCGAGGCCCGGACGCGCCCGCGCGGTGAGGCGGCGCCGGACGCGCCACGGCGCTCCGGCGAAGGCGTGGTTGGCCACGGTGGCGAACCCGGCCTCGTCGGTGCGAAGGGCGAGCAGGAGGTGGGCGATGCGATCGGACGGCGGTAGGTCGGGATCGGGGACGCGCACGCAGAAGCAGTGCACGCGGCGCCCCCCGGGGTCCACCAGCAGCGCACCGGCCTCGCCGACGAGCCAGACCCCGAGGGCTCCGGCCTCGAGGGCGAGGCCCGTCTCCCGCTGCAGGTCGCGCTCCTCGTGCCCCAGCAGGTCCCCGAGGAGCCCCTGGGCCACGGGCTCCGAGCGCTCGTGGCGGGCTCCCTTCGGCCGCACGACCGCGGCACCCCGCGCGGCGTAGAGCTCGGGGATGATCCAGGCGTGGGCGACGGCCGCCAGCGCCACCGGAGCCGACCACGGCTCGAGGAAGAGAAGGAGCGCCGCGGTCCCGAGGAAGGGGACGGTGTGGGCGAGGCTCCACAGGGTCCATATGCGCCCGCGGGCGGCAACCGAGCGGGCCGTGGCGCGCGGGCGCCAGCGGACGGCCGCGAGCTCGGGCAGCTCCGCCCCGGGGCCCGCCGAGGCCTCGGGCACGCCGGAGGCGGCGCGCGGCTCGGCCGGGCTCAACGCACTCGGGCTCGGCCGGGCGGCGCGCTCGCGCTACCCGCCGGCGATCGGCCGGCGCATGATCACGAGGTCGGCCTCGAGCGGGAGGTCGTCGACCTGCGCAGCGTGGCCGGCACCCTGCGACACCACTCCGATGTAGCCCTGGTCGAGCTGCGTGCGAAAGGCCGCGATGGCGGCCTCCTCGGCGGCGGGGTCACCGGCGCGCCATTCGGCGAGCGTGGAGTGACCGGTGGAGTCCATGCGGATGAGCTTCGCCATGGCGTGCCTCCTGGAAGGGGATGCGGACCAGCGACTATACGCCCGCGGGCACCCGGCGGCGAACCTAGGCGCGGATGCGCTCCTCGATCATCCGCCGCACCTCTTCGCCGTCGGCGCGGCCCTTGGTCTCGCGCATCACCGCGCCCACGATCGCGCCCATGGCCTTGGTCTTGCCGGCCCTCACCTTCTCCACCGCGTCGGCGTTCTCGGCCACGGCGCGACCGACGACCCCTGCGAGCTCGCCCTCGCCGGCGCGGGCCAGACCGCGCGCCTCGACGATCGCGGCGGGGGCTCCGCCCTCAGCGGCCACGATCTCGAGCACCTGACGCCCCGCCGCGCGCGATATCTCGTGGCGGGCGACCATGCCCGCCAGCTCGGCGAGGGCGTCCGGCCGTACCCGCGAGGAGGTCGGGTCGGCGTCGCCGAGGCTCGACTTGAGCTCGCCGACCACCCAGTTCGCGAGCTCGCGTGGATCGGCTCCGGCCCGATCGCCGCTCGCCGCCACCGAGGCCTCGAAGAAGTCGCCGAGCTCTGCGGAGAAAGCGAGCATCCGCGCGGTGTCGACCGGCAGGCCGAGCTCGGTGGAGAAGCGCTCCGAGCGCGCGGCGGGCAGCTCGGGCAGCGCCTCGCGCGCCGCCCGCAGCATCGCGGGAGTCGGCGCGAGGGGCACCAGGTCGGGCTCGGGGAGGTAGCGGTAGTCGTGGGCCTCCTCCTTGGAGCGCAGCGGCGAGAGGCTCCCGGTGGTCGGATCGAAGTGGAGCGTCTCCTGGACGACGGCCCGCCCGGCGCGCAGGAGCTCCTCCTGCCGGGCGATCTCCGCGTCCACCCCACGCTCGAGGAACCGGAAGGAGTTCATGTTCTTCAGCTCGGTCTTGACCCCGAGGTCGGCGGTGCCCGCCGGGCGGAGGGAGACGTTGGCGTCACAGCGCAGCGACCCCTCGTCCATGTTCACGTCGGAGACCCCGAGCTGCCGGAGCGTGACTCGCAGCAGACGAAGCCAGTCCGCGGCGTCGGCCGCCGAGCGCAGGTCCGGCTCGGTGACGATCTCGACGAGCGGCGTCCCCCCTCGGTTGAAGTCGACGACCGACCCCGCAGCACCGTGGATGCGTCCCGACGCGCCCTCGTGCACGAGCTTGGCGGCGTCCTCCTCGAGATGCACGCGGTGGATGCGAACGTCCCGCAGCCGGCCACCGGCGCAGAGCGGGGTGTCGTACTGGGAGATCTGGTAGCCCTTCGGCAGGTCTGGATAGAAGTAGTTCTTGCGGTGGAAGATCGACCGCAAGGCGATCTCGCACTCGAGCGCCATCCCGATCATCAGCCCGAAGTGGACGGCCCGGGCGTTCGGGACCGGCAGCGTGCCGGGGTGCCCGAGGCACACCGGGCAGGTGCGCGTGTTCGGCTCCTCGCCGAAGGACAGCGCGCAGGCGCAGAACATCTTGGTGCGCGTGGCGAGCTGCACGTGTATCTCGAGCCCGATGACGGGCTCGAGGCGCCGCTCGGCCGGCTCGTCGCCGGGGGCGGGGCCGCCGAGGTGCCCCGCGGCGGGATCGGCCGCGCGGTCCGCGGTGGTCGAGGGATCAGCCACGGGCGGGCCGCGAGTCGAAGGCAAGCGCCCCCTCGAGCGCGTGCGCGGCGTCGAGCAGCCGGTTCTCGCTGAACGCCGGGCCTGCGAGCTGGATACCGACCGGCAGGCCCTCGGACATCCCGGCGGGGATCGAGATCGCGGGCAGCCCAGCCAGCGGCATCGGCACCGTGAAGAAGTCCGAGAGGTACATGGCGAGGGGATCCTGAGTGCGCTCCCCGAGACCGAACGCCACCGTGGGCGACGTTGGCGTGATCACGAGGTCGACCGCCTCGAAGGCCCGCCGGAAGTCCTCGGCGATCAGCGTGCGCACGCGCTGGGCGCGACCGTAGTAGGCGTCGTAGTAGCCGGCCGAGAGGGCGTAGGTGCCGAGCATGATGCGTCGCTTGACCTCGGGCCCGAACCCCTCCGACCGCGTGCGCTCGTACTGCGACTCCAGGTCGCCGTCGCCGGCACGCCGCCCGTAGCGCACGCCGTCGTAGCGGGCCAGGTTGGCGCTGGCCTCGGCGGGAGCGAGCACGTAATAGGCCGAGAGCCCGTGGCCGGAGTGCGGCAGGGGCACCTCCTGGACGCGGCCACCGAGCTCCTCCACGGTCACGAGCGTCGAGCGAAGCACCGCGTCGACGCCGGGCTCTACGCCCTCCATCCCCCCGCTCGCGAGCTCGGGCGAGATTCCGATCCGCAGGCCGTCGAGGCGCTCGGCCGTGGGGTCGCGCACCGGCTCGGGCAGTCCGAGGGACGTCGAGTCGCAGGGGTCGGCACCCACCATGTGCCGAAACAGCAGCGCGGCGTCGGCCACGTCGCGGGTGAGCGGCCCGGCCTGGTCGAGCGAGGAGGCGAAGGCGATCATCCCGTGGCGGGAGATCGCGCCGTAGGTGGGCTTCAGTCCCACGATCCCGCAGAGCGAAGCCGGCTGTCGGATGGAGCCACCGGTGTCGGTTCCGATCGCCCACGGTGCGAGCCCGGCGGCGACCGCCGCGGCCGATCCCCCGGACGAGCCACCGGGGACCCGCGAGCGATCCCAGGGGTTCAGCACCGGGCCGAAGCCCGAGTTCTCGTTCGAGGAGCCCATCGCGAACTCGTCCATGTTCGTCTTGCCGAGGACCTGGGCGCCCGCGTCCCGGAGCCGTGTGACCGCGGTGGCGCTGTACGGCGGGCGGTACCCGGCCAGGATCCGCGAGGCCGCGGTGCTCTCCACGTCCTCCACGCAGAAGAGGTCCTTGACCGCCAGCGGCAGCCCGGCCAGCGGCCCCTTCGACGCCGCGGCGTCGGCGCTGCCGTTCGTCGCGCGATCCGCCGGGAAGTCCCGGCCGGCGACGGAGAGAAAGGCGCCGAGGTCCTCCCCGGCGGCCCGCTCGCGATAGAGGTCGAAGAGCTCGTCGGCGCCGAGCTCCCGGGCCTCGATCCGCTCGATCGCCTGCGCCGCGGTCAGCTCGAGCAGGTCGCTCACGCGCCGGGGCTCGGGACCCGGAAGCCGCCGGCCGAGTGGTCGGGCGCGGGCTCGAGCGCCCGATCGCGGTCGATGCTCGGGCGGGGCTCGTCCTCGCGCAGCACGTTCTCGAGGGCCACGACGTGCGAGGTGGGAGCCACACCCTCGAGGTCGAGCTCGCCGATCCGCTCGACGTGCTCGAGGACGTGGGAGAGCTCCCCGGACATGCGGCCCACCTCCTCGTCGGAGAGTGAGAGGCGCGCGAGGCGCGCGACGTGGAGCACCTCGTCGCGGTCGATCATCGGACGCGCGGGGCGGCTCCGGCCGCGGCGGGCCGGGATGGGGCCGTGGAGCGCTCGGCCTTCATGGCCCGGGAGGCCGCGAACACCAGCACCCCCAGGGCGAGGAGGCCGAGGAAGGCACCTCCACGCACGGTGGTGATCTCGTCGAACCCCGGCTGGTCGACCAGCCGCAGGAGCACGCCGACGATGGCCAGGATGCCGACCCCGGCGACGATCGTGCTAGCGCCGCCGAGGACGTCGATCTTCAGGTCGGCCGCGCGCGCGTAGGCGGCGCCGACGCCGGCGAGGACCGCGCCGACGAGCAGCAGGAGCACCAGCAGGCCGAGATCGGGGGCCCAGTAGGCCTGCCAGGCGTTCTGCTCGAGGCGCTCGGCCGCGGTGGGGATGTCGCGGGCGAGGGCCCGGCCCGGCTCGCCGGAGAGGGCGCCGCCGGTGACGGTCAGCCCTTCGTCACGGCGCAGGGAGTCGGCGAACTTCGTGGCGTACCAGTCCGAGGCCATGACCAGCAGCAGCGCGAGGGCGGCGGCGGCCATGAGCCAGTGCCAGCGGTCGAGACGGCGGAAGCTCATCGGGCTGGCGCCTCCGTGTCCGGGGAGGGAGCGTCGGGCGGCGGCGCCGGGAGGTCTGTGATCTCGACGCGCGATGCCCAGGCGGGCTGCTTCGGGTCCTGGGTGGGCCAGAAGCCGTATCCCTCGTCGCGGACGGCGACCCAGGCGCCCACGGCCACGCCGAGGATGCCGGCCAGTCCGAGCCAGAGGCCTCCGAGCCGCGCCCCGGCGTCGGGGGGCAGGACGACGCGCACCACGACGAGCGCGACCCCTACGATCCCGACGATGGTGGTCATCGAAGCCACCACCATCGGCACCGCAGGCGCGCGGTAAACGGCGGTGACCACCCAGGCGGCGATGCCGAACAGCGCGGCGAGGACGACCACGAAGTCGATCACCGCGAAGGCCTCCCACGCGCTCACGGGCCGCGCCGGGCAGGGTGCCCTCACGCACTGCATCGGCCGCTCGTACCAGGGGAGGAAGGTCGCGACGAGGAGGAGGGCGCCGAACGCGCCGGTCATCCACTCGCCGAGCCGGAGCCGGCGCAGATCCACATCGAAAGGTTAACCGGGCGGGGTCTGCGCCCTCGCAGCCTCGACCGTGTTCGCGAGCAGCATGGCGATGGTCATCGGTCCGACGCCGCCCGGCACCGGCGTGATCGCCCCGGCACGCTCGCGAACCGCCTCGAAGTCGACGTCGCCCACGAGCCCCTCGTCGGTGCGATTGATGCCCACGTCGATCACCGTGGCGCCCTCGGCCACCATGTCCCGAGTCACGAGCCGCGGACGGCCGGCGGCCGCGATCAGCACCTCTCCCTCCCGACAGGCCGCGGGGAGGTCCCGCGTGCGCGAGTGGCAGTGGACCACCGTGGCGTCGGCCGCTAGGAGCAGCGCGGCCAGCGGGCGACCGACCAGCGAGGAGCGCCCGAGCACCACGGCCCGGGCCCCTGTGAGCTCGGTGCCGGCCGCACGCAGGAGCTCCATGACCCCGGCCGGGGTGCAGGGCACGAGCCCCGGGCGGCCACGGGCCAGCAGGCCCGCGTTCACCGGGGTGAGGCCGTCCACGTCCTTGGCCGGGTCGATGGTCGCGGTCATGGCGTCCCCGTCGAGCGGAGGAGGGAGAGGAAGCTGGAGAAGCACGCCGTGCACGGTGGGATCGGCGTTCAGCCGCGCCAGCAGCGCACGGACCTCGTCCGCGGAGGCGTCGGCGGGCAGAGGGTGGTGGAACGAGGCCATGCCCACCTCCCGGCACGCCTCGCCCTTGCGCCTCACGTAGATCTCCGACGCCGGGTCCTCTCCGACCAGCACGGTGGCAAGCCCGGGCACCACCCCTCGCTCGGCCACCAGCTCGGCCACCTCTCCCGCGACCCGCGCGCGGACGCCTCGAGCCACCTCTCGGCCGTCGATGACAGTGGCTCCTCCGGGCGAGCCGGGCGCCGTCACGCCCGGCGCAGCGGGGCGTAATCCGCCATCAGCTTGCGCTCGGAGCGGTCCTTGAAGCGCACGACGACGATCCCGCCCGGCTCGACCGCCAGCACCGTGCCGGCTCCGAAGGCGGCGTGTACCACGTCGTCGCCCATACGGAAGGAGGGCCCGGGCCCGGGCGTCGGCCGCGCGGCATCGGTCGCCGACGGCGCGGCACCCCAGGTGGACGAGGCGGCCGGCGCCCGCATCTGGACGTCGGTCAGCTGGGCGGGTATCTCGTCGAGGAAGCGGCTCGGCAGGTTGTAGTCGCTCGACCCGTAGAGGTTGCGCCGCCGGGCG
>Ga0208612_1000478_pt1 | contig 17717 bp, 16 predicted proteins | sample AntDryMetagUQ889_FD_188089 | JGI IMG/M metagenome (GOLD analysis project Ga0208612, IMG submission 188089) | Polar desert microbial communities from Antarctic Dry Valleys - UQ889 (SPAdes) | ecosystem: Environmental > Terrestrial > Soil > Desert | place: Antarctic Dry Valleys | collected 2008-12-31 | reverse complement strand
CGGCAGTCCCCTGGGCGAGGATGCGAACATTGTCCTCGGTCGCCAGCTCTTCCGAGAGGAGCTTCAGATGAAATTCCGCCCCACCTGGGGCGGGCCACGCCTTGCGCGTCACGAAACCGATCTTCAAGTCGCTTCGGCGGCTTCACGAATCTGGTTGAGTGGATCGCGTAAGAGGAGCAGATCCGTCGCGGCGGTGGGGGCGTCGTCAGGTCCCCGGTACTTGCCAGCCAACTCATCAACACGGTCCGAAGGGAGCTCCGTGCTCGACCGATCAGGCCATGGGCTCTGAAGATCCACCACTGTTGTGTAGTGCTGGGCAACGAGCTCGTGGAACAGATCGAGCCCTCCACAGCTGCGGAGCCCGTCAGGCCAGTACTCGCAGACGATCGGGGTCCCCCTCGCCAAGAGCCTGGTCGCACCGGCGAGAACGTGACCTTCATGTCCCTGCACGTCGACCCACATGAGCGAGACGTCCTCCTCGGCAAACACTTCGTCATCAATCAGGGTGTCGATCCGCACGCTTTGAATCTCGACACTCTGCCGCTGAGGTGCTTCAGGGTCACCGTCGGTGCTCACACGATGGTCTCCCGGGTTCGTCGGAGACAGGCCGAGCGTAATCCAGCCGTTGCGGTCGCTTGCAGCGACGTTGAGCGTCTTCACAATCTCGGCGGCGTCGTTTCCGATGGCGTTCTGCCGAAGAAGAAGGGCATTCGCCGGGTCTGCCTCCACGGCGATTACCCGGGCGGCGCCAAACTCCTTCGCGAAGGGGATCGTTTGCGTCCCGATGTTCGCGCCTATCTCAACCACCGTCGTTCCGCGCAGGTCGAACTCCTCCGGGAAACGTCGGCGTAGCTCGGCGATGCTCTCCCGCTGAGCTTGGGCCTCCCACGGACCGAAGAGGAACGTGTCGCGGCCGATGTACGGGTCCCGGGTTGAGACGAGAAACCGATACCTCTCGGTCACTGACAGCAGCACCGGCGTGTACAGGTGCGCCACCCGGTAGAAGTGCCGGCGAGTTAACCCGGCAAAAAGCTGCTTACGGGCGTGCCCGCTCCTTATCAAGCGGCCGAGACCTTGCCAGGAAGGCACGCGGCCTAGCCCTTCACATGGCCCAGCGCGATTGGTTGGAAGGCCGCCCGGGTCCTGGTTCGCTGCCGATGCTCACTCGTCCGGCGACCACGCCGGCGATCATAGATGAGTGGGTGCGTCTGCAAGGGGGGTCTTCGACGTACATGCGTCCGGTGCTGTCGACGGGGTGCCGGTCGCTCTGCAGAAATTAATTCGGTCCACGCAGAGCTACCGGGTCGACAGGATCCCAGAGCAGATCCGTCCGAACGAAGAAGGAGTTCACCCCCGTGAGGTCGGTGTAGACGAGCTCGTAGCCTTTTGCCGTGCCCAAGGCCTTGAGCGCCCCGATCGAAGCGCCAAAGTAGTTCGTGCCGCTCCACCCCTCGAAGGTTCTCGGGCACCACCTGCCGGTCTTCGGGCTCGAGTTCGGCGTTGTACTCGATGATCACGAGGCGTGGGCGGTAGTTGGTGATCGCTCGCCAGCTCCAGTAGTCAGCTCCATCCACGTCGATCGATAGCACGTCCGGCTCGAGCGGCACGTCGCTTTGGGAGAAGAGCGACTCGACGGTCGCCGGTGCCACTTTCGCGGCAACGGTACTGACGCCAGTCGACCATCGGTACTTGGCCGCCAAGCGCGCGTACTGATCGGGATCGAGCTCCAAGAACAGTCCGGACCAGCCGAGCGCGTCAGCCAGGAAGACGCAGTTGCCCTCACTGCCGTCCTCGACACCGAACTCCACAAAGTACGGGTCCGGCGAGGTCCCGATGCGCCGAAGCAGTTCCGCGATGACTCCATCCTCACCGTTTTGCGATGTGACCCGTAGCTCACTCGCTGTCAAGTCGGTGTTCCCTTGCCTGGAGTGTTCGACCCGACGCATCAGCTCGGCCATGGCGAGGTAGAAGCCGCGGGGCGTCTCGGGCCGCGCCTGAGGCTCGGGCACGGATCCTCGGATCGGGAGTGCGAGCCCCCGATGTCGCAGCTCAGCGAGTCGTCGACCGGCTCGATGCCGGAGGGAGGCCTTGGTGTCGGCGTTCACGCCCGTTGACCCTAGCTCGGCCGACAAGGTGGTCGTCTCACAGCCAAGGCCCTATGTCGACCGCAAGCTGAGGGAGAGCCGACTATGCACCATACTGCCGTCGCTCTGTGCCGGCCGCGTGCGAGATGGGTGTCGGGCGTCTTCCGGAGCCGCGCGGGTGGCAGCCTGCCGATAGTGGTCTCCACTCAAGCCCAGCGTGATCGCACCCACCACCTACCTCAACCGGCTTAGGGTCGGCGCCGGCCACGGTTGGCGTTTCGCCGAGCGGCATCGCCTCGACGACCGCAGTAGCGGCAGTGAACGGTTGTTGATCTTGATCGCTGGTCACAAGGAGCTTCTCTGGCCGTGGACGCTTGATCGCGTGTCTAAGCACGTGCCCTCAGATTTGGACGTTTGCTTGGTTACCCCCGGGGTCGACTTGCCCAAGCTGGCCGACCTCGCTCGGGAGCACGGCTGGTCCTACCTGGCCACCCGCGGAGGGCACGTGTCGGTCGCGCAGAACTTGGCCCTGCGCGCCCACCCTGATGCCCGGTACGTGTTCAAGGTCGACGAGGACGTCTTCGTCCCGCAACGGTTCTTCGAGTCCCTTTTTGATGGCTATCTGCGGGTCAAGGAGGAGGCCGAGTTCTCCCTCGGCTTCTGTGCCCCGATCCTCAATGTCAACGGGTTCAGCTACGTCGACTACCTGGACGCTCTCGGCCAAGCGGAGGCCTACCGGGAGCGTTTCGGGACTCTTCGTCGCGCCTCTGACGGCATCCCGGTCCACCACGATGGAAACGCAGCGGTGTGGCTCTGGGAGCGCGGTCTCCCTGTAGAGAAGACCGCAGCCGAGATCTCCAAGCGCCCTTTCCGCTTCTCGATCGTGCCGCACCGCTTCAGCATCGGAGCGATTCTCTTCGAACGCGACCTCTGGGAGGGGATGAACGGCTTCAAGCGGCTTCAGCGTTCTCCCGGGCTCGGCGAGGACGAGCAGCACATCTGTGTTGAGTGCCTCTCGCGTTCGCGCATCATGGCTGTCCTGCAGAACGTCTACGCGGGGCACTTCGCCTTCGGGCCCCAGCAGCCGGCAATGGAGGCTGCCTTCGGGTCTCGACTCTCAGAGTTCTGACGGCGCGCGGTTGGGCCTGTCGGTGCGTGGCAGGAAGCAATGGGTGCGCCAACCTTCCTCACCAAGGTTGAGCGATCAGCTGCTTGGCTTCAGTGAGCGGACTGCGTTCGTCGCCGCCTTCAGAGTGTCGCCGCGGGTCCAGGCCCCGGTCCGCCACATACGCAGATCATCGAGGAGCGCTTCCGAACGAGTGCTCGTGTCGTACCGGGCGGCAGTCGCGAAGCTCGCGGGCGCGAGGTAGCCGGCCGAGTCAGCGAGCACACGGGCGGTCCATTCATGGGCCGCATGCCGGCCCAGGCGCTTGTAGCCGGGAAGGCCGTGGGCCAAGAGGGCATCCCGGCGAATCAACGTGTTGGCCAAGCTCGCATGCCTGATCGGCAGCACACGCTGTTCGCACATCTTCACAACCAGTTCGGTCTCGCGCTCGCGGCCCGCAGCCAGCAGAGACCGGACAGGTGCCCCAGCGTGGTCGATGACCATCCCGGCGATGATGCTCGGGGGCGTCGCGTCCAGGGCGCTCTGGGCGGTTGCCAGAAGGGGTGAGAGGGCGTCTCCGGCGGGGAGCGAAGCGCCATCGAGTACCCAGATCCACTCAAACAGGCTTCCGTAGGCGCTCTCGAGTCCATCTCGATCCCCGGGCATCAGTTGCGGCGGGTCCTCGAGCAGCCGAACCGCTTCGCGCCATTGGGCCGTGGATGGACCCTCCCCGATGTTGGCCACCGCGAGCACGGACTGCGGCGTCAGCGTCATCGGACCGGAAGGCGCATTCCATCGGCCACGCCGCGCAGAACCACCTTCGCAGCGGACCACGACCGGTTCACGCGCAGGTATTCACCGATCGTTCCCATCCAGTAACGGAGGTAGTTCTCGCGCTCGAAGATCGTGAGGCTCGTTCCGCGCAGGAGGAGCAGGGAGTTGCGGACGTGGTAGTAGAAGCGCCCCCCTGTCGAGGTGACGGCCGTGTGCGGCTCTGCGGTCCAGTGATAGACCCGGCTCTCCGGGACCAGGTACCCGCGGTTGTCCTTCAGTATCCGCGACGTGAACTCGACATCGTCTGTCCAGAGGAAGTAGTGGGGAAGAGGCAGGCCGAAGCGGTCAATCGCCTCTCTGCGCAGCGCAACTGACACAAAGGTGGCGTTTCGGATCAGCAGCAATCCCTCGGCGATCGCCTCGTTCAGCTCTGCCCTCCAGCGCCACCGTGGCAACGGGCGGTTCATCGGATGCAGCCGGTCGTCTTTCCAGCAGACTTTGCTCGCGACCATCAACGGCAGCTCGTCGCCGGGCGAACGGTCGGCGCCGGCCAGGAGCTTCTCAAGGGTGTCCGGCAGGACGAAGGTGTCGTCGTCCATCACCCAGAACCAGTCGTATCCGCGCTCGTGGGCCCAGGACAGCCCGCGATGGAAGCCCCCGGCCCCGCCGATGTTCTCCTCGAGCGCGAGAAGCTCAGCGCCGGGAAACTCGGTGGTCACCATCTCCGAGGTTCCGTCCGTGCTGGCGTTATCGACCACCAGGATCTTGGCGACCGGCCTCTCCTGCTCGGTAAGGGCAGTGAGGCAGCGGCGCAGGAGTTCCTTGCGGTTGTGCGTCGTGACAATCGCGCAGACACGCGAGATCTGAGGGTGCGCCCCTACCATCTGCGCGGACGGGTCTTTGGTGTCGCCTGCAACGCGCTCGATCATATGAGGCCCGCACAGGACCTCTAGTAGGCCGCCGCCGGCTGGTCCAGGACTCACCCCGTGCCGAACCTCATCCGATTCGCCAAGCGCATGCAAGCCCTCGCGGGCCTGGGGGACGGCTGGCAGGGGCGCCTGCGGATCATTCGCGCTCTGGTCGCGCTCTGGATCGTCAAGACGGTGAGCCCCGGGCGCCGGCCGAGCTTCCGTCTACCGCTGCGACAGTCCGGGCTCTTCACCCTTCGGGTCGACGAGTACACCGACCTCACGGTGATCGAGGAGGTCTTCGTGCGCGGTGAATACGACGTCGACGCGGCTGGGCCCGTTGCGACGATCGTGGATCTCGGAGGGAACCTCGGAGCCTCGGCGATCTACTTTGCGATCCGATGGCCCGAGGCGCACATCCACGTCATGGAGCCCGATCCCCGCGTTCTTCCGAAGCTGCGCGAGAACGTCGCCGCCTTCCCCAACGTCCGGGTCCACCCCTGGGCCGCGACCGGCCTCGACGAGGAGGTCAAGCTTCGGCTGGCCTCGGAGAGCTGGGCCTCGAGCCTCCTTTCGGGAACGCCTTCCGGGGATCCCGAGGTGGGGGTCCCGGGGCTGCGCCTGAGCACCATGTTCGAGCGCTTGGGTATCTCCGAGGTGGACCTCTTGAAGTTCGACATCGAGGGGGCGGAGCTCGAGGTGCTCGCTGAATCCACTGCGCTGGCGGGGGTTCGGCAGATGGTTGGAGAGGTCCACTGCGAGCTGCTCGGTCTCGACCTCGCGACCTTCTGCGAGCGGGTGCTCTCCGACCGTGAGGTCCAGGTCCTGGACGATTCCGAGACCCACCCGGTGATCAGCGCGGCGCTTCGGCCGCGGGGGCCGGGCGAGCCGCGGGCGTGTAGCTAGCCTGACCGGGACCGCGAATGGAGGCGCCGGTGCGGGCAGTTCGAGGACTTCGCGATGTGGATGGGCTCCCGCCAGGCATCGACCCGGAGATGGCGGCCCCTAGCCGATGACGCTCAGCCGCGCTGGAGCGGTGCTCCGGCACCCCATCAGCCAGAACGCCATCGCGCTGTACTGGGTGCAGTTCGCCACCTTCGTCGTGCCGCTTGTCACGCTGCCCTACACCTCGCGAGTGCTTGGCGCGAGCGCGTTCGGACTCGTCATCTTCGCGCAGGGATTCTCGTGGGTCGTCGGCCTGTTCATCGACTACGGGTTCAACGCGTCGGCGACCCGGGACATCGCCGCCGCTCGAGATAGCGACTCTGCGCTCTCCGAACTGGTGGCGCGGGTCTTCGGAGCCAAGGTCATCCTGGCCGCCGGTTCCCTGCTGCTCGCGGCCTTGGCCTTGGTCCTGATCCCCAAGTTGCGCGAGAACCCCGAGCTGCTCGTCCTGGCCTGGGTGGCAGCGGTCGCGACCGGCTTCAGCCCCGGATGGTTCTTCATCGGGATCGAACGGCTGCGCCTGCCCGCGCTCATCCAACTCAGCACGCGGGTGTTCGCCGCTGCGCTGACCTTCGTGCTGGTGAAGGACCCGGAGGACGCATGGATTGTGCTGGCCCTATACGCGGCGGGCTGCGTCGCCGGAGCGCTGATCGTCAACACGCTGCTCTACCGGCGCCTCCCCGCCCGGCTGCCCCGCCTGAGGGGCAGCGTCCAGACACTCAAGGAGGGGTGGCCATTATTCGTCGGCACCGGCGCCATTGCCCTCTACACCAGCGCCAACGTGGTTCTGCTCGGCCTGTTCGTCTCGAGCGCTCAGGTGGCGTTCTTCGGTGCGGCCGAGCGTGTGGTGCGCGCGGTTGGGCAGCTGATCGGGCCGGTCGCGGCCGCCGTCTTGCCTCGCATCTCCTACCTCCAGGCTTCTGGGGAGCCTGCAAGAGCGCGGCGCCTGGCGTGGATCAGCGTCTTCACCCTGGGGGGGATCGGCCTCGCCGCGGGAAGCGGGCTGGCGGTGCTCGCTCCGATCGTTGTGTCCATCGTCTTCGGTGACGACTTCGAGTCCACCGTGCCGCTCCTGAGGGCCCTCGCGTTCCTCATCCCCCTCATTGCGGTCGCCACCGCCCTGGCCGGCTGGATGCTGTCGAAGCGCATGGACAAGCAGGTTCAGCGGGTGGTGGTGACCGCCGGCCTCGTCAACGTCGTTCTCGTGGTGATCCTCGTCCCGCTGTTCGGGTCGCCCGGGATGGTCGTCTCGGTGCTGTTGTCCGAAGCGATCGTCCTCGCCGGCTGCGTGCTGGCGATTCGCCGTGGCGACGCAGCCTCCGACGCGGGGAGTTTCTTCGGACCGCTCCCGCAGGTCCGCGGCCGTGCGCCGAAGGCTCCCCCCCGCGGTCGAGAGGCGGGCGGCTGATGCGGGTGCCGGCCGGGCTCGCGAGCTTCCTGTGTTGAGGCGCGTGAGAGGAGCGCCTTCGGATGGTGCCGGCGTCCCGGAGCCCCGCCGGCTGGGCCGCGTGGCGTCCGCGATTCGCGAGCTGCGCAGCGGGGCGATCGCTCGCCTGGGCAGGCCCATCGACTGCGAGGTCTGCGGAGAGGAGCTCTTTCGCGGCCTTCCCGTGGTCTGGCGCGGACGGCTGAAGTTCCTGGGCTCCGAGCAGAGCCTGGTCCGCGTGGACTGGGACAAGATGAACCGGATGACCTTCAGCCACGTGCTGCGTGACGAGTGCGACGCGCGGCGAGACGACCGATGAGCACCCTCAACGCCGTGGTCACCCACCTTCGCCCCGCCGCGGTGAAGGAGGATCTGGAGCTGCTGAGGGCGGTGACCCCGGGTGCCCGCTTCGTGGTCTGCCACGGTGGCTCTCGCGAGGACTTCGAAGGCGTGGAGACCGACGACAAGGTCTTCATGGATGACCCCTCGCTGCGAGGCCCAGCTCGCCATCTGCAGTCCTGGACGCAGGCGTTCGAGGCCATATGGCATCGCTACTTCGAGTCCGACGACTCGCTCGACTCCCTCTACCTCTTCGAGTTCGACCACCTGATCCTCGACCGCGACTACGAGCAGCGCCTGCGCGATCTGGCCGAGGCCACCGGGGCGGGCTTGATGGGCAAGAACTGCGTGCCGCGCGAAGGCACCAACTGGGAGCACTACGTCCGCTGGCGCCGGGACGAGCGCCTGCTAGCCCATCTGCGAAGCATCTCGGTGAGGGAGCAGCCGACGAAGCTCTACGGCTGCCTCGGAGACGGTATGTGGCTCTCGCGCAACGCGTTGCGGTCCTACGTGGCGGTCGGCGAGCACCCACCCTGTTACAACGAGACCTATGTGCCCACCCTGCTTCACCACCTCGGATTCCGGGTGGTCGATGTGGACAGCCACAGCGATCTGTACAGCCACGTCCGCTTCGCGCCGGTGTTCTGCTTTGACGAGGTAATGAGCTTGGCCAAGCGCGGCGGCACGGCCTTCGTCCACCCGGTCAAGGATCGTGCTGCGAACGCAGCCCTCCTACGCAGCGCGGCCTCTTGAGCGCCAGGCCCTCGGCCACTGTGGTGATCTCAACCAAGGACCGTCGTGACGAGCTTCGTTGCGCCGTGGAGTCGGCCTTGGCCCAGGACGCCAAGCCCGAGGTGCTCGTCATCGACGATGGGTCCTCCGATGGCACCAGCGACTTCGTGGAGCGAGCGTTCCCAACGGTGAAGGTCCATCGCAACATGCAGTCGGTCGGACTGATAGTCGCTCGGAACCGCGCGGCCCAAATGGCTCGCGGCTCGATCCTGATCTCGCTCGACGACGACGCTGTCTTCAGCACTCCGACAGTCGTCTCTCAGACGCTGGCCGACATCGAGGGCCCGCGAATCGGCGCAGTGGCAATCCCCCACTTAGACGTCAATCGCTCCGAGGGAGCCCACGCGCTGCGAGCACCGAAGAACGAGGAGGTCTGGGTCACCGCCGTCTTCCGTGGCACTGCCTACGCCATCCGGCGCGCTGTGTTTATCGACCTGAACGGCTTCCGCGAAGACTTCCTTCATCAGGGCGAAGAAGCCGACTTCTGCCTGCGCATGCTCGGCGCCGGGTGGTGGTGCCGCGTCGGGCGCGCCGATGAGATCCACCACTTCGAGTCGCCCCACCGCGACGTGACGCGGATGGAGGTGAACGGCAGCAAGAACGAGCTGCTCCACGTGTGGAGCAACGTCCCCTGGCCGTGGGCCGCGCCCTACATGGCGGTCTACGCGGCCAAGCGCATCGCCTATGGGCTCCGCGTCGGCAGGCCGGTCAACCAACTGCGGGGCATCTGGCGCGGACTCGTGGCCATCGCTCGGGACCCCGGTACGCGTCGACCCGTCAGCCAGCGCACGCGGCGCCTGGACCGGCGTCTGAGGCGGGCCGGGATGTTGGCCCTCGATTCGAAGGGTCAACTCGAAGATCGCTGACGGGTCCGTAGACGACGTGAGGCGCAGCCACGGCAGCCCGGAAGGGCGCCGTCGACGACGTCGGCGGATGCTCGCCGGCTCTGGGCTGGTGGTGGTCATCGTGACCGTCGCAACCCTGGTGGTCCTGGATCGGCGAGGGTCGGAAACGGAGCGGTCCGGGCTCCAGGCCGGCCTCGGTCGCAACGTGTTGGCCGCGCCGATTGAGCCAGAGCAGCAGACCAAGCTCGCCTTTCCCCAACGCTCGCACTGGCTCCAGCCCTGGCGGGCGTATTTGGACACTCAGCCCGCGTCGCGGGTGAGGGCGGCACTGGGCATCAACTTTGACGTGCCACCCGAGCTGGCGGACGCAACGGCTCGTCTCCTCGCCCGGAGCGGCTTCAAGCGGGCCAGAATCGAGATTGGCTGGTCCGAGATCTCGTTGGAGAACCCGGCCCGCCTGAAGAACCCCGAGGCGGTGAGGACGACCATCGGGGCGCTCAAACGGCACGGCATCCGGCCGCTCGTGCTGCTCAACGCCAACCACGGAGCCCCCGGGCCCACGCAGCTCTTCGACGTCGTGTTGACCAAGCCGGCCAACGCCGGGGCGAGGAAGGTCAGCCTGGACCGCGGCAGCGCCGCCGGGGTGCGCGCGGGGCGCACCGGCTTGAACCAGGGTGACAAGGCGGCCGGGATTCTGTTCACCCGTGTGGGGCGCGACGGGACCGCGGAGCTGTCCAAGCCGCTGCCGGGTGCTCTTCCGGCCGGGCCTCAGAAAGCAGCGACGCTGGGGTACGCGCCGTTCCAGCGGCCCAAGACAGCTGGGGGGTCACCCAACCGAGCGTTCGAGGCGACGATGCGTGGATGGCTCGACTACGTGGGCGCGGTCACGCGGGAGACCAAGAGCGCCCTGGGCAGCGACGCCTTCGACGTCGAGGTGTGGAACGAGCTCTCGTTCGGAGCGGAGTTCCTCGACGCGGGGACCTACTACGAGCGACCGCCACCGGGGCAGGGCGACCAGAAGCGGGAGATCCTGAACCGGACCGTGAGCTGGCTGCGCGATCCCGCTCATGGTGTCGCAAAGGTCCGGATCGGAGATGGCTTCGCGAGCCAGACGCCGTTCGCGGCCGGCTCCACCAGTCCTCCGGGGCTGACCGCAATCGACAAGCACCCCTATCCGAAGCTGCGCCAGTTTCCCGACGAGGATCAACCCACCGCGAACCAGGAGCCACTCGACGCCCGCGGCGAGTCGGCGGGCGTCCAGGACGCGACGGGTCGGTGGCGGGACCGGTTCACGCCCCGCTACCGCGCCTTCTTTCCCGAGTACTACCTCACCGCGATTCAGGCCGAGACTCTGGTGCGCGATCTCTCGCCAATTACGAGCAGCATCGGCGAGGTGACGCACGGGCGAGACACCGCACCTGAGGGGTCGGCGTCGCCCTCGATGTGGATCACCGAGCTCAACCTCGACCTTTCGGGCGGAGACCCCTCTAACCCGACCGCGCCCCGGCCTGGGACGGGACCAGGAGGGGGCGAGGGGGCCGAGATCCAGGCCAAGGGGGTGCTGCGGGCGATGAGCGCCTATGTGAGCAAGGGAGTGTCGGCGATCGACTTCTACGCCGCCCGCGACCCCAAGTTCGCGCTCATCCCGGGGAGCTTCTACGAAGCGGTCGCGGGCCGGGGAGGCAAGTACCCGGGCGCCGGTCAGGCCGGCGCGACCCTGAACGCGCTGCGCCGCTACCTCCACGGCTTCGAGGGCCCCGCCGCGATCGAGGATCGGCGCGAGCTCCGGCTCGAAGCGGTGGGCGACGACCACGGCCACCGCCAGTTCGACGGCGACGGAAGCGCTGCGCACCCGCCGCTCCACAACCGCGAGGTCCTCGCTTTCTTTCCTTTCCAGGTGACCGACCGTCGCTTCGTAGCCCCGGTCTACGTGATGACGCGCGACTTGGGCAAACCACTCTCTCCGGAGCGCTACCGCCTGCAGATCAAGGGCGTAGGGGCTGTGCGAGCGAGGGTGAGCGCGACCGACCCGCTGACCGGTCGCTCATCGCCGGCCCGGATCATCAGCCGCTCGGACGACAGGCTCGTGGTGGAGGTCGAGGTGACCGACTCGCCTCGATTGCTCCTGATAGACGACTGAGTCAGCCGGTCTCGCGGATCTTCAGCAGGCGCGGGGAGTCCGTCGCCTCGAGCTGGATCGTCAGGCGGTCCCCCTCGCGGGACACCACTTGGACAGGGGCGTCGCTACCGGTCATCGGGTCCCGAAGGGAAACCTGTGGGGTAGCGCCTCGGATGCCTCCGATCGTGAGCCGGTACTTCTCGGGAGGGAGGTCGTAGCGCGTTACGTCTGAGCTGCTCGCGTCGGGACGGTGGACCTGCGCCATGTCGCGCGTCATCACGTAGACCGGCGCGACGAAGGTCCTGTCGTCGAGCTGGAAGGGGAGGAAGGCGAGGACGTCGCGGTTGTGGAGCGCAGGGTGCGCTGCCGTGCCGTCTCCTGAGAACTGCTTGCGGTTGTGCTGGTCTGCGATCTGGTGGAGCTGGAGCTGCCGCGGGCTGGATATGGGCGTCGCCCCGGCGAACCCCTCCGTCAGGCGCCGCACCGCGGTCATCGTCTCGCCGGCCCGCGAGGCGCCGGGGTAGGCGCCTCCGTTGGCGTGGAGAGCCTGGAAGAACCCTCCGTCGACCATGCCGAAGTCACCGTCGCCGACGGCGTAGAAGTCGAGCGCGGAGACCCCCTTGTTGACCCACGCGGCTATCGACCGCATCGTCGCCTTGGCTTGAACGTGCCGCTTGGCGGCCGCGTCCAGGCCCGCACCGTCCATGATCATGTTCGTCTCGGTGATCCACACCTCCGGCGGCCGCGTCGCGCCGGGCCCCTGGGTGTGGCGGCCGTGGGGGGTCCCGTAGACCGAGGTGGTGATCGGAGAGAGGTCGCGCACGATCGTCTCGGTCCGGATTCCGGTCATGTGGTACTCCGGGAAGAACGCGCGGTAGCTCGGGGTAAAGCTGTCGTGCCAGTTGCCTGAGCCGTCGGCCTGGCCCTCGGGGCGGCCCAGCGCGTCCAGCGGCCGGATGTTGTTGAAGATCGACTGGCCCGGGAAGCTCGTGATCCCCTTGTAGGGGTGCTTGCTCATTGCCGTGAGTCCGGCCGGGCTGGTTGAGCCCGCCGAGAACGGCGTCTGGCTGGCGAATCCGTCGCTGACGCCGACCCCGGAGACTCCGTTGGCGGGGTCGCGCAGCCACTGGAGGGTGCGCTGAAGAAGTGTGCTGTTCACGTCGCCGCGGCCGGACAGCGACGAGGGCACCGGCTGGTAGTAGCGATCGATGGACAGGAAGTCGGATCCAAAGGACAGCTCGTTCCAGACCTCGACGTCGAAGTCGTCTGCGCCCACGGCTTCTTTCGCCAGCTTGGTCGTCGCCGAGACGTAGTCGATCCATCCCGACAGTGTCCGCTCGAACGCCGGGTTGGGGCCACCGGCCGAGGTCAGTGGAGCAGTGAAGGGCTCATACCGCAGCGTGGCCGCGTCGTAGGCGCCGGGCGCGAGGGACCTCGGCAGCGGCTTGGACAGCTGGGCGACCCCGCCTGGGGACACCGAGGTGAAGATCACGTCGGCTGCCTTGTAATCCCCCGTGAGCGAGTTGAGGCCCGTTCGGCCCGGCACCACGGCATCGGCGGTAGCGGAGTCCAGGATCACTTCCCGGGCACCCTGGGGCGCCGGCGCGGTCAACCGGGCGTCGAAGAGGGTGTGGGGGCCGGGCACGCCGTGGTGGGCGTTCAGCAAGACCAGCGGCCTGATTCCGTTCTGGACGAGGGCGGAGATCTTCTGCCGCAGTGGCCCCGGGTTGCGGAGCTTGGTCGGGTCGGCGTAGTCCATCTCGCTCCAGCCGATCTCGATACGAGCCCTGCGAAAGCCGCTTTCGGCGAGCAGCTTCGCCACACCCTGTGCCTCATCCGCGCGGACGTTGAAGTTGATCCCGATTGCATCGCGCAGCCTGGTGGCCGGCACGGTGTCGAGGTAGCCGCGCCAGGGCTGAAGCCAATGAGAGCGCTCACCGAAGCCCATGGCGGTCTGCTGCAGGGGGTCGATCGGGTTGTCCAGGACGTTCCACCCGCGCGCGGGGGGCGGGTCGGGGGGCTTGGGCGCGGGTGGCTGCTGCGCGGGTCGCGCCGGGGCCGGGGCACCGGGGGAGGGCCCAGCGGCGCCGGAAGGTCCCGGACGAGGGCCGCGTCTCGCATCGATCACGGCCTTCAGCGATCCGCTTCGGGCCACACGGCCCGAGCGGTCGACGGGCCCCGCTTTACGCCTCGCCGCCAAGGACACCTTGGTCGTCCGCACGCCCCCTCGGGGCTTGGAGGGGCGGAGCGAGGCGGTCAGGTCGTGCTTGAAGCGCACCCGCGGCACCCGGGTGATCCGGTAGCCGCGGACCTTCAGGGCCCGGCGGGCCCGTCTTGATCCAGCGAACTTGATCGGCTTGCTGAAGCTCACGGTGAGCCTGTCAAGCTTGCCGTCTCCGTTGGCGTCATCGATGACCGCGCGGACCATCTTGGGCCTGGCCGAGCCGGCCACGGCCTGTCCAGGGGAGGCGAGGACCGTCGCCAAGGCGGCCAGGCAGAAGGAGAGGATGATGCAGAGGCGGCGCATCTCCGGCCCCTATCGGCGGTCATGGCTGGCCCCTAGTCGTTTGGCCGCACTGCCTAGGACGTTCGTCTAGCCCCGCCTTCTGGAGCCTGTGCCCAGCCCCTCGCTCACCATGGCTGAAGTGCCCACGGTCCGCACCGGCGAAGAGCGCGACCTGGCGCTCCTGGAACACCGCCGCCCGCTGATATGGGGCGCCGGGCTGCTTGGCCTGTTTGCGCTGGTGTGCTGGGTGCTGGCCAAGACCACGACGTTGTTTCCGGGTCCCAGCGGTCTCGATTTCTTTGGCACGCGCGCCGACCTGCCCGCGGCAGTGAGGTATCTGCTGGACGCCGAACGAGCCCTGGCCCACCCCGTCGTGGCGGCCTCGGCGACGATCGGGATCGCGGCGTTCTGCGCTCGCCGAGTCAGCGCGAAGATGTGTCTGGCCGCCCTCGTCGCCCCGTTCGTCGTGGTGGTGGCGTCAGGGGCCAAGGATGCGCTCGGCCCGCCCACCGCTCTACCGAGCGGCCACGCCGCCTACGCCATAGCGGTGTTCGGGATCGCCTCGTGGCTCTGCTGGCGAGCGGGGCGTTGGTCGGGGGCGGCCGTGCTTGCGCTGGTGGCTCTGTCCATGGGTCCGGCGAGGGTCATCCAGGGCGCCCACTACGCGATTGACGTGATAGCCGGAGCGGCCCTGGGTCTCGCCTGGTTGATCACCCTGCTGGTGTGGGGTACGCCCAGGCATTCGGGACATGTCCCTCGATAGGGCTTGCGAACCCGGTTCGACCTTGTGTCGAAAAGTTCCTCCCGACTTTCGTGGCTGGGTCGATGGCCAGGGCACCGCAGCCCTGCGAGCCTCTTCTCGAACAAGTATCTCCGCAAGTTGCGGAGTCCTTCTACGTTGTCGGAGGGAAAGGAGTGGCCTAGGCAGGGGCCCTCTGTGCTGCAGCTAGGGAAGGTCAAGCATCTCCACCAAGCAACACGACAGTGCAGTCCACGAGCACGCGGGCGCCGGCGCTGATACCGCCCGCCTGGGCGCAAGGGCGGCCGACCTAAGGAGGCGCTTCGATCCCCCCGCGCTCGAGGCGCGCGAGCCCGAGCCCTCCCACGAGCACTGGAGCTCACCGCGGCGCCGCTTGCGGGTATTCGCCCCGCGCCTGGAGAGCGAGTCCGTCGAGCCCCCCGTCGTGCTTCGGCGCGAGAGACGCTACCGCCGGCTGCTCGCGCTCGGCGACGTCACCGCCGCGACGCTCTCCCTGCTGATCTGCGTGAGCCTGCTGGGCGAGGGGGACCGGCTCAGGGTCGGCGCCCTTGCCGGCATTCCCCTGATCGTCCTCATCACCAAGGTCCTCGGCCTCTACGATCGCGACGAGCTGCTCCTTCGCAAGACGACCCTGGAAGAGGTGCCGTTCCTCTTCCAGCTCGCCACGCTGAGCGCCCTGCTGCTGTGGCTCGGTCAGACGGTGCTGGTGGCCGGAGAGCTGGGCCGCGACCAGGTGCTCGGGTTCTGGGCGGCCCTGTTCGTGCTGCTGTTCGTCTTGCGGGTGGTCGCCCGCTCCGCGGCTCGGCGAGTGGTGCCGATTGAGAGGGTGCTGCTCATCGGTGACCCGGAGGCGTGCGAACGCGCTCGGGACAAGATCGAAGCCAGCGCGAACGTCCACGCCGAGGTGGCCGCGCAGATCGAGCTGCGGACCGCGCTGGAGAGCTCGGATGCCGTCGCCGCGCTGGCGCAGGTCAGCGCAGAATGCGAGATCCACCGCGTCGTGGTGGCTCCGCCCAGCACCGACCACGGCGAGGTGCTCGACCTGATCAGGGCCGCGAAGGCGGTCGGGCTCAAGGTCTCGGTCCTGCCGCGAATGCTCGAGGTGGTCGGCTCGTCGGTCGAGTTCGAGGACCTGGACGGGGTGAACGTGCTCGCGGTTCGCCGTTTCGGCCTGACGCGCTCGTCCCGGTTGGTGAAGCGGGTCATGGACCTGGGCGCCGGCACGCTCATGTGGGTGCTTCTGCTGCCGGTGCTCCTGGGCATTTCCCTCGCTGTCAAGGCCGACTCCCGGGGTCCGCTGTTCTTCAGGCAGCGCCGGGTCGGGTGCGGGGGTGAGATCTTCGAGCTCCTGAAGTTCCGCACCATGGTGGCCGACGCGGAGTCGCAAAAGGCGGACCTCCAAGACCTCAACGAGGCGGAGGGCCTGTTCAAGATCGCAGACGATCCGCGCATCACCCGAGTGGGCCGCTTTCTGCGTCGCACCTCCCTCGATGAGCTGCCGCAGCTCATGAACGTGCTTCGCGGAGAGATGAGCCTGGTGGGCCCGAGGCCGCTGGTGCTCGACGAGGACGAGCGGGTCGAGGGCTGGTACCGCCGCCGCCTGGACCTCACGCCCGGCATGACCGGCCGCTGGCAGGTGCTCGGGTCCGCGCGCGTGCCGCTGCAGGAGATGGTGCAGCTCGACTACCTCTACGTGGCCAACTGGTCGCTGTGGGGCGACGTGAAGATCTTGCTCCGGACGCTGCCGTTCGTCTTGGGTCGCCGCGGTCTTTGACACGCTTTCGTGGCCAGGCCCTCGCATGCCCAACTCCCACATCCGAATCCCGGAGCACGTAGTCCATCGGACCTTTCCCACGGAGACCGTGGTCCTCAACCTGAGGACCGGGAAATACCACGGCTTGAACCGCACGGCAGGGCGGATGCTCGAATTGCTGGCCGAGCAGGGAGAGGTCGACCGCACGGCCGAGCTGCTCGCCGAGGAGTTCGGGCACTCGCTGGAGGAGGTGCGCCGCGATGTCGAGCAGCTGTGCCGAGATCTCCTCGAGCGCGAACTGATCGAGGCGGGTGAGGGAGCTGGCTGAGGCTCCGCCCGGCGACACGGCGGCCGGGGTCGGGACTCGCGACCCGCGAGCACCCCGGAGGGCTCGCGTGAGCGCGCCGCGCCCGCATGTCGTCTCCGGCGCCCAGCGGCGCCCCTTCACTGCGTTCGAGCGCGTGATGCTCGTCGCGGAGATTCTCGTGACCTACCTGCGCGTCCGCCGTGTCGTGAAACGTCGAGACCTGCGAGAGGTGGTGGCGGTGCTGCGCAGCGGAGCCCCCGAGGCTCGAGCCGACTCAGCCGTGGTGCGAAGGGTCGCCTACCGGCTTGCCAGCGCGGTGCACCGCACCCTTGGGGAATTGCCCATCGACTCCCGTTGCCTGATGCGCTCCCTCGTGCTTTCCGGAATGCTCGCTCGCCGGGGAGTAGGCGCGACCGTCGTGGTTGGCGTTCGTGTGGCTCCAGACTTCGGCGCGCACGCGTGGGTCGAGTACCAAGGCTGCGCGCTGCTTCCGCCGCTCGACGTAGACCGACTGGTCGAGATCTAGACGAGACCGACCCTCTCGCCGTGCTCCAAAGCCGGGAGACAGTTCGATGGACCGCTCATTCTCAGATCGAACACCCGCGGGGGCCTACGAGTTGGGGCCTTGGATGGCGGTCCCCACTGGCACCTCGCTCGAGAGGCGGCCCACAATCGGGTGGACGGGAGCGAGAGGCGGCCCACAATCGGGTGGACGGGAGCGAAAGAGGTGTAGTCTTAACGTCGGGATGGCCGAAACGGGACACTACGAGGGCGCGACCAGTACCTATTCAGCACCGCTGATCGAGGACTACGGGTCGCTGACGGACCTGACGGCGTCCTTTGACCCCGACATGGTGGCTTCCGGCGCCGGTGGCCTCTCGCTCGCCGTGGTGAGCACGGTCTTGCGAGAACGCATCAGCAGCAGCAGCACGGTGCTCGATGAGCGTATATCCGGAGGCGGCGGTGGCGGGGCCGGCGCAGGTGGCGGCGGCACAGGCGACGGGTCAGGAGCAGGCGGGCGGCTGCCGTTCAGCGGCTACGCCGTGTTCGTCAC
>Ga0208612_1000477_pt1 | contig 17718 bp, 18 predicted proteins | sample AntDryMetagUQ889_FD_188089 | JGI IMG/M metagenome (GOLD analysis project Ga0208612, IMG submission 188089) | Polar desert microbial communities from Antarctic Dry Valleys - UQ889 (SPAdes) | ecosystem: Environmental > Terrestrial > Soil > Desert | place: Antarctic Dry Valleys | collected 2008-12-31 | reverse complement strand
GGTGGTCTTGGTGCACGGGATGGTCAACTCCTCCCGCCACTGGGAGAAGGTGGCGCTGGCGCTGGCGGACCGCTACACGGTGATAGCCCCCGACCTGATCGGCCACGGGGACTCGGCCGGTCCGCGCGGTGACTACTCGCTCGGCGCGCACGCCTCCCGCATCCGCGACCTGCTGGCGGCGATCGGCGTCGAGAGCGCCACGCTGGTTGGCCACTCCTACGGAGGGGGCGTCGCGATGCAGTTCTTCTGGCAGTTCCCCCAACGCACCGAGCGGCTGGCGCTGATCTCGAGCGGGGGCCTGGGGCCCGAGGTGAGCCCGATGCTGCGCAGCGCGGCGTTGCCGGGGGCCTCGGCGCTGCTCTCGCTCGTGGCCAACCGTCGCCTGGTCACGGCGCTGGACGCGGCCGGCGCCCGGCTGCGCGAGCGCGGATTGCACGCGGGCGTGCACCTGCAGGCGGTGGCGCGCGCCATGCACCCGCTCACCGGCCCCGGCGCGCGCGGCGCCTTCCTTCAGACCCTCAGATCGGTTATCGACGGGCGTGGTCAGCGCGTGGCCGCCAACGACCGCCTCTACCTGCTCGGCCACGCGCCCACCCCCACGCTCATCGTCTGGGGCGGGCGCGACAACACCATCCCGATCGCCCACGGGCGCGCCGCCCACCGAGCCATCCCCTCGAGCCGTTTCGAGGTGCTGGACCGCGCCGCGCACTTCCCTCACCTCGAGGACCCCGCGGGGCTGGCCACGGTGCTCGCCGGCTTCCTCGAGACCTCCGCGAGCGCCCCGATCCCCGACTCCGAGTGGGGAGAGGTGATCAACGGGCGCAGCGCCCCGAAGAAGGCCACCAGCGCCAGCGGAGCGAACCAGACCACGTAGAGATAGAACCAATGCGTCGCGGCCAGCTCGACGGCCACGAGCACGGCGGCGCCCAATGCGGCCACCTGCACGGGCGTCCGGCGGCGGGGCACGAAGAAGACGGCGAGCGCAAGCGCTCCCGCGCCGATCTTCACCGCCGTCTGAACCGGGGCGAGCGAGGGCTCGAGCCCCCACGGGCTGAAGGGCGAGGGACGGCTCGTCTGGTAGCCCAGCGTACGGTCGTAGAGCTCGCGCAGGCCGCCTTCGGGCACGAAGGGCAGAGTGGTGAGAGCAATCACCGCCGCCAGCGCCAGGGCGAACTCGAGCAGGCGCCGGGTGCGGTTCTCTCCCGTGCCCGCCGCCATGAGAGGCGCCAGGGCGAGCGGGGCGAACTTCGCCGCTGCCCCCAGCCCCACTGCAGCCCCGCGGGCCAGCGCCGAGGCCCGAGGCCGCCGTGGCGACAAGGTCAGCCCGAGCAGCGCAGCGACCACGAGCATCGAAACCAGCGCGTCGTTTGCGTTTGACTGCAGGGCGAAGGCGGCGTAGGGAAAGCTGGCCCACGCCCACGCGAGGCCCAGGCCGAGCGTGCGGCCCTCCTCTCCCGCCCGCAGCCGGCGGCCGAGCGCCAGCAGGCCGCCCAGGGTGAGCAGGTCGAACGCGATAGCGGCCGCGTGGCCGGCGGGCAGGTCGTCCCAGCCGCCGCTCCAGGGCAGGAGCTGCTCGAAAGGCAGGTAGGCGAGGTAGTTGACCGGTCCGTAGGTGTCCCCCCGGCCCACGTCCTCGGAGAACCCCGGGCCGTACAGCGGATCGCCGTCGGCGATCCGGTCGGCGCCTATGACACCGGCATAGCCCACGTCGATCACCTCCGCGTCGACCATGTTGAGGCCGATCCGAAAGACCACGAGGAAGACCAGCCCGACCACCAGCCAGCTGCGAGGGGCCAGCGGGACGAGCGGCTGGCGGCGCTCGCGGCCGCGAAATCCCGCGACGGCGAGGCGAGCGAGCAGATAGGCGAGCACGGGCGCCGCCAGCGGCGCCGAGACACCGATGTCGCCGCGGTTGAAGAAGAAGTGGGAGGCGCTGAAAGCCAGCAGCACCAGGAGGTCGAGGTGCAGCAGCCGGAAGGGCCTTCGAGGATCGAAGAAGGGCGCGAGGAACAGGACGCACAGCGCAATCCACAGCCAGGGGGCGTTCAGGCTGCGCCCGAACTGGCCCTCGTAGCCGCGAGCCATCGTCCAGGCGACCTGATGGCCGCCCCACTCCTCGACGATTGCGCCGCTGCGGTCGTCGACCTGCACCTGCACCGCCTCTTCGCGGCCCTGGAAGTAGCTCACCTGCCAACGCCCGGGTCCTTTGGTGTAGCCGGTGGGCTTGAGGCGGCGGCCCCGGGCTCGGGCGCGGCGCACCTGCTGTGCCCGATCGGCGACCCGCGCCGCGCCGTCGGCGCTCAGCCTGTATCCGCGCGGAACCGCCGTTTGGGAGGCGGGCAGCTTCGGATCGGCCGCGGCGGCTCCGGCCGGCGCGAGGAGCGCGAGGAGCGCGAGCAGGACCGTCAGCCGGGCGATAGCACCGCTCGCTGCGTTCGATCTAACCGAGCGCGAAGCTCCACATCTTGTTGCCGACGAAGTTCAGGGGAGTGGCCGCCACGACCGAGATGGCCTGAGCGGGCACCTCGGACATGCCAAACTCGCTCACCAGCAGCTCGAGCAGCGCGGCGGCGAAGAGGAAAGCGCCCACGCTGACCGCGAAGAAGCGAGCCGCCTGAAAGCCCGCGGGGCCCTCGCGGGCGGCGAAGGTCCAGTGGCGGTTCCACAGGAAGTTGTTCGTGACCGCCACCGCAAAGGCCAGCGTGGCTGCGATCAGGTGGTGCAGACCGCCCACCTTCACCGCCAGGGTGAACACCGCGAGGTTCACCACGTAGCCCGAAGCGCCGACGGCGCAGAACTTCACCAACTGCACCCAGTTGTGCTGGCGCCGTAGGCCCTGGCGCACCCTCGTGTGCGGGCGAGGCGGGCGGGCGGCGAGCGCCGCTTCGGTCTCGTCCGCCATCGGCTACGAGGGTACCCCGAAATGCTCGAGAATCATGGGCGTCACGTCGCGCAGCGACCAGTCCGGGCGCTGCTCGGCGGAGTCCGGCCCGACCCCGCACATGATGAGCACGCCCTCCGAGTCGTCGGCGTGCAGGGAGCCGTGGCTGCCGCCGGGCACATGGTCTGCCCCGCCCCAGTCCACGAACTCGTAGCCGGGCTTCGCGGAGAGCAGGACGTTGCCCGACTGCACGCAGCTGAGCGCCGACCACAGGCGGCCCAGGGCGTCGGGGTAGGCGCCGCTTCGCACCCGGCCGTCCTCGGTCTGCAGGCCCAGCGCCCCAGTCGAGCCCTCGACGCTCCAGGTCCCTCCACGGCCGTCCTCGAGGTCTCCGCCGGGAGCGAAGCGCAGCTCACCCTTCGAGGAGCGCAGCGCCGCCTCGCCGTCAAGGCGCCAGCACACCAGGTCGATGCCGTCGACGTCGCTCAGGTCCTCGACCAGGTCGGCTGTGGTCCGCTCGCGCGAGTTGGGGTCCAGCGCGTAGACCATGGCGGAGCGCGCTGCGGGACAGATCGCCACCTCGGCCTCGTCGGGCGCGACGTCGGCGGGCGCGAGCAGGCGCCAAGGCGACAGCACGTCGGCCAGGTTCACGCGGGCCTCGACGGGGGTCTGCGAATGGTCGGACATGACCACGACGGCGTGCTCTGACAGGAACTCGTCGGGGCCGCCGGCGGGCTCCATGAGCTGCTCCAGCGCGCGGTCGGCCCCGGCGATCGACTGCACCGACTCGGCGGGGCCGTAGCGGTGCGAGAACGTGTCGTTGTCGGGCAGCGAGAAGAGCAGGAAGTCGAAGAGGTCGTGCTCGACCAGGTGCGCACCGACGCAGGCGCTGTGGCGGTCACGTTGCCCTGGCATCCCCAGCGAGGCGGTGCAGCCGGTGTCACGCGAATCGAAGAGGTCGGCGTAGAAGAACTCCTCGGGCCCCCACACCGGGTGGCGGAACTGGGCCGCCTCCGCCACGCGGCGGTACATCGAGGCGCCGCTGGGCTCGTGGCGATGACGACCCCGGTAGATGAGGTAGGTGGTGCCCGCGGTCCGCAGCCCCGCGTTATCGAGGTGCTCGAACACCGTCTTGGTCCCACGCGCGAGGTGGGCCATGTTCATGTTGTAGACGGTGTCGAACAGGGAGCGAAAGACGCCGTGCGCCCGGGACGCGGGGAACGAGGAGCCGTACTCCACGTAGCGCTCCTCGCCGCGGTGGTACCAGTTCATCGAGGGGATGCGGTGCTCGTCGGGGCCCACGCCGGTGGCGATGGTGGCCGCGGCGACGGGGGTCACGGACGGGAAGGTGGAGACGCAGTCGCGGACGTAGGTGCCGTGCTCGAGGAGCTTGGCGAGCGTCGGGGCGCGCCCTGCTGCCACCGCCCGGTCCAGCTGCTCGGGCTTCAGCGAGTCGATGACCGCCAGGACGAGCTTCTTCGATCTCGGGCGAGCACCGCTCGCTCGGCTGCTCACCTCAGGATTCGCAGCCCGGCGTACTTGCGCTCGCCCTCGCGGCGTCCGCGCACCAGCAGCACGACCAGAGCGATCAGGCCCAGGAAGGCCACGGGCGGGGCGAAGATCGCGATCGCGGCCAACACCAGGGCCGCGGCGTCGGCGTAGGCGTTCAGAAGGCCGGCGGCTCCTTCGTCGAGACGGGCACGGACGCGCTCGAGCAGGCCTCCCACCGCCGCGAAGCCCAGAGCGGCTGCGGCGGCTCCGCCCACCAGCCCCGGCCAGGAGACGGTGCCGCCCTCGGCCAGCGAGCCGGCGAACAGCATCGCTCCCAACACCACGCCGAGGCCCGCCAGGCCAAAGCGCAGCGCACGACGGTCAAACCCCGAACGTTCGGCCCCGTACGAAAGCACTGCCGCCAGCAGGATCACCAGCAGGAAGCCGGGCGACTCGAGGAAGCGCCAGTCGGAGCTCTCGAAGTCGATCGCGATGTCGCCCCGGGCGAGCGCCCCCGCCAGCAGGGGGGGCAGGAACGGCCGCACGCCGCTGGCCGAGGCCAGCCCCGCCCCCTGCCCGATGTCGAGCGCAAGGCTCACGAGTGGTCTGCCCCGCAGGACACGAGGGCTACGCTAGAGAACTCACCCTCATGGCCAACCCGCCGCCTCGATCCACCTCGCGCGACCTCGAGCGCTACGCCGGCCTGTTCGCCTCGCGCACGCGCGTCATGACCTCCTCGGCCATGCGCGACCTGATGGCCATCACCGCTCGGCCCGATGTCATCTCCCTCGCGGGAGGGCTGCCGGACACGTCGAGCTTCCCGCCCGAGACGTTCGCGGCGATCACCAATCTGATCGCCCGCGAGTCCTGCGCTCGCGCCCTGCAGTACGGGCCGACCGAGGGCCTCGAGGAGACCAAGGCGTGCATCGCCGAGGTGATGGCCGCGGAGGGCATGCGCGCCGACCCCGATGACGTAGTGGTCACCACCGGCGGCCAGCAGGTGATCGACCTGGTGTGCAAGACGCTGATCGACCCCGGCGACGTGATCATCGCCGAGGGCCCCACCTACCCGGGCGCCGTGCCCACCTTCTCGGCCTATCAGGCCGACGTGGTGCAGATCGACATGGACGCGGAGGGCATGCGCGTGGACCTGCTCGAGGAGACCCTCGACCGCCTCGAGCGTGAGGGCCGGCGACCGAAGTTCGTCTACACCGTCCCGAGCTTCCAGAATCCCGCCGGCGTCACGCTCTCGGCCACCCGGCGACACCGGCTCGTGGAGGTGGCGCGCGAGCGCGAGCTGCTGATCCTCGAGGACAATCCGTACGGGCTCCTGCGCTACGAGGGCGAACTGCTGCCCACCCTGTACTCGCTTGACGGCGGCGGCCTTGCCCAAGCGCCGGGCTCGGCCGGGCGCGCGGCCCCCTTCGTCATGTACCTCGGCACATTCTCCAAGATCCTCTCGCCGGGCATCCGCCTGGGCTGGGTCGTGGCCCCGCCGCCCGTGCTGGAGAAGATCAAGGTCGGCAAGCAGGCGGCCGACCTGTGCACGTCGACGCTTTCCCAGTTGATGGTGCAGGCCTACTTCGAGCAGGGCCACTGGGGGGAGTACGTGGGCTCGCTGACCGGGCTCTACCGCCGCCGGCGCGACACCATGCTGGACGCGCTGGCCGACCACTTCCCGCCGCAGGCCGAGTGGACCCGTCCCGCCGGCGGGCTGTTCATCTGGGCCACTCTGCCCGACTTCATCGATACCACCGACCTTCTGGCCCGAGCGCTGCGCGAGAACGTGGCGTTCGTCCCAGGCAGCGCGGCGTACCTGGACGGGCGCGGGCACTCTTCGATGCGGCTGAACTTCTCCGGCTCGAACGAGGAGGAGATCCGCGAGGGCATCCGCCGGGTGGGCAAGGTGATCGAGGAGCAGGTAGCCCTGTTCGGGACGCTCACGGGCACCGCACAGGCTCCCGCCCGGCGGTCGGAGCCCGAGGCGCCGGCCGGCACGGAGCCCGGCGCGCGGGTGCTGCCCATGCCCCGGCGGGGGGACGCCGGGCGCCGCGCCGGCAGCCAGTGAGCCGGGTCGCTGTGTTGAAGGGGGGGCGTTCCCTCGAGCGTCAAGTCTCGCTGCGGTCGGGGGCGCGGGTCGAGGACGCTCTCGCACGCCTCGGCCACGAGGTCGTGTCCGTCGACGTCGGCCTGGATCTGATCCGGCGACTGCGCGAGGCGCAGCCCGACGTGGCGTTCGTCGCCCTCCACGGGCGCGACGGCGAGGATGGCACCGTCCAGGAGCTGCTCGAGATCCTCGACGTGCCCTACACGGGCTCGGGTGTCCTCGCCTGCGTGTGCGCCATGGACAAGGTGCTGACCAAGCACCTGATGGTGGAGGCGGGCATTCCCACGCCGGAGTTCTTCGCCTTCAGCGAGACGGCCTTTCGCGACCTGGGCGCCGCCGAGGCCCTTCCGGCCATCGAGGACCGCCTGTCCTTTCCCATCGTGGTCAAGCCCTCCAGCCAGGGGTCGGCGCTCGGCGTGAAGTTCGCGGCCACGGCGGCCGAGGTCCCGGCCGCTTTGGTGTCGGCGTTCTCCTATGACCCGAAGGTGCTGCTCGAGCGCCACGTGCCCGGACGCGAGCTGGCGGTGTCCGTGCTCGACGGTGAGCCGCTGCCCGTGGTCGAGGCCGTGCCCCGCGACGACCACTTCTACGACTTCGAGTCCCGCTACGACATCGGCGCCACCGACTTCGTGTGCCCCGCCGAACTGCCCGAAGGGGTCACCGAGCGCGTCCAGGAGATGGCGGTGTCCACCTACCGGCTACTGGGCCTGGCGGGCTTCGGCCGGGTGGACCTCATGCTCGACTCCGGTGACGGCAAGCCCTACGTGCTCGAGGCCAACCCGATCCCCGGTCTCACCGACACCAGCCTGCTGCCCCAGGCCGCCGACGCCGCGGGAATTGGCTTCGACTCGCTGGTGGAGCGCCTGTTGGAGCTGGCGGAAGCACGGCCGGCGGCTGCCTAAGGGTTCGCGCAGAAATAAGCGATCGATCTGGGATGCCGATCCTAAGGTGCGGCGCCCCCCAATTACGGTTGCTCTTCGCCTTCGGCGAAGTCCTCAGGTGTGACGTTGTCGAGGAAGTCCTTGAACTTCTCGACGACCTCCTCCTGGTCCTCGACCTCGTGCTCGAACTCGATCGCGGACTCGGTGATCACGTCCTCGGCAGCGAAGATCGGCGCGCCTGTGCGCACCGCCAGGGCCAGGGCGTCCGAGGGGCGGGAGTCGATCTCCACGTCGCGGCCGTTCATAGCCAGGGTGATCGCCGCGTAGAAGGTGTTCTCGCGCAGCTCCGTGACCGACACCCGGGTGCAGGAAACCTCGAGCTCGGACAGGACGTCGGAGATCAGGTCGTGGGTCATCGGCCGGGGCGTGTTGGCGCCCTGGAGCTTCATGAGAATGGCTGCCGCCTCGGGATGGCCGATCCAGATCGGCAGGAACTTGTTCCCGTCGCGCGTCTTGAGCAAGACGATCGGCTGCTTGCCGACCATGTCGAAGCTCACGCCGTAGATGACCATCTCCTGCATGAGGAGATCAGAGTCTAATCAGCGAGGCGGGCCTTCCTCGGGCCCGGCAAACCCGGCCCCGAAGCTCCCGGTCTCTGGGCCCGGATGGCAAGGAAGAGCGAGCGAAGCCTGCTTTGGCAGGCGAGCGAAGCGGTGACGCCGCCAGGCGATGCCCAGAGGCCGGGAGATGGGCGATCCAGGACTCGAACCTGGGACCTCGTCCTTATCAGAGACGCGCTCTAACCAGCTGAGCTAATCGCCCGAGTCGGGCGATTCTAGCGGCGGGCCGCGGCGCCGGCGAGGAGCCGCTCGGCCAGCTCGACGGCCTCCGCCGGCGATTCGAAGTCGAGCTGGACGCGACAGCCCTCGCCGCGCGGGCGGGCCTTCGCCTCGTGCCCGAGCGCTGCGGTGAGCGCGTCCTCGGCAGCAGCCAGGGACTCGGCCAGGTCGGGGTGGAGGACCACCGGCTCGGGGGAAGGGCGCGGCCGGCCGCCGGCCTCGCGGGCGCGGCTCTCGGTCTCGCGCACCGACCAGCCCTCGTCGCGCGCGCTGAAAGCCAGACGCTGCCTAGCGTAGTGGTCGCGACAGGTCAGCAGCGCCCTCCCGTGGCCCTCGCTGAGCGCGCCGGACTCCACGAGCTCGAGCACGTCGTCGGGCAGCTCGAGCAGGCGGATGAGGTTGGACACCGCCACCCGGCTGCGGCCCACCCGCCGGCCAACCTCCTCCTTGGTCAGCCCCAGGTCCTCGACGAGCGTGGCGCAGGCGCGGGCCTCCTCGATGGGATTGAGATCCTCGCGCGCCATGTTCTCGGCCAGGGCGAGCTCCAGGCGCTCGCCGTCCTCGGTCTCGCGAGCGAGCGCGGGGACGGTCTCGAGGCCGGCAAGTCGTGCAGCCCGCAGCCGGCGCTCGCCGGCCACCAGCTCGTAGGTGCCCCCGGCGAGCGGGCGCACGACTATCGGCTGCAGCAGCCCGCGGGAGCGGATGGACTCCGAGAGCGCGGCGAGAGCCTCCTCGTCGAAGTGCCGGCGGGGCTGGCGGGGATTGGGCTGGACCAGCTCGACGGCGACTTCGCGCAGACCGTGCGCATCACGGGTGGAACGGGGCAGGATGGCCGCCAGGCCCCGTCCCATCCCGCCCTCGGCGGGGGTCACGCGCGAGCCTCGCGCCGGTGGGGCTGGCGGGGCGGGATTGCGCCCTCGGGCTCAGCCACGCGCGGCCACCTCCTTCGCCAGCTTGAGATAGGCGGCCGAGCCTGCGCTCGAGGGGGCGTGCTGGGTGACCGGCCGCCCGAAGCTGGGGGCCTCGCTCACGCGGACGTTGCGCGGGATCACCGTGTCGAACACCAGCTCGGGGAAGTGCTCGCGGACCTCCCTCTCGACGTCGCGCGCGAGCCGTGTGCGGCCGTCGTGCATGGTGAGGATCATTCCGGCGACGGCGAGGTGCGGGTTGAGCTCACGCTGCACGAGCGAGAGCGTGTCGAGCAGGCCGGCGAGGCCCTCGAGGGCGAAGTACTCGGTCTGCACCGGCACGATCACGCGGTCGGCGGCCACGAGCGCGTTCACCGTCAAGGGTCCCAGGGACGGCGGGCAGTCCAGCAGCGTGAACAGATAGCGCTCGCGCACCGCGCCGAGCGCGTCGCGCAGGCGAGTCTCCGAGCCGGCCAGCCGCGGCAGTTCGACGCTCGCGCCCGCCAACTCGGGCGTGGCCGGCACAGCCCTGAGCCCTTCGAACGCAGTGTCCACGGCCGCCTCGTCCAGCGAAGGCCCTCCTGAGAGGCAATCGTAGGTCGAGGGGCTGAGGTCCTTTGAGAGACCCATCGCCACGGTGGCGTTGCACTGGGGGTCGAGGTCCGCGAGCAGCGTCCGCTGACCCGCCTCCGCGATGGAGGCGGCCACGTTGACCGCGGTCGTGGTCTTGCCCACTCCGCCCTTCTGGTTGGCGATTGCGTAGACGGCGCCCACGCTCGCGAAGCTACGGGTGGTCTCGGTCGGAATCCCTCTCTGTTCGCCCCCGAACGGCGGCTCCCTCTATCCGGTCGTGAGCCCTGAGCCAGGGCCGCTCGTGGATCGGGGCTAGGCGAGCGGTCGCTTTCGGGCCATGCCCGGCCGCCGGGGCAGCCCCCTGGGCGTCGGGCCGGCCTTGGCGAGAACGTGGAGGTGCCGCGATCTCGCGGCGGGGTAGGGGTGTGCGTCGAGCACCTCCACGGTCTCCATCGCGGTACGAGCTCGCGAGCGCGTGACTGCCGACTCCTCGGCCGGATCGCGGGCTCCCTTCCACGCCACCAGCACTCCACCCTCCCGCAGCAGCGGCGATGCGTACTCCGCCAGCACTACGAGCGGACCCAGGGCCCGCGCGGTGACCACGTCGTAGGCCTCGCGGCCCTCGAAGGCGGCCAGCTCCTCGGCACGCAGCGAGAGAGCGCGGGTGTTGTGAATCTCCGCCGCCGCGGCCAGGCGCTCCATCACCTCGCCCTTGCGCGTGGTTGCCTCCACCAGATCGACCGAGGCGGCGGGCAGCGCGAGCGCGAGCGCCAGGCCGGGAAAGCCCGCTCCGGCCCCCAGGTCGGCGATGCGACCTGCTCTTCGGAGGCCGGCCACCCTGAGACCGCTCAGGCTGTCGGCTAGGTGCTCGTCCACCGCGCGTGCGGGGTCGCAGATGGTCGTAGGCGGGTGGGGCTCGGCCTCCAGCGCCCCCAGCAGCGCGGTCAACCGCTCGACGGAGCCGATGGCCAGCCCGTGGCGCTCAGCCATCTCCTCCAGCCGCGCAACCGTTTCCCGTGAAACGGTCAGTGAATGGACCGAGCGGCGGTGCTCGCGCGATCAACGATCGGGCTGCGCTCCGGCGCTGGGTGAGCGGCGCACGGGAGTGACCACCAGCCGGCGGTCGGGCTCGTCGCCCTCGCTGTGGGTCTCGACCTCGGTGCGCTCGCGCAGGTGGAGGTGGACCACCTTGCGCTCGGCGGGGCGCATCGGCTCGAGCTCGACCGGACGGCCGAAGTCGAGGGCCTCGCTGACCGCGCGGTCGGCCGCGCGGTGCAGAGCCGCCTCGCGGCGCTCGCGGTACCCGGCGGCGTCGACCACCACCCGGCGGCGGTCGGCTTCCCCTCGAAAGGCGGCCCGCAGCGCCAGATGCTGAAGCGCATCGATCGTCGCTCCGCGCTTGCCGATCAGGAGGCCCAGGTCCTCGCCGTTCACCGTCGCCCGCAGCTCCTCCTCATCCTCGTCCACCTCCACGCTGGCCCGCAGGCCGAGCCCGGCGCACACCGTGTTCACCAGGCTCCGGACTCGCTCGGCGGGCTCGGCGGGCAGGTCGGCGGCCTGGCGCCAGCCTTCCTCGTCCACCTCCGCGCGGACCAGAGCGTCGGCGTCCGCCGACGCCTCGCTCAGCACCTCGAAGCGCACGTGGTCGGCGGTCAGTCCGGGAAAGCGCCGCCCGAGCTCCTCGACCGCGCTCCACTTCGCCTCGCCGAGCGTTTCGCCGCGGCCCTCCGCGGCGGCAGGAACCTCGGCCACTACCGCCGGCGGCCCGAGCGCTTGCGCTTCTTGCGCGGAGAGGCCGGCGGCTTGGATGCCTTGCCGTTCCCACTCGCCCCGTTGTCCGAGGCGGTCGCTTTCGCGGGCGCCGGGCGCTTCCTCGTGGCCGGGCGCTTCGCGCCCTTCCCGTCAGCCTCCTCCTTGTCCGCGGGCTCCTCCACCGCGGCCTTCTTCTTCGCCGGCGGCTTCCCGCGCGCAGGCGCGGGCTTGTCGTCGTCATCGGCCGGCTCGATCGGCTCGGGCTTGGGGTAGAGCTTCTTCACCAGCAGCTGCTGCCCGATCGTCCAAGTGTTGGTGGTGATCCAGTAGACGAGCAACCCGGCCGGGAAGTTGATGATGAAGATCGTGAAGACGAAGGGCAGGGCGAACATGATCTTGCGCTGCATGGGGTCTGCGGTGATGGCGGTGACCGCGGTGGAGGCCAGCTGGGTGCCGATGTAGAGCACCACCATGATCGCCAGTACCGGAATGTTGCCGGTCAGGCTTTCCGCCAGGTTCGGGATGAAGAGGAATTTCTCGTCGCCTCCGAGCTCCTCGAAGTCCTTGTCCTGGAGCAGGACGAACAGGGCCATGAAGAACGGGATCTGGAGCAGGAGCGGGAAGCAGGACCCCAGCGGGTTGACCTTCTGCTCCTGGTAGAACTTCATCAGCTCCTGGTTCATGCGCTGCTTGTCGTCCTTGTAGCGCTCCTGCAGGCGCTTCATCTCCGGCGACAGCGACTGGAGGCGCTGCATCGACTTCACGCCCTTGAAGGTCAGGGGCAGGATCGCCAGGCGGATCGTGAAGGTCATGAGGATGATCGCCAGGCCCCAAGAGCCCACGAGGCCTTCCCAAAACACCAAGATGGCCCTGGAGGCGTCGACGAGGGGAGCGAGGATGTCCTGCATCCACTGTGGGCTTTCCGCTATCGGAAACATGCGCTTAGGCATTTCGGAAGAGGGTCTGGTCCTCGGGGCGATCCACACCCCCGTTGCTCAGGGGGTTGCACCGCAGCACGCGCCACCCGGCAAGGACGAGGCCCCGCAGCACACCGTAGCGGCGGATCACGCCCACGGCGTACTGCGAGCACGTCGGGTAATAGCGACAGCGAGCGGGCAGCGCGGGCGAGATCACCCGCTGGTAGACGCGGATCGGCGCCGTGAACAGGGTGCGCACAGCCCTCAGCCGCCCTCCGCAGCGGTGCAGAGCCCGGCCTGACCCAGTACCTCGCGCAGCGCGCGCTCGATCCCGGCCTCGCCCTCCCGCTCGGCCAGATCACCCGCCTCGGGGCGGGCCACGATCACGAAGTCGTGGCCGTCGCCGAGCTCGTCGGCGGTATTCCAGAACGCGTCGCGCAGCAGGCGCTTCACGCGGTTTCGCTCCACCGCGCCGCCCAGCTTGCGCCCCACCGACACGCCGAGCCGCGGATCGCCATCACGCTCGTCGCGCGGGAAGGCGTAGACCACCAGGTGACGGTTGGCATGCGAGCGCCCCTCGCGGTACACCCGCTCGAACTCACCGGAGCGCGAGAGGCGCCGGCGGCGGCGGCGCGAGGCCATCGCTTAGACGGTGAGGCGGTGCCGGCCCTTGGTGCGGCGGCGCTGGAGCACGCGGCGGCCGGCCTTGGTGCTCATGCGGGCGCGGAAGCCGTGGGTGCGAGCGCGCTTGCGCTTCTTGGGCTGGTAGGTGCGCTTCATGACCGCAGCGCAGTCTAGTGGCCCCGTCCGAGAGCTCGATCGTCCCCTCGGCGAGTGGGCGCGTGGCTGGGCCCCACCCAGCCCACTGCGGCCACAAACGTGGTTTTGCCCGCGCTTTGCGCGGTTCGCCAGCCCGGGCGGGCTCGGCGTGGGAGGCCAGGACCTAGACTGGCTCTTTCGAGGGCGGCTGGGTCGGCGCGGCCGGGAAGCCCTCCATTCGTCGTCGAGGAAAGACGCCCGAGGAGGGTCGCTCGCCCGTGTCCGCAGAGCCGGAGCAGATTTGGGATGCCGTACGCGCCGAGCTGCGCCGCCGCGCTCCGGAGTTCAAATACCACACGTGGCTCGAGCCCCTCGAGCTGGCCGAGCTGCGTGGAGATGCCTTCTACGTGCGCGCGCCCGAGCACATCCGCTCCTGGGTCGGCGAGCGCTACCTGCCGCTCGTCCGCGAGGCCGCTGCGGCCGTTGCCGGCGCCGGGGCGTCCGTCGAGATCGTCGAGGACGGCTGGGGCCCGTCCGAGGACCGCCCAGCCCACGAGCCGTCTGATGACCGCCGCTTGAACCCCAAGTACACCTTCGAGCAGTTCGTGATCGGCGCCGGGAGCCGCTTCGCCCACGCCGCCGCGCTCGCTGTGGCCGAGCTGCCGGGTCAGGCCTACAACCCCTTGCTCGTCCATGGGAGCCCTGGGTTGGGCAAGACGCACCTGCTCCACGCGATCGGCAACTACGTCCAGCGCTACGGATCGGGGCTGAGCGTGCGCTACGCCACGGTCGAGGAGTTCACCAGCGAGTTCGTCGAGGCGCTGCGCAACCGCCGCACCCAGGACTTCAAGGAGCGCTTTCGCCTCTCCGACGTGGTGCTGATCGACGACGTCCAGTTCCTCGCGCGCAAAGAACGCACCCGGGAGGAGTTCTTCCACACCTTCAACGCCCTCCAGGACTCCGGGCGTCAGCTCGTGCTCACTTCGGATCGCCGGCCGGACGAGCTGCAGGGCCTCGAGGACCGGTTGTCAGAGCGCTTTCGCTCCGGCCTGGTGGTCGAGCTCGAGGCTCCCGAGCCGGCCGTCAGGCGAGTGATCCTCGAAAAGCGCGCACGCTTGGACGGAGTCGAGGTGGCGCCCGAGGTGCTGGACGAGATCGCCCAACTGGTCACCAGCTCGGTCCGTGCGCTCGAGGGCAGCCTCATCCAGGTCGTTGCCCATGCCTCGGTTCGAAGTGAGGAGCCGAGCCCCGAGACCGTACGCCAACTGCTGGGCAGCCAGAGCACGCCGAAGCGTCAAGCGGCTGGTTTCGAGGACATCATGGCCGCGGTGGCCGCCGAGGTGGGCATCAGCCGCCAGGAGTTGCGCTCACGCGACCGCAGGCCCGCCGTGGTCTGGGCACGTCACCTGGCCATGTACCTCGCTCGCGAGGTCACGGGCGCGAGCCTTCCCGACATCGGCCGCGCCTTTGGGGGGCGAAACCACACCACGGTGCTCCATGCGGTCCGCCGGGTACAGCGGGAGTCAGAGCGCGACCAAGCGACGCGGACAGCTGTGCAAAGCCTGCTCGCGAGGCTTGGCGGGAAGTCCTCGTGACCGGCGGCCCTGCAAGAATCCACAGTCCTCTCCCTCTTGCGCGCACAGGCGTCGCTTCGCTCCACGAGCGGGGATCCACCCCCTTGTCCACCTATCAACAGGACCAAATGCATCTATCTCTAGAAGGCAGGGTCAGTTGAAGCTCTCCGTTTCCCGTGAAACGTTCCTCGCCAAGCTCGGCGTGGCCGTGCGCGGCGTCTCGACGCGCAGCGCCATCCAGACCCTGGCCGGCGTCCATGTTCTGGTCGCTGACGGAAAGGTGGCCCTCGAGGCGACTGACATGGAGCTGGGCGTCCGCGTGGCGCTCGACGCGGCGGAGACCACCGACGGCTCGGTGGTCGTGCCCGGCAGGCTGCTCCTGGACGTAGTGCGCTCTCTCCCGCGCGACGACCTCTCGCTCGAATACCGCTCCTCCCAGCAGGACGTGGAGCTCGTCTCCGGCGGAGCGGTCTTTCATCTGCGGACCCTGCCGTCGGAGGACTTCCCCAAGCTCCCCGAGGGGCCGCCCGACGATTCGCTGAGAGTGCCTGCCGGCGCGTTCGTGGAGACCGTGGGCCGGGTCGCCCGCTCGGCCTCCCGGGACGAGACTCGGCCCCACCTCACCGGCGTGCTGGTGACGGTAGAGGGCAGCGAGCTCAGGATGGTGGCCACCGATTCCTATCGCCTGAGCGTCAAGGAGACCACGCTCGATCAGGCGCTCAGCGGCTCGCTCGAGGCGAACATTCCGGCCCGAACCCTTCAAGAGCTGGCGCGGGTGGCCGCGGCCGCAGAGGCGGACGAGATCCGCGTCGCCGCCCGTGAGAACCAAGTCGTGTTCTCCGTGGGGGACACCGTGCTCAGCTCACGCCTGGTCGAGGGGCGCTTCCCGAACTACCAGCAGCTGCTGCCCGAGTCCTACGAGCACGAGCTGCGCATCGAGCGGGCCGAGATCGTGGAGGTCGTCCGCCGGATGAGCCTGCTGGCGCAGAAGAACGCCCCGCTGCGGCTGGCCTTCTCCGAAGGCGCCCTCGAGGTGTCCGCGCAGACGCCCGACGTGGGTGAGGCCAGTGAGTCGCTTCCCGTTCCGTTCAAGGGCGAACCGTTGGAGATCGGGTTCAACCCTGAGTTCTTCCGCGACGGCCTGGAGAGCGCGGAGTCCGACGAGCTGGTGCTCAAGCTCATAAGCCCACTGCGGCCGGGGCTGATCCAGAGCGGTGACGAGGGGGGCTTCCTCTACCTCGTCATGCCCATCCGCCTCAACGTCTGACGCGCTCATGCCGTCGCATTCCTGCGTCCTCGGGTCTCGGCTTGGCCCACCAAGCCTTCGACCCTGCGTCCTTGGACTGCTCGGCCTGAGCGCGTCAGGGCCGCGCTGAGGGCCCGCGCTCTGCGCCTCAAGCGACTCCGCCTGCGCGACTTCCGCTCCTACGAGCGGGCCGAGGTCGAGCTCGGTGAGGGGCTCACCGTGGTCAGCGGTCCCAACGGCGCCGGCAAGACCAACCTCCTCGAGGCCGCCTACTTTGCTCTCACGGCGCGCACGCCGCGGACTTCCAACGAGCGCGAGCTCGTACGCCGCGGTGCTTCGGTGACCCGGGTGGAGGCCGACGTCGAGGGTGGCGACGCGCCGCACCGGCTCGAGGTCGCTTTCACGCCGGGGGAGCCCAAGCAGGTGCGCGTAGACGGCGCGGCGGTCGAGGGGGCTGCGGCGGAGTCGCGACCGGCGGTGGTCGTGTTCCTTCCCGACCGGCTCGAGCTCGTGAAGGGGCCCCCTTCGCTGCGCCGCGGACACCTGGATCAGCTCGTCGCCGCGCTGTGGCCCGCTCGGGCCACCACCCGCTCGGCCTACTCGCGGGCGCTGGCCCAGCGCAACGCGCTGGTGGCCCGCATCCGCGCCGGCGTCTCGGGCCGCGGCGCGCTCGATGCCTGGGACGCCGAGCTGGCCCGCCAGGGCGCGGAGCTGATGGCCGACCGCCGCGAGGCGATCGGTGCGCTCGCCCCACGCTTTGAAGCGATGGCGCTGGACCTCGGTCTGCCCGAACCGGCGAGCCTGGCCTACCGCCCGCGCTCGCGGGCCGCTGACGCTGAGGGATTGGCCACCGAGTTGGCTGAGCGGCGGGGGGCGGACCTCGAGCGCGGCTTCACCGCGCATGGACCACACCGCGACGACGTGGCCCTCATTCACGGCGGGGCGTCGCTGCGCTCCTATGGGTCGCAGGGACAGCAGCGCACCGCCCTCCTGGCGCTCCTGTTCGCCGAGCGCGAGCTGTTGGCCGAACGGCGAGGTGCGCCGCCGCTGGCGCTGCTCGACGACGTCATGTCCGAGCTCGACGAGACCCGTCGTGAGCGGCTTGCCGAGCGGCTGCGGTCGGGCGGGCAGGCAGTGCTCACGGCCACCGAGCCGGGGCACGTGCCGGGCTCCGCTGACGCCGGTGTCAAGCGTCTCGAGGTCGCGCCTGGCTCGGTGCGCGCCGCCGGCACCGCTGGTGCGGCGGCGTGAGGCGCCGGGCGCCCAGGCACCTGTCGGTGGCCCTGGAGGCCGCCATGGGCGTCGCCGAGCCCGCCACGCTGCTCGCTCGCGTCCAGTCGGCGTGGCCGGATGCCGTTGGGGACGTGGTGGCCGCCGAAGCCGAGCCCGCCGCCGAGCGTGAGGGGGTGGTGACGGTGGCGTGCGCCTCCTCCCTGTGGGCCTCCGAGCTCGAGCTGATGGGACGAGAGCTGACCGCCTCGATCAACGCCTCCCTGGGGTCGGAGGACCCCTCTTCGCCGGTGTCTGCGCTTCGCTTTGTGACGACCGCGTAACGTAGGTAAACAGACGCCGCTCCGGCCGGCCGACTTTTGTCGCGATTTGCGGGGCTTTTCGTGCTCTGTCGTGCGCAGTTTCCGAGGCTCGACCTGCTAGTCTTGCGAGCACTGGTCGTAACGCCCCGACCGGTGCCTGAGGGCACTCGCCCGTCGGGGGCTCGCCGTACCGCCGACCGAGGTCATCGTCCTCGCTCGGTCTGTTTTCACGTATAGAGACGCAGACGAGAGGAACGC
>Ga0208612_1000476_pt1 | contig 17721 bp, 17 predicted proteins | sample AntDryMetagUQ889_FD_188089 | JGI IMG/M metagenome (GOLD analysis project Ga0208612, IMG submission 188089) | Polar desert microbial communities from Antarctic Dry Valleys - UQ889 (SPAdes) | ecosystem: Environmental > Terrestrial > Soil > Desert | place: Antarctic Dry Valleys | collected 2008-12-31 | reverse complement strand
CTGGCCCAGACGGCCTCCGAGCTGCAGCGCCTGGGGCTCTGCCCGCGCGAGGTGGCCCTCGACGGCGGCTTTCAGACCGGCCCCACCGCCGAGACGCTCAAGTCACTGGGACCAGAGCGAACCTTCATCTCCGGGCGCCAACAGCCCGGGTCGCGGCGCACCCAGCGCCGCCTGCAGCGCTACCGCACCGGCGCCGAGGGACGAATCAGCCACCTCAAACGCGGCTACGGGCTGAGCCGAAGCCGCCTCAAAGGAGACCAAGGCCAGCGGATCTGGACCGGATGGGCCACCCTGACCTACAACTTCGACACCTACACCCGACTGGCCTGACCCAGCGCGGGAGGCGAACCAGCCAGACCCCGAAGGCGGCCAGAATCGAGAGTGATCCACTCCCCGACGCGAGCGATTTCCCGCCCCAGCGCCGCTGACACCCTCACCCGGGCGTATATCCGCGGGAAGTAACTAAGGCCGGTACAGCGGACGCGCCTTGAAGCGCCCGCGCACGAGGAACCACGCGGGCTTGAGTTGCCCGTCGTAGGTCATGAGGCCCTTGTTGTGGCGGGTTGTCGGGAATTGCGGCGCGCGGGCTCCCGCGCCGCCCGTCCAGCCGGGGAAGATCTCGAACTCGCGCAGCGTCCAGTAGATCGAGCCCGACAGGAAGGGCGCGTTGTCGAGCACGTCGAGCGTGGCCCGGGTGAAGTTGGTCTGGAAGGCGTAGCTGCCCTTCTTGTCGGGCGGGTCCGAGGCGTTCTCGGGTCGCGCCTCGGCTCCGAACTCGGTGACCACCAGCGCCTGGCCGGGGAAGGTCGCCCTCATGTAGGCGAGGTAGTCGGGCAGCGACGCGAAGTCGGGCGCGCGGCGGTACCAGCCGAAGTACTCGTTGAGGCCGATGATGTCGAAGTACTCCGAGTACGCCCGCTGGCGGCCGATCCGCGGACCGGTCTTGATGTCCACCGACACCGGCAGCGTCGGGTCGAGCTTCCTGGTGCGGGCGGCGCCGCTCTTGAGGTAGAGGCTGGTGGTGCGGGACCCGTTGGGGTAGTGCACCAGCTCGTTGGCCACCGAGTGGGTGATGACCGAGGGATGGCTGCGAGCGGCCTTGACCGTTCCCTCGAGCTGTCGGTAGGCCTTGGCACGGTCCGCGCGGCGTCCCAGGAGGCGGTCGCGCTGCCAGACAGGCGCCTGGTTCCAGACCAGGATCCCGTGCCGGTCGAGCTTTTGGAGCAAACGCTCGTTGAGGGAGTAGTGGGTTCGGGTCACGTTGGCCCCCACGGCCTTGAGGTCAAAGATGATGCGGTTCATGTCGTTCTCGGTGAGGGCGGTTCCGCTCCCCGGCATGTCCTCGTGGATCGAGGTGCCGCGCATGTCGATCGCGCGGTTGTTGAGCCGCAGCCGCCCGCCCCGCACCGAGACCTGGCGCAGGCCGGTCCTGATGGTCCGAGACTGCTGGACCTTGCCTCCAAGCCGCACCACGACCTTCGCGCGGTAGAGCCGGGGTGACTCGGGCGACCACAACTGGGGCCTGCGAATCGGCACCGCCAAGCGGATGGGGCGGTTGCGCTTGCCCTGCTTTCGCAGCTTCACCACGCGCTTGGTGATCCGCCCGCCGGGGGCGCGGAAGGTGGTCTCCACAGTGGGCTGGATCGAGCCCTTGCCGCCGAGCTTCTGCATGTTGCCGTCCACGAGGAACTTGGCGCTGCAGGCACTGGCCGCGCCGCGGCAGCGGACCTTGGACATGATTCCGAGATCCTTGATGTTCGCGCGGCCCACGGGGACGAGGCGTACGGGGCGGATGATCCCGCCCCAGTTCCACCAGCCCTCGGGCAGCTGGCGCTCCTTGCGGTTGTCGACGATCACGATGAGCTCGTTGTTGCGCTCTGGGCGCAGGCCCTTGGCCTCGATCTCAAAGGGGATGTAGGGGTCCTTGCTGCGGCCGATCCGCTTGCCGTTCAGGAAGACCCCGGCGTTGCGGCGCACGCCCTCGAAGCGCAGCAGCCAGCGAAAGCCCTTGGGCGTGGCCGGGCCGCGGAAGCGGATCCGGTAGCGGCGCACGGTGCCCGAGTAGGCGCTCTTCTTGGCCACAGGGTCGAAGACGGAGGGCACTCCGGTGTCGATGTAGGCACCCGGCTGCGGCGCCGGGGTGGCGGGAGCGTCGGTCGGGGTGCTCGGCGTCCCGGTGCCTTCCTCGGGTGGGGCGTCCTGCACCTCTCCGGGCTGAGCGGACTGCGAGCGGATCTGCCAGCCGTTGACGAGGGTCTTGCCGCTCGGCGGAGCGGCCTCGGCAGCGGCCACCGGAAGGAGGCAGGCGACGACGGCCGCGCCGGCGAGCAGGCGTGCAGGGGCGAGCAATGGCCAGGACGAAAACCGCATCGCTAAGCGGACAAACGTAGAGATCGGCCCGGAGTTGCGCTCCACCTCGCCTCGGAGCCTTGTGACATGGCGCCGGCCACCCCCACCCCGGACGTTGTTCTGGCCCTCCGGATGCGCCTTTCATCGCCGGAGCGCATCCTGAGCTTCGGTCTTCAGGCTGCGCGGGACCGGCGGCGCAACAGGACCACCGCGAGGATTGATGCGAGTACCGATGCCCCGAGGACGGCCGCCGCGGCGCGCTCCTGCGCCGCGACGTCGGTGAACGCCAGCCGTGCGAGAAGGAGGCTGACGGTGTAGCCAATCGCGCCGAGGATCGCAACGGGAACCACATCCCCCCATTGCACTCGGTCCGGGAGGCTCCCAAGGCCGAGCCGGAGCGAGAGCTGCGCGCCACCAAGAATGCCGACGACCTGCCGACCAAGAGCCCCGCGAAGACTCCGACGGCGATCTTGTCGTTGACCGCGTCGGCGACGGCACCAAGCGATATTCCTGCCGCCGCGAGCGCGAAGACCGGGACCGCGATGCCGGCCGAGATTGGATGGAGGCGATGCTCGAGTCGCTCACCAGCGGGGTGCTTGTCTCCGGGCCGAGATCGCACGGGTGTGAGCAGGCCGAGCAGGATGCCTGCGACGGTGGCGTGCACGCCACTTGCATGGACGCAGATCCAGGCGACGACGGCCAACGCCCAAAGGAGCCAAGCCCGGTCGAGACGGTGACGGAACGCGAGCCAGTAGAGCGCGCTGACCGCGAGGCCGCCGGCAAGCCAGGCCGTTGAGAGTCGGCGGTGAAGATGATGGCGATGAGGACGATTGCCAGCAGATCGTCGATAACCGCCAGGGACAGCAGCAGGACGCGCACGCCGGAGGGCAGCACCGAGCCCGCGAGGGCGAGAACGCCGAGCGCGAACGCGATGTCGGTGGCAATCGGGATCGCCCAAGCCCCGTCGTCTGCGGCCGCGCCCCCAGACACCGCCAAGGCGACAAGGGCGGGGACGATCATCCCTCCGACGGCGGCAAAGAGCGGCAGCGCCGCGGTCCGCCAGCTCCCCGACGATCAGTTCCCGCTTGAGCTCCAGGCCGGCGACGAAGAAGAAGATGGCGAGTAGACCGTCGGCCGCCCAGTCACCGAGCGTCAGGTCCAGGTGCAGCCAGGCAGGGCCGACCGCGGTTCCGGCGTCCCATACGGCGCGGTAGGAGCTCTCGGAGACGTTCGCCCAGAGGAGAGCGAGGCCCGTCGCGACGAGCAGCAGCTGGCCGCCCGTCGTCTCCTGACGCAGAAACTCGGCGAAGCCTTCGGCGCCTGCCGCCGCCCGCGACTGGCCGCGACGGCGACGAGTGAAGGACCTGAGCGAGAGCGAATGGGTTTGGGCAAGACGAGAGGCTGCCGACCAGGCCCCGGCGTGCCGGGGAGCGAGGGTAGCCGAAGTTCGGATTCCCACCGACGGCGTGTAGACGCGGTCGCGCTTGCGGGCCTTCGACGCGCCAAGCGACGCGCCAGGCGGGGGAATCGTCCGCGGCTCTCGACCAGCGTGGAGTGGACGGCCCGCCGCGAGGCTGATCGGGCTCCGTGAGATAGTCACGCCCCGCAACCGACCAGGAGGACCCCTTGGAGAGCTGGGACACCGCCTCGCTCGACGTAGAGCCCCACCACCCGCAGGTGCTGCACTCCGACGAGCACACGCGGGCGATAGCCATCAACCTGCCGGCCGGCGAGATGCTCCAGGAGCACGAGACCCACGAGCGGGCCTACGTGCTGGTGGCCTCGGGAGAGGTCGAGCTCACCCAGGACGGTGACACCACCTCGGCCCGGGCCGGCTTCCTCGCTCACTTCGAGCCTCACGAGCGGCGCGAGATCCGCGCGACCGGGGACTCGCGGGTGGTCATCATCCTGGCGCCGTGGCCCGGTGAGGGCCACCAGGCCTCCTCCTAGACTGTCGGGGAGTGGATCCCGCCCGAAAGCGCCGCGCCCGCCTGGTCGTCGCCCTCACGGTCGCCGTCACGCTGGCCGGGGCGCTGGTCTACACGAGCTTCTCCTCCTCAACTGAGGCCAGCACCCCCTCACAGGTGATGCGGGCATCCGAGCCCGGGCGCTCCTACGAGCTCACGGGCAAGGTGGTCGATGGATCGGTCGCGCGCGAGGGTGAGGCCCTTCGCTTTCGCATCCGAGACCGCACGGGCTCGGCCTCGGTGCCCGTGCGCTACGTGGGCGCGGTCCCGGATCCCTTCCGCGAAGGGCGCGAAGTGATCGTCTCGGGGACGCTGCAGGCCGGCACGTTCGTGGCCGAGCGGGACTCGCTCGTCACGAAGTGCCCCTCGAAGTTCACCAAGGAACAAGAGCGGTAGTGGTCCTGTGGCGGGCGTAGGCGCCGCCTGCCTGTTCGTCGGCCTGCTCTGCGCTCTCTACGCCGTGGGGGCCGGGCTGGCCGGGGCCCGCAGCGGGCGCCGTGAGCTGGCCGTCTCGGGCCGGCGGGCGATCTACTGCCTGGCCGGCCTGCTGGTCTTGGCCTTCGCGATCCTCGAGGCCGCCTACCTGAGCTCGGACTTCTCGTTCGCGCTGGTGGAGGAGTCGTCCTCCACCGACACGCCGACCTTCTACAAGGTCACCGGCATGTGGTCGACCCAGGACGGGTCGCTGCTGCTGTGGGTGCTACTGCTGTCGCTGTTCTCGAGCGCGGTGCTGTTCCTCACGCGAAAGTCGCTGCGTGAGATCACGCCCTACGCCACCGCTGTGCTCGGCGTCGTGGCGGCCTTCTTCCTGGTCTTGATGGTGGCTTGGGAGAGCCCCTTCGACTCGATCGCTGCGGCGAGCGTGCCCCCCGACGGCCGAGGGCTGAACCCGCTGCTGCGCCACCCGGCGATGATGATCCACCCGCCCATGCTCTACACGGGCTACGTGGGCTTCACGATTCCCTTCGCGTTCGCGGTCGGCGCGCTCATCACCCGCCGCACCGGGGCCGACTGGATCCGCGCCACGCGGCGGTTCGCCCTGGTGGCCTGGACCTTCCTGGGCACTGGAATCCTGCTGGGCGCCCTGTGGTCCTACACCGAGCTCGGCTGGGGCGGCTACTGGGCCTGGGACCCCGTGGAGAACGCCGCGCTGATGCCCTGGCTGGTGGGCACCGCCTTCCTGCACTCGATCATCGTGCAGGAGAAGCGGGGGATGCTGAAGGTCTGGAACGCCTCGCTGATCGTGACCACCTTCGTGCTGGCGCTGCTGGGCACGTTCCTGGTGCGTTCGGGGATCCTCTCGTCGATCCACGCCTTCGGGGCGTCCACGATCGGGCCGCAGTTCCTGGTCTTCATCGCTCTCGTGGTGATCGGCTCGGTGGTACTGATCGTCAGCCGCCTGGACTCGCTTCGCTCCGAGGCGCGGCTGGACTCGCTGGTCTCGCGCGAGGCCTTCTTCCTGCTGAACAACCTGGTGCTGTTGGCCATAGCGCTGGTGATCCTGTGGGGCACCTTCTTCCCGCTGATCTCCGAAGCGCTCACCGGGCGCGAGGCCAGCGTCGGGCCGCCCTGGTTCAACGCGCTCACCACGCCGCTGGCTTTGGTGCTCGTTCTGCTCACCGGCATCGGACCCGTGCTCGCCTGGCGGCGGGCCACCCTGGCGGGGGTCCGCCGGGTGCTGGCGGTGCCGGTGGCGTGTGCCGCACTGCTCGCGGTCCTCCTGCTCGTCTTCACCAACGCCGCGGACAGCATCCCGTCCTTTGTCATGTTCGTGCTGGTCGGGTTTGTGGTCACGGTGATCGTGCAGGAGTTCTGGCGCGGCGCCTCGGCGCGGCGCTCGATGACCGGCGAGCCCTTCCCGCGGGCGCTGGGCCGGCTGGTCGCCCGCAACCGCCGCCGCTTCGGGGGCTACCTGGTGCACGTGGGCATGGCCGTTCTGTTCCTGGGCGTCGCGGCCTCCTCGGCCTTCCTCAAGCAGCGCGACGTGCGCCTCGCGCCCGGCCAGACCGTGAAGGTGGGGGACTACGAGATCACCTACCGCGAGCCCACCGCCGTGCTCAGCGACGACCGCGAGGCCACCGGGGCGCCGATCACGCTCGGCGCCACGATGGTCGTGCGAAAGGACGGAGGCCAAACCACCGTGGTCCGGCCCGCGCGCAACTTCTACCCCACGCGCGACCCGCGCAAGGGAGTGGTCTCGCGCTACTTCGAGGGCGAGGCAAACAGCGAGGTGGACGTCCGCTGGGGCCTGCGCCGCGACCTGTGGACAGCGGTCCGTCCCGACATCTCGTCGCTGGAGCGACCCATCGCCGAGGCCGACCGCCGCTTCGCCGACGTCGGCTCGAGCGGCCTCGCGCTGATCGTGGGCGCGCTGCTCGAGAACTACCGCAAGAACCCACCGCCGGCCACGTTCCGGGTGATCGTCTCGCCGCTGGTCAGCTGGATCTGGCTGGGCGGCGCGCTGGTGGTGCTGGGCGCGCTGGTGGCCGCCTGGCCGTCGCCAGAGGCCCGCCTTCGCCGCGTGCGCTCGCTGTACTCGGCCCGCCTCGGGCGCGAGCTCACCCAGCCGCACACGTAGCACCCCTGCTTAGGGCCTATCCCGCTTGGCTCGCACGCCCGGATGCGCCCCAGGACACGGCGCTGGATCGCCACCCGCGGACTTGCCGATGGCGCTGCCATCGGCTGCGCCGCGCGCGGCGCCCAGCTTGGTCCTGGAACGCCCCGGACGCACGATCCAACCGGGATAGACCCTTAGGCTCGGCGCATGGAGTACGCGCTGGCGCTGGTGGTGCTGCTGGGCCTGGTCGCCCTCGCCGTGGCGCAGCCGCTCATGAGCCGCGGAGAGACGATTGCCCGCGAGGAGGGCCGCCGCGCCGAGCTGGACGCGGCCAAGGAGGCGAAGTACCGCGAGATCCGCGACGCCGAGCTGGACGAGCGGATGGGAAAGCTCTCGAAGGAGGACCACCGGGAGGTCGACCGCGAGCTGCGGGCGGAGGCCATGGCCATCCTGCGCGAGCTGGACGCCCTGGAGGGCCGCGCCCCCCGGGCTTGACGGGCAGCTATCCTCGCGGCAGATGGAGGCGATCCTCAGCGGCCTGCAGATCGTGTTCGCGGTCATCGTGATCGTGCTCATCCTGCTGCACTCGGGCAAGGACTCGGGCCTCTCCGGCGCCTTCGGGGTCGGCTCGGGATCGGTTGGGAGCGGCTCGCTGGTGGAGCGCAACCTGACCCGCTGGACCATCGCGTTCTCGCTGCTGTACGTGGTGAACGTGATCGTGCTGCTGAAGATCTAGCCTCGCTAGCCGGCCGGGCCGGTGAAGCGCACCGACCCACAGCGCAGCGGCGGGCAGACCGAGCCGCGGGCGTAGCGGCGCCCGTAGAGCTCGCCGTCGCTCACCAACTCCGGCCGCGAGCCCAGCGCCTGCACTGAAGCGAGGATTCCCAGCGCCCCGTCGGTCAGGCGCATGTCGGTAGCCGGGCGGGTGATCTGGCCGTCCTCGATCAGGAAGGTGCCGTCGCGGGTCACGGCCGTCACCAGCGCCTCGTCGGCCCGCACGACGTTGCCGTACCACAGGCGGGTCACGTAGAGGCCGCGCTCGATCGGCAGGGCCAGCTCCGCGGCGTCGGCCGCGCCGCCGCCCACCATCACCATGTTCGAGGGCACCGGCCCGACGGGGTCGCCGCCGGGCGCCGAGGCGTGTCCCGTCGAGCGCCCGCCGGCCAGCGCCCCGCTGGCGGTGTCGTGCACGACCGCGTGGGCCACGCCGTCCTGAATCAGCGCAAGCGGGCCCTTGGGCATGCCCTCGGCGTCGAAGGAGCGCGGGAGGGTGGAGCCGTAGCGGGGAGAGTCCGAGAGGTTGATCGCCGGCGCCGCCACGAGCGTGCCCAGGCGCCCCGCCAGGGCGCCTTGACCCTCGGCGTGCAGGAGGCCGTTGAAGGCGCAGCGGCCCAGGAGCTCGAGCAACTCGCCCACCGCGGCCGGCTCGAAGACCACCGGGTGCTCGCCCGCCTCGAGCACCGCCGGCTCGCCGGGCGCAGCGGCCAGCTCGGCCGCCCGGGCGGCGAGCCGCGGAGGATCGAGGTCGCCGACGGCCACCGTCGCGCCCGAGGCGTACCCGCTGCGCCCCTGCGGGGCGATGCACACGACCTTCATGAAGGCGTCGGTCACGCGCTCGGCCGCCAACACGCCGGCCGAGGAGGCCACCGCGTGCTCGACCTCGCCGACGGTCCAGGTGCCGTGCGCCTCCACGCCCCGATCCGCGGCCGCGGAGACCGCGGCCTCGAGCGCTGCGCCGCCCCGCGCCGGATCGAGCCGGGCCGTCTCGGGGTCGTGGCCGTCGTGGGCGGCTGGCGACGAGGTGGTCGGCAAGCCGGGGTAGGGCCCGGGGCCGCCCGCGCGGGCGGCCGCCTCGGCGGCCTCAGCGGCGCGGCGCCCGCAGGCGGCCAGCGCCTCCTCGTCCTGTGCGTTGGTGGACGCCCGGCCCACGTGGCCGTCGCACACCACCGCCAGCTCGACCCTCGCGTCGGTCACGGACGTCGACTGCGTGGGCTGCGAGCGGGCAAAGCGCAGCATCAGCGAGCGCTCGCTCTCGACGTGGGCGAGGGCTCCGTCGCCGGGCGGAGCGGCCTCCAGCGCGCGCTCGGCCAGGTCCCGGGCGATGCGTCTCACGCCACCCCCATCTCGACGCCGCGGAAGCGCGCCGGCGCCGAGCCGTGGGAGACGCGCGCCAGCTGCCCAGGCTCGCCCTTGCCGCAGTTGACCACCGAGGCCAGCTGCCACTCCGAAGCAGAGCACAAGGCGTCGAGACTCCCCCAGAACCGCGGCGTCAGGCCGGCGTAGCTGGGGTTGCGCAGCAGGCGGCCCAGCCGCCCGTCGCGGATCTCCCAAGCGGCCTCCGCACCGAACTGGAACTGCAGTCGCCGGGAGTCGATCGACCACGACCGGTTGGTGTCGAGCAGCACGCCGTTCGGCGTGTCGGCGATCAGGTCCTCGAGCGTGCCGGCGTCCCCGGGCTCGAGGTTCACGTTGGTCATGCGCACCAGCGGCTGGCGGGCGAAGCCGTCGGCGCGCATGCAGCCGCCCGAGCGCGCCAGCCCGATCTCGGAAGCGGTCTCCCTCGAGGACAGGAAGCCCCTCAACACGCCCTCGCGCACGATCGGGAGTGCCTGGCCCTCGACGCCCTCGTCGTCCCAGCGGAAGCTGCCCAGGCCGCCGGGGGAGGTGGCGTCGGCCGTCACGTTCATCAGCGGCGAGCCGTAGCGAAGCGACCCGATCTCGTCGGTCGCCACGAAGCTCGTGCCCGCGTACGACGCCTCGCGGCCCAGCACGCGGTCCAGCTCCACCGCGTGCCCCACCGACTCGTGCAGCTGGAGCCCCAGCTGTTCGCCCGCGAGGATGAGCGTCTGCGGCCCCGCCGGGCAGTCGGGCGCGGTGAGCAGCGCCACCACCTCTTCGGCCACGCGCGGCGCCGTCCCGGCTAGATCCAGGCTCCGCACGTGCTCGAAGCCGGCCTGGGCCACGCTGCCGGCGTGCGACGCCGGCCAGGAGCGCACCTGGGCGCCGTCTTCGCCAACGGCGGTCGCCACGAGGCCCGCGCCGCACTCGGTCAGCCGCTGGCTGTATAGCCCGCCCTCGGTCGAAGCGAACTCCGTATGCACCTCCAGTGCCGAGAGCTCCGCCCGCGCCACCGCGAGCCCCGGCTGCGCGCGCAGCGCCTCGTCGGCGGCGCCGAGCAGGGCCAGCTTGTCCTCGAGGGAGACCGCGAAGGGATTCTCGAGGCAAGGGCCGGCGTGCTCGCCGCGGGCCGGCGGCTCGGGGGCAAGCTCGGCCCCCGCCGACGCGGGCTGGGACCGCGCCACCTCCAGGGCCCGCTGAAGCGCCGCCTCGGCACCGGCCGACGTGCTCTCACGGGTGGCGGCGAACCCCCACGCGCCTCCCACACGCACCCGCACGCCGACGCCCTCGTCCTCGCCGCGGTCCAGCGCCTCAACCGCGCCATCGCGTACGGCCACGCGCTCGCGGCGCGTGCGCACCAGGCGGGCGTCGGCGTAGTCGACGCGACACGAAGCCGCGTCGACCAGGTCTTCGAGGAGGGTCAGAGCCCGAGGTCGCGGGCGATGCCCGGCCTGGCCCTGTCGAACATCACGAAGCGGGGGTCGGGCACCTCGCTCATGTTCGGCTCGACACCCAGCGGCGTGCCCTCGGGCAGGCGGCCGCGCAGGCGCTCGGCCAGCTCGTGCGCGCCCTCCTCGGTGGCGGTGCCTGCGAGCACGTACGAGAAACGGCGTTCCACGGTGAGGCCCTCCTCGCGAAGCTCGCTCTCGAGCTCCACCGCTTCGAGCAGGCCGACGAGCTCGATCCGCACCTCCCAGTCCTCGCCGCTCGCGCGCTTGCGCTCGGCGGCACGCTGCTCATCGGTGCCCGGCATCGGATGCGAGACGTCCTCCCAGGCCTCCTCGTCGGGGTGCCAGCGGGTGGTGGCCACCTCCGCGCTGAGCCGGTCCTCCTCGATCAGCTCCTGTACCACCCGTTCGGCCTCCAGCGCCTCGTCCTGGGTGGACGTGTAGAGGAACATCCGGGGCCCGTCGCGGGTCACCAGCACCCGGTTGCCCAGCCGCTCCCGAGCCTGGTCGTCGAGGTTGAGCGAGCGCAGGCGCTCCCCGAGCCCGTACCCGTGCTCAGGGTCGTCGAGGTCCACCTCCACCCGCCATTCGTCAGCCATCGGCGCGAATCTTGTCAGAGGGGGTCGAGCGTGCGGTACTCGCCCGAACGATGATCGGGCTGCGTTCCTGCGCTGGCCCGGGCCCCGAGCTGGCGCTCGATGTCGTCTATGCCCTCGCGCAGCGACTCGAGGCGGTCCAGCAGCGGTTGGTCCTCCGCTCGCTCGGCCGCCTTGCGCTCGGCGGCAAAGCGGGCACGGGCCTCGTCCACGCCGTTGATCAGCACGGCGATCACCATGTTGATGAGCACGAACGAGGACACGAGGATGAAGCTCACGAAGTAGACCCACGCCCACTCGCTGTACCCCAGGGCGGTCTCCTGGATCTCCACCCACCCCTCGAGCGTCAGGACCGAGAACAGCGTCAGCATCGACTGGCCGAGCGAGCTCCAGTGCGCGGGGTCGTGGTCGCTGAACAGGATCCAGCCGACCATCCCATAGGCGTAGAACAGCAGCAGCACGAGCACGGCCATGCTCATCAGCGGCGCGATGCTGCGCCCGAGCCCCTGCACGAGCACGCGCATCTCGGGCAGGGCGCTGACTATGCGAAACACGCGCAGCAGGCGCACGACCCGCAGCGCGGTGGTGCTCTCGCGCACGCCGGGCAGCAGCGCCGGCACGACCATCACGAAGTCGAAGACGTTCCAGCCCTCGCCGAAGAAGCGCCAGGGCCGTGCCCCGTACGCCACGATGCGGATCACCAGCTCGACCACGAAGAACGCCAGGAAGACGGCGTTCAGCGTGTCGAGCACCCCGCCGTGCGCGCGCTCGAAGCTGTCGTAGGTCTGCAACCCGATCACCAGGCCGTTGAGCAGGATGGCCGTGAAGGTCAGCGCGAGGAAGCGCCGGGACGCGGAGATCACGGCGCAACGGGCGACGAGTCTGCTCAGCATCGCGCGATTATGGACGCTGGCCGGCGCGGCAAGTCGACTTGGCTCGCCGGTGAGCGGCCGGGCGCCGGTGACGAGCGGAATCACGTGCACGGAGAGCACCAGGCCGCCCACGGTGCGCGTGGGCCTTCTCGTTCACCGGGTTGGGGAAAGAGAAGATCAGGCGCCGTCCCTCTTTGCGAGCAGGCCGATCTTGTTTCCCACCGGGTCTATGAAGATCTCGAAGAGCACGGTGTCCGACGCCCCGTCGTCGGGGGCGCGGCCGAGCAGGCGCTCGTACCAGCCACATGTGGACTCGAGGTCGGCTACTGCGACTCCGGCGAGGACTGTCTTCACTTCCATGGGCCTTCCTTTGGGCGGCGCTCTAGCTTGACGGACGATGGACGTGACCGACGCCGGCCTCGAGCTGAAGCCGATCGGGAGGGTCGAGTCGCCCCTGATCGACCCGGCCGCGGCGCCCAAGCAGGGAGAGGGATCACCCGAGGCCTGGCTGGTGTTCGAGCCCGGGCTGCTCGACGGACTCCACGGCATCCGGCCGGGAGACCGGGTCCTCGTGCTCACCTGGCTGGACCGCGCTCGGCGCGACGTGTTGCGCACGCATCCGCGCGACGACCTCTCCAATCCCGAGCAAGGGGTGTTCAACACGCGCTCTCCGCACCGCCCGAACCCGATCGGGCTGCACGAGGTGGAGATCCTCTCGATCGACGGGCCGAGTCTTCGGGTCCGCAATCTCGAGGCCCTGGACGGGACCCCCATCCTCGACGTGAAGCCTGTTCTCAGCCCCCGCTGAGCGCCGCCTGAAGCGCCGGCGCGCCCGCCGGCGCATCACTCCTCGAGCGAGATACGCCTCAGGGCAGGCGCCCGAACCAGCGCAGCGACATCGCCCCGCCGGCCAGCAGCAGCAGGGCGGCTGCGCCCGCGAAGGCCCCGGTGATCTCGCGCTTCTCGTCCTTGCGGCCGATGTCCTTCCCCAGGCGCTCGTAGATCTCGTCCAGCTTGAGGTTGTCGGCCGTCCCGAAGTAGCGGCCGCCCGTGGTGTCGGCGATCTGGCGCATCGTCTCGCGGTCGGGGGGCACCGAGCGGCGGACGGTCTCGCCCGTGCGGGTCCGGGCCTCGATCGAGCCCGAGTCGGTGCCCAGCGCCACGGTGTAGACCGGGATCCCCGTCCGGGCCGCCCGTTCTGCGACCGGGCCCGGGGGCTGGCCGTGGGTGGCCGCCCCGTCAGAGAGGAGCACCATCGCCGCCGGGGCGGGCTTTCGACCGCGACGGGTCCGCGCGCGTTCGAGCAGGTCCACGGAGAGCGCGAACGCGTCGCCGGTCGCTGTGCCGCCACTCGAGCGCAGGCGCCGGAGGGTCTGCAGCACCGGTTCGCGCTCGGTGGTCGGCGCCTCGATGCTCCGCACGCGATGGTTGAAGGTCACGGCGCCCACGCGCAGCTCGTCGGGGACCTGGTCCATGAAGTCGAGTGCCGCATTACGCGCCGCGGCCAGGCGCGTCGGCTTGACGTCGCGCGCCTCCATCGAGCCCGAGATGTCGGTTGCGAGCATCACCGAGGCACGAGAATCGGGCACGGACACGGTCGCCTCGGGGCGGGCCAGGGCGACCGCCAGGGCCGCCAGCGCGACTCCGTAGAGGGCCATGGGCGCGTGGCGGCGCCAGCCTGGGCGCAAAGGCGCGACGGAGTCCAGCAGCCGGGGGCTCGCGAAGGCCTCTGCGGCGCGCCGCCGCCGGCGGTCGATCACCACGTAGGCCGCAGCCGCGACCCCCAACAGCAGCAGGGCCAGCAGCCAGATGGGGGAGGCGAAGCTCACGGAGAGGACCGTTCGGGCCGGCGGCCAAGGGTCACCTCCGCCGAGCGAGGCCGGCCGTCGCGCTCGTACTCCACGCGCACCCGCTCGCCGGGGCGCCGGCGTACGATCGCGCTCGCCACGTCCTCGGGCTCACGTACGGGGCGCCCGGCCACCGAGGTGATCTTGTCGCCCGGCTGCAGGCCGGCCTGGGCCGCGGGGCCGCTCGTCTCGGCCTCGCGCACCTGGGCCCCCTCGGAGGCGGGCGCGGTGGTCAGCCCGAGGTAGGGCCGGTCGATCGACTGCCCGCGCGAGAGCTGGGGCACCACCTGCTGGATCGCGCTCGAGGGCACCGCGAAGCCGATGCCGAGGTTCCCCTGCGCCCCCGCGGTGGCGATCTGCGAGTTCACGCCGATGACCCGGCCGCGCTCGTCCACCAGCGGGCCGCCGGAGTTGCCGGGGTTGATGGGTGCGTCGGTCTGGATCACCTCGTCGATCTGGAAGCCGTTCGGCGCCCTGATCTCGCGCCCGAGGCCGGAGACGATCCCGGCCGTCGCGGTGCGGTCGAGGCCGAAGGGGTGGCCCACCGCCACCACCTGGTCACCGACCGTGACCTTGCCAGAGTCGCCCAGGCGCAGCGCCCGCAGCGGGCCCGCGCGCGCGGGGTCGACCTTCAGGACGGCGAGGTCGCTCGAGCCGTCGGTGCCCAGCACGCGGGCTTCGACCTGCCGCCCGCCGTCGCCGAAGCGCACCCGCACCCGGCGAGAGGAGCCGACCACGTGCGCGTTGGTCACCAGCGTGCCCTTGGTGTCGAGCACGAAGCCGGTGCCCGAGCCGCGGCCCGCTTGGACCGAGACCACGCCGTCGGCCACCGCCGCGTAGACGCGACCGGCGGTCGTGCGGGGCGGGGCGCCGCCGGGCGCGATCAGCGGCGAAGCCGCGCCGGACTCGGGATCTGAGCCGCCGCCGTCGAGAACCAGACCGAGGCCCACGCCGACCACCACCAGTGTGGCCCCCAGCGCGCCGCCGACGAGCAGGCCCCGTCGCCGCCCGGAAGGGGACGGGGGAGGCGGCGGCTCGGCTGGGGGCTCCGGCTTGGCGCGGGCCGGCGGTCGCGGCGCCGCCCAGCCCTCCAACTCGGACTGCGGGCGGTCGCCCGTCCAGAGGGAGCGGCGTGTCATCGTCCTGCCTTTCGTGGGTCGAGGGCAGTCGCCACGACGGCGGCGGCAGTGCGTGAGAGATCGTCGAGTGTGCGGCGGTCGATGCGCTCGGCACGGTCGCAGCGGCGGTGGTAGCAGCGGTCGTAGGGCTGGCCGGCGCGCCCGCCCCAGTCGCGTGACTGCTCGGCGCTCTTCAGTTCCAATGCGCCCGAGAACAGACCGAACACAGGGACTCCGGCACGCTCGAAAGGGGTGTGGTCCGAGCCGGCGCCCAGGGGACGCTCGCGTGCCGGCTTGCCGCGACGATCCAGCACGCGCCGGGCCACGGCCTCGAGAGGCCCGACCGCGGGCTGGCCGCTGCCGTAGACGAAGCGTCCGCCGTTGGCCGAGCCGACCATGTCGAGGTTCACGTAGGCCGTGATCTCCCGCCGCTCGCTTTCGGTCAGCCGCTGCACGTGCCCGCGCGAGCCCTGGAGCCCCAGCTCCTCGGCGCCCCAGAGCGCGACTCGCAGTGGCCGGTGCGAATCGGGCGCCTCGGCGGCCTCGCGCTCGGCGATCGCCAGGACGGTGCCCGCCCCCGACGCGTTGTCGTTGGCCCCGGGGCCCTCGGCCACGGAGTCGAGGTGGCCGCCGAGCATCACCCGCCCTCCTCCCCCGCCGAAGGGCGAGTCGGCCACCACGTTGTCGGTGGTCCGCCACTCCGAGCTCGCGCGCACGGCCAGGCTGACCGGGCCCCGCGCACGCGAGAGGGCGGCGCCGGCTCGGTAGGAGACGGACACCGCGGGGATGCGCGCGCCGGGGGTGCCGAGCGTGCCGGAGACAACGCCCCGGCGCCCGATCTGGCCCCCGTTGAGGATCACCACCCCCGACGCCCCCGCGCGCTGTGCGCCCAGGACCTTGCTCTTCAAGCTGCACTCGCCACGCTGGATCAGGGCGATGCGCCCGCGCGGGAAGCGGGCGAAGTCGGAGCGCTCGCAACCGGAGTCCGAGCCGGACAGCAGACCTGGGGAGAGATCGAGGTCCACGGGCGCCACGCGCGCCCGCACGCGGCCACTGCCGGAGTAGGCAAGCGTACGGAGGCGGCCGATGCGCTTCGCCGACACGCCGCCGCCGCGAAGGCGGGGCCGGCCCTCCTCGTCGAAGGAGGCAAAGCGCACGGGCTCGAGGCGCACGCGGTAGCCCGCGGCGCGCAGCTTGGCGGCGACGTAGCTGACCGACGCGCGTGCGCCCGGCGTGCCCGCGGCCCGGTTGCCGTCGTGGCGGGCGGCCACTCGCTGCAGCGCTCGCACGTGGGTCATGACCGAGCGAGCAGTGACCCGGGGAGCGGGCCGCCTCACCGGCTCCGCCGCCCGGGCAGCGCCGGGCGAGGGCGGGTCCTCCTCCTCGGGGCGGGCGAAGACGAACGCCCCGGCACCGGCGAGCACGAGCAGTGCAAGCGCAGCGGCGCCCGCCTTCACGGCAGCCTCCCGAAGCGCCTCAGGCCCGACCCGGCGGCGCCGACCAACAGCACCATCCCGCCCGCTGCGAACCAGGGTGTGACTTCGCGCTTCTTGGGCTTGGTCCCGATCCTCCGCCCCAGGCGCTCGTAGACGGTGCTCAGCTCCTCTGCCTGGTCGACCGCATACGCGCGGCCGCCCGACTCGCGGGCGATGCGGCGCATGGTCTCGGGGTCGGGCGGCACCTGCAGACGCTGGCCGTAGGGGCCCACGGTGACCACGCCTTCCTCGGTGCCCAGCGCGGCCGTGTAGATCGGTATGCGGCGCTTTCCGGCCTCGCGCGCCACCTCGACGGGATCCCGGCCGAGCGTGGTCTTCCCGTCGGAGAGCAGCACGATGGCCGCCGGCGGCTGCTTCTGTCCTTCCTCGTCGTCGAAGAGGCCGAGGGCGTCGGAGAGGCCGTCGCCGGTGGCGGTGCCACCGTCGGCCACCAAGTCCTCGATGAACGCTTCGACGCCCTCACGGTCCTGCGTGGGCCGCTGGACGGAGACGGTTGCGCTGGAGAAGCTCACCGCGCCCACGCGCAGCTCGGCCGGCACACGGCGCAGGAACGTACGCGCGGCCTCCTGGGCGGCGGCCAGGCGGCTGGGGTCGACGTCCGTGGCCCGCATCGACCCGGAGATGTCGGTCACCAGCACCACCGACGCCCGCTCGACGGGCACGGCCACGGTGGCCTCGGGCCGGGCGAGCGCGACGGCGAGGGTGGCCAGCGCCAGGGCGAAGAGGGCGGGGGGCAGGTAGCGCCGCCAGAGCGGGGTCGACCCCACGAGCTCGACCAGCGCGGGCACGCCGGGATGGCGAACCGCGAAGCGGCGCCGCCGGCGCTGGGCAAGCGCGTACGCCCCGAGGGCGAGGGGGACGACGAGCAGCCCCAGCAGGTAGAGCGGTGCGGCGAAGCTCACCGCAGGCCCCGGCCCAGCGCGTCCAGCCACGGCGCGTCGGTGGAGAGCTCCACGTGGCGGGCGGTGCTGTGGCGCAGCCCGGCCCGCACCTCCTCACGCCGCCGGCGCTCCTGCTGCTCATAGCGCACGCGTAGGCGCGAGTCGCCCGTGTCCACGTCCACCCGACGGCCACTCTCGGGGTCCACCAGCGCCAGGCGACCGACGTTCGGCAGCGAGGCCTCGCGCGGGTCGCCGATCTCCACCGCCAGCAGCGAGTGGCGGCCGCCAAGCGAACGCAGGGGCGAGCGCCAGGACACCGGGCCGCGAAAGTCCGAGACGACGGTCACCAAGCCCGGTCCGCGAGCCAGGCGCCCGAGGCGCCGAAGCGCGTGGGCGATGCCCTGCTCGTCGCCGTGGCCATCGGTGGCGACGCCCTCGGCCAGCACCCGCTCGAGCCCGGCCGCCGCCCCTC
>Ga0208612_1000475_pt1 | contig 17722 bp, 28 predicted proteins | sample AntDryMetagUQ889_FD_188089 | JGI IMG/M metagenome (GOLD analysis project Ga0208612, IMG submission 188089) | Polar desert microbial communities from Antarctic Dry Valleys - UQ889 (SPAdes) | ecosystem: Environmental > Terrestrial > Soil > Desert | place: Antarctic Dry Valleys | collected 2008-12-31 | reverse complement strand
AGGATGATGAGGATGGCCTCGAAGATGAGGTAGGCCGCCCCGTTCGGGTTGAAGAAAGCCGAGAAGCTGCGGGCCCAGCTGGCCTGCGAGAGCTCTCCGATCGTGGGCGGGAAGGCCATCAGCGAAGCGGCGAAGATCACGGGGATCACTCCGGCCATGTTCACCCGCAGCGGCAGGTAGGTCGAGCCCCCGCCGGCCATCTTTCGCCCGATCATGCGCTTGGCGTACTGCACCGGGATGCGGCGCTGGCCCTCCTGCATGAAGACGATCCCGGCGATGATCCCCAGCACGAGGAAGGGCATCATCACCTTGAAGACCTGGTCGGGATTGTTCCACCAGAGCTGGAGCCCCTGCGGGAGCTGAGCGACGATCGAGGCGAAGATCATCAGCGAGATGCCGTTGCCGATCCCGCGCTGGGTGATCAGCTCGCCGAACCACATGAGCAGGATCGTGCCCGAGGTCAGCGTCACGATGATCACGAAGATCGGGAAGAACGAGAAGTCGTCCACGATCGGCGTGCCGGCACTGGCCCCGAAGGAGCGGAACAGGAACACGTAGCCGATGGACTGGAGGAACGCCAGGGCGACGGTCAGGTAGCGCGTGTACTGGGTGATCTTCTGCTGCCCGACCTCGCCCTCCTTGCGGAGCTTCTCGAGCGAGGGCACGACGACCGTCATCAGCTGGAGGATGATCGAGGCCGTGATGTAGGGCATGATCCCGAGCGCGAAGATCGCGAAGCGCTGGAGCGACCCGCCCGAGAACAGGTTCAGGAACGTGAGGATCCCCTGGCCCTGGAAGTTCTGGGAGATCCGGTCGATCGCCTCGACGTTCACCCCCGGGGCCGGGATGAAGGCCCCGATGCGGTAGAGCAGCAGCATGCCCGCCGTGAAGGCGAGCTTCTTGCGGATCTCGACGATCCGGAAGGAGTTGACGAGGGTGGCGAGCACCGACGCCTACCTACGACTCGATGAGCGTGACACTGCCTCCGGCCGCCTCGATGGCCTCCCGCGCCGCGACCGAGAAGCCGTGGGCGCGCACGGTGAGGCTCTTCGAGAGCTCGCCGCGGGCGAGGATCTTGACCGGCGTGTCGCGCTTGGTGGCGAGGCCCGCGCGGCGGAGCTCCTCCGGTCCCACGTCGGCGTCGGCGTCGAAGCGCTTCTCGAGGTCGGCGAGGTTAACCGGCTGGGTGTGGGTACGGAAGCGCTCGAAGGGCATCGACTTCTTCATGTGCGGGCCGCGCAGCTTGCGCATCCGCATGTGGATCGGCATCTGGCCGCCCTCCATCGCGGTGCGCGACTTCGAGCCCGAGCGCGCGCCGGCGCCCTTCTGGCCGCGTCCGGAGGTCTTTCCCGTGCCCGAGCCCTCGCCGCGGCCCACGCGCTTGGGGCGGTGCCGGGAGCCCGGCGCGGGCTTCAGGGCGTGCAGCCCGATCTCCTCGCTCATTAGCCCTCCACCCTCACGAGGTGGCGGACCGTGTGGACCGCGCCGCGCACGGTCGCCTGGTCCGGACGCTCGACGGAGCGCCCGATGCGCCCGAGCCCGAGCGTGCGCAGGGTCTCACGCTGCTTGGGCGTGATCCCGTTGGCCGAGCGCAGTTGGGTGATGCGGAGCGTGGAGGAGTCCATCAGCTCTCCGTGGTGGAGCCCACCGCCGCGGCGCCCTCGGCGGTCGGTGCGCCGTCGACCGAGGCGGCCCCGGCCGGGGCGGCGCGGTCGGGCAGCCCCAGCACCTGTGCGACGGTCAGTCCCCGGAGCTCGGCCACGCTGCGCGGGCTGCGCAGGGCCTCGAGCCCGGCCATGGTGGCCTTGACGAGGTTGATCGGGTTCTGCGAGCCGAGCGACTTCGAGAGCACGTCGCGGATGCCCGCGAGCTCGAGCACGGCGCGCACCCCGCCACCCGCGATCACGCCGGTACCCGGCGAGGCGGGCTTCAGCAGCACGCGTCCCGCGCCGTGGACTCCCACCACCTGATGGGGAAGGGTGACGCCGTACATCGGCACCTGGTAGAGCGACTTGCGCGCCCGCTCGACGCCCTTCTGGATCGCGAGGGGAACCTCGTTGGCCTTGCCGTAGCCGACGCCCACCATCGAGTGCTCGTCGCCGACGACCACCAGCGCGGTGAACGAGAACCGCCGGCCGCCCTTGACCACCTTGGCCACGCGGTTGATCTCCACCACCCGCTCCTGGAGGTCGTGGCCGGTGGGGCTCTGGCCGCGGTCGCGGCGCTGCGTGGTGTCGCGGGCGGACATGGACGGAGGAGGGTAGCGGTAGCCCTAGGCCGCGGAGAAGCGGCGCGCGAGGGGCATCAGAACGCGAGGCCGCCCTCACGGGCGCCCTCGGCCAGGGCGCGCACGCGGCCGTGGAAGCGGTATCCGCCGCGGTCGAACACGCAGGTCTCGGCGCCGTGCTCGCGGGCGCGTGAGGCCAGCAGCTCGCCGGCGCGGCGCGCCTGGTCCATCGGCGGGAGGTCGCGCAGCTCGGGCTCGATCCAGTTGACCGCGGCCACCGTGTGGCCGCGTACGTCGTCGATGAGCTGGGCCTGCATCCCCCGGTTCGAGCGGAACACCGACAGCCGCGGGCGCTCGGCCGAGCCGTGCACCTTCGCGCGGACCCGGTAGCGGCGGCGGCGGCGGCGGGAGTGCTTGGTCGGCTGGCTCATGCGCGCTTGCCCACCTTCCGCACGATGTGCTCGCCCTGGTAGCGGATGCCCTTGCCCTTGTAGGGCTCCGGCGGGCGAACCTTGCGGATGCGGGCGGCGATCTCCGACACCCGCTGCTTGGAGATGCCCCGCACCACGATCTGCGTCGGCACCGGCACCTCGAACTCGATGTCCTCGGGGGGAAAGATCGGCACCTGGTGGGAGTAGCCCACGGAGAGGCTGAGCGTCCTGCCCTGGAGGGCGGCGCGGTAGCCGACACCCTGGATCTCGAGGCGCTTCTCGTACCCGTCGGTGACGCCCTGGACCATGTTCGCGATCAGCGACCGCGTGAGCCCGTGCAGGGCGCGGTGCTCGCCGCGGTCGGTGGGCCGGCTGACCGTCAGCTCGCCGTCGGTCTCGGCGATCTGCATGTCGCGCGACACGCGCTCCTGGAGCTCGCCCTTCGGGCCGTTCACGCGCACGAGGGCGGGCTCGATCTGCACGCTCACGCCGGCGGGCACGGGGATGGGCTGTCGTCCGATGCGGCTCATGGCTTGGAGGGACCTACTGGACCGAGGCTACGACCTCGCCGCCGACTCCCGCGGCGCGGGCCTCGTGACCGGTCATCACCCCGCGCGAGGTCGAGATGATCGCGGTGCCCATGCCTCCGAGGATCTTGGGTACCTGGCCGGCCCCGACGTAGGTCCGCCGGCCGGGGCGCGACACGCGGTCGAGCTTGAAGATCACCGGGCGGCGGTTCTCCGTGTACTTCAGGCGCACGCGGATCACCTCGCCCACGCGGGCGGGCTCGACGGAGTAGCCCTCGACGTAGCCCTGCTCGGTGAGGATGCGGGCCAGCTCGGCCTTGAACTTCGAGGCCGGGATGTCCACCACGTCCTTGTCCGAGGAGAGCCCGTTGCGGATGCGGGTCAGGAAGTCGGCTATCGGGTCGGTCATCGACACGGCGGCCTCCTACCAGCTCGACTTGACGAGGCCGGGCACGTAGCCCTCGTGGGCCATCTCGCGGACACAGATGCGGCAGAGCCCGAACTTGCGCAGGTAGGCGCGTGCCCGGCCGCAGCGGCGGCAGCGCGTGTAGTTGCGCGTGGCGTACTTCTGGGGGCGCTCGGAGCGCACCCACTGCGAGGTCTTGGCCATCTAGAGGTTGCTCCTGTCGGTGGTGTGAAGTCGGGGCGCGGTCGCCGGGGCCACTAGATGCTCCCTGCGTCGGTCTCGTCGCCGCCGGCCGCGGTGGCCTCCGGGGCGACGTAGGCGTCGGGCTGCTCCTCGCGGAGCTCCTGGTAGCCGGCCTCCTCGGCCTCCACCCGCTCGCGCGCGTCGGCGCGGCGGCGCTGCTCCTCCTCGGGCGTGGCGTCGGTGACCGGACGGTCGCCACCCGGGCGGCCCTCGCGGGCGAACGGCATGCCGAAGGCCTCGAGCAGCGCGAAGGCCTCGAGGTCCGTCTGCGCGGTCGTGGTCATGACCACGTCGAGGCCGCGCACCTGGTCGATCGAGTCGTAGTCGATCTCGGGAAAGATGATCTGCTCGCGGATGCCCAGGGAGTAGTTGCCTCGGCCGTCGAAGGAGCGCGGGTTCAGCCCACGGAAGTCGCGCACCCGCGGCAGCGCCACGCTCATGAGCCGGTCGAGGAACTCGTACATGCGGGCTGCGCGCAGGGTGACGGCCAGGCCCACCGGCATCCCGTCGCGGATCTTGAACCCGGCGATCGACTTCCGCGCCGGGCGCACGTTCGGCTTCTGTCCGGCGATGGTGGACAGCTGCTCCGTGGCGGCCTCGAGCATCCGCGAGTCCTGCTTGGCGTCGCCCACGCCCATGTTCACGATGATCTTCGTGATCCGGGGCGCCTGCATCGCGCTCGAGTAGCCGAAGCGCTCGACGAGCGCAGGGGCGATCTCGCTCTGATAGCGCTCCTTGAGCCTGGGGACGATCGAGGCGGTCGCGACGGGCATCAGTCGATCGCCTCCCCGGAGCGGCGCGCGACCCGAGCGCGGCGGCCGCCCTCGCGCGAGATCCCGACACGGGTGGCCTCGCCGCTCTTCGGGTCGAGCAGCATCACGTTCGAGACGTGGATCGGGCCCTCGTCCTCGATCACGCCGCCGGTCTCGGACGCGCGTTGGGTGTCGGCGAGCGTGCGCGGGCGCTGATGGCGCTTGCGCATGTTCGCGCCCTCCACGTACACGCGGGAGCGCTTGGGCTCGACCGACTTGACCTCTCCGGTCTTTCCCCGGTCCTTGCCGGCGATGACCTTGACCACATCGCCGCGGCGGATCTTCGGCCCCTTGCTCACAGGACCTCCGGGGCGAGCGAGACGATCTTCATGAAGTTGCGCTCGCGCAGCTCGCGCGCTACCGGGCCGAAGATGCGCGTGCCTCGCGGGTTTCGCTGAGGGTCGATGATCACCGCGGCGTTCTCGTCGAAGGCGATGTAGGTGCCGTCGTCGCGGCCGAACTGCTTGCGGGTGCGCACCACCACGGCGGAGACCACCTCGCCCTTGCGGACCGCCCCGTGGGGGATGGCCTGCTTCACGGTGCCGACGATCACGTCGCCGACGCCGGCGTAGCGGCGCTTCGAGCCGCCGGACACCCGGATGCACAGGAGCTCACGAGCGCCGGTGTTGTCGGCGATGCGAAGGCGGGTCTCGGCCTGGATCATCGGGCCCTCCTCAGCGGACGCGCTCGGTGACCTCGACGAGGCGCCACCGCTTCGTGGCGCTCGTGGGCCGGCTCTCGACCACCCGCACGGTGTCGCCCGCGTTCGCCTCGCCCAGCTCGTCGTGGACGCGCAGCTTGGTGGACTCGCGGACGATCTTCTTGTACACGCGGTGGCGGCGGGTCACGTCGATGCGCACGGTGATCGTCTTGTCGGCCTTGTCGGAGACCACGAGCCCCTCGCGCACGCGACGGCGTCCGGGCTCGGAGGCATCCGGGGTGCTCGGCGCGGCGACGGTCGAGCGCTCGGCGCGCTTGACACGCTCGCGCTCGCGTCGGCGGCGGCGCTCCGCGGCCTTCTTCTTGCGCACCTCGGGCTGCTGGCGCGGAGCGGGAACCTCACTCATCGCGCTGCCTCCGGAGCTCGCGGTCGACATCGATGTCGCGCTGGCGCGCGATCGTCAGCCCGCGCGCGAGGTCGCGCTTGGCGCCCGTCATCCGCGCGGTGTTCTCGAGCTGGCCGGTGGAGTGCTGGAAGCGCAGGTTGAAGACCTCCTGGCGGCGCTCGCCGATGAACTCCACGAGCTCAGGGTCCCCGTAGGCGTGCACGTCGCTCGCCCTCATCCGGTCGCCGTCTCCGACTCGACGCCCTCGCGGAGGACGAACTTGGTCTTCACCGGGAGCTTGTGGCCGGCCAGGCGCATGGCCTCGCGGGCCAGCGGCTCGGGCACGCCGGCGAGCTCGAACATGACCCTTCCGGGCTTGACCACCGCCACCCAGCCCTCGGGTGAGCCCTTGCCGGAGCCCATGCGGGTCTCGGCCGGCTTCTGCGTGAACGGCTTGTCCGGGAAGATCGTGATCCACACCTTGCCGCCGCGCTTGATCTTGCGGGTCATCGCGATACGGGCGGCCTCGATCTGGCGGTTGGTGATCCAGCCGCGGTCGAGGGCCTTCAGTCCGTACTCGCCGAACTGCACGGAGGTGTTGCCGCGAGAGAGGCCCGCGCGGCGGCCACGGTGCTGCTTGCGGAACTTGGTGCGCTTGGGCTGGAGCATCAGGGGCTCGGGACGTTCGGATCCATCGTGCCGCTGCCACGCTCCGAGGCCTCGCTTCCGGGGCCGGCCTTCGCGCCCCGGCCGCCGCGGCTCCCGCCGGGCTGGCCGGCCGGTGCGCCCTCCCCGGGGCTGCCCGGGCCACCGGGGCCGCCCGGAGCACGTCCGGGCTGGGGACCGCGCGTGGCGTCGCGGGGGCCGCGGCCGCCGCCGCCTCCTCCTCCACGGGGGCCGCGACCGCCGCCTCCTCCCCCACCCGGGCCGCCCTGCTTGTTACCCGGCGCCTCGAGCGAGGTGAGGTCCGACGCGAAGCCGGAGGGCATGATCTCGCCCTTGTTGATCCAGACCTTCACGCCGATCCGGCCGAAGGTCGTGCGCGCCTCGTAGAAGCCGTAGTCGATGTCCGCGCGCAGGGTGTGCAGCGGCACACGGCCGTCGGAGTAGCTCTCGGTGCGCGCCATCTCCGCCCCACCCAGGCGCCCGGAGACCTGGACCTTCACGCCCTTGGCGCCCGAGCGCATGGCCGAGGTGAGCGAGCGCTTCATCGCGCGGCGGAAGGCCACGCGGTTCTGGAGCTGCTCGGCGATCGATTGGGCCACGAGCTTCGAGTCGAGCTCCGGGCGCTTGATCTCGTGGATGTTGACCTTCACCGACTTCTGGGTCATGCGATGGAGCTCGCGACGAAGCGCGTCCACCTCCGACCCCGACTTGCCGATCACGATCCCGGGTCGCGCGGTGTGGATGTTCACCTCGACCTCGGTCTTGTTCTTCTTGATCGTGATCTTCGAGAGGCCGGCGTGCGAGAGCTTGCCCTCGATGTGCTCACGGATGCGGATGTCCTCGATCAGGTAGTCCGAGAAGTCGCGCTCGTTGAACCACTGCGACTTCCAGTCGTGGATGTAGCCGACCCGGAGGATCTCGGGATGGATCTTCTGTCCCATGTGGGTCTCGACTAGTCCTTGGCGGTGAGGGCGATGGTCATGTGGCTCGTGCGCTTGCGGATCCGGGTGGCCCGTCCGAGGGCCCGAGGACGGTAGCGCTTGAGGGTCGGGCCCTCGTCCACGAACGCCCGTCCCACGCGGAGGTCGCCGGCCACGAGCTCGTGGTTGTTCTCCGCGTTGGCGATCGCAGAGTCGAGGAGCTTCAGCACGTCGCGGGCGGCGGCGCGCGGGGTGTTCTCGAGGATCGCGCGGGCGGCGGCCACATCCTTGCCGCGGATGTGGTCGATCACCAGCCGCGCCTTGCGCGGAGCGCAGCGCACGTAGCGCGCCTTCGCACGGACCTCGACCGGCGCCTCCGGCGAAGGGCGCGAAGCGGCGCGCCCGCGTGGAGCGGGCACCTCGCCCGAGCCCCGGCGGCGTCGTGGCGCGGGGGCGGGCTCCTCGTCGTCGGCGGCGCCCGGCGCGGCGTCGTCGCCCCCGCGCGGGCGGGCGTCGGCGCGCGCGTCGTCCTCGGGCTCGCCGTCCGCAGCCCCAGCCTGCGCCTCGGCCCGCTCCTGCTCGAGACGGCCCTTGGCGCTCTCGGCGACATCCTCCTCGGCCTCGGGGGCCCCCTCGGAGATCGGCTTGTCGGTGCCCGGCCGGCGCTCGCTCATCGCATCCTCGCCCGGTCGCCCCCGGCGTGCCCGCGGAACAGGCGCGTGGGCGCGAACTCGCCGAGCTTGTGGCCGACCATGGTCTCCGACACGAAGACCGGCACGTGCTTGCGCCCGTCGTGCACGGCGATGGTGTGACCCACCATCTCCGGGAAGATCGTCGAGGCCCGCGACCAGGTGCGGATCATCTGCTTCTGGCCGGAGGAGTTCATGGCCTCGATGCGCGACATGAGGCGCTCCTCGACCCACGGGCCCTTCTTGGACGAGCGGGACATCTAGCGCCTTCCTCTACGTCCGCGCCGGCGGCGGCGGACGATGTCGCGGTCCGAGGGCTTCTTCTTCTTGCGCGTGGGGTACCCGAGGGTGGGCACGCCCCAAGGAGTGACCGGATGGCGGCCGGCCGTGGTGGACCCCTCCCCGCCGCCGTGCGGATGGTCCACCGGGTTCATGGCCGTGCCGCGAGTCTGCGGGCGCTTGCCGAGGTGGCGGCTGCGTCCGGCCTTGCCGATGTCGACGTTGCCGTGGTCGACGTTGCCGAGCGCCCCCACGGTGCCGCGGCACTCCGCCCGCACGAGACGCATCTCCCCGGAGGGCAGGCGCAGCGTGACCCGGTCGCCCTCCTTGGCCACGAGCTGGATGGCGGTGCCGGCCGAGCGGCCCATCTGGCCGCCGCGACCGGGGGTCAGCTCGACGTTGTGAATCGTCGTGCCGGTGGGGATCCTCGCCAGCGGCAGGCAGTGGCCCACCGCGATGTCGGCGTCCGCGCCGGAGCGGACCACGTCGCCCACGTTCAGGCGACGCGGGGCGAGGATGTAGCGCTTCTCGCCGTCCACGTAGTTGAGCAGCGCGATGTGCGCCGAGCGGTTCGGGTCGTACTCGATCGCGGCCACGCGGGCGGGGATGCCGTCCTTGCGACGCTTGAAGTCGATGCGGCGGTAGCGGCGCTTGGCCCCGCCGCCGCGGTGGCGGGAGGTGATCCGCCCGTGGGTGTTGCGCCCCCCACTCTTGGTGATGCCCTCGGTGAGCGACTTCTCGGGACCCTGACGGGTGACCTCGGAGTAGTCGTTCCACGTGGCGAAGCGCCGCCCCGGGCTCGTCGGCTTGTGCTTGCGAACGGCCATGGGAGCTACGCCTCCTGGCCCTCGAAGAGCTCGATCGAGTCGTCGGGGTGCAACTGCACCACCGCCTTCTTCCACTTGCGCCGGTGACCTGAGGTGTGGCCGCGGCGCTTGGGCTTCGGCTTCACGTTCATGGTCCGCACGGCGAGCACGCGAACGCCGAAGATCTCCTCCACCGCCTGGCGGATCTGGGTCTTGTGCGCCCGGTCGTGCACGCGGAACGTGTACTTGCCGGCGGCGAGCAGCGCGTAGGACTTCTCGGAGACGACCGGGCGGATGACCACGTTGCGCGGGTTCACGCGCTCACCGCCTCGCCCTCGCGGCGGGTGCGCCGGTCGGAGCCGCGGTCGGCGCGCAGCGCGCCGAAGTAATCGATCGCGGCCGGGGAGAGCAACAGCCGCGAGGCGCGGACGATGTCGGCCACGCCCGCTCCGTCGGCCGTTCCCACCGCCACGCGGGCGATGTTGCGGAAGGACTTGAGGCAGGCGTCGTCCTCGTCGCGCGCGAGCAGGATGAGGGCGGGGCCGTCGCGGAACCCGGCCAGCGCCTGAGCTGCGCGCTTCGTGGACGGCGACTCGTAGTCGTCGGGCACGACCACCGCGAGGCTGCCGCGACCGGCGTGGACCGACAGCGCCGCGCGCATGGCGCGGCGGCGCGCCTTGCGGTTGACCTTGACCGTGTAGCCGCGCGGCTTGGGCCCGAAGGCCACCCCTCCGCCGACCCGCTGGGGCGTGGAGAGCGCGCCGGCACGCGCGCGGCCGGTGCCCTTCTGGCGCCAGGCCTTGGCGCCGGTCATGGCGACCTCGGAGCGATCCTTGGTAGAGGCCGTGCCGCGCCGGCGGGCGGCGAGCTCGGCCACCACGCACTCGTGCACGAGGTGCTCGTGGAAGGGCTCACCGAAGATCTCCTCGTCGAGGTCGAGGGTGGCCGAGGCGCCGAGGCGGGGGGCGGAGAGCGCCATCAGCGATCGCTCCTGATCTCGATCGTGCCGCCCTTGGGGCCGGGCACCGACCCGCGCAGTAGCAGGAGGTTGCGGTCGGGCAGGACATCGACCACCTCGAGCCCGCGCTGGGTGGCGCGCTTGTTGCCCATCTGACCCGGGCCGCGGAGTCCCTTGAACACCCGGGAGGGCGTGGCCGAGGCGCCGATCGAGCCCGGCGCTCGCACGTTGTGCGAGCCGTGCGTGACCGGGCCGCGGGAGAACCCGTGACGCTTGACCGTGCCCTGGAAGCCCTTGCCCTTCGAGGTACCGGAGACCTTCACCCTCTGGCCCTTCTCGAAGGCCTCGACGGTCACCTGCTCACCCACCTGGAGCTCGCCGGCCTCGTCGCGGAACTCGACCAGGTGCTTTAGCGGCGGCGCGTCGACCTTGGCCAGGTGTCCGCGCTCACCCTTGGTGAGCCGCTTCTCGGTCGTCTCGCCGAAGGCGAGCTGGACGGCCACGTAGCCGTCGACGTCGTGCGTGCGCACCGCGGTTACCGGGCACGGCCCGGCCTCCACCACGCTCACGCGCTCGACGCGCCCGTCCTCGCCGAACACCTGCGTCATCCCCACCTTCTTGCCAATGAGAGCCGCCATCAGACCAGCTGGATCTGAATGTCCACACCCGCGGGGAGATGGTCCAGGCGCTGTAGCGAGTCGACGGTCTTCGGCGTGGGCTGAAGGATGTCGATCAGCCGCTTGTGGGTGCGGAACTCGAAGTGCTCGCGCGAGTCCTTGTCCTTGAACGGCCCGCGGATCACGCAGTAGACGTTCTTCTCGGTGGGCAGGGGGACGGGCCCGGAGATCGTGGCTCCGGTGCGCTGCGCGGTCTCGACGATCTCACGGGCCGCCGTCTCGATGGACGAGTGGTCGTAGGCCTTGAGCCGGATGCGGATCTTGTTCTGGGTGAGTGCGGCCATGGTGAAAGGGCTGCGGGCGCGCGCGGGAGGGCGGGTCATCCGTGCTGCGGATGTCCCGCCCTCTTGGAGTTCCTGGGAGGAGACCCCCCGGGTGTCGCGCTCCGGCTACTGCGTTATGTCGGTCACCACCCCTGAGCCCACGGTGCGGCCGCCCTCGCGGATCGCGAAGCGCAGCCCTGCGTCCATGGCGATCGGCTGGATCAGCTCGATGTCCATCTGGACGTTGTCGCCGGGCATGACCATCTCCGTGCCCTCGGGCAGGTTGGCCACCCCCGTCACGTCGGTGGTGCGGAAGTAGAACTGCGGCCGGTAGCCGTTGAAGAACGGCGTGTGGCGGCCGCCCTCCTCCTTCTTCAGGCAGTAGACCTCGGCCTTGAACTTGGTGTGGGGTGTGATCGACTTCGGCTTGCACAGCACCTGGCCGCGCTGGATGTCCTCGCGCTTGACACCACGGAGGAGACAGCCCACGTTGTCGCCGGCCTGACCCTGGTCGAGGATCTTGCGGAACATCTCGACACCGGTGACCACCGTGCTCGAGGTCTGCTCGGTGATGCCCACGATCTCGACGGTCTCCCCGGTGTTGACCACGCCCTGCTCCACGCGGCCCGTGGCCACCGTGCCGCGACCGGTGATCGAGAAGACGTCCTCGACCGGCATCAGGAACGGCCGGTCGAGCGCCCGCTCGGGCTCGGGGATGTAGGTGTCGAGGGCCTCGGCCAGCTCGACGATCTTCTGCGTGTGCTCCTCGTCGCCCTCGAGCGCCTTGAGCGCCGAGCCGATGACGAACGGGATGTCGTCGCCCGGGAACGAGTACTCGGAGAGCAGCTCGCGGACCTCCACCTCGACGAGCTCGAGCAGCTCCTCGTCGTCGACCATGTCGGCCTTGTTGAGGAACACCACGATGTAGGGCACGCCGACCTGACGGGCGAGCAGGATGTGCTCGCGGGTCTGGGGCATCGGGCCGTCGGCGGCAGACACCACGAGGATCGCCCCGTCCATCTGCGCCGCACCGGTGATCATGTTCTTCACGTAGTCGGCGTGACCCGGGCAGTCCACGTGGGCGTAGTGGCGGTTGCCGGTCTCGTACTCGACGTGCGAGGTCGCGATCGTGATGCCGCGCGCCTTCTCCTCCGGCGCGTTGTCGATCTCCTCGAAGGAGTGGGCCTGACCGCCGTAGGTCTCGGCCAGAACCTTCGTGATGGCCGCCGTGAGGGTGGTCTTGCCGTGGTCGATATGACCGATGGTGCCGACGTTGACGTGCGGCTTGTCGCGCTCGAACTTCGCCTTTGCCACTGTTACTGCGCTCCTTATCCGAAAGCTTGAGCCGGCTCGCCCGGGGCGAACCGATGAAACATACTCACTGCGAGCACTAGCTAGGCGCCGGCTCCGACCGGCTCGCCGGTGCGGTGCTCGACGATGTCCTGGGCGATGTTGCCCGGGACCTCCTCGTAGCGGTCGAACTGCATTGTGTAGCTGGCCCGGCCCTGGGTGTTCGAGCGCACGTCGGTCGCGTATCCGAACATCTCCGCGAGCGGGACGCTCGCCTTCACCGCGAGGGCGTTGCCACGGGGCTCCTGCCCCTCCACGCGGCCGCGCCGCCGGGAGAGGTCGCCGATCACGTCGCCGAGGAACTCCTGAGGGGTCACGACCTCAACCGCCATCACCGGCTCGAGCAGGACGGGCTTGGCCCGCCGGGCCGCCTCCTTGAGGGCCAGCGAGCCGGCGATCTTGAACGCGATCTCCGAGGAGTCGGTGTCGTGGGACTTGCCGTCGGTGAGCGTGGCGCGGACGTCGACCATCGGGTAGCCGGCCTTGACGCCCGTGTCGAGCGCCTCCTCTATCCCCTTCTCCACCGCAGGGATGAACTCCGAGGGGACCGAGCCGCCCCTGACCTTGTTCACGAAGTCGAAGCCCTCGCCGGGCGCCGGCTCGAGGTTGATGTAGACGACGCCGTACTGGCCCGAGCCGCCGGTCTGGCGGATGAACTTGCCCTCGACCTTCTCCGCAGTGCCGCGCACGGTCTCGCGGTAGGCCACCTGCGGGCGGCCCACGCCGGCCGCGACGCTGAACTCGCGCTTCATGCGCTCGACGATGACCTCCAGGTGGAGCTCGCCCATCCCGGAGATGACGGTCTGGCCGGTCTCCTCATCGGTGCGCACCTGGAAGGTGGGGTCCTCCTCGGCGAGACGCGCGAGGGCGATCGACATCTTCTCCTGGTCGGACTTGGTCTTCGGCTCGATGGATACGTGCACCACCGGGTCCGGGAAGTCGATGGTCTCGAGGAGGATCGGCGCGTCGGGAGCGCACAGCGTGTCCCCGGTCGAGGTCTGCTTGAGTCCGACCGCGGCGGCGATGTCCCCGGCGTAGAGCTCCTCCTGCTCCTCGCGCGAGTTCGCGTGCATCATCAGCAGACGCCCGGCGCGCTCCGTGCGGCCGGTGCTGGCGTTCAGCACCCGGGCGCCCGCCCCGAGCCGGCCCGAGTAGACCCGGAAGTAGGTGAGCTTGCCGACGAACGGGTCGGACATGACCTTGAAGGCGAGCGCCGAGAACGGCTCCTCGTCGTCGGCGCGGCGTGAGGCGGGCCGGGGCTCGTCCTCGCCCTTGACGTGCTCGACGCCCTGGACGGGCTTGACGTCCAGCGGGCTCGGCAGGAAGTCGACCACGGCGTCGAGCAACGGCTGCACGCCCTTGTTCTTGAACGAGGAGCCGCACAGCACGGGGGTCATGGTGAGGTCGAGGGTGGCCTTGCGAACGGCGGAGCGGAGGCGATCGGCGGTGACCTCCTGCTCCTCGAGGAGCATGGTCTCGAGCTCCTCGTCGCTGCGGCTGACCTCGTCGAGAAGCGCCTCGCGGGCCGCCTCGGCCTCGGCGAGCATGTCCTCGGGGATCTCCTCGACCTCCCACTCGCGCCCGAGGTCGTCCTTGTACTGGATGGCGTTCATGTTGATGAGGTCGACGATCCCCTGGAACCCGGACTCGGCACCGATCGGGAGCTGCACGGGCACGGCGTTGGCGCCCAGGCGGTCGACCATCGTGGCCACGCCCTGCGCGAAGTTCGACCCGATGCGGTCCATCTTGTTGATGTAGGCGATCCGGGGGACGCGGTACTTGTCGGCCTGGCGCCAGACCGTCTCCGACTGGGGCTCCACGCCGGCGACCGAGTCGAACAGCGCGATGGCGCCGTCGAGCACCCGCAGCGAGCGCTCGACCTCGACCGTGAAGTCGACGTGTCCCGGCGTGTCGATGATGTTCACCCGGTGGTCGTCCCAGTGGGCGGTGGTGGCCGCAGAGGTGATGGTGATCCCGCGCTCCTGCTCCTGGGCCATCCAATCCATCGTGGCCGCGCCCTCGTGGACCTCGCCGAGCTTGTGCGTGCGACCCGTGTAGAACAGGATGCGCTCGGTGGTCGTGGTCTTGCCGGCGTCGATGTGCGCCATGATCCCGATGTTGCGGGTTCTCTCGAGGGGAAAATCTCTGGGCATGAGGGGGCTTCGCTGCGGTCGGGGCTTGGGTCGGTCTGTGGCTGGTGTCGGGGCGTCGTGCTCGGTGGGGCGCGCGGAGGGTCGGGCTAGGTCCTGCGGACAGAGAAAAGGCCCTTCCGGGCCTCGTAACGCGCGCATCGAAACCCGGGGTGGCTGCTCTATGTGGTCGCGTTCTCCATACAGGGACGGGCTAACCTCGCGACGGTGAGACCAGCGCGTGGCTAGGGCTCGTGCGGGCCGCATACCGGCCGCCAGATCGGTCGCCGATGCTAGCAGCGCAGAGGCCGGCCGAAGGGTGCGTCTCACCCGAGCCGGGCCGCTCGGGCTGGCGGTTCTGACCCTGTCCGTCGTGGCCGCGCTGATGATGATCGCGGCCGAGGCGCTGCCCCTCTGGGAGGTCGAGGTCGCGGACTTCTCGTGCGCCGTCCTCGCCACCGAGCCGGCCCAGGCCGACGAGTGCATAACCTACGGGGTCGAGCAGCACGCCCTGGGCTTGGCGCTGGTCGGGGTCCTCGTCGCCTTGATGGGCGCCGGCGCCGCCCTCGGTCCCAGCCGCCCGGCGGCGATCGCCCTGTGCTGCGCCGGAGTCGTGGTCTTGGCCCTGGTGATCGCCTTCGACGTCCCCGCGGCTCGCTCGACCGGAGCGATCGGCCTCGACTACCAGGAGGCCCGGGCCGAGGCGAGGATCGGACTGTTGCTCGAGATCCTCGGCGGGGCACTGGCGGTGGGAGCCGGGGCGCTGTTCCTGTGGGCGGGCGGCCGGGCGGGGAGCGCAGGGTCGCGTGGACGGGAGCGGGGCTAGCGTCCACCGGCCACGCTGATCAGGCGCCGAGAGGCGAGGATTTCGGTGGACGCAGGGAGCGAAGCGTTACAACGTACGCGAGCGACCGAGGACGCCGACGGCCGACGCCTATCGGCGCCGGCTCACCACCGGTAGTGGGCGAATGCCTTGTTGGCCTGCGCCATCCGGTAGATGTCCTCCTTGCGCTTGTACGCGCTGCCCTGCTGGTTTCCGGCGTCGAGGAGCTCACCGGCCAGGCGCTCCGACATGGACCGCTCGCGGCGGGCGCGGCTGGCCTCGATCAGCCACCGGACGGCCAGCGTGCGGGCGCGGCGCGAGGGGACCTCCACCGGAACCTGGTAGGTGGCGCCACCCACGCGGCGGGAGCGGACCTCGAGCGTGGGCGTGAGGCTCTTGATCGAGTCCTCGAGGGCGGGCACGGCCTCCTTGGAGGAGCGGCGCGAGAGGTTCTCGAGGGCGTCGTAGACGATCCGCTCGGCGGTCGACTTCTTGCCCGAGACCATGATCTTGTTGATGAGCTGCTGAACCAGCCGCGACCCGTGGATCGGGTCGTGGTCGATGGGCCGGACTCCCGGTGAGGCGCGGCGCGGCAAGGGCTACTTGGACTTGACGCCGTACTGCGAGCGGGCCTTGCGACGGTCCGACACGCCGGCCGCATCGAGCGTGCCGCGGATGACCTTGTAGCGCACGCCCGGCAGGTCCTTGACCCGGCCTCCGCGGACGAGCACGACGGAGTGCTCCTGGAGGTTGTGGCCCTCGCCGGGGATGTAGGCGGTGACCTCCATCCCGTTGGTCAGCCGCACGCGCGCGACCTTGCGCAGTGCGGAGTTCGGCTTCTTGGGCGTCGTGGTGAAGACTCGCGTGCACACCCCACGGCGCTGCGGCGCCGCGACGCGGGCCTTGCGGCCCTGCCCCGACTTCAGACCCGGGGTGGCGAGCTTCTTCTTCGGCTTGACGCGGCCCTTGCGGACGAGCTGGTTGATGCTCGGCATGAGGCGGGCACTCTAGCAACCGGATCCCGCTCGGCCGCTAGGGTCACGGCCTCTTGGAAGGCACCGCCGGGCAGCCCATGGAGACCACCCTGCACCACCACCGGGGCGGTTCCGGCGAGCCTCTGGTGCTCATCCACGGGATCGGGTCGAGCTGGCAGGCATTTCAGCCCGTGCTCGAGGCGCTCGAGGCCCGGCACGACGTGCTCGCCGTCGACCTGCCCGGGTTCGGGTACTCGCCCCCACTCCCGGCCGGCGTCCGACCCACCATCGGCGCCCTGGCCGATGCCGTCGAGCGCGCCTGCGTGGCCGCCGGGTTCGACACCCCGCACGTGTGCGGCAACTCACTCGGAGGATGGGTGGGCCTCGAGCTGGCGCGGCGCGGGCGTGCCCGGACGCTCGTGGCGCTCTCCCCGGGTGGAGGGCACAACGACCGTGAGACGAGGTTCGTGGTCGCCTCGCTGCGGGCCACCCACAGGATGGCGCGGACGTTGGCGCCGCTCGCCGATGTGCTGACCCGCACCGCCGCCGGTCGGACCGCCCTGTTCGGGCAGATCTCCGCACGTCCGTGGCGGATGGAGCCCGGCGCCGCTGCGGCACGGCTGCGCACCGTCGCCGCCTCGCCCTCCTTCGAGGCGACGCTCGAGCACACGGTGGCGAGCGACCGGGCCCGCAGTCTCGGAGAGATCCGGTGTCCGACCACGATCGCCTGGGGTACGCGCGACCGCCTGCTGTTCCCCCGCCAGGGCCCGCGGTTCGTCCGGGCCATTCCCGGCGCGAGGCTCCGTGAGCTGCCCGGTCTTGGGCACGTGCCGATGTTCGACGACGCGGAGATCACCGCGCGTGCGATCCTCGAGACGACCGGTACCGGGCGCGCGATCGGGGCGTCGGCCCCTTGAGCGAGGAGGAGCCCCGCCCCGTTCTGTTCGTCGACGTCGACGGGGTCATCTCCCTGTTCGACTTCGACCCGAACGACGCCCCGCCCGGGCGCTTCCACCTCGTCGACGGGCTCCACCACTACATCGCGAGGGGCGCCGGCGAGCACCTCGGCCGCCTCGCGGAGGCGTTCGAGCTCGTATGGGCCACGGGCTGGGAGCACCGGGCCAACGAGCACCTGCCGAGCCTGCTCGCCCTGCCCGGTAGGGAGCTCCAGACGCTCTCCTTCGACGAACGCCCGGTGTGGGGCACCGCCCACTGGAAGGTCTCGGCCGTGGACCGCTATGCACGCGGCCGCCCCGCAGCGTGGATCGACGACTCCCTCGATAAGAGCTGCGAGGCGTGGGCGGAGCGGCGCTCGGAGCCGACGCTGCTGGTGCCCACCGAGTCCGCCGTCGGGATCACCGAGGAGCAGGTGGCGCGCCTGCTCGAGTGGGCGGCGGGGCTGCGCTCGGACGAGGCCCGCTTCGCCGAGCGGATGTCGGGCGAGGTGGAGCAGATAGAGCCGCCTTGACCCCGCGCCGATCCCTCCCGCGGTAGCC
>Ga0208612_1000473_pt1 | contig 17784 bp, 12 predicted proteins | sample AntDryMetagUQ889_FD_188089 | JGI IMG/M metagenome (GOLD analysis project Ga0208612, IMG submission 188089) | Polar desert microbial communities from Antarctic Dry Valleys - UQ889 (SPAdes) | ecosystem: Environmental > Terrestrial > Soil > Desert | place: Antarctic Dry Valleys | collected 2008-12-31 | reverse complement strand
CGGCGGTCCACCCGGGTGCCTGAGGCGCCGGGCTCCGCGCCGCGGAGCCCCGAGAGGGTCGACGCGAGCGTGCTCGTGCCGGTGCTGGACGAGGAGGAGTACATCCACGAGGCGCTCGCGGCGATGCGGGCCCAGGAGTTCGACGGCACGCTCGAGTTCCTCTTCCTGGACGGGGGCTCGAAGGACCGCACGCGGGAGATCCTCGAGGAGGCGGCGGCCGAGGACGGGCGCTTCCGGGTGATCGACAATCCGGGCCGCCGCACGCCCAACGCCCTCAACGTGGGCCTGCGCAGCGCGCGCGGGGACTACATCGTGCGCATGGACGCCCACACCCTCTACCCCGGGGATTACGTGGCTCACGGCGTCGAGCGGGTGCGCCGCGGCGACGTGGCCTGGGCAGCAGGCGCCGCCGCGCCATACGGCCCCGGCCGCCGGTCGCGCCAGGTTGCCCTGGCGCTCCAGTCGAAGGTCGGGACCGGGGGATCGCTGTTCCGTCACGTGTGGGAGCACGAGATCGACATCCCGAGCGGGTTCGCCGGGGTCATGCACCGCGAGACGCTCGAGCGCCACGGAGGATGGGACGAGGACTGGCCGATCAACCAGGACGCGGAACTGTCCGCGCGGATCCGCAAGGGCGGGGGACGGATCGTCTGCCTTCCCGAGATGACGGCCGGCTACATCCCCCGCAACTCGTTCCGCTCTCTGGCCCGCCAGTACCTCCGCTACGGGCACTACCGGGCGAAGACGAGCGCGCGGCATCCGGAGACCGTGCGCCGCTCCCATCTCCTGCCGCCCGCGCTGGTGCTCACGCTCGTCGCGGCGCTCGTCGCGCCCCGCGCGCTGCGCAGGCCGGCCCGCGCCGCGCTGGCGCTGTACGTGTTGGCCCTCGCGGCCGAGGGCGCGCGGATCGCCCGCCGCAACTGCCCGCAGGACGCCCTCGCCCTGCCGGCCGTCTTCGCGACGATGCACGTGGCCTGGGGCCTCGGCATGCTCCACGGAGCCGCGCGGTTCGGCGTGCCCGCCGACGCCCTCCGCCGGATCTCCTAGCCCTGCGCCTGGCGGTCTACACCGACTACGTCTACCGGCGCGAGGGGAGCGCCGTGTACGCGGAGCGCGCGTTCGCCATGTTCGTAGCCCGCCTGGGGGAGCGAATCGACCGCCTTGTGCTCCTCGGGCGCGAGGATCCCGAGCCGGGTCGCTCTCACTATCGCCTTCCCGTGCGCACCGAGTTCGTGGCGCTCCCGTACTACCCGAGCCTCGCGAAGCCGGTGTCGGGCGCGCCGGCCATGGCGCGGTCGCTCGGCACCTTCTGGCGCGTGCTCGACGACGTGGACGCCGTGTGGCTCCTCGGCCCCTCCCCGCTCACGGTGGCCTTCGCGGTGCTCGCCCGGGTGCGGGGGAGAGCCGTGGTGCTCGGCGTGCGTCAGGACCTTCCGCGCTACGCGCGCAGCCGCCATCCCGGGCGGCCGGCCATGCTGGCCGCCGCGACCGTGCTCGAGGGGCTACATCGTCTGATGGCGCGCGGCGCGAGCGCGATCGTGGTGGGGCCGGATCTGGCTCGCCACTACCGCCGGTCGCGGCGGCTGCTGACCCTGTCGGTATCCCTGGTCCGCACCGAGGACATCGTGTCCGAGGCCCAGGCGCTTGCGCGGGCCTACGACGGTGAGCTGCGGGTCCTCAGCGTCGGGCGGCTCGAGGCCGAGAAGAACCCGCTGCTCCTGGCCGAGGTGCTCCGGCGCCTGAACGCGGAGCGTCCTCGCTGGCGGCTCGTGGTGTGCGGCGAGGGGCCGATGGAGGGCGAGCTGCGCGAGGCGCTCCGCGCCAAGGGCGTGGAGGACCGGGCGGAGCTCCGCGGCTACGTGCCGATCGAGGGTGGACTGCTCGAGCTCTACCACGAGAGCCACATGTTCCTGCACGTCTCGTGGACGGAAGGCTTGCCCCAAGTGCTCTTCGAGGCCTTCGCCGCCGGGCTCCCGATCGTCGCGACCGCGGTGGGCAGCGTGAGCGAGGCGGCCGGGGACAGCGCGCTGCTAATGCCGGCGGGCGACCCGGACGCCGCCGCGTCGGAGCTCGAGCGCCTGGCCCAGGACGAGCCGCTGCGCGGGCGCCTCGTGGTCTCGGGCCTCGAGCGCGCCCGCCGGCACACCATCGACGCGGAGTGCGACCGGGTGCGGGACTTCATCGCCGAGGCGGTGCGCGCCGGACGGGCGCCACGGCGCCGCGACCGGGTCCATGCGCTGATGTACCACGACGTCGTAGCGGCGAAGCGGCGCGACACGGCCGGGTTCCCCGGTCCCGTGGCCGCCCGGTACAAGATCGAGCCCGAGCTGTTCGGCCGTCACCTCGACGCCATCGCCGCATCGGGTGTGTCGGTGGGGCTCGTCGGAGAATCGGGTCCGGCGCCGCAGGCTGCGCTCACCTTCGACGACGGAGGGGCCTCGGCCCTGCTCGCCGCCGGGGAGCTCGAGCGCAGGGGCTGGCGCGGCCACTTCTTCGTGACCACCGAGCGGATCGGCACCGAGGGCTTCCTCGACGCCGATTCGATCAGGGAGCTGGCACGCCGCGGTCACGCGGTCGGCAGCCATTCCGAGACCCACCCCACCTACTTCGGTGGGCTGTCGCGCGAGGAGATCCTTCGCGAGTGGCGGGAGAGCCGCCGCACGCTCGGCGAGCTGTTGGGCGAGCCTCCGTCGAGCGCCTCGGTCCCCGGCGGCTTTCTCTCCCACGCGGTCGTGGAGTGCGCCGCAGCGGCCGGCTACCGCCTGCTGATGACCTCGGAGCCGAGCTCTCGGACATCGTCGCGCGGCGCTCTCACGGTGCTCGGCCGTTACGCGGTGAGGGCGGACACCACCGCCGAGCGTGCGGCGGTCCTCGCGCGCGGGGCACCGCTCGCCCGTGCGCGGCTGCGCGCCGAGTGGACGGCCAAGCAGCGCGCCAAGCGCCTCAGCCCCGCCGTGTTCGAGCTCGCGCGGCGGCTGCGGGCGCGCAGGTCCTGAGGGGCCCGGGGGCGCACGGGACCGCGAATCGTACGTTCGTCCGCTCAGACACATGTACGACCGGGCGGCACGCCTGCTCACCGCCCGTAGGGGAGGGCCGATGGACGGGCCATGTCCATCGCCGCCCACATCTCCCCTCGCATCGCCACCGCCCTCTCCGCCGCGCTCGGGGTTGCCGCCCTCGTGGTCGGCGTCGCATCTCCCGCGTCGGCGGCCACCGCCTGCACCAAGGTCGCGGCCTCGAACGGCTCTGACTCGGCCCCCGGGACCGAGGCTCTGCCCTACCGCACGGCCCAGAAGCTGGTCGACTCGGTCTCGGCCGGTCAGACCGGATGTCTGCGCTCCGGAACGTTCACGCAGGACGTGAAGGTCTCGCGCGCGGGCGTCAAGCTCACCTCCTTCCCGGGCGAGCGCGCCAAGCTCGTCGGGCGTTTGTGGATCGCTCAGGGCGCCGACCGCGTCACGGTCTCGAGTCTCGACCTCGACGGGACCAACGCCGCTCGCCTCCCGGGGCCGACCGTCAACGCGAACGGGGCCACCTTCGAGGACAACGACGTGACCAACGGCCACCGGGCCGAGAGCTGCTTCATGCTCGGCCACACCTCCTACGGCCGGGCCGACGACGTCACGATCCGCCGCAACCGCATCCACGACTGCGGCACGATGCCGGCCACCAACCACGACCACGGCATCTACGCGTCGAAGGCGCGGAACGGCGAGATCACCGAGAACGTGATCTACGACAACGCCGACCGCGGAGTCCAGCTCTACCCCGACGCGGACGACTTCGAGATCAAGCGCAACGTGATCGACGGCAACGGCCAGGGCGTCATCTTCTCGGGCGACGGCGGTGCCGTATCGACCGGCAACACGGTCGAGAGCAACGTAATCACCAACGCGAGGATCCGCTGGAATGTCGAGTCCTACTGGCCGCGGGGGAACCCGGTCGGCTCGGGGAACGTGGCCCGTCACAACTGCCTCCACGGCGGTGCGCGCGACGCGAGCATCGGCGGGGTCCAGCTGCCGGCCGAGGGCTTCAGCCTCGACGAGAACCTGGTCGCCGACCCGCGGTACAAGGACCGGAACGGCAAGGACTTCGAGCTCCAGAGCGACTCGCCGTGCCGTGAGGTGCTCGAGGGCGACGCGCCCGACCTGCCGGCCCCGCCCGACGTCGACGACTGCCCGAGTGTCTCCACCCTGGGTGGGGTCGAGACCGGCGTCGGGGCCATCATCCCGGACCCCGAGGACTCCGACGACAGGGGCGAGGCCGACGAGGGCACCGACGCCGACGATGCGACCGACGGCCCCGAGGACACCGACGGCGAGGAGACCCCCGACGAGGACGCGCCCGCCGAGGACGGTCCCGCCGGCGAGGACGCCGATGACGCCGACTCCGACGATCCCGTGGACGATGAGGACCAGGCCGACGGGACCGACGAGGACGACTCGGACGAGGGGGGCTCCGACGAAAGCGGGTCCGCCTCCGAAGGCTCTGACGACGGGTCCGAGGATGACGCCGACTCCGAGGACGCCGAAGACTCCGACGATTCCGAGGCCGAGAGGGGCGCCGACGAGACCATCGTCGGCACCTCCGCCGCGACCGGCTGCGACGGGGACTCGGGCTCCGGTGACGGCGACTCCGGCTCGGGCGGCGGCGACATCGACTCCGACTCGGGCGGCGACTCCGGCTCGGGCGACGACTCCGCCTCCAGCTCCAGCTCCGGCGGCGGCGGCGGTGGTGGTGGTGGTGGTGGCGGCGGCGGTGGCGGCTCGACCGCGGCGCCCGCCTTCGGGCCCGCCCCGCTCCTGAGCGCTACCGGAGCCTCGCCCACCACCCCGGCCGCAGGCAGCCCCCCAAGACGCGTCCGCCGCTGCCCCAAGGGCCGCTCCGGGCGCAAGGCCTCCGCGGCCGCGAAGCGCGACGGCCGTCGCCGCTGCGTGCGCGCCGCGCGCCGCGCGCGTGCCGGCCACCGCTAGAGGATCGGCCTCCCCAGAGCCGCCTCTCACGGATCTCTCACCGGGTTTGCGCACGATGTGCAGCCCGCGTGAACGGCTGGTTATGGTGGATCGGAGAATGAAGCGCGAACGTGATTGGAGCAAAGGACGCTCAAGCCGTCGAGGGGTACTCCCGATAGAAGCACCTGTATGACGGACTGGATGAGGCTTGGAGTGCTGGCGGTCGTCGCCTCGGCGACCGTGATCGCCGTCGGTGGGACCGGCTCGGTCACCACCGCCGGTGCGGCGTCGGAGTGCTCCAGGGTGGTCGCCCCCGGCGGCTCCGATGGCGGCCCGGGCACGGAGTCGTCACCGTTTCGGACCGTACGGAAGCTGGTCGCCTCGCTCAAGCGAGGTCAGACCGGCTGTTTGCGCGCCGGCGCCTACCACCAGAACGTGAAGGTCTCCTCCGCGGCGACCGCCCTGCGCAGCTACCCCGGCGAGCGAGCACGACTGGTCGGACGCCTGTGGATCGCCCGTTCCGCCGTCGGCACGCGGATCACGGGCCTCGACCTCGACGGGACCAACTCTGCGCGTCTTCCGGGTCCGACGGTCAACGCTCCCGGCGTGGTGTTCGAGGACAACGACGTGACCAACGGCCACCGGGCCGAGAGCTGCTTCCTGCTTGGCAGCTCCCAGTACGGCCGTGCCGACCGGGTGGTCATCCGGCGCAACCGGATCCACGACTGCGGCCGGCTGCCGGCCGCCAATCACGACCACGGGATCTACGCGGCGAAGGCCAGCGGCGGCCTGATCGCCGGAAACCTGATCTATGACAACGCCGATCGCGGCGTTCAGCTGTACCCGGACGCCGACCGCTTCGTGGTCACGGGCAACGTCATCGACGGCAACGGCCAGGGCGTGATCTTCTCGGGGGACGGCGGCCGGGCCTCGTCGTCCAACCGGGTCCAGGGCAACATCATCACGAACTCGAGGCTCCGGTTCAACGTCGAGTCCTACTGGCCGCGGGGGAACCCGGTCGGGACCGGAAACGTCGCGGAGCGCAACTGCCTGTGGAACGGCGCCCGCGGTGGGGCGCAGGGCGTCCAGTCTCCGAGTGTCGGGTTCTCCTCTCGGGCGAACGTGGTGGGAGATCCGCGGTACCTCGACCGCCGGCAAAAGGACTTCCGGCTGGCGCCGGACAGCCCGTGTCGTTCCGTGCTCGCTCCCTGAGAGACCCGATCGGGTAAAGGGACGAGCGCTTGGTCCCGATAGGGGGGCATCGAGCGCTTGTCCTCTTCCACTCGACGTCTCAGGGGCCTGCCATAGTGATGTTCATGGCTTCGCGACCGGGTGAGCGGGTTCCGAGACGGCAGTGGGTCAAGCCTCAGGGCGACCAGGAGGGCCTTCGGAGCTACGTCACCACCCTCAAGGAACGCCGTTGGCTCATCGTGCTCACCGTGCTCGTCACCACCCTTGCCGCGGTCGCGTATCTCCTGATCGCCCGCGAGGTCTACGAGGCCGAGGCCGACCTCCTCATCACCCCGGTCTCGGACTCCGACGCCCTGCTGTCCGGACTCAGCCTGATCAGGGAGTCGAGCGATCCCACACGCGACGTGGAGACCGCATCGCGGCTGGTGGCCAGCCCCGACGTGGCCGCACGCGTGAAGCGGGACCTCCGCGACCCGCGCACCCCGCGGCAACTGCTCGCCGATGTGCGCGTCGAGCCGCTCGCCCAGAGCAACATCGTCGCCATCACCGCCGAGGGCTCGACCGCCGACGGAGCGCGCGACCTAGCCAACGGCTTCGCGAAGGCGGCCGTCACCGACCGCACCAAGAAGTTTCACCAGCAGCTCGACGCGGCGATCGAGGGTCTGCGCGACAGGGGGATCGAGCCCGCAGAGGGCGGAGCCTCAGCCAGCCCGGACTCGCCCACCGCCCAGCTCGCGCGTCTCGTGACCCTCAGGGGCGGTCAGGATCCGACCATGCGCCTGGAGACCCGAGCCGACGCGCCCGTGCAGCCCTCCTGGCCGCAGCCGCTGCTCTCCCTGGCCGCGGGTGTGCTCGGCGGACTGCTGCTTGGGGTGAGCGGCGCGTTCGCGCTCCAGATCCTCGATCCCCGCCTTCGACGCGAGGAGCAGCTCAAGACCTCGTACGGCCTTCCGATCCTCGCTCGGGTCCCGAAGGAGCCGAGGTCGAGCCGCCGCGACGGTGCACTGTCTCCGGAGCGGCTCTCGCCGTCGGCGATGGAGTCCTACCGAACGCTCCGGGCCACGCTGGCGGCCAGCAGGAGAGGGGAGACGGGCGTGCCGTCCGTGCTGGTCACGAGCCCGTCGGCCTCCGAGGGAAAGACCACCACGGCGATCAACCTCGCCTCCTCGCTCGCCCTCGCCGGCAACCGGGTGATCATGATCGAGGCCGATCTGCGCCGCCCGGCGATCGGCGAGGCCCTGGGCGTGATGCCGACCCACGGGACGGGGAGCGTGCTGCTCGAGAACGTGTCGCTGCGTGACGCGCTCGTGCCCGTACCGGCCTACGGCAACTACCTCCAGCTCCTGCTCGCCGACCAGGGCGCCATGTGGATGATCGACCAGCTCTTCCTGCCGGCGGCGTCCGAGCTCGTGGCCCAGGCCAAGACCATGGCCGACTACGTGATCGTCGACTCCCCGCCCATCAGCGAGGTCTCCGATGCACTGCCCCTCGCGCGGAGCGTCGACGAGGTCTTGATCGTCGTCCGCCTCGGCAAGAGTCACCTCACGCGTCTCGATCAGCTCGCCGAGATGCTCGACCGCCAGGAGGTCGAGCCCGTCGGCTTCGCGGTGGTCGGGGTCCCGCCGTCCGGGGACGCGGGCTACTACTACATGCCGACGCCGCAGAAGCGTGGCGCCAAGCGTCGGGCAGCAAAGGCCGAGCGCGAGCGCCAGCCCGCCTAGCGGACCGCTCCGCGGAGCACCGTGACCGCCACCGCGGACCTCAGCCCGCGCGTCGTCCAGGCGATGCTGCTCGGCGCAGCCGTTGGCGTGGGAGTGCTTTCAAGCATCGACCCACGGTTCGCGATCGCCGCGGCGATCGGCATCGCGTTCATCCTGATGGTCTTCGGCGATCGGCGGATCGGCCTGTACCTGTTCACGATCGTCGCCTTCATCGATGTGCTGCCGGCCTTCGGCGGTCCCCTCTTCAGCGTGGCCAAAATCCTCGGCCTGCTCCTCGCGGGCTCCTGGCTCGCCGCCGCGGCCACCCGCCGCGACGGTCGGGGCGGGCTCGTCTCGACCCACCCGACGCTCGCGTACCTGCTCGGCGCGCTCATCCTCTACGCGGCCCTCAGCCTCACCTGGTGCGAGCTGCCGGAGGCCGGCGTCGGGGCTCTCGGCCGCTACGCGCTCAACGCCGTGCTGCTGCTGATCGTGGTGGGGACGCTGCACCGTCGCCGCGAGGCGATCGGTCTGGTGACCGCCTACGTGGCGGGAGCCACCGCTTCGGCCATCTATGGGGTGCTCTTCACCTCGGACACTGACATCTCCGATCCGGTGGGACGCGTGAGCGGCACGATCGGGGACGCGAACGAGCTCTCGGCCGTCTTGGTGGCCGGGTTCGTGCTCTCCGTGGGCCTGTCGCTGGTCGCACGCCCCTCGCCGGTCCTCCAGGCCGGGGCCTGGGCCGGTGCCGCCGTCTGCCTCGTCGGCTCGTTCATGACCCTCTCCCGAGGCGGGTTCGTGGCGCTCGCCCTGGTCCTCGTCGCGAGCATCATCTTCGGCGGCCGGTGGCGCGGGGGCGCGGTGTGGATCGCGGTCCTCGTCGCGCTCACCGGGATGTTCTACCTCTCCACGCTCGCCCCACCCCAAGCGCTCGACCGTCTGACCGCGGGGGACGGGGGGACAGGGCGGACGGACATCTGGACTGTGGGCTGGCGCATGGTGCAGGATCAGCCGGTGCTCGGCGTCGGCGTCGGCAACTTCCAGACCGCATCGATCCACTACCTGCTCGTGCCCGGTGGGATCGAGCGCGACGAGTTCATCGTCGACCGTCCGCTCGTCGCCCACAACACGTACCTGCACGTCCTCGCCGAGCTCGGAGCGGTCGGCCTCACCGCCTTCGTGCTGATCATCTTCCTCTCGCTGCGCTCGGCCCTTCGCGCCGCGTTGGTGTTCGGGTCCCGGGGCGAGCGCGACATGGAGCTGCTCTCACGTGCGGTCCTCATCGGGCTGATCGGCATCCTCGTCGCCGACTTCTTCATATCAGAGCAGTTCTCCAAGCAGCTCTGGCTCCTCTTGGGTCTCGGTCCGGCCCTGCTCGCCATCGCCCGCGGCAGCCACGAGGACGAGGACTCGTCAGCGCCCCTGGAAGAGCGTCCCGCCTATCGCGAGCGTCCCGCTGCGCTGCCCGCGTAGAGGCGCTCGTAGAGCTCCTCGAGCGTACGGGTCATGACGTCGAGGTCGAACTCCCGCGCCTGGCGCTCGCGGCCGTGTCGGCCCATCTCCGCGGCGCGGCGTGGGTCGAGCAGCAGCTCGACCAGCGCGCGGGCCACGGCCGCCGGGTCGCCGGGGTCGACGAGGAGCCCGTGCTTCCCGTGCTCGATCAGATCGGGCACGCCGCCCACCCGGGTGGCCACCACGGGCCTTCCGGCGGCCATGCACTCCATGAGCGCCAGGGGACTGCCCTCGTATGCGGACGTGGACGCCGCGACGTCGACGGCGTCGAGCACGTCGGGCACGTCGGAGCGGGCGCCGAGCAGGGTGACCGCGTCGTCCAACCCGAGCTCGACCACGAGCGCCTCGAGCCCCGGGCGCTCGGCGCCCTCGCCGGCGATCAGCACGCGCGCGTCCGGTACCCGACCCCTCAGGAGCCCCGCGGCTCGTACGAGCACGTCGAGGGACTTCTGGGCCCGTAGGCCGGCGACCGCGCCTACGACCGGCGCCGAGGGGTCGATCCCGAGCTCTTCCCGGACCCGCGCTCCCCTGCCGCCGGGTCGCGCCGGAATGCCGTTCGGCACGAACGTGATGTCCTCCGGGCGGATGCCCTCGACCTCGATCATGCGCCGGCGGTCCTCGCGGGAGACCGCGATGAACGTGTCGCTGCGCCGGGCGATCAGCTCGCGGTCGAGGAAGCGGCGGAGCGGGTTGCCCTCGTATGACCAGGTGTGTTCATGGGCAACCACGACGGGCACCCCGGCCGCGCGGCCGAGGAGGGCGGCCCACACGTTGGAGCCGAACTTGTGAGCATGGAGGATGTCCACCCGGCCGCGGCGCATGAGCGACCAGAGCGGACCCCACGCCCGGAGGTCGACCTTCTTCGCCCGGTCGATCAGGAGGAGCCGCACGCCGGCGGCACGCAGGTCGTCGGCGGCCGCCGCGACGGCGGGATCCCGGTCTGCGCCGGGGCTCCATCGCGTCACGCACAACGTGCGCTCGAAGCGGTCGGGGTCGAGCCGCGTCGCGAGCTGCATGGCCAGTCGCTCTCCGCCGCCGCTCGGCGCCAGGAAGTCGATCATGACCACCACCCGCAGCTTGGGGCGGTCGGTCGAAGGCTCGCGTGAGCTCGTCTCGCCGCTCATCGTGGGCGGCGGGCGTCCCCGGCCGCGAGCGGCTCGCCCGGTTCCTCAGCACCGAGGGATCGTTCCCCATCCCACTCGGAACCCAGCTCGAGTCTGGCCGGGTGCGCGGCTACTACATCGACATGCGGGTGAAGGCGTCCGCGGCGTCCTGGCCCGAGGGCTGGCCCGGGAAGCCAGGCGTCCACTCCTACGACGCCTTCGCTCAGATGGCCCTCGGCTGCTACGAGCGCCACCTGGCCGGCGAGGGTGAGGAGTGGCTCGCAATGGCCCGGTCGGTGGCCGACCTGCTGGTCGAGCGCCAGGAGCGGGGTGGGCCGCGTGACGGCGGGCTCGTCCACACCTACGAGCTCGGTCACACCTTCCCGCTGCAACCGCCGTCGCTGTCGGCGATGTCGCAGGGTCAGGCGGCCAGCCTGCTCACCCGAATCCACCTCGAGACCGGCGAGGAGCGATACGCCGAGGCGGCCCGACGCGCGCTCCACCCGCTGTCGGTGCCCTCCGTCGAGGGCGGGACCATGGCGTTGCTCGAGGGCCGTCCCTTCCCCGAGGAGTATCCCACGGTCCCCTCCTCCTACGTACTGAACGGAGCGATATTCGCCATGTGGGGCCAGCTCGATGTCGGTCTTGGCCTCGGCGACGGCGAGGCGGGCGCGGCCTTCGAGGAGTCCGTCGAGACACTCGCGCGGAACGTCCACCGCTGGGACTCGGGCTCGTGGTCGCTCTACGACCTGTTCCCCCATCCGATCCCCAACGTCGCGAGTCCGGCCTACCACGTCCTTCACACCAACCAGCTGAAGGCCATGCACGCGCTGAGGCCACGGGCGGAGCTAGCCGCCACGATCGATGCGTTCGAGCGCTACGGCGCCTCCCGCGCGGGCCGGGCGAGGGCGTACGCCGGCAAGCTCCTGTTCCGCGCGGCGGTGCCGCGCAATCCCCGCCTCGCGCGCGTGTGGCCGGGCTGGGTCCGCCGGCAGGCTCAAACGCCCTGAGACGCGCCGGCCGCGGGCTTCGTGGCCACGTAGATGTCGTTGCCCGTGGCCTTGCCTCCGACCTCGTCGAGCGCGTAGCGGCGCCGCTCGGCCTCGGGGAGCGTCTCGAGGAAGCGGATCTCCTCGACGGCGAAGCCGGGCGCGGCCAGGCGGTCGACGAAGTCCCGGCCGTAGCGGCGAATGTTGGCTCCGGTCGGCTGAGGCTCGCCCGGCTCTGGCGCGGGCCGGCGGTTCTCGCTCGTCTCCGCGTGGTCGTGGTCCACCGGCATTTGCGCGATGAGCCGACCGCCCGGGCGCAGGATCCGGTGGAGCTCGACGATCGCGCGGCGGTCGTCGGGGACCTCTCCGAGCACGTGATTGCAGAGGATGACGTCGAAGGATGCGTCCTCGAACTGGATGTCCATGATGTCCACGCGCACCTGTTCTCCCTTGGGGAGCAGGTCGGCGCCCGTGTAGCTCAGGTTGGGCAGCACCGAGAGCCGCTGCTCGAACGCGATCTCCGGGGCGAAGTGGAGGAAGTCCAGGCGCTCCTCGAAGATGTCGCGCTGCCCGCGCAGCCAGAGCCACTGGAGACGGTGACGCTCGAGCGAGGCGCATCGCGGGCACCGCGCGTTCGGGCGGCCCGAGTGACGGCGAAAGCGGCGGAAGCGGCCCTCGCAGCAGGGGCACTCGACGTTGTCGCCGCGGTAGACGGTCGCCCACGGCAGCCGGCGGTCGACCGCCTTGAGTCCAGCTATGAGCGTGCCGCGAGGATCGCCCAAGACATCGAGACCTTAGTCGGGGCGTCGGTCGCGAGATCGTCTCAGGCGAGTCGAAGCGATCTCGGCTCCGGTCCTCAGCTCTCCGACAGACAGCTCCCTCGTCAGGATGAGTACAGCCAGGAAAGCTCCCGTTCCGAGGATCGGACCAACCACCCACCCGACCAACGAGAGCTCTCCGGTGCCGAAGGCGAGCAGCACGAGAGCCATCGCCACTCCGGCGCAGAGCGAGCGGCCGAGGGTGAGGACGAGCGGTCGCAGGGGTATGCCGAGTGCCTGCTTGCAGATCCAGAGGTGGCCCGGCACGTAGATCAGATAGCCGAGACTGCTCCCGATGGCCCCCGCGACGATTCCTATCTCGGGGACGAGGGTGATGGCGATGGCGAAGTCCACGAGGAGCGCGGCGACGGCCAGCGGTATCCGCTTGCGGACCTCACCGATGTAGTTGACGGCGAGGGAGACCAGTGGAGCAAGCCCGGAGAGGAAGACAAACGGTGCGAGCGCGCGTAAGACGTTCGCGGAAGGCGCGTACTCCGCGCCGAGTAGTAGGTCCACTATCGGAGTGGCCCATACCGCGACGGGCGTGGTGAGAGCGGCCTGGAAGATGATCAGGTAGCGCAGGGCGCTCCTGAAGGAGTCCACATCTGGCTCGTGACCCGGCGTCCTCGCGAGGCGGGGGGTGATGCCGTTGGCGACCGCGTAGCCGGGATAGTGAAGGAACGTCACCAGGCGGGTAGGTGCCTCGAACAGGCCAACCCCCACCGTGCCCACGAGTGCGCCGATCACCAGCACGTCGATCGCGTTGAAGAGCGTGAACGCTGCGTCGATGATGAGCAGGGCACCGGCGTAGCCCGCCACCCGGCGTAGGTGGCCACCTCTCGAGCGGCGAACGTCGATCGCGCCCCACCCGAGGACGCGGACGGCCAGCACGAGGGCGACGAAGCCCCCGAACGCATACCCGATCCCGCGCCCGAAGGCGGCGCCCGTGGCGCCTCCGCCCAGTAGGACCAAGGCGATGCTCGCCAAGGTCTCCATTGCGCTCTCCGAGAAGACGAGACGCAGGTTCACCGAGACTCGCCGTAGGGCTACGAACGACGCCTGGAAGAGGAGCATCAGGCTCTGGCCGAACAGCGCGATCGCCACTCCACGGAGAGGCCAGGTAAGGGCCGGGGTCCCGTAGGCGTCGGCAACGGGTCCGGCAGCGGCGAACAGTGCTCCCGAGACGAGCAACGCGACGACGAGCTTCAGCGCCAGCGCGCTGCCCAGCAGCGTCTTCACGGCGTTGCGGTCCCCGCGATTCTCCGCGATGAAGCGGGCGGCGGACTGTGAGACCCCGAAGTCGGACGGCAGGTTCAGAAGCGCGCCGACACCGATCGCGAGAGCGAGCAAACCGTAACCGGCGGGCCCGAGCTCCCGCGTGAGGTAGAGCGTGAGGACCGCAGTGAATCCCGCCGTCGTGAGCTGGACGAACAGAGCGAACGCGGTGTTTCGCGCGATCCCGTCATCCGGGTCGGAGTTGCGCGGATACGCTCGGCCGGACCCAGGTCGTCTCATCTGTCCCTCTGTGGAGGTGGGCCTCGGCCGCGGGCGCCGACGGGCTGCTCAGCCGAGCAGCGGCGCGGCCAGCTTGCGCAGCCTTGAGGGGGGCCTCGGGGCGGAGGGCGGGGGACCGGCCTCGCGTCCCTCGATGATCGCCTGAGGCGAGATGCGTGTGTACCAGTCGAACTGGGCGCTCAGGCCGGGAACGAGCACCTCCAGGGCGCGGAACCCCTCGAGGAGGCCGGGCGGGCGGAAGATGTGGTCGTGGGCGTCGGATGCGACGTCGTGCACCAGGCCGGACTTGAACAGCCGAGCTGTGAAGCGCTGCGTAGCGCGCCCGAAGCCGCCTGCCATCGAGGCTGCGGTCACCGAGGAGAGGACCCCCTGGGCGACGAGTCGCTCGAGGCGCTCCGGCTCGGCGACGAACATTCGGGAGCGCTCTGGATGCGCGAGGACGATGCCGAAGCCTCGTCTCCGGAGCTCCCGGACCCCTTCCTCCATAGATGCTCCCGTCCCGGAGTGGGGGCTCTCGACCAGCAGGTATGTACTCGAGCCGAGGCAGACGGCCTCGAGCTCGGCTCGGTCGAGCGTCAGTGCCGTCGAGATGTCGACCTCCCCTCCGGTGACCACCGTCAGCCGGACGCCGGCTTCTCGGAGCGCACGGTTGAAGGACTCGACATGCTCCTGGACGGCGAGAGGGTCAACGACGTGATCGGAGCGTATATGGGGCGTCGCGACGACCACCTCGATGCCGGCTTCCTCCATGTCGCGCGCCAAGGCAAGGCTGAAGCCAGTGTTCGCCGGCCCATCGTCGAGACCGGGGAGGATGTGCGAGTGGAGGTCGATCAACGGAGACTTGGACGCGGTGAAAGAGGCTTCGGGTTCCGCGACGCGGCCGGGAGAGGTTAGGTGCGAGGAAGGACTTGCCGTAGTGGGGAGGCCGGCGTCACCCTGCACGTATCGACCGAGCGGCCCGGCCGCTGAAGGGCGGAGGAGCGCCGGCGCCTACCCCAGTCCACGCCACACCCTCTCCGCGATCTCCGAGCAGAGTTCGTCTGACCGTCGCTCGCCGTCCACGCGCTCCGCGTCGAAGCGCGTGTGCTCCTCTCGGTAGACCCGAGCCTGGATCGCGAGCTCCTCCTGACTCCAACCGTCGTCCTTGCGGGCCAGCGACGTGGCGGGGTCGACGTCGAGGAAGAACGCGTACCCGGGAGCGGGCGACAGAACGGCGACGATGAGACGTTGAAGGCGAAACTCGCGATGCTCGTCGTAGAGAAAGCGCATCCTTACCGTGGAGTCGAGGTGGTAGCGGTCGGCTACGACGACTCGTCCGGCCCAGGCATGCCTCAGGACGTCCCGGCCGAGCGACCAGCCGTTGGCGACCGCCACGATCGTGGCCCATGCCGAGGTCAGCCCGCGGCTGCGTTGACGCAGGATGCGACCCGGATTCGACGCAGCCTCCCGGCGGCCTGGACCCTCGACCCCGGTGGGAGGTCGGAGCCACGGCACGACGCGAAGGACGCGCTTGATGGGTCGGGCCAGGCGATCGAGCCACGCCTCGTTCGCCAGTGGCGCCCAGGTGACCGCTGCGGGGTACCCGAGCCGCTCGAGGGTCTCGGCCAGCGCGCGAGCCTGGAGGCTCTTGCCCGAGCCGTCGATCCCGGACAGGGCGATCACGCGCGGCCGCAGGGTCGCGCGCACTCGGCGCAACAGCGGGAGCACGCGCCGGTGGGCCGCAGGGGACTTGCCGCTCAACGCTCGGCCCAGGCGCTCCAGGCGGTCCTCCGCCCTCCACTCCGCGGCACGGTCCTCGGCCTGGGCCCACGCTCCCGGGTGCTCGTCGATGACCCGTTGGAGACGCTCGCGGTGGCCTGGGGCGAGGTGCCCGGACCGGCCGAGAAGCTGCACCGCGCCGAGCAGGATCCGATGTTGGGGTGCTGGTGCCGCCAGCCGGTCGGATCCGGGGAGCGGGACGGCCGCCTCGAACAGCAACTCGATCTCGGTGGCGGGAACATCGAGATCCCGCGCACGGAGCAACTCCACCTCGACGGCGGAGCAGTCGGCGAAGCGTGCCCAGCGTTCACCGTCGGCGACGAATCCGGCGCTGCGCAGGGCCCGGCTGATTGCCGTCTCCTCGTCCGGGCGCACCAGTAGGTCCAGGTCTCGGGCGTGAGGCGGCAGGGAACCGACGACGACCACGAGACCAGGGAGGACCCGATCGAGTAGAGCGGCCACCGCTCCCGTCGGGTCTTCGACCAGACCGGAGGGCGCGGACGCTTCGGCGGTCATCGACGGCGACCATAGTCCGCTCGGCGGGCCGTGTCGGCAAGCTCGACGACCCGTGCCCTGCCGCTCCGGGTTCCGTCGCGCCCACTACTCTCCGCGGGTGACGACGGGGTCTCGCGTGCTCTTGACGGTCGATGAGGGCCTCGGCTCCCTGGCCGCGGTGAGAGCGCTCCGCTCCGCCGGCCATGAGCCGTTCGCCGGCACGTGGCGCCCGGACACCTACGCCGCACGCTCGCGAGCGGTGGCCGGCCACGTAGCGCTTCCCGATCCCCAGCTCGAGCCCGACGCCCACGCGCAGGCGATCGTCCGGGTGGTCGAGCGTGAGCGGTTCGCCGCTGTCCTGCCGGGTACCGAGCTCAGCCTCCAAGCGCTGGCAGACCACCCGATCGAGCTTCCCCACGGTACCGTCCTCGGGCTGGACTCGGCCGACGCGCTTGCTCGCGCGACCGACAAGCGGCTCCTCCACCGGCTGGCGTCCGAGGCCGGACTCGATGCTCTGCCGCAGAGGGTCCACACCGGCGCCACGCTCGACGACAAGGGCGCCGGGATGGAGCTGCCCGTGGTCGTCAAGCCGCTGCGCTCGGTCCAGCCGGCGACGGGTAGCGGTCTCGACGTGGTGGAGGTTCGTAGCGCGCGCACGACGGAGGAGCTGCACGCCGCGGTGGCCCACGCACCCGATCGAACATGGCTCGTCGAGCCGCTGGTGAAGGGCACTCTCGAGGCGGTGTGTGGTGTGGCGTGGCGCGGGGAGCTCGTGTGCGCGATGCACCAGGAGTCCCCTCGCATATGGCTGCCGGACCAGGGCATCAGCTCCTTCGCCTGCACGGTCCGACCGGATTTCGAGCGCGAGGCACGAATCCGGACCCTGGTCGCCGACCTCGGGTGGAGCGGGATCTTCGGACTCCAGTCCCTGCGTGTGCACGGACGTTCCTACGTGATCGACTTCAATCCGCGGGTGTACGGCTCCATCGCGCTCGCCGTGGCCGCTGGCCACAACCTGCCGGCGATATGGGTCGAGCTGCTCCTCGGGCGGCGGCCGCGCGTGGGCCCCTACGCGATAGGTGTCGCGTACCGAGTGCTGGTCAACGACCTCCGCGCAATAGGGCATATGTGGCGCGCCGGCCGCCGCAGGGATGCGCTGACGGCGCTCGTGCCTCGGCGCGGGACCGTCCATGGCGCGCTCGAGGCCCGCGACCCGAGGCCACTCCTCGCCGGTCTTCACAGAGTCCGCCGCCGGCTTGTCCGAGCGGGCGGGCCGAGCTGAGCGCTTACGCGACGCCCAGCCGTTCGGCCGGTGCTCGGCCTCGCGCGCGCCGGTAGAGCGCCTGCCCGCGATCGGCGGCTAGGTGGGCGACCGTGCCGACCACGGAGGGTGGAAAGGCGTGGGCCGCGCGCGTGTCGCGCTGGTCCAACGCAGCTTGTAGGCGTCGTCGGTGCCGTGCAGCTCGTGGGAGCTGACACTGCTCGAAGGCCCTCTCGAGTGAGCGGCCGGTCAACACGGTCCCCGGCCCGAGCCGGCGCACGGTCGGATCGAAACCATCCTTCAGGACGTGCGCCACCCCGTCCGCCTCGAGGACGAGACCGAACGCCACGGTCAGCCCGTCGCGGCGCAGGCGCAGCCAGCCGCGCCACGCAGCCCACGTCGCAACCTCGCGGTAGAAGCGAGCCGTGTCGGCCTGGGAGAGAATCGCCGTGCCCGCCTCGTCCTTCCACCCGGAGCCCTCGATCCG
>Ga0208612_1000472_pt1 | contig 17800 bp, 14 predicted proteins | sample AntDryMetagUQ889_FD_188089 | JGI IMG/M metagenome (GOLD analysis project Ga0208612, IMG submission 188089) | Polar desert microbial communities from Antarctic Dry Valleys - UQ889 (SPAdes) | ecosystem: Environmental > Terrestrial > Soil > Desert | place: Antarctic Dry Valleys | collected 2008-12-31 | reverse complement strand
CGGCGCCGACGACCGCCTCGCCTACGGCCTGGCGGCGCTGCTGGCGCTGGCGGCGGCGATCGCCGAGGTCCGAGGGGTCCCGATCGCGCCGCAGCTTCGCCGCCAGCTTCCCGAGCATTGGCGCCGGCTGATGCCGATGCCACTCGCCGCCGCGCTCTACGGGGTGTTGCTGGGGCTCGGCTTCACCACCTTCGTGCTCAGCTTCGGCGTCTTCGCGCTGGCTGGGATCGCCTTTGCGGTCGGTGAGCCGGCCGTGGGGGTGGTGCTGGGGCTGGCGTTCGGGATCGGTCGGGCGCTGCCGATTGCGCTGACGGCGCCGGTGGCCGACCGGGAGGTCGGGATCCGGGTGACCGAGCTGATGGCGGAACGGCCGGCGATCTACCGCGGCTTTCGCCTCGGAGACGGCCTCGCCCTGCTGGCGAGCGCCGCGGCGCTGCTGACGGCGGTCCCGGCCAACGCCTCCCGGGTCGAGCAACGCCCGGCGGCCGACCCCAGCGTCGATGGCAAGACCTTCGCCTACCAGCGGCCCGATCGCTCCGGCTTGATCGAGGACGCCGGCGGCGACCTGGCCCTGGCGGGTGCCGATCCGGCACTCGGCGACGGGCGGCTGGCGGTGCGGCGCGGCGAGCAGATCGCGATCCTCGACGCCGCCAAGCTCGAGGTGCTCGGGCGGGTCACCGCCCCGGGCGCCGACGCGGTCGCGGTCTCGAGCCGCTGGGTCGTCTGGCGAGCCCGGGTCGACGGCCGCGACTACCTGCGGGCAAGGCAGATCCGCGACCCCCGCCGGCCCGGACCGCAGAAGTCGCTGGAGCGGTCTGCGCGCAACTCGCAGCTCGGTCGCCCCAGCCTCGACGCTGATCGCCTCGTCTACGCCCGCGCGAGCCAGCGGGAGAACACGATCGTCAAGCGCCTGCTCGGCTCGCGGGGCCGGGCCACGGTGGTCCGCTCGCGCGTCCACGGGCTCTCCAACCCGACGCTGCGTGGCGACGACCTGCTCTACGTCCGCCACACCGCCGGGGCCGACCTGCTCAAGCTCGCCTCCCTGCGGGGCAGCGGGGTGGGCCGGACCCTGCTTTCGAAGCGCACCGGCACCCTGTGGTCAACCGCGCTCTCGGCCGAGCGCGCCTACGTCACCCAGATCCACGGCACGGCGCCGCGGCAGCGGATCCTCTCGGTCAGCCGGTAGGCGCTAGGAGATCCGCTCTCGCGGCCCGCGCGAGAGCACGATGTCTCGACGCAGCACGCTGCGTCGACCGTCGGCGTAGGAGACCGTGACCACCAGCTCAGCCTTGACTCGTCGCCTTCCCCTGAGCAGGCGCTCGGCCCGGCGATCGGCGCGGAGATTGATATCGACCTTGCCGCGAACGGCGACGTTCGACCTCACTCGCGCGAGCGTGGCGATCCGCTTGCGACCGTTGCCGTTGTGCGTCGGCGCGCGCAGGACCGCGTTCACCCCGGCGAGCTCGTCGAGCTCCAGGGTGATCGGCAGGCCGGAGTGGAGCAGGCGGCGGATCGTGCGACGCGACCTGGCGATCAGTCGCAGGGGTGCATTCGAATCCGTGCTCAGCTCCTCGGTGGACCCAGCGTCGGCCGGCGTTCCGGTTTCGGGCGGCGGGAGACGGAAGTCACCCGTGATCTCGTAGACGACCCCGGCCGGGACGTTCTCATCGCCGCCGACGCCGAAGCTGCGCTGGGCGCCGAAGTACATCCGCTTGCCGGAGGGGTCGAAGACGACGCCGACGGTCTCGTTGCCCTTGACGGGGTTGGGGTCGGGAGGCCCGGAATGCATCTCCGGGTCGAGCATCAAGAATCGCGAGACCTCGAACTCCGGGGTGATCACGCAGATGTCGAGGTCTCGTTCGATCTCGGGGCCGTCCTCGCAGACGAAGATGTCGCCCGAGGGCGCGACCGTGATGTTGTCGACCCGGCTCAGCGGGGGCATCTCCCCGCTGGCCTCGAGCGCTTCGCGGTCGTAGAGCACCTCGAGCACCGAGGTCTCGACGCGGTATGCCCATACCTTGGTGTCGCCCTTGGTGGTGAAGTAGACGATCCCGTTGTCGAACCAGGTCCCCTCGCCGCCGTCGAACCTGGCCGCTCCCGGGACCTGCTTGCGAGTCGGGGTGAGCAATCCGCCGGCGGGATTCGGGACCTCGGCCCAGCTCAGCACCCCCGGGGCCTCGCCCACCGCCGCCTCGAGCAGCCCGGCCGAGAGGTCGGGGTACTCGTCGGACGTGAACCGGTAGAAGCAGCTATCCCCTTCGTCCTCGGTCAGGTAGACGTGCTGGTTGATCGGGTCGACGCAGGCGGCCTCGTGTGAGAACACCCCCATCGCCGGGCGGGCTACGGCGGGCGTGGCGCCGGTGGGGTCGCACTCGTGCACCTTTCCTTCGTCGTACTCCTCACACGACAGCCAGGTTCCCCACGGGGTCGGGCCGCCGGCACAGTTCGAGGAGGTGCCCGCGAGGATCCGGTAGGCATCCTCGATCTCGCCGTCGGCAGCGAACTCGATCGCGGATGCGCCTCCGGAGCCTGGCACCTCCGAGTTGGCGACCAGGATCCAGCCTCCATCGGGCTTGTCGTCGGCGCTGAGCGTTGGGAAGGTCGCCTGCCCGTCGGTGGCGCCGTGCCACGGGTACGCCGTATCGCCGACGAACTGCTGGCCGACTGCGATCCGTCGCGACTTGAACCCCGCCGGCAGCTTGATCCCGTTAGCGTCGAAGCCCGCCTGCAGCGGCCCGTACGGGCCGTCACCCACCGTCACCGGGCCGGCGGCGAAGGCGCGGCGCAGGAAGGCAGGGCCGAGCGAAAGCGCACCGGCCCCGAGCAGGCCGGTGCGGATGAAGGCGCGGCGGTTGTACTGAAAGCTGGTGTGTCCCATGGCAGCGGAGGTCCCGCGATTCGCATTCTGCGGCAAGGAATGATCGCTGGTGTGAACATCCGGTGCCCCGGTCGAGTTACGGAGGCGAGATCGCCGTGGGGGGCACGTCGGCGATCCCGAACGCCCGGTAGAGCGTCGCGCTCGGCTTGGCGATCAACCAGCCGTCACCCTCGCGGGAGAGATAGACGATGTCGTCCTCGACCGAGGCCTCGTCGCGGTCGGCGAAGCGGGTGACGATCGTCGCGACCACACGTGCGGTGGCGCCGTCGATCTGCACCGAGCGCAGGTTGCTGAGCTCGGCGCCCCTCCAGACCGGCAGGCCGCGCGGGTCCCGGTAGCCGATCGACGCCTGCATGGACTCGGCGCAGCCGCCGCGCGGCTGCGGCACGGCGATCTCGCCGAGTGCGCCGGATTCCAGCAGCGAGCAGGCGAGTGCCCCGTCGCGCTGGTCGAGCGCCTCGACGAACTCGCGGACCGTGCGTCCGGCGGCGCGCTCGAGCGCCGTCACCCGGGGATCGTCGTCGGCCGTCTCCGCCGGTCCCCCGGGCTTGCCCGGCGGCGGCGGCTGTTCGGCGGCCGGGTCCTCGTCGAGCCCGGTGAGGCCGTCGACGCCGCCGCCATCAGGGGCGGCGCTCTCGGGACCAGCGACCTGCGGCGGCGGCCCGTCGAGCTCGGGCTCGGCGCGTTCGCCGCACGCACTGAAGGCGGGAACGAGTGCGATCAGGGCGATCGCAAGGGCCGTTCGGGTGGTCTCGGAACTCTGCATTTTGCGGGCCCGACGGGACGCCGATGTGTCCGCGTCGCAACGTACCTTGCCCCGGATGCCTTCGGCTAACCTCGCCCGCGTGACCCACCTGCGGCCGGTGCCGGACCCGAAGCCCTCCCAGCCCAACGGCGAAGCCGCAGATCGGCAGACGTCGGTGGCCGAGCTCGAGCGCTGGGCGACTGCGCTGCGAATCGACTGCGTCAGCATGCTCGCGGTCGCCAAGTCTGGCCACCTCGACTCCTCGCTGAGCTCCGCTGACATCGTCGCCGCGCTCTACTACCGGGTACTGCGCCACGACCCGCAGAACCCCGACTGGCCGGAGCGCGATCGCTTCGTGCTCTGCAAGGGCCACGCCGCACCGATTCAGTACGCGGCGCTCGCCCACACCGGCTACTTCCCCCGCGAGGATCTGATGGGCCTGCGCCAGATCGGCGCCCACCTGCAGGGTCACCCCGACATGCACCGCACCCCGGGGGTCGAGGTCTCGACCGGCTCGCTCGGCCAGGGACTCTCGATGTGCCTGGGCATCTGCCTGGCCCTGCGCCTCGACTCACTCGACGACACCGCCCACGTCTTCGGGATCCTCTCCGACGGCGATTGCCAGGAGGGCCAGACCTGGGAGGCCGCGGCCGCCGCGCCGCACTTCGGGATCGACAACGTCACCGCGATCGTCGACTACAACCACCTGCAGACCGACGGCACCACCGAGCAGGTCATGGACACCGGCGACGTCCGAGCCAAGTTCGAGGCCTTCGGCTGGGACGCGGTCGAGATCGACGGCCACGACATGGAGGCGATCGTCGACGCCCTGGAGCGCAGCCGCAACCTCGAGCGGCCGGCCGCGATCGTCTGCCAGACGAAGAAGGGCAAGGGCGTCTCCTCGATGGAGGGACGGTTCGGGTTCCACGGCAAGCCGCCCAGCCCGGAGCTGGCGGCGGAGGCGCTCGAGGAGCTGGAGACGCGCCTCGAGCAGCAGCGCGAGGCGATCGATGGCTGAGGCCAAGACCGAGCCGGCGGCCACCCGCAACGCCTACGGCGACGCCCTGGTCGAGCTCGGCGAGTTACACGAGGAGGTCGTCGCCCTCGACGCCGACCTCTCCGTCTCGACCCAGTCGGCGAAGTTCGGCAAGCGCTTTCCGGAGCGCTTCTTCAACTGCGGCGCCGCCGAGGCGAACATGATGTCGATGGCCTGCGGCCTCGCCGCCACCGGCAAGATCCCCTACGCCTCGACCTTCGCGATCTTCGCCGCCGGGCGCGCCTACGACCAGGTGCGGCTGGGAATCGCCCACAACGAGCTTCCGGTTCGCATCGGCGCCTCCCATGGAGGCGTCTCGCTGGGCGAGGACGGCGCCTCGCACCAGATGATCGAGGACATCGCTCTGATGCGGGCGATGCCGCGGATGCAGGTCGTCGTCCCGGCGGACTACAACCAGGCCTACCGGGCGACGCTCGAGTCGTTCGAGAAGGAGGCGCCGATGTACCTGCGCTTCGGCCGCCCCGCGACCCCGAAGGTCTACGAGGAGATCCCCGAGACCCTGGGGGGCGGCGTCGACGTCGTCCGCGAGGGCAAGGACATCACCCTGATCGCCACCGGCCACATGGTCTGGCGGGCGCTCGAGGCGGCGGAGACGCTCGAGGGCGAGGACGGCGTGGAGGCCGAGGTGCTCAACGTCTCGATCATCAAGCCGATCCACTCCGAGCCGGTGCTCGAGTCGATCTCGAAGACCGGGGTGGCGGTGACCGCCGAGGAGCACCGGGTCGTCGGGGGGCTCGCCGACGCGGTCCGCCAGGTCGCCGCCGAGCAGCACCCGGTGCCGATCTACGCGGTCGGCATGGGCGACGAGTTCGGCCTCTCGGGGACCGGCGAGGCCTGCATGGAGCACTTCGGCCTGACCGCTCGAGGGATCACCGATCGCGCCCGCGAGGCCCTGGTGCTGAAGCCGATCGTCTCGCGCGCGCCGCTGTTCGGGCCCGACTGGGCCTGACCCGACCGGCGCGCAGTTCGCGTTGCAGCGGGCCTCCGGGCATTAGCGCCCGTTAACACTCCTCGCTAGCTTGTCGGGCACGCCTTCGCGAGCCGGGGCCGCACCGGACGGTGCAGAAGGCGAATCTGCCAGCACTGCGCAGGACTGGCACCGACGCCGCAGAAAACAGGGGTCCGCATGCCGCTTCTCAAGACACGCAACCGAAAGGGCAGAAGCCGAGACGCCGGCGCTCATCGCCCGGCGCCGCGGCGCCAGCCGAGCCCGCGCCCGAGCGGCCAGCCGCCGCTGGTCTCGGTCGAGGACGCGACCGTCGTCTACCCCGGCGGCCATGTCGCCCTGGAGCGGCTCTCGCTCTCGATTGACCGCGGCGAGTTCGTCTTCGTCACCGGCCCCACCGGCTGCGGCAAGTCGACCCTGGTCAAGGCCCTGATCCGCGACATCGAGCCCGCCGCCGGCCGGGTGCGGATCGCGGGCAAGGACATCAACTCGATGCCGCACGACCGCACCCCCTACCTGCGCCGCCGCATCGGCACGGTCTTCCAGGACTTCAAGCTGCTGCCCAACCGCACCGTCTACGACAACGTCGCCTACGCGCTCCAGGTGATCGGCGAGCCGCGCTCTCAGATCCGCCGCAAGACCCCGGAGATCCTCCGGCTCGTCGGCCTGCAGGCGAAGATCCACAACTACCCCGACGAGCTCTCGGGCGGAGAGCAGCAGCGGGTGGCGATCGCGCGTGCCTTCGTCAACCACCCGCCGCTGCTGCTTGCCGACGAGCCCACCGGCAACCTCGATCCCGAGACCTCGATCGGGATCATGCAGCTGCTTTATCGGATCAATCGCACCGGCACCACCGTGCTCGTGGTCACCCACGATCGCGAGATGGTCGACAAGATGCGCCGCCGCGTGATCGCGATCGAGGAGGGGCGCCTGGTCCGCGACCAGGCCGGCGGCGGCTACCACGACGAGTCGACCACCGAGTTCGCTGCCCGCATCCGCGCCGAGATGGGGGTCGCCGGCGGGGGCGCGACCAACGGCCGTAGCTGACGCTGATCATGGGACGCGTCGTCTTTTTCTTGTCCGAGGCCTTCCGGGCGCTGCGCCGTTCGGCGGCGCCCAGCGTCGCCGCGATCGTCACCATCGTCGTCACCACCCTGCTGCTCGGGGTGCTGGTCCCGGTGTTGAAGGCGAGCGAGTCCAAGGCCAGCGAGGTTCGCGACCAGATCGGCCTCGAGATCTTCCTCTACCGCGACGCCAGCGGGGCCGAGATCGAGGCGCTCGAGAAGAAGCTGGCGGTGGTCCCGCACGTCACCGCCGCCGCTTTCTGCTCGCCCGAATGCGCCAAGAAGCAGCTCACAGGAGAGCTCAAGGGCGATCTCGAGGGCTCGATCTCGGAGCTCAACTCGAACCCCCTGCCGCCGTCGTTCGACCTCACACTCGACGATCCCGACAACATCGAGGCCGTGCGGGCGGCGCTGCTGCCGCCCAACGACGCCGGCAAGCCGACCCCGATCAGCGCCGCGATCGACCCGCCGATCGGCGAGGACCGTGAGAACGCGCAGATCATCCGCGAGGTCACGGCCGACGTCAAATACGTGCTGATCGGAATCTCCGCGCTGCTGCTGGTGGCGTCGCTGTTGCTGGTCGCCAACACGATCCGCCTCTCGATCTACGCCCGCCGGCGTGAGGTCGAGGTGATGCGCCTGGTCGGGGCCACCAACTGGTTCATCCGCTGGCCGTTCATGATCGAGGGGATCATCGTCGGGCTGATTGGCGCGGGGCTCGCGGTCGGCATACTTTGGGTCCTGAAGGTCACCGTCGTGGACTCACTGAGCAGCTTCAACCTCGTCGACAACGTCTCGACCATGGCCTTCGGGCCATTGGTGGCGATGCTGGTAGCCGCCGCGGTGCTGGTCTCCGCGCTCGGCAGTGGCATCACCCTGCGCCGCTTCTTGCGCGTGTGATCAGACCGGGACGGGGCGGGTTCGCCCCCGGGTTGCTACTCGGGCTGATCCTCGGGCTGGCTCTGGCCGTGGGCATCGGCGTGATCACCGGGGTCCTGTTCGGCGGGGACGACGACCCGCTGGCCGAGGCGCGGGAGACGATCGAGGACAACTACTTCGAGGCGCCCGACGTCGACCAGCTCGAGGACGCTTCGATCCGGGGCATGGTCGACGACCTTCGCAAGCGCTACGACGACCGCTTCTCGCACTACTTCACCGAGGGTCAGCTGCGCCGCTTCGAGAGCGCCACCCGCGGCGAGTTCAAGGGCGTCGGCCTGATCGTCAGCGAGGTGCCGCAGGGCCTCAGGGTCGGAACCGTGTACCCGGACACGCCCGCCGAGCGGGCGCGCATCGAGGTCGGCGACGTGATCACCGAGGTCGAGGGCAAGTCGATCGCAGGCGTCTCCTCGGAGGTCGCGACCTCGCAGATCAAGGGGCCCGCCGGCACCGAGGTGAGCCTGCAGGTGCGCCCGACCGCGGGCGGTCCGCCGCGCGAGCTCACGGTCGAACGCGCCGACATCCGGATCCCGGCCGTCGACAGCCGCTTGCGCAGAGTCGACGGCCGCGAGATCGCCTACGTGCGCTTCACCACCTTCAGCGAGGGTGCCCACGGCGAGCTTCGCGACGCGGTCGAGCGGCTCTACCGGGAGGGCGCCGAGGGCCTGATCCTCGATCTGCGCGCCAACGGCGGCGGCCTGCTCAACGAGGCGATCCTCTCCTCCAGCATCTTCGTCGAGGACGGACCGATTGCCTCGACTGAGAGCCGCACCCAGGGGGACCGCAGCTTTCCGGCGGTGGGTGACGCGATCGAGCCGCGGCCGACCGTGCTCCTGGTCAACCGCGACACCGCCTCGGCCTCGGAGATCCTCGCCGCGGCGCTTCAGGTCAACGATCTAGCCACCATCGTCGGCACCCGCACCTTCGGCAAGGGCACCTTCCAGGAGGTGATCCCCCTCGGGGTGGGTGGGGCGCTCGATTTGACCATCGGCCAGTACCTGACCGCCGACGGCGAGTCGATCCTCGGCACCGGAGTGAAGCCGGACGTGCGCGCCGAGGACGATCCGAAGACCGAGGATGCCGACGAGGGCCTCGACCGCGCGCTTCAGGTGCTTTCCTCGCAGCTGTGAACCAGTTCGTCGGCGTCGTCGCCAAGCGCGGCCGCTTCTTCGTGGTCGAGCCGCTGTTCGAGCGCGGGGGGCAGCTGAGCATCGGCCGCGGTTCGGTTCGCGTCCGCGGCGGGGAGATGGTGCTGGCCGAGCGCCAGGGCCGAAGCGCGCGCTTGCTGGAGAAGCTCGGCTCGCCCGAGGTCGCTCGCGATGTGGTCGACGCGATGCTGCTCGACCGCGGCCTCGACCGCGGCTTCGACGAGCTGCTCGCCTCGGAGGCGCGCCAGGCCGCGGTCGACGCTCGCGAGTCCGGGCTGGAGCGCCGCGACCTGCGCGAGCTGACCACGTTCACGGTCGACCCGGTCACCGCGCGCGACTTCGACGACGCCGTCTCCGCGGCGCCCGAGGGGGATGGGACCCGGCTTTGGATCCACATCGCCGACGTCGCCGCGCACGTGCGCCCCGGAACGGTGCTCGACGCCGAGGCCCGCCGGCGAGCCAACAGCACCTACGTGCCCGGAACGGTCGAGCCGATGCTGCCGCTCGAGCTCTCCGCCGACGTCTGCAGCCTGGTCCCCGGCGAGGAGCGGCTGGCGGTGACCGCCGAGATCGTTCTCAATGCCGCCGCCGAGCCCGTCTCCGCGAGCTTCTATCGCAGCCGCATCCGCTCCGACCTACGGCTCTCCTACGAGCAACTCGACCTCTACTTCGCCGGCGAGCAGCCCGCTCCCGTGGAGATCGCCGGCCCGCTCGAGCTCGCCCGGCGAGCCGCAGCCGCGCTTCGCGAGCGCCGTTCCGGCAGCGCACTCGAGGTCTCCACCCGGGAGCCTGAATTCGAGTTCGACCGCGAAGGCCACGTGGTCGCCGCCCACTCGGTCGAGCAGACCGAGGCTCACGGTCTGATCGAGCAGCTGATGATCCTCACCAACGAGCGGGTCGCCGAGCTCTGCGAGCGCCGCGGGGTCTCAACCCTCTACCGGGTCCACGAGCGCCCCGACCCGCAGCGGGTGGCGACCTTGTTCGAGAAGCTGGCCGCGCTCGGCGTGCCGACCCCGGGACTGCCGGATCCCGAGGCGATCTCCTCGGCGCAGGCCGGGCAGCTGGTCGCCGAGGCGAGCACCCTGGTCGCCCGTGAGGCCGAGCGCCGCGGACACGGCCGCGCCGCGTATACATCTCTGGTGCTGCGCTCGCTCAAACCAGCCATCTACTCCGACCGCAACCTCGGCCACGCCGGGCTCGGCAGCCCCGCCTACTCCCACTTCACCTCGCCGATCCGCCGCTACCCGGACCTGATCGCCCACAGGGCCCTGCTCTCGGTGCTGGGAGCGGGCGAGGCCGAGCCCGACCGCGCCGAGGTGCGCGAGGCCGGCCCCTGGTGCTCGGACCGCGAGCGCGATTCGATGATGATCGAGCGCGACGCCGACGACGTCTGCGCCGCTTTCCTGCTCGAGCGCGAGCTGCTCAGCTCGGGCTGGAAGGCCCGCTTCCAGGGGGAGGTCTCGGGGGTGATCGGCGCCGGCGCCTTCATCCGTTTCGGCGGCGAGCTCGGCGACGTCTACGAGGGCATGCTGCCGGTGCGGCGGATGCGCGGCGACCACTACGACCTCAACGCCACCGAGACCGCGCTGGTCGGCAAGCGCAACGGCCACCAGATCCGACTCGGAGACCCGATCGAGGTGCGGGTCAGCGGCGTCGAGGCGCCGCGCGGGCGCGTCGACCTCGTCCTCGCCGAGGAGCCGGGCCGGTGAGCAAGCGGGGCAAGCGCAGGCCGGTCTCCGGCGACGTCGCCACCAACCGCAAGGCGACCCACAAGTACGAGCTGGTCGAGCGCTTCGAGTGCGGGATCGCGCTCGAGGGCACGGAGGTCAAGTCGCTGCGCGAAGGCAAGAGCCAGATCGGCGACGCCTACGCGGTCATCGACGCCGGCGAGGTCTGGCTGCGCAACGCCCACATCCCCCCCTACGACCAGGCGCGCGACAACCACGACCCCGAGCGCCCGCGCAAGCTGCTGATGCACCGCTACGAGATCGAGCGCCTGATCGGCCGCTCGCAGCGCAAGGGGCTGACCCTGATCCCGACCAGGATCTACTTCAAGGGGCCACGGGCGAAGGTGGAGCTGGCCTTGGCGCGGGGCAAGGAGCACCGCGATCGCCGCCGTGAGATCCGCGATCGCGACGTCCAGCGCGATGTCGAGCGGCAGCTTCGCGACCGCCAGCGCGAGGCTTGATCGCCGCTGGCGAGCGCTGCCTCGACCGAGTGCTGACGCGACCACCACAAGCGTGAGACGATGGCGTCGCGATGCGCTCCTTCAAGCTCGATCGCAGGAGCCAGAAGCCCGACCCGGCGACCTCGTTTCCCGCGGGCTCTCCGACCTCCTATCCGGGCGCCGGCCCGGTGCAGAAGAGGTCGTTCTGGGCCCGCATGCGAATCAGCCGTGAACCCGAGCTCCGCGGGCTCGAGTCCGCGCAGGAGCCGGCCGATCAGAAGGAGAGCGAGTTGACGATCAAGCCTGAATCCGCAGCACCCGAGCCCCCCGCCGAAGCCCCGGGCCCGCCGCTCGCGCCGGCCACCCGCGCGGTGCCAGGGTACGAGGAGCCCACGATCCGCGAAGCCGCCGAGCGCCAGGCGCTGGAGCGGCTGGCAGAGATCGAGCGGGAGCAACCGCAGCCGCTGACCGAGCCAGAGCAGCCCGGGCAGCGCCCGCCGCCCGAGCCGAGCGTCGCGCCGGCTGCGGCGGGCGGCGATCCCGCCGCCTGGAGGACGGAGACGGCGCTTGCCGAGGCCGAGGCGGATCGCCTGATCGAGCTCGCCCGCAGCGAGCGACCACCGCCGCCGGTCGAGGAGCCCGAGCCGGCACCTGCCGAGGAGCCACCGGCGGAGGAGCCACCGGTCCCCACCGAGCCCGCGATCGACGAGCCCTCGCCGCCGCCTCCGGTGGTCTCTCCCGAGGGCGCCGAGACGATGCTCGCCGAGTTGGCCCGGACCGAGAGCGAGCTCGATGCGCGGCGCGGCGACGAGCAGCGGCTCGCGGCCGAGCTCGAGCGGGCCGAGTTTCGGGTCACCGAGACCCAGCGCCGCACCGCGGAGGCGATCGAGCGGGCCGCCGCCCAGCTCGAGCAGGTCGAGGCCCGCGCCCGCGAGGCCGAGGAGCGCGCCGAGCGCGCCGAGCGCCTCGCTCGGATGCGGGGCGCCGAAGCGGAGCAGGCCGGACAGCTTCGGGAGATGCTCGAGCGCATCTCCCTCGCCGAGGAGCGGGCGAGCAGCGCCGAGCTCCGCGCCCGCGCCGCCGTCGACCGGATCGGCGAACCCGAGCCCGGCTTCGAGCCGGGCGCCGACGCCTAACCCGCCCGATCTAGAGCCCGTACTCCTCCAGCAGCTTGAGCCAGACCTCGCTGCGGGTCGGGAAGCTCGGCACGGCGTGGACGAGGCGCCCGAGCGGGACCTCACCGATGATCGCGATCGTCGCCGCGTGCAGGGACTCGGCGATCTCCGGGCCGACGAAGGTCGCGCCGACCACGACGCCGCGGTCTTCGTCGATCACCAGGCGGCTGGTCCCCGCCGCGTCGCGGCCACGAAAGCTCGCCCCGGCATTTCCCGAGGTGGAAACGTCCACCGCACGTACGTTCAGCCCTCGCTCCTCGGCCTTGGCCAGGGTCAGGCCGGCCGCAGCAACCTCCGGGTCGGTGAAGATCACGCGCGGGGGCCCTGCGCTCTCGGCCGTCGCCGCGGAGTCCTTGCCGAGGATCGTGTCGACCGCGATCCAGGCCTGGTACTTGCCCATGTGGGTAAGCAGCGCCCGCCCGTTGACGTCGCCGATCGCGTAGAGCCAGTCGGAGCCCTTCACCCGCAGCTGGTCGTCGACCTCGATGTAGCCCCCGGGCTCGACCCCGGCCGTCTCCAGGCCGATGTCCTCGGTGCGGGGCCGGCGGCCGACCGCCACGAGGAGCTCGTCGCCGCGCAGCTGCTCACCGCCGAAGAGTTCCAGGCTCACCTGGCCACCGTCGCCACGTGAGGCGGCGGTCGCCTTCGCTCCCGTCCTGATCTCCACTCCGCTGCGCTCGAGGCCCTCCGCGACCTGCTCGCTGACGAACGGCTCCTCGAGCGCCAGGATCCGGTCGGCGGCCTCGACCATGGTGACGCTGGCGCCGAGACTTGCCCACGCCTGGGAGAGCTCCACTCCGACCACGCCCCCGCCCAGCACCAGCAGCCTGCCCGGGACCTGGGCGGCGACCGTCGCCTCGCGGTTGGTCCAGGGCCGAGCCTCGGCGAGTCCCTCGATCGGGGGGACGGCGGCGACCGTGCCGGTGGCGATCACGACCGCGCGTCGGGCCCGTAGCGTCTCGTTGCCGGCGGCGACGGCGCGCTCGCCGGTCAGCGTCCCGCGACCGCGGATCAGCTCGATTCCACGGCTCTCGAGCCAGGGCAGCTGCGCCGAGTCGTCGAGGTCGTGGATCACCTCGTCCCGACGGCGCAGCACGCGGTCCGGATTGAGCTCGCCCTTGATCATCTCGGCGACGCCGGGGACCCGGGCGACCTCGGCCAGCAGCTCCTGCGGGCGCAGCAGTGCCTTCGACGGCATGCACGCCCAAAACGAGCACTCGCCGCCGACCAGCTGCTGCTCGACCAGCGCCACCGAGAGCCCGGCGTCGGCCGCCCGCCCGGCACAGACCTCGCCCGCCGGCCCGGCGCCGAGAACGACCACGTCGAATTCCCGCTCACCCATCGGCCGACAGTCTTACCGACAAGCCTTACGGGCGGGAGTCTTCGGTACAAAGATGGCGATGGCATCTCGGTCCGAGCGCCTGCGCGAGTACAAGTCGAAGCGCTCCTTCGAGGGCAATCCGGAGCCCGCCGCTGACAGGGTGGGGCCGGCGAGCGCCGAGGCCCGCTTCGTCGTCCAGGAGCACCACGCGACCAGGCTGCACTGGGATCTGCGGCTCGAACACGACGGCGTCCTGGCCTCGTGGGCGCTGCCACGAGGCTTTCCCACCAGCCCGGAGCACAACCGGCTCGCGGTCCACACCGAGGACCACCCGCTCGAGTACATCGACTTCGAGGGGCAGATCCCCGAGGGCAACTACGGCGCCGGCAAGATGACGATCTGGGACAGCGGGGTCTACGAGGTGGAGAAGTGGGAGCAGCGCAAGCTCGTCGTCCGCTTCCACGGCGCCCGGGTGCGGGGGCGCTTCGCCCTCTTTCAGACGCGCGGCAAGGACTGGTTGATCCACCGCATGGACCCGCCCGCCCCGGATCTCGAGCCGATGCCCGAATCGATCGAGCCGATGAAGGCGACCCTGGCGAAGTTGCCGGCCGACGACGCCGGTTGGGCCTATGAGATCAAGTGGGACGGGGTGCGTGCGATCGCCTACTGCGAGCCCGGCCACCTGCGGCTGGAGAGCCGCACCCTGCGGGAGATCACCCCGCAGTACCCGGAGCTCGGCGCGATCTCGCTCGAGCTCGAGGGCACGCCGGTGGTCCTCGACGGTGAGCTGGTCGCCTTCGACGAGGGCGGGCGGCCGAGCTTCCAGCGGTTGCAGCGGCGCATGCACCTGGGCTCGGCTGCCGAGGTACGGCGGCGGATGCGCGACGTCCCGGTCACCTACGTGATCTTCGACCTGCTCTACGCCGACGGCCGCGGCCTCTTAGAGCTGCGCTACGAGCAGCGGCGCGCCCAGCTCGAGGCTCTCGACCTCAATGGAGCCAGCTGGCAGACGCCCGCCTATCACCGCGGCGACGGCGAGGCGATGCTGGCGGCGAGCCGGGAGCAGGGACTCGAGGGGATCGTCGCCAAGCGGCTGCGCAGCCCCTACCGGCCCGGGCGGCGCTCGCGCGAGTGGCTCAAGGTCAAGAACGTGCGCTCCCAGGAGCTCGTCGTCGGTGGCTGGCAACCGGGCAAGGGGCGGCGCTCGGGCGAGCTCGGCTCGCTGCTGGTCGGCTACTACTCAGACGGGGAGCTGCGCTACGCCGGCACGGTCGGGACCGGGTTCGGCGACGACGACCTGAAGCTGCTGCGCGAGCGGCTCGAGCCCCTGGAGACGAAGCGAAACCCGTTCACGGGCGGGCGGCCGCCGAAGGAGTCGCGGTTCGTCGAGCCGCAGCTGGTCGCCGAGATCGAGTTCGCCGAGTGGACCAACGCCGCAACCCTGCGCCACCCTTCCTACAAGGGGCTGCGAACCGACAAGCCCGCCGCCGAGGTGATCCGCGAGCAGCCGGCGACCACCGGCTGAAGCGGCTCAGACGTCGTCGAAGCTCTTCTCGAGGAAGCTCTCGGAGACGCCGACTGCGAGCAGCGCGGCCAGCCCCAGGTAGACCACCGCGACCAGCACCCTGGTCCTGGTCGGGATCTTGTGGAAGGCGCGAGACTCGGGGGTGTTGCGGTTCTTGAAGCGGCGCCAGCTCTCGAACCCGCCGAACAGCAGCACCAGGAGCAGGATCGGGTTGGGAAAGGCGAAGGTGAGCGCGATCAGCCCGGCGTAGCCGGCGAACCAGACCCAGGGCGAGAGCGCCGCCATCGCCCGGCCGCCGTCGAGCGGCAGCACCGGCAGCAGGTTGAAGAGGTTGATGAAGAAGCCGACGTAGGTGAGCGCCTGCCAGAACTCCTCGCCGGTGGCCTGCCAGATCACCAGCGGCACCAGGGTGCCGATCGTCCCCAGGATCGGGCCGGCGAGCCCCACGCGAGCCTCGGCGGCGGCATCGTCGCCGAGCGATTTCGCCGCGACCACCGCGCCGAGGAAGGGGATGAACATCGGCGCCGAGGCCTCGATCCCCTCACGCCGCAGCTGGAACACGTGACCCATCTCGTGGACCAGCAGCAGGAGGACGAAGCCGACCGCGAACTGCCAGCCCCAGATCAGCGCGTAGGCCCCGATCGAGACCAGCATCGAGGCCGAGGTGGTAAAGATCTTCACCTTCGGCAGCAACAGCAGTAGGGCCTTGCCCTTGCTGGCCGCGAGCAGCAGCCCGGCGAGGATCGGCCCGCCGAGGCGCTTCAGCCGCTGGCGCCAGCTCTCGCGCCCCGAGCCGGGGTGGATCGGGTCGTAGTCCGGCTCGGGCACGGGAGCCGGTGTCGTCGCCGGCTCCGGCCAGCCCCTGGTCGCGCTGTCGCTCACCCGTCTGAGGATAGGCCGTGAACTAACGCTGTTCTGAAGGGCCGATCGCAGGTATCCTCTGAGCACATAGCACGGGGACGACATTGGATTCGACATGGTCGGCTCGTGCGAACGATCGCAGGTCGAGGTTGCCGGAGGCCTCGTTAAACACCGGCAAAAACCATAATTGCGGACCATGAGTTCGCCCTCGCTGCTTAGTTAGATCTAAGTAACGAGGCGTCGTTCCACCCCCGCCCGCGGGGTGGGCAAACGGCGTCAACAGCGGGCTAGCCCGGGAGGTCCACCTCCGCCGAACGGGGACTTTTTTGGAGGTTGGCTTCTCGGTCGTGCCCGCCGGCACGGACGCCGGGAGGCGAGATTCAAGTGCCGGCTAAACCTGTAGACGTTGTTCGTCACGCGACCGTGGACCCCAGTTCGAGCCTGGGCGTCTCCATGAACTTGAGCGCCGCGTCGATCTGCTCGGCGCGGCGCTTACCCATCAACGCTTTCAGCGCTCTGATCAGATCCGATCCACACTCGTGACCTTCGCCTTTGGGGCCGCGTGATTGAGCCCGACCGACCTGCGACGATCGGTCGATCGCGAAGCGCAGGCACAAGCGAAGGACCGATCCGGTCGAGTCGATCGATTACACGGACCCGGAGGGCAACGTGCTCAGCCTGCGCAAGTCGTTGAGCGCCGCCACGATCGCCAAGCTCGCCGAACCCACCGGGCGGGCGGCCTCCTCGCGCGAGGACGAGTGGCGCCGCCGCACCGAGCTGCTGTTCGAGCGGCTCGCCGTCGCCTGGCAGATCGGCGGACTGCCGCTCGACGACCAGAAGATGCTGCTCGGCCGCTACCGGATGGCGGACGCCGAGACCCAGCAGTGGGTGCGGCGGACGATCACCGAGCACGTCGAGCGCCATCTGCCCGAGCTGGGCGCATGAGGGCCACAAGGGTCGAGTGAGCGCCGCGGCGACCAGCGAATGGATCGCGGCCGAGAGCGCCGCGATCGCCGAGCGGGCCGAGCGCGAGCTCGCCGGACTGGTGGCGATCTCGTCACCGTCTGGCGACGCCGACGCGGCCGAGCAGATGTGCGCCTCAGTCTCGGCCCTGCTGCCGCCCGGCGTCGAGATCGAGCGACCGCAGTGCTCCACCCCCGCCCACGCCGCGGACCTGCTGGCGACGATCTCCGGCGGCGGCCGCGGCCGCCTGCTGCTGCTCGGACACCTCGACACGGTGGTCGCCCACGCCGAGCACCGGCCACTCGAGGATCGGGGCGAGCGGCTGGTCGGGTCGGGCGCGGTCGACATGAAGGGCGGGATCGTCCTCGCCCTGGGAGCGATGCGAGCGCTGGCGGCGCGCCCTGACACCTTCGAGGAGCTGGCGCTGCTCGCCGTCAACGACGAGGAGTGGCGCACCGGCCGCTTCGGCCACGCGGAGCGCTTTCGCGACTACCACGCGTGCCTGTGCTTCGAGGCGGGGGAGCTCGACGCAGGGGGCGCGGACGCGGTGATCGCGCGGCGCAAGGCGGCGGCCACCCTGCGCATCGTTGCCCATGGCCGCGCCGCCCATTCCGGCGCCGCACCCGAACGGGGCCGCAGCGCCCTGCTCGCGCTCGCCGAGGCCGCGCGTCGTGTCGCCGCGCTCAACGCCCCCGCCAGCGCCGATCACCTGACCGCGGTCCCCACCGTCCTGCGCAGCGGCGACGCCTTCAACGTAGTGCCGGCCGCCGGCGAGCTGATCTGCGATCTGCGCGCCGACCGGCACGCCGCTGAACGTCGTCGTCACGCAGACGCGGGTGCAGGCGACGTGAACGTCGACTTCCCCTACGGCATCGACGCCCGCGGGCGCACGGCCGGCGTCGCGGACGACCCGCACGTCCGCGACCTCATCGAGCAGGTCCTGTGGACGGCGCCGGGGGAGCGCGTCAATCGCCCGACGTTCGGCAGCGGGCTGTTCGGGCTCGTCTTCGAGCC
>Ga0208612_1000471_pt1 | contig 17800 bp, 14 predicted proteins | sample AntDryMetagUQ889_FD_188089 | JGI IMG/M metagenome (GOLD analysis project Ga0208612, IMG submission 188089) | Polar desert microbial communities from Antarctic Dry Valleys - UQ889 (SPAdes) | ecosystem: Environmental > Terrestrial > Soil > Desert | place: Antarctic Dry Valleys | collected 2008-12-31 | reverse complement strand
CCCCCCCTCCGTGGTCGGGCCGAGCCGGTCGAGGATGCGATAGATGCGATCGCCCGCGAAGCGCCGCACCAGATCATCCTCCGCCGAGAGGTAGAAGCGGGACTCGCCGGGGTCGCCCTGGCGCCCCGAGCGGCCGCGTAGCTGGTTGTCGATCCGGCGCGACTCGTGGCGCTCGGTGCCGAGGATGAAGAGCCCACCGTTCTCCAGCACCTGCTCCCTGTCGCGCTCGACCTGGGCCTCGATCGCCGGGTAGAGCTCATCCCAGGCCTGGTCGTACTCCGGCGTGCCGGGCTCATGCGCCGACTCGCGCAGCCCGACCTCGGCAAGGTGCTCGGGGTTGCCGCCGAGCTTAATGTCAACCCCCCGGCCGGCCATGTTGGTCGCGATCGTGACGACGTTCGAGCGCCCGGCCTCGGCGATCGTCTCGCCCTCGACCTCCGCGTACTCGGGCTTTGCGTTGAGGACCGCGTGCTTGATGCCCTTCTTGCGCAGACTGTCCGACAGCAGCTCCGAGACCTCGACGGAGATCGTGCCGACGAGGATCGGCTGCCCCGTCGCGTGACGCTCCTCGATCTCACGCACGACCGCGGCCCACTTGCCGTCCTTGGTCTTGTAGATCTGGTCGTTGCGGTCGGCCCGGATCATCGGCAGGTTGGTCGGTATCTCGACCACCTGCAGCTTGTAGATCTTCATGAACTCGGTGGCCTCGGTGAGGGCCGTGCCGGTCATGCCCGCGAGCTTGTCGTAGCGGCGGAAGTAGTTCTGGTAGGTGATCGTGGCGACGGTCTGGTTCTCCTCCTGGATCGCCACCCCCTCCTTGGCCTCGACCGCCTGGTGCAGGCCCTCCGACCAGCGCCGCCCCTCGAGGATGCGGCCGGTGAACTCGTCGATGATCTTGGCCTCGCCGTCGATGACCTCGTAGTCGACGCTGCGCCTGTAGAGCGACTCGGCCTTGAGCGCCTGCTGGAGGTGGTTGACGAGGTTGCCGTGCTCGGCCTTGTACATGTTGTCGATGCCGAGGAACTTCTCGGCCTTCGCGACACCGCGCTCGGTGACCGCCACGGTCTTGTGCTTCTCGTCGGGCTCGAAGTCGAAGTCCGCCATGTAGTCCTTCGACTTGGCCTCGATCCCCTCGGGCTTCTTGCCCGCCTCCATCATCGGGGCGAGCTTGGCGAACTTGTAGTAGAGGTCGGCGGCCTGCTCGGGCGCACCGGAGATGATCAGCGGGGTGCGCGCCTCGTCGATGAGGATGTTGTCCACCTCGTCGACGATCGCGTAGGGGTGGCCCCGTTGGGACTTCTCCTCCATGTCGGTGGCGAGGTTGTCGCGCAGGTAGTCGAAGCCGAACTCCGAGTTCGTGCCGTAGGTGACGTCGGCTTCGTAGGAGCCCTTCTTGTCGTCCCAGTCGCGATCGTCCGACTGGAGGATGCCCACGGTGATACCGAGCAGGTCGTAGATCGGCTTCATCCAGAGCGCGTCGCGACGGGCGAGGTAGTCGTTGACGGTGACCAGGTGCACGCCCCCGCCGCGCACGGGCTCGCCCTCTGAGTCACGCGCCGTCAGCGCGTTGAGGGCGATCGCCAGCGTCGAGGTGAGGGTCTTGCCCTCGCCCGTCTTCATCTCCGCGATCGAGCCGTCGTGGAGCACCATGCCACCGACGAGCTGGACGTCGAAGTGGCGCTGGCCTAGCGTGCGCTTGGAGGCCTCGCGCGTGACAGCGAAGCACTCGAAGAGCAGATCGTCGAGCGACGCTCCCGCCAGCGCGCGCTCCCTCAGCGCCTCGTAGCGCTCGCGCAGCTCCTCGTCGGACTCGAGCTCCAGCTCGGGCTCGTAGTCGTTGATGCGCGAGACGTTCTTCTCGAAAGCCTTGAACTTCTTGCCCTCGCCCGCCCGCAGTGCTTTCTCGAAGATGGCCATAGGTGGTTCGAGAGTAGCAACGGGGGGCGAGAGGTCAGACCTGTCGACCGTTACGCGATGCGGGGCGAGGTTCGGTGGGCCTCGCGCCGCTTGCGCCGCTTGTCGCGGTGGCGCTTGACCTGGCGCGCCAGGTCCTCGGCGGCCAGGTTGACCGAGTGGGCCATGTCCTCGGAGGCCTCGCGGGCTCGGAGGGTGACCCCCTTGAGGTGGAGCGTGACCTCGACCACCTGCGACTCGCGGATCGCGGGGTTGCGCTCCTCGAAGAGCTCCACCTCCAGGTCCGCCAGCGCGGACACCTGCCTGGCGATCTTGGCGAACTTCCTGTCCACCCGCTCCCTGAGCTCGTCCTCGACGTGGACGTTGCGCCCCTTCACGCTGATGCGCATGCGATCTCCTCCGTGTCGCGCCTTGGTAGTCATCCGAGGTCTCCAGAACGTCCGAGACCTTCCGCGCAGTTCTTCGCGGTGTCGAGGGATGGTAGACGCGGCGGCCGCCGCTGCCAAGAAAATGACGAGCGCTGGGCCCAGGCCATGGCCTGCAGCCGACCAGAACATGGTCAACGCTGCCGGGTTCTCCTCAGCTGCCCTCATCGGCCCGGCGTCTTCGCGAACGCGATCGCGGCGATCGAGCGCGCACCCGCCTTGCGCAGTGGCGCCGCGCAGGCCGCGAGGGTCGCGCCCGTGGTCACGACGTCGTCCACGATCAGGGCGTGCGGCGGTACGGGCGCCTCTGGACGCAGCTCGACGGCGGCTCCCAGACCGGCGAGGCGCTGCTCACGTCCATGGCCCACCTGACGGGTGGCGGGACCGGTGCGGCGAAGGCACTCGAGCACCGCGAGCCCGGTGCGGCGGGCCAGCCCGGCGGCCAGGCGCTCGGCCTGGTTGTAACCGCGGCTGCGCAGGCGCGCGGGGTGTAGCGGCACGGGCACGAGCGTCGGCGGTCCCGGGATCGACGGCTCCAACAGTCCGGTCGGGGCGTTGGCGGCGATTTGCGCCGCCATCGGTCCCGCCAGACCCGCGGCGCCGCGGTACTTGAGCGCCCCCACGAGCGCGCGGGCAGGTCCTTCGTAGGCGAGCGGGGCCCACACCTCCACCCCCGCCAGGGCCACCGGGTCGGGCCCCAGGCGGCGCAGGGCGCGGCGGCAGTCCCCGCACAGCGGCTCACCGGGGCGAGCGCCGGCGCCGCAGGACCAGCACAGCGGCGGCGCCAGGAGGGAGAGCACCCGGTCGGCGAGCGGGATCACGCCGCGAGCATGCCGGTCGGCGTGCAGCGGCAGAGCAGCGCACTGCGACAATCGCGTGCGTGCTCGGCGACGATCCCGTGACGCTGCTCGCGGTCGAGCCGCAGCTCCACTGGCTCCCCGATCCGTTGGTGCTGGTCCCGATCGCGGTGCTGGTGGCCGTCTACGTGCGCCGCTTCCGCCAGGCACGAGCGGAGTCGCGGGCCCGGAGCTCGGCGAGCGCACAGGGCGCCGGCGACACAGACGATCGCGGTCCCCCGCGCGGCGCCGGCGCTGCGCACGCCTTGGCATTCGGGGGCGGCGTTCTCGCCCTACTGCTCGCGCTGGCGACCCCGCTCGACGGTCTCGGCGAGGAATATCTCTTCTCCGCGCACATGCTCCAGCACGTCTTGATTGGCGACATCGCGCCAATCCTGCTCCTGCTCTCCCTGACGCGGGTGATCCTGCGCCCGGTGACCCGGCGGCTCGTGGGCCTCGAGCGGGCGCTCGGGCGCCTGGCGAGCCCCTGGAGCGGCATCGTCCTGTGGCTCGGCCTCATGTACCTCTGGCACGTGCCCGCGATGTACGAGGCGGCGATCGAGGACCCGCTGCTCCACCTGATCGAGCACGCCTCGTTCTTCGCCGCCGGCGTGGCGGTCTGGTGGCCGCTCGTACAGCCCGTGCCGATGCGCCGCCGGCTCACCGGCCTGACGACGGTCGCCTACATCGGGATCGCCAAGTTCGGCCTGGCCGCCCTCGGCCTCTATCTCACCTGGTCTCAGAGCCTGCTCTACGACCACTATGGAGGCGTGCCCCGCATCTGGGGCTTGAGTGCCGTGGACGATCAGAATGCCGGCGGCGCGATCATGATGGTCGAGCAGTCGCTCACCTTCGTCATCGCGCTCGCTGTGCTCTTCGCCGGGATGCTCACCCAGTCCGAGACAGACGAGCTGCGCCGCGAGCGGCTCGAGGAGCGGGCTGTCTAGGGCGCGGTCGAACCCCGCCGCCACTGGATGGCGTGGTCAGCCCAGCTCGTCGAGCGGGCGCATGCGGTCCATGATCCCGGCGCCGCCGTGAATCGCGCCGACGAGGATCGCGTCCGCCTCGACGTTGGTCCCCGGAAAGACGATCGACTCGCGCAGCGCGGCGCCCTCGCCGACCTCGCAGCCGTCGCCGATCGCAACGGGACCCATTAGGCGCACCCCGGAACCGAAGGACACGTCCGCGCCGACCCACACCGGACCGTTCATGACCTCGACCGCGTCGAGGCTCGTCCCCTTGCCCGCGGTGGCCTCCTCGCCGGCCTGCTGGCCGGTGATCTCGATGCCGAGCTTGCCCTCGAGGGCGTCCCAGGTACCTTGACGCAGCTCCTCGAGCGAGCCCACGTCGTTCCAGTAGTCCCCGATCTGGTGTACGTGGAAGGGCACGTCGTGGTCCAGCAGGGCGGGGAAGACGTCGTCGGCCCAGTCGGCTTCGGAGGCGTCGGGAAAGTAGTCGAAGATCTCGGGCGAGAAGCAGTAGATGCCGCAGTTGGCGAGGTCCGACAGGGCCTCATCCGGCTCGGGCTTCTCCTGAAAGCCCTGGACACGGCCCTCGTCGTCGTGGATGACTACGCCGTACTGGCTCGTGTCGCCCACCTTCTTGACGGTAAGCGTGGCGATGCCGCCGGCGCTCTTGTGGCGTTCGAGCAGGTCGCTCATGTCGAGGTCTGTGAGCGCGTCACCGGAGATGACGAGCACCGGATCCGCCCCGAAGAAATCGCTCACGTTGCGGACTCCGCCCGCGGTGCCGAGCAGCTCGTCCTCGTAGCGGTAGGTGAGCCGCTCGCCGAAGTAGTCGCGGATCGTGTCGGGGTAGTGGTGCAGGTTGGCGATCAGCTGGTCGAAGCCCTGGCGCTCGAGCATCCCCACGATGTGCGCCATCACGGGCCGGTCGAGCACGGGCACCATCGGCTTGGGGATCTCGAAGGTGATCGGCTTGAGCCGAGTTCCCAGTCCCGCTGCGAGCACCATGGCCTTCATGCAACCGGGGACGCTATTCCATCGGCTCGAGCGCTGGGGTTACCCGCCCTGGCGCCAGCTGTGCAGGTAGGAGCGCTGCTCCTCTGTCATGACGTCGATGGTGACGCCCACGGAGGCCAGCTTGAGCCGGGCGATCTCCTCGTCGATCGCCTTGGGCACGGGCAAGACGCGCGGCTCGAGGCTGCCGGCCCGGCGAACGAGGTGCTCTGTGGCCAGCGCCTGGGTGGCGAAGCTCATGTCCATCACCGCCGCCGGGTGGCCCTCCCCCGCCGCCAGGTTGACCACCCGCCCTCCTGCCAGCAGGTTCAGGCGACGCCCCTCGACCCGATACTGGTCGACGAGCGGGAGCACCTCCACCGGATCGGCACTGGCCGCGGACCGGAGCCCGGTCAGATCGATCTCGACGTCGAAGTGGCCCGCGTTGGCGAGCACCGCGCCGTCCTTCATGCGCACGAAGTGCTCCTCGCGCAGCACGGTACGGGAGCCCGTGACGGTTACGAAGAGGTCGCCGCGCGCGGCCGCCTCGAGCGCGGGCATCACCTCGTAGCCCTCCATGCGCGCCTCGAGCGCGCGCAGCGGGTCGATCTCGCACACGATCACGGCGGCGCCGGCGCCGCGCGCGCGCTGGGCGATCCCCTTGCCGGCGTAGCCGTAGCCGAGCAGCACGAGCGTGTGGCCTGCGAGCAGCAGGTTGGTGGCGCGCAGGATGCCGTCGAGCGCCGACTGGCCGGTGCCGTAGCGGTCGTTGAAGGTGCGCTCGGTCTGGGACTCGTTGACCGCCATCACCGGACAGCGCAGCTCGCCCTCATCCTCGAGCCGGCGCAGGCGCAAGAGGCCGGCGGTGGTCTCCTCGGTGCCGCCGAGCATGCCTTCGACGGCGTCGCCGGCGTGCATCACGGTCAGCAGGTCGGCACCGTCGTCGATCGTGACCTGCGGCTTGCCCGCCACGAGCTCCGCGACGTGCCGGGCGTAGGAGTCAAGAGCCTCGCCGAGCACGGCGTGCACCTCGATGTCGCGTGCCAGCGCCGCCGCGACCTCGTCCTGGGTGGAGAGCGGGTTGGCTGCGCACAGCGCCGTCTGCGCCCCACCCGCCGCGAGGCAGCGCATGAGGTTCGCGGTCTCCGCGGTCACGTGCAGGCAGACGGCCACCTTCACCCCCGCGAGCGGGCGCTCGCGCTCGAAGCGCTCCCGGATCCGGCCGAGGACCGGCATCTGAGCCTCGGCCCAGGCGATGCGGGCATCGCCCTGCTGGGCGAGCGCCCGATCCGCGATCGAGCTCATGCGATCACGCGGACATCAGCCACGTGCTACCGGCGCCAGGGCGCTCGCGGACGTGCCTCGCGAGGACGCAGGGAGCGACGCGTGCTTGGCAGGCGAGCGACCGAGGACACGGCGAGGCGCGTCCGCGTGCGCCCTGGTGTCAGTAGCGGTACTGATCCGACTTGAATGGCCCCTCGACCGGCACGCCGATGTACGCCGCCTGGTCCGCGCTCAGCTCGGTCAGCCTCACGCCCAGTGCCTCCAGATGCAGGCGAGCGACCTTCTCGTCGAGGTGCTTGGGCAGCACGTAGACCCTCTTCTCGTACTCGTCGTTCTTGCTGAACAGCTCGATCTGGGCGATCGTTTGGTTGGTGAACGAGTTCGACATCACGAAGCTCGGATGGCCGGTGGCATTGCCGAGGTTGAGCAGCCGACCCTCGGAGAGCATGATGATCGAGTGGCCGTCGGGGAAGGTCCACTCGTCGACCTGCGGCTTGATGTTCACGCGCTGGAGGTCGGGTGTGCGCTCGAGTCCGACGATGTCGATCTCGTTGTCGAAGTGGCCGATGTTGCCGACGATCGCCTGGTGCTTCATGGACGCCATGTGGTCGGCCGTGATGATGTCCTTGTTGCCGGTGGCGGTGACGAAGATGTCCGCCGTGGCTACCACGTCCTCGAGGGTCTTCACCTCGTAGCCCTCCATCGCGGCCTGGAGCGCGCAGATGGGGTCGATCTCGGTCACGATCACGCGCGCTCCCTGACCGCGTAGCGAGTCCGCGCAGCCCTTGCCGACGTCGCCGTAACCGCAGACCACGGCGACCTTGCCGCCGATCATCACGTCGGTGCCGCGGTTGATGCCGTCGACGAGCGAGTGGCGGCAGCCGTAGAGGTTGTCGAACTTCGACTTCGTCACCGAGTCGTTGACGTTGATCGCCGGGAACAGCAGGTCCCCGGTCTCCGCGAACTGGTAGAGCCGGAGCACCCCGGTCGTCGTCTCCTCGGTCACCCCCTTGACGTCCCCGGCGATCCGGGTCCAGCGCTCGGGATCCTCCTCGAGCGAGCGCTGGAGGGTGCGCAGGATGATCTTGAACTCCTCGTTGTCCGCCGACTCGGGATCGGGCACCGCGCCGGCCTTCTCGAACTCGACGCCCTTGTGCACGAGCAGGGTGGCGTCGCCGCCGTCGTCGAGGATCATGTTCGGGCCGCCGCCATCGGGCCATGCGAGCGCCTGCTCGGCGCACCACCAGTACTCCTCGAGCGTCTCGCCCTTCCAGGCGTAGACGGGGATACCTGCCTCGGCGACCGCCGCGGCGGCGTGGTCCTGGGTCGAGAAGATGTTGCACGAGGCCCAGCGCACCTCGGCGCCGAGGGAGGTGAGCGTCTCGATCAGCACGGCGGTCTGCACGGTCATGTGCAGCGAGCCCGTGACTCGCGCGCCCTTGAGCGGCTGCTCGGCGGCGAACTCCTCGCGCGTCTTCATCAGGCCGGGCATCTCGTGCTCGGCGAGGCGGATCTCGTTGCGACCGTACTCGGCGAGCGAGATATCGGCGACCTTGTAGTCCTGGGTGGCGGTCTGCGGGGTCATGCGTCTCCTCGGGTGATCGGGATAGTGGGGATGATCGGTCGGGCCTTCAAGCGGCGCTCGTGGCCAAGTGGGCTCCCTCGGCGAGCAGTCGCTGGTGCTTCTCTTGCTCGAAGCGCAGCCACTCCGAGGCGGGCACGTTCTCGGGCCGGCTCGGACGAGCTTCGAGCCACGCCGCGACGGCCGCCTCCAACTCCGGGTCCCGGCTCAGTCGCAGCGCAAAGCCCACGTCGCCGAGGCTCAGGTCCCGCTCCTCGAGCAGCACACGTAGCGTACGCAGCCGCTGGAGCTCCTCCGGCCCGTAGAGGCGATAGCCCGCCTGCGAGCGCCGTGGGGCTATCAGCCCCTCGCGTTCGATGTAGCGGAGCATCCGCGCCGACCAGCCGCTGGTCGCGGCCGCCTCGTGGATCGTGAGGCCGTCCATCCGGCAAACCTTACCACGATCGTGTCAAGGTTCCCGAGGCGCGCCTGCGGCCGCCCCAGGGCGCCGCGGGTCACGCGAGCGCGGCCCTCAGGGCCAGGATCTCCGTCACGGGCGTTGGGTCGACGCCGGCCAGCTCGGCGAGCTCGACGCTCACGAGGTCCCCGAGCATGATCAGCGAGAGCACGTGCTCTACCGCGCTCTCGCCACGCGCGCGCGCGTGGACGACCGGCACGCCGTCGTCGGCGAGCTTCTCGGCGGTGAGCTCTATCCGGAGCTCGATGCGCGGGTGCATGCCCGGAGCACTGAGGAAGACCGCCGCCAAGGGGGCGTTCTGCCTCCCCCACCCCCAGCCCTCGATCTCGTTGTGGTTCGCCTCGGGCAGCTCGCTCGCGAACGCTGCCACCTTCGCGTTCTCGTTGAGCTGGGCCTTCCAGCGCCGCGCGAGCGCGGTCGTCGACTCGGCGCCGTGCACGACGGGGAGCGTGCCGTGGAGGATCGCCGCGACCTCCCGCGCCTCCGAGTCGTCCTCGGCGAGCGCTGCGAGCACTGCGGCCGCTCCCTCGATCTCCTGCTCGAGCGCGGGCGCCGCTCCACAGCGGGCGGCGCACTCGAGCGCGGCCACCGTCATGTACACGACCGCCGCCCGCGGCTGCATGCCCGCGGGCACGCCGATGACGGGGACGCCGTCCTCGCGCGCTCGGTCGGCCAACGGCCCGCCCGTCGTGACCGCCACGCGGGGCGCCCCCGCCTCGCCCGCGGCGGCGTAGCACGCCAGGGTCTCCTCCGTCCAGCCGGAGTAGCTCGCACACAGGACGAGCGTGTCCGGATCGAACCAGGGCTCGAGCACGTAGCCGCGCACGGTGCGCAGCGGACGGGTGGCACGGCGCCCGATCGCGGCCGCCGCCAGGTCACCACCCACCGCGGAGCCGCCCATCCCACATACCACCAAGCCGCCGGCGGCGTCGTGGTGTGGCACTTGGGCGGCCTCCACGCGCCAGAGCGCATCGGCCAGCTGGTGGGGCTGGGCGAGCACGTCCTCCCTCACCTCGTGCCCCCCTCGATCACGGCACCGGGATCGATGCGGGCATCGGCCGCGACGACGGCGCCAGCCCCCACCTGAGCCCGATCGCCGATCAGCGCTCCCGGTTCGATGCGCGCGCCGTCGCCCACCCGCACCCCTTCGGCCAGCACGCTGTCGCGCACGGTGCAATCGGCACCGACGATGACCCGGTCGTGCAGCACCGAGCGCTCGATCGTGGAGTCGATGCCCACCGAGCAGTGGCTGCCCAGCACCGCCTGCGGGCCGATGTGCGCGCCGCCCGTGAGGCAGCCCTCACCGATCAGCGAGCCGGTCTCGTCACGCGGAGGCAGGGTCGAGGGGACGGCGCCGCTGAGTAGGTCGTAGGTGGCCTCGAGGTAGCGCTCGGGGGCCCCGATGTCGACCCAGTAGCCGGCGGCGGGAAAGCCGAACAGCCCGTAGCCCACCAGCTCCGGGAAGACCTCCCGCTCGAAGGACACGGCACGGCCGGCAGGGACGCTCGACTCGATCACCTCACGCTCGATCACGTAGGCGCCCGCGTTGACGCGCCTGGTCGGCGCCCACCCGGCGGACTTCTCGATGAACGCCTCGACCGCGCCATCGATCCCGGTCGGCACCAGCCCGTAGCTCGAGGTGTCCTCGACCTCGACCAGGGCCAGCGTCGCGCGGGCCCCCGTGCGCTCGTGCTGGGCCAGCTGCGCCGTCAGGTCCATGTCGGTCAGCACGTCGCCATTGAGCACGAGCAGGCGCTCGTCGAGCAGGCCTCCCTCCAATGCGAGGCGGACCGGTCCAGCCGTGCCCAGAGGCTCCACTTCGACCACGTAGCGCAGCCGCATCCCGTCGTAGATGTCGCCGAGCACCTCGCGCACCGCTTCGTGGCGAAAGCCGCACGAGAGGATCACCTCGCTGACCCCATGCCCGCGCAGCCAGTCGAGCATGAAGGAGAGGAAGGGGCGCCCGGCGAGCGGCATCACCGGCTTGGGCGTCGTGTGGGTGAGCGGCCTCAGCCGCGTGCCCTCCCCGCCCGCGAGAACGAGCGCCTGCACGGCTAACGCCCGATGCCCTCATAGGTGAACCCCGCCGCCCGCAGCGCCTCGCGGTCGAGGAAGTTGCGGCCGTCGACGACGAGCGGGTTGGCCATCCGCGCCTTGACCTCGCCCGCCCAGTCGAGCTCGCCGAACTCCGGCCACTCGGTCACGAGCACCGCCGCGTCGGCCCCGTCCAAGGCCTCGAGAGCCGAGTCGCACAGCTCGGCGTTCACGAGCACCGCCCGGGCGCGCTCGGCCGCGACCGGGTCGTAGGCGCGCACGTGGGCGCCCTCGCCCTGCAGCCGCCCGGCCAGCACGAGGCTCGTGGCGTCCCTGATGTCGTCGGTGTCGGGCTTGAACGCGATTCCGAGCAGGGCGACCGTCCTGCCCACGAGCGGCCCGAGGTGCTTCTGCAGCTTGCTGATCGTGCGCCGCTTCTGGAGCTCGTTCACCTCGGTCACGGCCGTGAGCAGCTGGAAGTGGTAACCGGTGTTGGCGGCCATCTGCTTGAGCGAGAGCACATCTTTGCCAAAACAGCTCCCGCCCCAGCCCACCCCGGCACGCAGGAACCTGGGACCGATCCGCGCGTCGAGCCCGATCCCGGCGGCAACCTCGTTGACGTCGGCACCGAGCTCCTCGCAGACGTTGGCGATCTCGTTGATGAAGGAGATCTTGGTCGCGAGGAAGGCGTTCGAGGCGAGCTTGATCATCTCTGCGCTCGCCACGTCGGTGCGCACCGTCGGAGCGCCGAGCGGCTCGTAGAGCGCGGCAACCCGGTCGCCGAAGGCTCTCGACGCCTCGCCCGCTCCCACCACCACGCGGTCGGGGTGCAAGAAGTCCTCGACGGCCGTGCCCTCCTTGAGGAACTCGGGGTTGGACACGTAGCCGAGCCCGTCGCGGCGGCGCTGGATCGAGCGGCCGGTGCCCACCGGCACCGTGCTCTTCATCACGATCGCGTGCTCGGCGGACTGCTCGAGCTCGTCGACCACGGCCTCCACTCGCGACAGGTCAGCGTCGCCCGAGTACGTGGGGGGCGTGTCGACGCAGCAGAACAGCAGGCGCGTGCGCTCGAGCAGCTCGGACATCGAGGTCGTGAAGGTAATGCGATCGGCGTTCCTCACCACCAGCTCGGGGAGCCCCGGCTCGTGCATCGGCACCTCGCCGCGCGCGAGCGCCTCCACCTTCTCGGGCACGATCTCCCGCGCCACGACCTCGTGGCCGAGCTCGGCGAAGCAGGCCGCCGTGCAGAGGCCGACCCAGCCGGCTCCGACCACGCCTATGGGTTCCTTGCCAGCCAAGCCGCGCAGGGTACCGGCGCCCCTGGCCGCCGCGGGCTGCGGCGTTCTCAGGGCAGGCGGACCGAGCGCGCGATCGCGAGCATCTGGCGCTCGCTGAGGGTCTGCAGCAGGCTATTGGAGACCCAGTAGACCGCGCGCGAGGTGCGCCACGCCACCAGCCGCACGCGGTCGCCGTCGTAGTGCACCTCGAAGGAGCGGTTGCCGCTCTTGCGCTTCTCGAAGTCACCCTCGAGAATCGGCGACTTCTTCCAGGTCGTGCCCTGCAGGCCGTAGTACTCGCCGTCGGGATCGCGCCTGAACACCATCCGGTAGGCCCGCTCGATCTTGCCACCGGGAGTCTTGAGGCGGTAGCTGCGCGGCGCCTCGTCGAAGGCGGACCCCTTGAGGAACACCGTCGGGTAGTAGACCGGTAGGCGGCGGCCGGCTCCCTTCTGGATCGTGCGGACAGCCAGGTCCTTGCCGGACTCGGGCGACTTGAACAGCCCGCCATCGCGGTCACCATCCTCTCGCTTGCCTCCATCCGGCGAAAGCGCCCGCGGGCCCTTGGTGTCCTCCACGCCCAGGAACTGCGCAGAGAAGCGCTGCACGGCGGCGTCGCTGGCGATCACATAGCTCGGGATCCCCCGCCCCTCGTCGCCGGCGGTCAGCCGGCCCTTGAACTGCACCTCGCGGATCGGCTGGTCGACGCTGAACACGGCGAGCTTGAGCAGCCGTAGGATCGCGCTGCGCGACTTGAGCTCAGAGTCGGAGGTCGTGTACTTGCCAAAGATCCGGATCAGCCTGTCGCGGTTGTCGACGAGCTTGCCGGCGCCGATCTGCTGCTTGGCCTCGCGCAGGATCTCCTGCTGGCGAGCCGAGCGCACGAGGTCGGAGTCCTCGTAGCGGAAGCGTGCGTACTCGAGTGCCTCCTCCCCGCACAGCCGCTGGTAGCCCGGAAAGACGTTGATGTAGGCGAACTCCGCGCTGTCGTTGTAGTAGCGGCGGTCGATGTCGGCATAGATGCAGCCGATCGCGTCGACCGCCCGCTTGAACCCGTTGAAGTCGACGTTGATCACGTGGTTCACCGGGAGCCCGGTGAGCCGCTTGACGGTCTTGAGCGTGAGGCTGGGACCGCCCTCGTCGTAGGCGGCGTTGAGCTTGTTGGTGCCGTACCCCGGGATCTCGGTCTTGAGGTCGCGCGGCAGCGACATCAGCGCCGTGCCCTTGTCCGGGTCGAGGCGCACGAGGATGACCGTGTCCGAGCGCGCGCCTGTGCCGGCGCCGCCGTCGGTGGCGTCGTCGGGCCGGCGATCCGAGCCCAGCAGCAGGATCGTCTGGGGCTTGCCCGGGTTGGTCTTCGCCAAGTCGCCCTCGAGGCTCAGGCTCTCGCTCTCCTTGAGCGCGTTCACCACCTTGTCCACCTCCCGGAAGGCGGCGACCGACGTCGCCGACGCCGTGGCGAAGACCACGAGCGCCGATCCGATCAGGAACCGCTTCCAGAAGCCGGAACGGGGGATATCCTCGAAGGAGGGGCTCACGCGGTCTTCGACTCGGGGCTCACGCCACCACCCTGGACGCGGGGCTCACGCGATCCTGAGCTCGGGCTGACGAGCCCGCTGCCCGATCAGGCTCACGAACTCGACCAGGGTCTGACGGTAGCGGTCGAGCGAGTCGATCGACACCCACTCCTCGGGGCCGTGGTGGCCATCGCCGGTGGGCCCGAACTCCACCCCGGGCACGCCCGCGTTGAGGAAGTAGATGACGTCCGAGGTCCCGTCGCGGCCGACGGCCATGCTCTCCTGCACCGGATTGAGCTTCGACACGGCCTCCGCGAGCACCTGCACGAAGGGGTTCTCACGCGAGACGATGATCGGCTCGCGGTGGAAGATCGTGCTGACCTCGGTGTCCGGCTGGTCGCCGATGGCGGCGAGAATGTCCCGCGGATCCTGGCCCGGCAGGTAGCGCAGGTCGAGGTCGAGAACGCACACGTCGGGCACACGGTTGACGGCGTCCCCGCCGATGATCCTGCCGAGGCTGATCGAGGGGCGGTCGAAGAGGTCGGAGGACTCGCGCGTGAAGGGCAGCGCCGCGATCGCCCGGAAGACGTCGACCGCCTTGACGACCGCGTTGTCGCCGAGCCAGGGCGTCGCACCGTGGGCCGAGCGCCCACTGACCTTCAGCCGCAGCGCCAGCACCCCCTTGGCCTGCACCCCCACGCGCAGGTTCGTGGGCTCGCCGGTGATCGCGAAGTCGCCCGTGTAGCCCTGCTCCACCACGTAGGCGGTACCGCGCTTGCCCTGCTCGTCGGACTCCTCGTCCGAGACGCAGACGAAGTGCACCCGCACCGCGTCCTGGGAAGCGAGGTCGCGAAGGGCGCACATCATCGCCGCGAGCCCGCCCTTCATGTCGTAGGCGCCACGACCGTACAGCCGGTCGCCCTCGATGCGCGGCTCGAACTGCTCGCCGTGGCCGGGCACGACGTCGAGGTGCCCGTGGAGGGTCAGCGTGGGGCCGGCGGCCGCCCCGACGGTGGCGGCCAGCACCGGCAGGCCGTTGTGCCGGTGACCCTTCACCTCCACGTCCCGGGCCTCGAGCCAGCCGTAGACGAAGGCGGCCGCAGCCTGCATCCCGTCGAGGGTGGACGTGTCGTAGGTGATCAGGCGCTCGGTGAGAGCACGCTCATCCACACGGCGGCAGGATAGAGGTTGTCCAGGTCAGCGAGGCCCAGCGCCCAGCATGCACACGAGCCCGCGCGCAGGGCGAGGGCTCGCGCCGGCGAGACTCGCTGAGCGCGTGCGGCGGGTGCGTCTCCCGATCTGCCCGCGGTCGACCCCGCGATCGGTGATGGCGAGAAGATCGCCAGGTGTGCGCGCGTAGGCGATCAGCTCGAGGATCGATCCGAGCCGTGACTCGCGCCCCACGCGCGCCCTGATCGTGCGCGCGACCGGCAGGTCCGCGCCGCGCAGCTCGAAGCGCACGCTGCGCGAGACCGGATCGTAGGAGGCTCCGCGCGGGGGCCGCACGTCGCGTAGCGCGGCCGGAAGGAGGACCTCCACCGCCACCTTGCGACCCCTGGAGGAACCCGTGAACGCCTCGACGCCGACGCGGATCCTCAGCCGGGCGCCGCGGCGCACGGTCTCCAGGCCATCGGTTACGAAGGCGCCGACGTCGAAGCGCCCGGCCGCCCTGCGGCCGCGGATCGGGCGGCGGCGCACGGGACGCAGGGCGGAGCGGTCGACCTCCACCACCTCGATGCCCTTCGCGTGATCGATCACGTAGACGACCGAGCCGCTCGGGTCGGTAGGGGCGAACAGCGCGCCCCACGCCATCGGCGAGCGCGACAGGTAGAAGCCGACCTGGCGGATCCGGCGGGGCCTGCGCACGTCGAGCAAGCGCAGGCCCTGCTCGTAGAAGCCTGTGGCGACGAGCCCGTCGCGGTGGTCGAAGTAGTGCGCGGAGCAGAGGGTCCGTGAGCGGCTGTCGGGCTCGACGCCGAAACGGTCGAGCGGCCGCGCGCGCTTGCCCGGGCCGATGCGCCAGGTCTGGATCGACCCGGCCCTCCTGCAGCCGGTGCGCAGATCCTCCTCGGTGATCATCAGCGTGTTGCGCGAGATCCGCAGTGAGTTGTGATGGATGAAGTCGTTCCAGGGGCGCCTGCGACCACGGCGGTCCGTGCGTGTGACCAGGCGCGGCCGGGCCGGCCTGCGCACGTCGTAGGCGGCGGTACCGGCGCCACCCGCCACCCACGCCAGGCCGCGGCGGTCGACCTGCACATCATGGGTCAGGATCCCGGCGGCGGGGCGCGCCCGGAAGCGGCCGGCAAAGCGCGGGTTAGCCGGGTCGCGCAAGTCGACCACCTCGATCCCGTCCGGCGAGCCGGCAAGCCACGCGTAGCGGCAGTCCTGGATACAGGATGCGGTGTGCCCGATCCCGCCGCGCCGGCGACGCGAGCGCTCCGGGAATCCGCTCGTCAATCCCGGGATCCACGTCCCGTAGGTCGAGAGTAGCCGCGGAGCGCGCGGGTCGTGCACGTCGATGACGTGCAGGATGCCGCGCCCGCCGAACGGGTCGTCGGATACGAGCAGGATGCCGTTGCCCACGTCGACATCCTCGTTCTGCACGTTTGGCAGGTCCAGCCGCCCGATGCGCACCGGCCGGCGCGGGTCCGCGATGTCGTAGATCGAGACGCCGGAGGTGCCGGAGGTGTAGAGCAGCCCTCCGACCGCCTTCGCCGAGGCGAGCCCGCGCTCTGGAAGGGTGCCGAGCGGGGTGACCCCGGGAGAGGTGGTGGCCGCTTCGGCGCTTGGAACGACGGTCAGCGCGACGAGGAGCGGCGCGAGGAGCGCTATCCCGAGCAGCTGTCTGGAGCGTGTCACCGGATGCGCACCTTGCGCCAGGGTAGCCCAGCGGCTTGCCATTCGGGCACGCGCACGGCTTCTATCCGTAGGCCTCAGAGGACCAGTGCGGCGTGGCCTGCTTGTCGATGTCGATCCGGTCGCGCCTGTACGCCGGGGACCGGGTCCCGATACCCCTAACCCACGCTTGTCAAGGCGCGCGATGGTGGGGTACCTCCTCAGCATCCGCCACCGGAGCCCGGCGACCCTCCCGGGACGCTCCACTAGCCTGCCGCGCGTGCAGATCCTGGTGCTGTCCGACCGCCACGGGGCCCATCCGGGCGGCATCGGCGCGAACCCCTTCGCACAGGCCGTGCGTCGGCCCGCCTCGGGCCGCCGGGTCCCGATCGAGGCTTAGCGCACCGTGGCGGGCGAGGGCCAGCCGCTGCGGCGACGGATCGCGGCCTCAGACACCGGACGTGCGGCGGGGATGGCCTCGGCCGTGATCGCCATGAACGTGATCGCCCTCGTCTTTACGATCGTCTTCGCGCGGGCGCTCGGCACAGGCTACGGCTCGCTGGCCGCGCTGCTGTCCGCCTTCATCATCCTGATGGTGCCCGGCTCGGCGCTCCAGATCGCCGTGGCGCGCGAGGTCAGCCGCGCCGCCGGCGCGGGCGAAGCGGCGGCCGGCGCGGGCGTGCGCAGGTGGCTTGGGCGCCTGGTCTTCGCCACCACACTGGTCGCTGCCGCTGCGATCCCGTTGCGGGAGCCACTGGCGGCGGCGATCGCCGTCGACGAGGAATGGGCGGCGGCGGCCGTGCCCGTGACGAGCATGCTGTGGATGCTGCTGTCGGTGGAGCGAGGGGCCCTGCAGGGCTTTGGGCACTACCGGACGGTGGGGCTCAGCCTCATCGGCGAGGCGCTCACGCGCCTACTGTTCGCAGCGGCGCTCGTGGCCGTGGGGCTCGGGGTGACCGGGGCGTTCCTCGGCAGCGCCCTGTCGCTCGCGGCGATGGGCCTCGTGCTGGCGCTGCCCCTGTTCAGGCTGCTGCCGCCGCCCGCCGGCGCACGCCCGTACTCGCGCCTGCGCGACCTGCTCGCGGGAGCGTGGGCGCCCGTGCTCGGGCTGACGATGCTCTTCGCCCTGCAGGAGGTGCACGTGATCGTCGTCAAGCACGGGGCCTCCGACGCGACGGCGGCCTCGTGGGGAGTCGCCGCGGTGGCGGCCAAGGCGATCATCTGGGTGGCGATTGGCCTCGGCATGTACCTACTGCCCGAGGCCGCGCGTCGCTCGCGCACCGGCAGCGACGCGCGCCCGATCCTGTGGCGGACGCTGGCCTTGATCGTGGCCGCCGGCGCTCCGATGGTGCTGATCTACGCGGTGGCGGCCGAGCCCCTCCTCTCCGCGGTATTCGGTCCCGACAAGACCCGGGCCGCGGGCGCGCTGCCCTGGCTCGGCCTCGCAATGGCCCTCTTGGCGTGCGCCTACCTGTCGGTGCAGTACCTACTGGCGCTCGGACGTTCGAGCTTCATCTGGGTGCTCGCTCTGGGGGCGGTTACCGAGGTGCTGCTGCTGCTGGCGATCGGGGTCGAGCTGACGCAGGTGGCGCTGGCGCTCTCGGTGCTCATGCTGGCCTGCGCCACGGCCGTGCTCGCGATCTCGCTCGCCAGCTCGACGCGAGCGTCGCCGCCGGTGCAA
>Ga0208612_1000470_pt1 | contig 17805 bp, 16 predicted proteins | sample AntDryMetagUQ889_FD_188089 | JGI IMG/M metagenome (GOLD analysis project Ga0208612, IMG submission 188089) | Polar desert microbial communities from Antarctic Dry Valleys - UQ889 (SPAdes) | ecosystem: Environmental > Terrestrial > Soil > Desert | place: Antarctic Dry Valleys | collected 2008-12-31 | reverse complement strand
GGTGTAGTTCGACGAATAAGGCAACAGGCCGAGAACCTCGACGGCCCCCGTCGAGAGGAGCTGCAGCGCCCCTTCCCTATCCGAGGCGATGTCCGTTGGACGCCGGGCACTTATGACCATCGGGGTCCATGGGAAGTCCACATAGCTGGCAGAGAGGGCGGCCTTCGGCCACGATCGCCGAGGCGTGTAGAACGAATGCCCGCGCCTGATCTGTCCGCAGCAAGATCCGAACGGCGAACTCATCAACGTCGGGGGTCTCGTCCGCGTCGGAAAGATCTTCTGGAGTCGCCGGGATGGGCTCGAGGGCGACAACGACCGACTCGGTCTCCGGCTCATACGTCAGACCGATCGTTCCCACGCGCCATTCAGGCTCGATGGGGGCCGAGAGAGCGAACGCGGGGTTGCGCCCGGGCGTCTCGGTCATCACGGCGTCTTCGGGATCGATCATCACCAAGAGCTCCTTCAGCTTCTCGCCGAGAACCTCGACCTGGCCCTTCTCGAGCTGATACGTCAACGTCAAGGTCTCGCTGCGCGACTGAAAGAAGAAAGTGCGCTCGCCGGGACGCCCGGTGTAGTCGGCAGTGAAGACCTCGGGGTGGACGTCCATCAGGCTTTCACCGGTGCCTTTGCGGGTCGCGGCGTAGGCAACGCGTTCAGCGACAGCAGCTGCGGTCCATAGTCGCTGATGTTCAAGACCGATATCGAGGCCGGTCCAATGAAGATCCGCTGGAACAGGTCGATGTGCACCCCGAGGTAGTGAGCCACGATCAGCTTGATGGTGTCGGCGTGCGAGACACAGCAGATCGTGTCCCTCGGGTGCTCGGCCCTCAGTCGTTCGATCCCGTCGACAGCGCGTGTCTGCACCTCACGCAAGGTCTCGCCTTCGGGGAACCTCACCGCAGACGGCCACCGTTGGATCGTGGCCCACAGCTTCGTGCGGGCCAGCGTCTTCAGCGATCGGTTGGTCCACTTCCCGTACTGGACCTCTCCGATGTCACGGTCGATCTTGACCTCGAGACCGTGGCGGTTGGCGATGATCCGCGCCGTCTCGATCGTGCGGTCGATCGGGCTGGAGTAGATCGCTTTGAAAGAAACCCCGGCCAGTTGATCCGCGGTGGTCTCGGCTTGAGCCCGGCCTTCCTCGGTCAGGTGGACCCCCTCCATCCAACCCGTGAGTTTGTGACCGGTATGAGAGGTCACCGCATGGCGCACCAGATAGACGGTGGTCACGGGAGCGACTTCTCGATCGCTTCGAGAGCGCTGGGATTCTCCAGTGAGGACATGTCGCCGGGATCTTCACCCAAGATCTTCGCCTTGATAGCCCGGCGCAGGATCTTGGCGGAGCGCGTCTTGGGAAGCTCCTCTACGAAACGCACCTCTTTGGGGGTGAACGCCTTGCCCAGATCGGCCGCGATCGCCTTCTTCACCTCGGCTCTGAGCTCCTCGGTCTCCTCCACACCCGGCCGCAGGATGCAGAAGCACCACACGGCCGTCCCCTTCACCTCGTGAGGAACCCCGACCGCCGCGCACTCGACGACCGCCGGGTGTTCGACAGCGGCCGATTCGAACTCGGCCGGCCCGATCCTCTTGCCCGCGATATTCAAGGTGTCGTCGGAGCGACCATGAAGGAACCAATAGCCGTCGACGTCTATCGAGGCCCAGTCACCGTGAACCCAGACGTCCGGCCACCGGGACCAGTAGGTCTCGAGATAGCGCTCCTTGCTTCCCCAGAAACCACGGGTCTGCGCGGGCCACGGTTTGAGACAAACGAGCTCGCCCACCTCGCACCGCACGGGAACCCCGTCCTTGTCGAAAACCTCCATCGCCATCCCGAGTGATGGCGTTCCCAAGGAGCAGCTCTTGGTGGGGATGACCGGGGCCTGGCCCAAGAAGCACGCCCCGATCTCGGTTCCGCCCGACAGGTTCATGATCGGGCACCGTCCCTGTCCCACAACATCGGAGAACCAGCGATAGGGCTCGGGGTTCCACGGCTCGCCGGTGGAGCCCAGGATCCGAAGCTTCGAGAGATCGTGCTTCGTCACCATCTCTTCACCTGCAGGCATCAGCGCTCTGATCAGGGTCGGCGAAACCCCGAGGATCGTTACACCGTGGCGTTCGCAGATATCCCACAAACGGTTGGGGGCTGGATGGTTGGGGGCGCCCTCGTACATCAAGACGGTGGCCCCGTTCGCATGACCACCGACGATCTCAAGTGGACCCATGATCCAACCCATGTCGGTCACCCAGTAAAGAACCTCACCGGGGCGCGCATCGAGTTGATACGAAACCTCTTGAGCGATCTTCACGAGGAAGCCTCCGTGCACGTGCACGGATCCCTTCGGTTTGCCGGTCGTGCCCGAGGTGTAAGCGATCATGTAAGGCGCCTCGGGATCCAGCCGTTCTGCGTCACAGGCGGAGGATCGCGAACCGAACGCGTCAGACCAGGTGACGTCGCGCTCGCTCATCGGACAATCGTCGTCGGGGAAACGCCTGAAGACGACAACCTTGGTGATGCTCGGCGACTCCGCCACCGCCTCGTCCGCGGTCGCCTTCATTGAAACCTTGGTGCCGCGGCGCCAGAAGCCATCGGCCGTTACCAAGACCTTTGCCCCAGCGTCGTTCAGGCGAGTGGCGATAGCGGGAGCGCCGAACCCGGAGAAGATCGGCATGTAGATCGCGCCGATCTTGGCGCAGGCGTAGGACGCGATCGCGGCCTCGGGCACCATCGGCATGTAAATCCCCACCGGATCCCCTTCCCCGATGCCCAAGGACCTCAAGCCGTTCGCGGCGCGGTTCACCTCGTCCGACAGCTCACGATAGGTCAGTGATCTTGTTGCGCCCTCTTCGCCCTCCCAGAGGATCGCGGGGGCGTGAGCCAACTCGCCGGCCGCGTGGCGGTCCACGCAGTTGTAGGTGAGATTGACCTTCCCTCCGGAGAACCAGCGCGGCCACTGCGGCCCCTCGGAGACGTCCAGGACCTTCTCGTAGGGCTCGAAGAAATCGATGCCTACGTCTTTGATCGCCTCGTCCCAGAACCACTCGATGTCGTCCTGTGAACGTCGTACCAGATCGTGATAATCCTCGATCCCATGCTTGCGCATCAGCCGTGTGACGTTCGCCCGCTCGACATACTCGGGCGTCGGCTCCCACACGAAGTCGGTCATGAAGGGCAGGCTATCAACGCCGCCGCGGGCCTAAGTCCGCGACCTTTGTACGAAAACCTCCCTCTGAGAGCCATTTCGGTACAAAGGTGAGTGAGTACGCGAGAGGAGGCGGTCCCGCGAAGAACCGCCTCCTCTCCTACCACGACTGACAAGCGAGAGCTGCACGACCACAACAGCGCGCTGCCGTCCCGTGGATTTACTTCACGACGATCTTTCCGCCCATCTTCTCGTGCAAGAAGCACAGGTACCGAAGGGGCTTGTCGCCCGATCTGCGGGCGAACTTCACGTCATACGAGCTCACGCCCTTGAACGGCGCGGCGGTATGGTTCGCTCCACGAACCCCGGAGTGCTCGTAGTCATCGGCGGCGCGGGTGAGCACGCCGTCCCCGACCCCGAACAGGAAGTCGTTCGACAGCTCGAACTCGAACGTTGATCCGGATGGACACGGAGGTGCATTCGGATCCTCGGACGCCGGCGTGTCCGCTCCGTCCCCCGGGTCGCACTCCGGTCCACCGAAGTTCAGGTTCTGGAAGATCGCCGGGATCGGTAAGGACACGGTGTGGTCTTCATAGACCAAGCCGTCGAAGCGCCATCGAACGGTCTCCCCCTTCTTTAGCACGAGCTTGCGGGGATACATCTGCTGCAGAGAGGCCCAGTGGTTGTCGATGCCCGCCCATGCATCCCACACGCGCACGCCGTTGGCGCCAACATGGCTAGAACGCCGGGCCTTCATCCTGTTGTGAGTTGCCTCACCCCAGTCCTGGTCCTGCGCGATCTGTGCAGCCTTGGCGGTCTCGATATCGGCCTGAGTGGTGGTGGCCGTGTTGTTGTCGACAACGTTGATCTTCATGCGCATGTGCGGGTGGATGAGACAGACCACCCAGACGCTCCTCTTCACATACCTCCTTGGGTCTGTTCCGTTGGTGACAACAGATTCGCCTGCAACCGTTCCGGAATAGTTACGGGAAGCCGGTGGTGACGCTAGGGACTTTCCGAAATATCGCTTTCGTCCAAGAGCTGGAGCACGAGCCCGTCGAGGATGTCCTTTTCTGACGTCAAGACCTCGGCCATGTCGAAGGCCTCCATCACCATCAAGAGGATCTCGGTCCCCGCGACGATGACGTCGGCACGCCCCGGGTCCAGTCCCTTGATCCGCTTCCGTTGCGCGTAGGTGAGGGACTCGAGGCGGCGGGCGAGCATCCGCACGTCCCCGTGGGTGAGCACCGCATGATGAGTCACGTCGGGGTCATAGACAGGTATCCCTGCCTTCAGCGCGGCCAGCTGCGTGACGGTCCCTGCGACGCCGACGAGCCTGGCACCCGCCGGGACCTCGAGGGCCTCGACGACCCGATCGAGCTCACCACGAACCTCTTCCCGCAAGGCCTCGAGCTCCTCGGAGCCAGGAGGATCCGAGTGGAGGTGCTTCTCGAGCATCCTCACGCAGCCGATGTTCAGTGACACCAGTCGCTCAGGCTGAGACCGTCCCGAGATGAATTCCGTCGAGCCTCCGCCGATGTCCACCACCAGCACGGACCCGCTCTGGGGGAGGTCCGACAGGGCGCCCAGGAAAGTGGCGGCCGCCTCGTCCTCGCCGGTGAGGACCTCCGCCTCGGTCCCCGTCAACGTGCGCACCCCGTCGAAGAACTCCTCTTTGTTGTGCGCATCTCGAACCGCCGAGGTCCCGGTCACGCGCAGCTTCTTCACCCCCAGCTCTCCGCAGGTCGCCGCGTAGTCGGCGATCGTGGCGAGCGTGCGCTGGAGTGCATCGGGCGCAAGGACGCGCCGTTCGTCAACCCCTTGGCCCAGCCGCGTGATCACCATCCGGCGCTCGACCGAACGGAACCCCTCGCCGAGGCCTTCAGCTACCAGGAGACGGGTCGAGTTGGTTCCTACATCGATGGCGGCAACCCTCACGGCGCGTCCACACACGGCAAGCGGCAGTCGGGGAAACCGGCTCGCGATAGGACGAGCGCGCCGACGGGGTTGGACCCGACGAGCCGGTGGGCCAGATGCGAGTGCAGACACTTGACGCGCTCTGGTCCTCCGCCGGGTGGAGCAGGAACCGGTTCCAGCGCCTCGTGACGGTCGCGCGCTTCGCGGTAAGCGTCAACAGCTTGGCCGAGACGATCCCGGAGCGCGTCGTCGGCAGCCAGACGGACGTTCAGTTGTTCCATCCAACCCTCGGACTCCAGTTTGCTGGCCCGCTTGATCAGGATGGGGCAAGTGAGCCAGTAGAGCGTAGGGAAAGGTGAACCGTCGTCCAAGCGTGGGTGGCTCTCGATGACCATCGGGACGCCCAGGTGACAACGTCGGGCGACGCGCCAGTTGCCGCGCACCGGACGACCCAGCTGCCGCTCGACGATCGTCCGATCCTCGGCGGAGTGAGCGAGAGTGGCTACTTGCGTCCCTCTTTGTGGCGTTTGAGGTCGACCAAGCGCTCTTGTGACTGGCTCATGAAAGTCTTGAGCTTGCGTTCGAACTCCGGATCGCGGCCGCCTTTGCGTGGGGCTTGTTCCGTGTAGCCCGCCTGCGCCTGCTTGATCGAGAGGTCGATCTTTCCGTCTTCCTTCTGGCCGACGACCTTTACCTGAACCTGGTCGCCTTCCTTGATGAAGTCGCGGATGTTCTTGACGTAGTTCACGTCGACCTGGGAGATGTGGACCATCCCGCTCTCGCCGCCCTCGAGCTTCACGAAGGCGCCGTAGTCGGTGACCTTCTCGATCGTGCCGGTGACAACCGCTCCAACTTCAACCATGTCGGACATCGTAACCCGCTGTGATTGTGTGGAAAAGTCCGACTCTCGGCCCGGCTCAGCGGATGCCGATGAAGTCCAGGAGCCCGTGGATGAAGCCGGGAGGCGGAGGGGCCGGGGTACGCACGGGCTTCTTGGCGACTTCCGCCTTGGCGGAGCCGCGCGACGGAGGCATCACGACGTAGGCGGTCTCCCCCGGTCGCACCAGGCCGATGTCGCGGGCGCGCTGTTCGAGGAAGTCCGGGTCGTTCAGGCGGCCGATGCGCTCATCCAGCCGACGGTTGGAGCGCTGGATCTGGCTGAGATCTTCCGACATTCCGGCGATCCGCTCGCGCTGCTCGATCAGTTGGCGGGTCGGCTCGATCGCCATCGCTCCAAGGAGACCCAGCACCAGCAAAAGAGCGACGATCTGAGGCCCGAGACCGAGACTCGGCATACGCACCCTCTTGTCGCCGCCGCCGGCGGCGGCCGCTCTCATCGCTGCCACCTCGGGAAGGCGCGGGGGCCGGGGTAGCGGGCGCTGTCTCCGAGCACGCCCTCGATCCGGAGGAGCTGGTTGTACTTGGCGGTCCTTTCGCCGCGCGAGGGGGCACCGGTCTTGATCTGGCCCGCGTTGGTCGCAACCGCTATGTCGGCGATCGTCGTGTCTTCGGTTTCGCCCGAGCGGTGCGAGATGACCGTGGTGAAGGCGGCCCGTTGAGCCAGCCGGACGCACTCCAGGGTCTCGGTCAGGCTCCCGATCTGGTTCGGCTTGATCAGGATCGAGTTGCCGCATCCCTCGTCGATGCCGCGCTGCAAGATCTCGGGATCCGTGACGAACAGATCGTCGCCCACGAGTTGCACCCGGTCGCCGATCGCTTCGGTGAGCCTCTTCCAGCCCTCCCAGTCGTCTTCGGCCATGCCGTCTTCGATGGACACGATCGGATAGCGCTCCACCCAGTCGGTCCAGAACGCGACCATCTCCTCGCGCGACAAGCGCCTGTCCTCAGACGCCAGCACGTAATCGCCTTTTTCCGCGATCTCCGAGGTGGCGGGATCCAGGGCCAGTGCGATGTCCTCGCCGGGCGTGTACCCCGCCGCTTCGATCGCGTCGAGGAGGAGCTGGACGGCTTCCTCGTTGGAGCCCAGGTCGGGAGCGAAACCGCCCTCGTCACCGACGCCCGTCGACATCTTCTTGTCGACCAACTGCTTCTTGAGCTGGTGATAGGTGTTCGCGCCCCATTCGAGCGCTTCGGCGAACGTCGCAGCCCCGAGTGGCGCCAACATGAACTCCTGGAAGTCCACCGAGTTGTCCGCGTGCGCGCCACCGTTGAGGACATTCAACAGAGGCACGGGCAAAAGGTGGGCGTCGGGCCCCCCCAGATAGCGGAACAAGGGCAGATCGAGCTCCTCGGCAACAGCGTGAGCCGTAGCGAGCGAGATGCCCAGGATCGCGTTCGCCCCGAGCTTGCCCTTGTTGTCGCTGCCGTCGAGATCGCGCATCAGCGTGTCCAGGCCCCGCTGATCAAGGGCGTCGTAACCCAGCAGAGCGGGGCCCAGCGTGTCGTTCACACTGGCGACCGCCTGGGCCACTCCCTTGCCGCCGAAGCGTTTCCCGCCATCGCGCAGTTCCACGGCCTCCCCGGCGCCGGTCGAAGCTCCCGACGGCACGATGGCCCGCCCGCGAGCGCCAGAATCCAGCACGACCTCGGCTTCGACGGTGGGGTTGCCACGCGAATCGAGGACCTCTCGGCCCCCGACGAAGACGATCTCAGTCACCAGCCAGCACTCCCATCAGCCTCATGAGCAACAGCAGTCACAGTACCCGAACTCTTTACGTCGCTGCGGTCTTTGCAACGAGCGGAGGCGGCGGCGTGTACGGGTTTGAGCAGGGCCCTGTGGAGGCGCATGTCGCTCCTCACCGGAGGAGCGCTGGCGACATGCGCCGGAACGGAGGGAGGAGCGGCGCCGTTCAGGCGCCCCCCGACCGTGCCCAGCGATGCCCGTGCCGACGCCGCCGGAGCGGGCCGAGTGTCGAAATCAGAAGGAGTCGCGGAAGCGGGTGGCCGCGGCTCGTAGCGCTCCTTCTGGGTCGATCCCCAGGACGCGGCTGAGGGCCACGAACCAGAACAGCACGTCGCCGAAGGACTCGGGCGTGGGGTCGGCCGCCAGACCCGCGACTGCTCGGGACACGTGACCGAGGGCTTCCTCTTCGTTCGGTTGGAAGCCGAGAGCGGCCGCCCTCTTCTGCATCTTGTAGGAGAACAGCAGCGCCGGGAGTCCGGTGGGCACGTCGTCGAAGGGTCCCTGTCGCTTCTTCTCTTCGGCCTTGAGTGATTCCCAGTTGCGCACGACGTCGCCGGCGCCCTCCACGACCGTGTCGCCGAAGACGTGTGGGTGCCGATGGACCAGCTTGGCTACCAAACGATCGGAAACGGTCGCTATGTCGAAGCGGCCGTCGTCTGAGGCCAGCTGCGCATGGAAGAAGACCTGCAACAACACGTCACCGAGCTCCTCCTCCAGGTCGCCGCCCAGCTCGCCGCGATCGATCGCGTCCAGAACCTCGTAGGCCTCTTCGATCAGATGCACGCGCAGCGACTCGTGGGTCTGCTCTTGATCCCATGGACAACCATCGGTGCTGCGCAGCCGGGCCATGACAAGAGCGAGCGAGCCCAACGATGCGCTCGCCCGGCGTGCGAAGCGCGAGCCGTGCGCGGTTGTCAGTGCGTCGGGAGACGCGACGGCTCCAGATGAAACGGTGGCACCTGCGCGTGCCAGTTCAGCGACGCGGATCGAGCCGGGGTCGACCACCAGGGCGCGGGTCGCATCGTCCGCGTTGGGCTCGTCGTCGAATGCACCCGCCTCGACCCCAGCGGCAGTGAGCCTCTCGATCAGGGGATGGTCGTTACGCTCGAAGAGAACCCGATCGCGTGCGGACAACGCGTCCCATTCGGCCAGCGTCAGGCTGCCGGACTCTTCCGGAGCGACGACGACTACGAGGAGAGGCAAGAGCGCGTCTTACGAGACGGGAGAGGGCGACTCGTTCGGATTGACGCCGGGCGAGCCGTCGACCTCGGGCACCTCGGCGCCGGGCACATCCTCCGCGGAGGGATCGACAACCTGGAAGGACTCCTCATCGAACTCGCCGTAGCGGGGGTTCACCTTGACGTCGGCCTCCTCGTAGGCCTTGCGCACGAACTCGTCCCAGGCCTCGTCGACCGCGCCCTGACCGAGCTCGCCCTCGATGTCGGCTGCAACCTCTTCGAAAGGGGCGACGCGCCGGTCCGTCACGCGGATCACGTGCCAGCCGAACTCGGTCTCGACCGGTCCAGAGATCTCTCCGATGTCTAGCTTGGCCGCGGCCTTTTCGAACGGAGCGACGAAGTCGCCGGGCCCGAAGAACCCGAGCTCCCCGGCGTTGCCCGCGTTGCTGTCGTCGAGCGAGAACCTCTTGGCCAACCTCGCGAAGAGATCGTCGACCTGTGGATCCCGCGCCGCGTCGAGCTGACTCGCGATGTCTTGAGCCTCCGCTTCGTCTCCCACGAGGATGTGTTGCGCCTCGGTCTCCGCGTAGCGGTCTTGGTTCTCGTCATAGTAGGCCTGGACCTCTTCTTCCGAGGGGGCCGCGTCTTCGGTGACCTTCGCGCGCAGTTTCTCTTCCAGGAGACTGTCGGCGACGAGCTGTTCGACCTGCTCCAGGGTCAGGTTCTGCTCCTTCAAGGCCTCCTCGAATGCCCCCTGGCTCTCGTAGTCCGCTTTGATCTCGTCCAGTCGGGCGGTGATCTCTTCTTCGCTCACCTCGACCTCGAACTCCTCGGCCCTGGGCTCGAGCACGGCGCGCCGGATCTCCTGTGACAGGAGCTGCTGCTCCACCTGGCGCTTGAGCTCCTGAGCGTCCCCTTGCTGAGAGAGCCGCTCGAACTCGGAAGAGTCCTCGAAGCGCTCGAGGTCTGCGGCTATCTCCTCGACCGTGATCTTGTTGCCGTTCACGACGGCTGCAGCGGGATCGAGGAGCTCGCCGCAAGCGGACGTGAGCAAGAAGATGGCGGCGCACAGGGGGGCGAGACGTCTCATGCGGCAGAGGTTAACTGTTGCAAGAGGTCGGTCACCCACGTCACGACACCGGTCTTCGGCACGACGCGCTCCGGCACGAGCAGCGTGCGGTTCTCAGGTTTCCACTGAGCCGAGGGCAAGATGCGTTGCAATCTGACCTGCCGAGAATCCTCCAGTTCGAGGGGCCGGATCCTGAGGTTCCGCGCCACGGTCGCGGCCTCCGTGACGCCGAGCGAAGTCATCAGCGCCCGCAACTTGGCGACGTCAAAGAGCGCTTCGACCACGTCCGGGACCGGGGACCCGTATCGATCGACCAGCTCCGAGCGCACCTCGGCGAGCTCTTCCTCGGTTCTCGCCGATGCGATACGTCTGTATGCCTCGAGCCGCAGGTTCTCGTCGGCCACATACCCCTGTGGGATGAACGCGTTCAAGGGGAGATCGATGCGCACCTCTCCCTCTAGACCCGGCGGAAGGCTCCCCTTCGCTTCCTCTACGGCTTGTGACATCAGCTTCACGTACAGGTCGAAGCCCACCTCCGAGATGTGTCCGTGCTGTTCGGCCCCCAGCAGGTTGCCCGCGCCGCGGATCTCCAGGTCGCGCATGGCGATGCGGAACCCGGAGCCAAGGCCCGTGTGCTCGGCGATCGTCTTCAGTCGCTCGTGGGCCTGTTCGGTCAGCGAGCGCTCCGGTGGGAAGAACAGATACGCGTACGCGCGCTCGTGGGCCCGGCCCACACGCCCGCGCAGCTGATACATCTGCGAGAGCCCCAGGAGGTCCGCTCGCTCGACGATCAACGTGTTGCAGGTCGGGATGTCCAGGCCAGATTCGATGATCGTCGTGCACACGAGAACGTTGGTCTTAGCGTCGCCGAACTCCAGCATCGTGTTCTCGAGCTGCTGCTCGTCCATCTGCCCGTGCGCGATCCCGACACGGGCGTCGGGAACCAGCTTCTCGATGCGGCGGGCCGCGGCGGTGATCGTGTCGACCCGATGGTGGACGTAGAAGACCTGGCCATCACGTAGCAGCTCCCGCCGGATCGCCGAGGACAATGCCTCCTCGTCGTAGTCGCCGACATAGGTCATCACCGGGTGGCGGTCCTCGGGCGGGGTGTCGACGACCGACATATCGCGTATGCCGGACATCGCCATCTCGAGCGTTCGCGGGATCGGCGTCGCCGTCAGCGTCAGGATGTCGACGCTGGTGCGCAGGTGCTTCAGCTTCTCTTTCTGTTCGACACCGAAGCGCTGCTCCTCGTCGACGATGACCAGTCCTAGATCCGAGAACTTGACGTCCTTGCCCAGCAACCGATGGGTTCCGACCACCACGTCGACCTTGCCGTCGGCCAGATCGGCGATCACCTTCTTTGCCTCAGCTACAGACAGGAAACGAGACAGCATCTCCACGCGCACCGGGAAGTTCTTGAAGCGCTCCACGAAGGTCGCATGGTGTTGTTGGGCCAGGATCGTCGTCGGCACCAGGACGACTACCTGTTTGCCGGCGGCGACCGCTTTGAACGCCGCGCGCACGGCGATCTCCGTCTTGCCGTAGCCGACGTCGCCGCAAACGAGACGATCCATCGGCAGGTCCTTTTCCATGTCGTCTTTGACCTCGTCGATGGCCCGCAGCTGGTCCGGGGTCTCTTCGTAAGGGAACGCGTCTTCGAGCTCACGCTGCCAGGGTGTGTCCGGCCCGAAGGCATGGCCTTTCGCACGCATCCGGTCGGAGTAGAGCTTCACCAGCTCCTGCGCGATCTCGCGGGCTCTCCTGCCTACGCGCGCCTTGGTCTTCGCCCACTCGTTCGACCCGAGCCTGCTCATCCTCGGCATCTCCCCGCCCACGTACTTCGAGACGAGGTCGACCTGGTCGCTGGGCACGTAGAGACGGTCGCCCTTGGCGTATTCGATGATCAGGTACTCGCGATGCACGCCCAGCAGCTCGCGATCGACCATCTCTACGTAGCGCCCGATCCCATGCACCTCGTGAACGACCAGATCCCCGGCCGCGAGGTCGAGGGGGCCGGAGGTCTCGCGACGTTTGGCTTGGATGCGTCTGCGGGCTGCCCCCGACCTACGTCCGGTGAGGTCGGACTCGGCGACCAGCGCTAGAGCCGCCCAGGGCAAGACGAAGCCTTTCGCCAGGTCCGCGACCACTATCACCCCACCCGCCGGGGCGTCGTCGGAGGGCGCCGTGTCGCTCACGTCGAAGGTCACCCCGGCTGTGGTCTTCAGGTTGTGGGCGAGCCGATCCGCGGTCTCCTGCAGCGACGCGGCGATCACCGCCCGGTAACCGTTCTTGATCAACGACTTGAGTCTTTCCATCAAGAGCTCGGGCTTTCCGGCGGTGTCGGTCCACGTGTCGACCGGCAAGGACTCGGAGTCCGGGTCGATGAAGCTCGAGATCAACAAGCGGGTATCTAGCGTGCTCAGGTTGTCGTCGAGCGGCGCGTAATGGCTCTCCTCCAGATGCGAGATCTGCGCCCACTCCGCAACCTGCTCCATGACCTCGTCGGCGCGATCACGCACCCGCTTCGGTTCCAGGATCGCCACCGGAGCCGACGCGGGCATGAAAGCGGGAAGCGGCTTGAGTCCACCGGTCAGCAGCGGCAGCAGCCGCTCCGCCCCGGCCTCGATCACGCCCTCGGCCAGTTTGTGCAGTTCGGGGTCGGAGGACCTCTCGGCAAGCTCCGCCGCTCGGTCCATCGTCGCCTGGTCGGCGCGGAGCTCCCGGCACGGTGCGATCGAAACGGACTCCAACGGTTCCAGCGATCGCTGTGAGGCCAGGGCGAACTGTCGCAGGGTCGAAACCTCGTCTCCCCACAGCTCGGCGCGCACGGGACGTTCGGACGCAGGTGGAAACACGTCGATGATCCCACCGCGGATGGCGAACTCCCCCCTCCGCTCGACTATGTAGTTGCGCTCGTAGCCCATCTCCACGAGGCGCTTGGTGAAGGCGTCCAGGTCGACCGCGGCCCCCTCACTCAGAACCACCGGCTCGATCGCGTCACCCGGAGGGGCGACCAACTGCGTGATGCCCTGAGAGGTCGTGACCACCACGAAGTTGTCACCCGCAGCGAGACGCGACAGCACGTGCATGCGTCTGCCCATCGTTTCGACCGACGGCGACAGCTTCTCGCCGGGCAAGACCTCCCACCCGGGGAACACGTCGGCACCCGTGCGGCCCAGGAACGCGTGGATGTCCCGGGCGAGCTGCTCGGCCTCCTCCTGGCGGGCGGTGATCGCCAGCACCGGAGAACCCAGGTGCCGAACCAGGGCGGCGAGCAAGAAAGGCCGAGCCGGCTCGGGAACGGTGACCGACGAGCGCGCGCGAAGAAGCGCCTGCAGGCGCTCATCGGGCAGCAGGTCGAGAAGCGGAGCTAGAGAAGCCACTACGACCCAATCTTAGGTGGCGCTCCCTCGCTTCAGTTCAGACCGATATGACCCGATTGAGCTATTGGAGCGGATGCTTCAAACGAATACGTTTCCGGAGCACACCTACCCTTAAGGAGCCCCCCTGCCCTTCCGCCGTATCTTGGTCGCCTTCGCCCTGATCTTGTCGGGGCTCGTCGCCGTTCCGCCTGGCGCCGGCGCAAGTGGTTCCTCCGGCTCGGTCGCCACACGCGTCGCGAACCCGGCGGCCTCACGGCGGGCGTGGACCCCCGAACGCATGAGGGCCGCTCGCCCGCTCCCGATGCCGACGATCACCGCCGACCACCTCGCGGGCGCACGGCCTGACCGGGGCGAGCCCGTGTTGATCGAGGGCACCTCGCCGCGCGCCCAGTCCTACGCCGCCGGTTCGGGCGGCGAGGCCGAGTCTTGGGCTTCGCGGACCCCGATCCCGTTCACCCGTACCGAGGTGATGGACCCTTCCGAGTTGCCCTACGCGGCCCACGGCATGATCTTCGGCACCTCCAGGGGTCTGGACTTCGCCTGTTCCGGGACCGCCATCACCAGCGACAACAGGTCCGTCGTGTGGACCGCCGGTCATTGCCTCTCGTATCAAGGAGCGACGTCGACCGAGGTCGTATTCGTGCCTGGATACGAGAAAGAGGACGTAGACGAAGAGGACGCGAGGGCCGAGACGGCCCCCTTTGGGGTCTGGCCCGCGGCGGAGCTGAGGGTGCCCTCGGAGTGGAAGCAATACGAGAGCCCCCTATACGATTTCGGAGCTTTTCGCGTGCTGCCGAACTCGGCCGGAGCCCTGCTGGGCGACGTGGTCCCGGCCCGAGGCATCGCGTTCAACCAGCACCCCACGGAAGCTCTGCAGTCATTCGGCTACCCCGCCATGCCGTCGGACAAGTTCGACGGCGACCACATGCAGACGTGTATCTCGCAGGGAACCGGCCGGGTTTGGGACGGGATGGTCGCGATGGGTTGTGACATGGAGCAGGGCTCCAGCGGGGGTGGTTGGATCATGCGCGAGGGCTACCTCACCTCGAACGTCAGCGGCGGGAACATGCGGGTGTGGCCGAACATGGCCTTCGGCCCCTACCTGGGGGACGCGGCCAAGGCCCTGTACGACGCGATCCGCGGTGGTGCGGCGGTCTATCCGCAGCCGACGCCCGCTTCACCTGTAACGGTGCCGCCCAAGACCCATCGGATGAGGGTCACCCTCAACCTGCGGAACCATCTCCTGGCCTCGGGGCGCGTAACCGCTCCCGACGGTTTCTCCGCTTGTGTCGCTACGGCACCGGTACGGCTTCTCAGGAAGCGCGATGGCGTTCACTACCCCGTGGGCAAGCTCCTCTTCACCGACGCGGAGGGAAGGTTCTCCACTCGACTGCGCGACCGCAAGGGGAGCTACATCGCGGTCGTAGCGGAGAGCCCATTCGACCTCTCGAACCGTTGCAGACAAGCGGTGGCCTTCGACCGACACGGGCACTGAGAGGGACGCTCAAGTCCGGGCGTTGAACCCGTTCATCGCCTTGTCTGGACCGACCTCAAGGATCCGCTCTACCGCGTCGGCCGCCCGCTCGACGATCTCGGGAAGTCGGCTGCGCTCGGACCCCGAGAAGTTCTGCAGCACGTAATCCGCCGCATCCATCTGTCCGCTGGGACGGGAGATCCCGACGCGCACCCGTGGGAACTCTTTGCTCGACAGGTGATTACCCACGGACTTCAAGCCGTTGTGCCCCGCGGTGCCGCCACCAACTTTGATCCTGACCTCACCGAACGGGATGTCCAGCTCGTCGTGCACGACGATGACTTGTCCGGGGCCTGTCTTGTAGAAGCGCACCAGCTGTCCTAGGGGGCGGCCGCTCTCGTTCATGTAACCGGTGGAGCGCGCTAAGACGACACGTTCACCTGCGAGTGAGCCCTCGGCGACGAGGGCACCGCTCTTGTGGCTCTTGAACTTGACCCCGGCGCGCGCCAGCAACTCCTCCACGACGCCGACCCCGGCGTTATGGCGCGTGCGCGCATAACGGTCTCCCGGGTTTCCCAGGCCGAACACGATCCACCGGCCCTCCTCGTCTGATGACGAGCGCCGGAAGAGCGGCACCTATGCCCCCGTGCGAGCTAAGACGGTTCCTTCTCGGCCCCCGGGTCCGCCTCCGCGCTGGGTTCGCCCGAGCCATCCGACTCTTCTTCGGTGGCTCCGGTCGCGGCCTCCTGGCCCTCGACCGTGGGCTCTTCGCCCGCAGCACCGGCATCCGCCTCCATGGCGGCAAGCTCCTCTTCCGAGACGGGCTGGGCGACGGCGGCGACGACGGTCTCCAGGTCCTGGAGGAACTCGAAGTTGCCCTCGCTCGAGAGATCCGCGATGCGCAGGGAGTCGCCGATCGCCAGATGGGAGACATCTGCATCGATCCCCTCAGGAACGTCGGTCGGAAGACAGCGGACGGTGACCGTGAAGAGTGGGTGCTCGAGCACGCCGCCCTCGCGGACGCCGGGAGCGTCTTCCCCGCCGATGAGGTGAACGGGGACCTCGGCCTCGACCTCGACCGTCAGGTCGACCTTGACGAAATCTGCGTGAAGGAGAGTCCCGCGCACGGGGTCCCGCTGAAGCTGGCGGGGAAGGGTGGTGATCGTGTCACCGTCGATCTTCAACCCGAGCAGCACGTTCATGCCTGCGTCGGTTTGCAGCGCCTGGATGAACTCACGACGGTCGACCTCGACCGCAACGGGGTCCATGCCCCGGCCGTAGACGACCCCGGGGACCTTGCCGGCAGCGCGAGAGCGGCGGGCCACGCCCTTGCCGGTTCCTTCGCGCTTCGTTACCTCAAGCTTCACCTCAGCCATCGGGACTCCTCTCCCTACCTCTGTGCAGGTGTCGGTATGTCTGTATGGACCCGCGCCACGGCCACGCCGCAACGGGGGAAGCGAGCATTATAGGCCGAGGGAAGACCTGACCCCCACAACACTTTGCGCGAAAACGTGCGCTTAGCGCCTGTTTTGGCTCACAGCGGCTGGCGCCGGTGCTAAGGCTGGTTCTCTCCGTGGAAGAGCTGGGAGACCGATTCTTCTTCGAAGACCGCTTTGATCGTTTGCGCGATCGTTGGAGCGATCGAGAGCACGACGAGCTTGTCGATCGCTTTCTCGCTTGGGATCGGCAAGGTGTTCGTCGTGACCAGTTGATGGATGGGCGAGTTCTTGATGCGGTCCGTGGCGGGGTCCGAAAGCTCGGCATGGGTGGCCGCCGCGTAGACCTCGGCCGCGCCGGCCTCGACAAGGGCCTCTGCACCGTTGACGAGGGTGCCTGCCGTGCCCACCATGTCATCCACGATCACGCAGGTCTTGCCCTCAACGTCACCGACCACGGCGAGGGTCTTGCTCACATTGCGCGCGTCCTTCTGGCGCTTCTTGTGCATGAAGGCGACCGTGCCGCTGAGTCCGTGGAACTCGTGCAGGTGCTGGACCCACTTCTCCGTGAGACGCACGCGACCCGCGTCTGGGGAAACGATCACGAAGTCGTCCTCGAGCATGTTGGCGAAGTAGTCGGCCAACAACGGCAACGCCGTCAGGTGATCGAAAGGCACGTTGAAGAAGCCTTGGATCTGTCCGGTGTGCAGGTCGACCGAGAGAACACGGTCCGCGCCGGCCGCCTCGTAGAAGTCCGCGATCATCTTGGCCGCGATCGGCTCGCGCGAGCGCGTCTTCTTGTCCTGACGGGCATAGGGATAGAAAGGCGAGACCGCGGTGATGCGTTTCGCCGACGCACGCTTCAGCGCGTCGATCATGTGGAACTGCTGCATCAGGTGGAAGTCCACGGGGGCCGAATGACTCTGGATCACGAAGGCGTCACACCCGCGCACGGAGTCGTTGAACCTGACGTACTGCTCGGAGTTGGCGAACTCTTCGATCTCGACGACGCTGAGCTTCATCCCGAGGTGTGCGCAAACCTCCTGCGCCAGCGCAGGATTGGCGGTGCCCGAGAAGATCATGAGGCGTTTATGCGTGGGTAGCTGCATCCGTATCTATTCTGCCCGCTCGGGCGGTTCTTTGTCAGCTTCCTTCGATCTTTTCATCTTGTTCCCTTTGCCCTCTATGACCCGGGCCGGAACGCCCACCGCGAGAGCATCATCGGGAACGTCGCCACGGACGACCGACCCGGCCCCCGTAGCGGCCCTCTTGCCGATATGGACCGGCGCAACCAACATGGTGTCGGAGCCGATATAGGCATCGTCATCGATCACGCTCTTGTTCTTGTTCTGACCGTCCCAGTTGCAAGTGATCGTGCCGGCCCCGATGTTCACGCCCTCGCCGATCTCGGCGTCGCCGAGGTATGCGAGGTGGTGTGCATCGCTGTTGGCCCCCAGCACGGTGTTCTTGGTCTCGACGAAGGTCCCGAGCTCGGCCCCCTCACCCAGTCGCGTCCCGGGTCGAAGGGAGGCGAACGGGCCGACCGATGTGCCGGGTCCCA
>Ga0208612_1000469_pt1 | contig 17811 bp, 18 predicted proteins | sample AntDryMetagUQ889_FD_188089 | JGI IMG/M metagenome (GOLD analysis project Ga0208612, IMG submission 188089) | Polar desert microbial communities from Antarctic Dry Valleys - UQ889 (SPAdes) | ecosystem: Environmental > Terrestrial > Soil > Desert | place: Antarctic Dry Valleys | collected 2008-12-31 | reverse complement strand
CCGTTTGGCATGGTCGGTACCTCCTCATCGAATGGCCAGGCCGCGCGGCCTCAATCCGCGCGCGCCTTGACCTATGCCGTTCGACGCGGAGGACCGGCCACCTTCAGCCCGCCCCGCGCCGATCCCTCAAACCATCTGCCGGGAACAACCCCCGGCCCAGCACATGCCATCTTTGCGGCCGAAGCGGTCACGAAGGGCACTGGGGGACAGTCATCCAGATCGCTTCGAGTAGGAGCCACGCGGTGGCGCTAACATCAGGCGACGATGGCAGCGGAAACCGCAACCATCCGCGTCTCTCGGGAAACGCGAGATCTACTCGCCCAACAGGCGGGCGAGCGGGGCGTGTCGCTCTCGGCGATGCTCCACGAGCTGGCGCGTGACGCTGCCCGCCAAGCCGCCCTGAGGTCCGAGCGGGAGGCCGCTCGTGCCGACGCCGGGAACCCCGCGGTCGCCGCCGAGGAGGGGGACTGGCAGAGCGCCGTCGGCGATGGCATCGACTGATCCCCACCGCGGCGAGATCTGGCTCGTCTCCTTCGGCGCCGCCAAGAGGGGTGAGCCGGGCAAGAACCGCCCGGCGATCGTCGTGTCAGTCGACGAAATCCTCAGCGGCCTGGACGAGGAACTGGTCGTCGTCGTGCCGCTCTCGAGCTCAAGAGCGCCGTCGCTGCTTCGCCCCGCCGTCTCCCCCGGGGAAGGCATCGACCAAGCCAGCGTCGCCATCTGCCGCGGCATCCGAGCCGTTGCCCGCAGTCGCTTGCTGCGACAGATCGGACGCGCCACGCCCGAGACGCTGGTGCAGACCGAGGGGGCGCTCGCCACGATCCTCGGCATGGAAGCCGCCAGCCGCCCTGACCCTCCGGCCACGCAGTGATAGCCGGTCGCGCGGGTTGCGGCGACCGGTCCGTGGGTGATCCCCGTAGAAACGGCTGATCGTTTGCACGGCAGCGGATCATCATGCCCGTTCCGGTGTCGTCCCGATTGAGAGCTCTGGACACGCGGCACCAACAGCTCGATCCTTCGATATCGACGAGGTCGAGTCTCGAGCCTCACGTCCGCGACCTACACCCAACAGCTCAGGCAAGCCTCCTGATCGACGGCTGAGACCTCGGCGGCAGCCAGCCGATGGCTGAGCGGCTGCGACTTCCGATCAGCCATCTCCGCCCTCGCCGCTGCAGGCCCGTTACAGTGTCGCCAGACAACAGGGGGGCTCGCGGGAAGCGGGCTGAGATAGCGCTCCTCGCACCGCGACCCGGCGCTGACCCTCAGAACCTGTGGGGTAATGCCCGCGAAGGGAGCCGATGCACGTAGAGGTCGAAGAGGCTCCCGCAACGGAGCCTCTTTCCGTTGTCGGGACAGGCGTGGCGCTCAGCGGCGTCGCCCGCACCTACCCCGGCCGCCGCGGGGCGGTAACCGCCCTCGAGGGGATCGAGCTCGAGTTGCGTGCGGGCGAGCTGGTCGGCGTCGTCGGCCCCTCCGGATGCGGGAAGTCGACCCTGCTCGAGCTCGTGGCCGGGCTCCAGGAGCCGGACGCCGGCACGGTCGAGGTCGGCGGCGCAGGTGACGCCGCGGGTCGCCGGCAAGCCTGCTCCTACATGCCTCAACGAGACCTGCTGCTGCCCTGGCGCGACGCGCTCGGCAACGCCGCGCTGGCGCTCGAGTCAGAGGGCGTAGGCAGGCGCGAGGCGCGCCGGCGCGCCGCCCCGCTGTTCGAGCGCTTCGGGCTCGAGGAGTTCCGCGCGACGCGCCCGGCGGCCCTCTCCGGGGGGATGCGCCAGCGGGTGGCGTTCATGCGCACCCTCCTCCCGGGGCGCCCGGTGCTGGCCCTCGACGAACCCTTCGCGGCGCTCGACGCCATCACCCGCACAGACATGCAGCAGTGGCTGGCCGACGCGCTGCGAGCCGAGCCGCGCACCGTGCTACTCGTGACCCACGACGTGGAGGAGGCGCTCTTCCTCGCCGACCGCGTCGCTGTGCTCTCGCGGCGCCCCGGCCGGGTCGTCTGCGAGCTCGAAGTGCCTCTGGAGCGCCCACGTGACCGGCATGCGGCGCTCGCCGACCCCGAGCTGGCGGCCCTGCGCCAGCGCGCGCTCGAGGCGCTGCGGTGAAGCGGGTGGCGCTCGTCGCGCTGCTGCTCGGCGCACTCGCCGGCGCCTGGGCCTGGCTTGCCTCGCTCGCCTCGGTCGACGACCTGCTCGTGGCCTCGCCCGCCGAGACCGCGCAGGCCTTCGAGGACGACTGGTCGCTGCTGTGGGACAACGCCTGGATCACCCTCTACGAGGTGCTGCTCGGTCTCGCGATCTCCGTCGCCATCGGAGTCCTCTTTGCCGTCGCGATGCACCTCAGCCGCACCTTGCGCGAGGCCGCCTACCCGGTGCTCGTGGCCTCGCAGGCAATCCCGATCGTCGTGCTCGCGCCGATCTTCGTGCTGGCCTTCGACTACGGGCTCGGCCCCAAGATCGCGATCGTCGCCCTCATCTGCTTCTTCCCGATCACGGTCAACGTGCTCGACGGGCTGCGCTCGGTGGACGCCGAGCAGCTCGCGCTGATGCGCTCCTTCGGCGCCTCGCGCCTGCGCACGCTGCGCGCGGTCGAGCTGCCGGCGGCGCTGCCCTCGTTCTTCAGCGGCCTGCGCGTGGCCGCCACGGTCTCGGTCATCGGCGCGGTGTTCGGGGAGTGGGCGGGCGCCGACGCGGGCCTCGGTCGCCTCGTGCTGCTGGGCAACGACCAGCTGCAGACCCCACGCGTCTACGCGGGCATCGTGATCCTCACCCTGATGGCGGTCGGGCTCTTCGCCCTCGCCTCGCTGGCCGAGCGCCTAGCCTGTCCGTGGAATCGCAAGCAGAGGATCGCGTGATGTCTCCTCGCCTCATCCGTGCGCTGGCTGCGGCCCTCCTCGCCTGTGCTGCCCTGCTCGCCGCCTGCGGCGAGAAGGAGGAGGCGCTTGGGCCTCGGGGCACGAGTGAGCTCGAGCTGATGCTCGACTACTTTCCCAACGCCGACCACGCCGGCATCTATGCCGCCAAGGCCGGCAAGCACTTCGAGCAGGCGGGGCTCGACGTCAAGATCCGCCAGCCCGCCGACCCCGCAGCGCCGATCAAGCAGGTGGCGGCCGGGCGCGTGGACCTGGCGCTCTCCTACGAGCCCGAGGTGCTGCGCGCCCGCGACCAGGGGCTGAGCGTAGTGGCGGTCGGCGCGCTCGTGCGCCGGCCGCTGACCTCGATCATCTCGCTGCCGAAGGCCGGCATCCGCTCGCCGAAGGACCTCGAGGGCAAGACGGTGGGCACCTCCGGTATCGACTACCAGTCGGCCTACCTGCGCGAGATCCTGCTCGAAGCCGGGGTCGACCCCGCCAGCGTCAAGGAGCGCAACGTCGGCTTCAGCCTGACCCCGGCGCTGCTGGCGAAGCGGGTCGACGCGATCCTCGGCGGCTTCTGGAACTACGAGGGCACCGAGCTGCGGCTCAAGCAGCGCGATCCGCGCATCATCCGGGTCGACGACGCGGGAGTACCCACCTACGACGAGCTGGTGCTCGTGGCCAACGAGGACGCCCTCGAGCGCGACGGGGGCCGCATCCGTGCCTTCATCGGGGCGCTCGCCCGCGGCACCGGGGACCTGCGCAAGAGTCCCGGGAAGGGCATCCAGGGCCTCCTGCGTGCCAACCCCGACCTCGACCCAGAGCTGCAGCGGGCGGTCGTCAAGGTCACGCTGCCGCTCCTCCTGCCCGGGCGAAAGCGCCCGTTCGGCTTCCAGGACCCCGAGGAGTGGCAGGAGTTCGTAGCCTGGATGCGCGAGAACCGGCTGGTCACGAAGATCCCCGACGCCTCCGGAGCGTTCACCAACGACTACCTCCCGGGCGCCGGATTTTGACTTTCGCGTGACGGCCCGCGGCGATTGCCGTATAACCCAGGCCATGACGATCCGCGCGCGCCTCCTCACGCTCCTGGCCACCCTCGCGACCCTGGCACTGGTGCTCGTAGGCGCCGGCTGCGGCGGCGATGGGGGCGGGGGCTCCTCCGAGGACGCCCAGGCGCTGCTCGACAAGGCCTACAAGAAGCAGATCAAGAGCGCCGACGTGAAGTTCGAAATCGAGGCGCAGCTCGACGGGGTGGAAGAGGCCAAGGGGCCGCTGAAGCTCACCCTCGAAGGGCCATACAAGCAGGACAGTCCCGAGGAGCTTCCCGTGCTCGACTGGGACATCAACGCCTCCGGTGCCGGAAAGGAGTTCTCCGGCGGGCTCACCATCACCGAGAACAACGCCTTCGTCGAGTACAAGGGTCAGACCTACGAGGTGGGCTCGGAGCTCTTCAGCCAGTTCAAGCAGCAAACCGCGCAGCAGCAGCAGTCGTTCACCCCTGAGGGGCTCAGGCGGATCGGCTTCGATCCGACGAAGTGGCTGAAGGACCCCGAGCTCAAGGACGGCGAGGACATCGGCGGAGACTCGACCCAGCTCGTGACCGGCGACGTGGAGGTCAGAAAGGTCATCGAGGACTTCTTCGACCTGCTCAGCTCGGACGCGTTCAAGCAGCAGCTGCAGCGCCAGGGCCAGGTCGTACCGGACCTCTCCAAGCCGAGCGAGGAAGAGCTCCAGAAGATCGAGCAGGCGATCGACGAGCTGAAGTTCGAGGCCAACATCGACGACCAGGACAGGGTGCGGCGCACCCTCATCGACGGAGACTTCACGGTCCCCGAGGGGACCGACGCCGGGGAGCTGAAGGGCGGCAGCGTCCTCTTCGAGTTCGTCTTCGAGAAGGTGGACATCGACCCGAGCATCGAGGCGCCCGCGAACCCGAAGCCGCTGAGCGAGCTGGCAGAGCAGTTCGGAGTCGGTGGGCTCCTCGGCGGCAGCGGCGCGAGCCCGGGGACGCCCGGAGCCCCGCCCGGCGGCTATCAGACTCCGTAGGGGCTACTCGGCGTCGGCCTCGCTGTCGAGGTCGAGCGCCAGTGAGTTGATGCAGTAGCGCTGCCCACCAGCGCCCGGCCCGTCGTCGAAGAGGTGGCCGAGGTGTGAGCCGCACGCCGCGCACAGCACCTCCGTGCGGCGCATGAAGAGGCTGTTGTCGGGCTCGAGGCGGACGTTGGCGGCTATCGCGGGCTCGGTGAAGCTCGGCCAACCGGTGCCCGAGTCGAACTTGGCGGCGGAGCTGAAGAGGTCGGCCCCGCAGGCGCCGCACCTGTACATCCCGCTCTGCTTGGAGTGGGTGTAGGCCCCGGTGAAGGGTGGCTCTGTTCCCTTCTCGCGCAGCACCTTGTAGCGCTCGGGCGACAGCTCCTGGCGCCACTCCTCGTCGGTCTTGCTCGGCTTGGCGTTCATAGACCGCGGATGGTACGCGCGTCCCCTTACCGGCCGCTGAACGCGCCCCTGACGCTTGCGTGCACCAGGTAGGTGCCCGCCAGGCCGGCGTAGGGCGCGTAGGGCGCGAAGAAGGCGCGCACCTCCTCCTCGGTGGCGCGGCGGCCAAGGCGGGCGAGGCGGCCGACGAGCTTGAGGTAGGCGAGGTCGCCGGCGGGCAGCTGGTCATCGCGTCCCTGACCGTGGAAGGCCAGGCACTCGAGCGTCCAGGAGCCGATGCCGGGGATAGCCCCGAGCCGGCTCCAGGAGGGCTCGTGACGCGCGAGGTCCGCGCGGCCCGAGGCGACCTCGCGGGCGGCTCGCATGAGGGTGATGGCACGTCGTGGCGAGAGCCCGCAGGCCTCGGTCTGGGCGGGAGCGAGCCCGGCGAGCGCGGCGGCGGACGGAACGCCGCGGAAGGCGCCGCACTCGCTGCGCGGACCATGGCGGGATACGATCCGGCGCTCGATAGCGACGGCCCGCCCGCCGTCGATCAGCTGCTCGCAGATCGCCCATGCGAGCGCCTCGAAGGGCTCGGGGCGCCGCCGGGGGCGCAGCCAGGGAAGCCGGCGCAGGATCGGCCCAAGCAGCGGATCGCGGCGAAAGGCGCGCTGGAAGGGCCGCATGTCGTGGTCGACGCCGAGCGCGAAGCGCATGCGCTCGACGGCCCGGGCGGCCGCCTCGGGGCGCTCGGCCTCGGCGCGTACCCGCACGGCGCCGCCACACGGCCACGCCCGGGCGAGCACGAGCTCATCCTCCACCTCCAAGACACGCGCCAGCACGCCGGCGCTGGGGCGCAGCACGCCGTCGCGACTGCCCGCGGGCATGCGAAAGGGTCCGGCGGGCACGACGTCGCGCTCGATCGCCGCGAGGCGGGCCGGCGGAGCGGCTGCTGGGACGGTGAGCCCGCTCGGGCTCAGCGCTTCAGCACGTGGACGTCGACCAGGAACGAGCGCGTGGAGTCGATCTCCACGGCGTGGCGCCGGGCGCCGAGCCGGTTGCGGCGGTGGGCGAGCCTGTGGCCCGCCGCCGGGCGGCGCAGCAGTCGCACGAGCACGAACGTGGCGACGCCGAGCAGGAAGCCCCCTGTGGCCGCGAGGACGGTCGCGGGCACCGAGACGGTGATCGGCCGGTCGATCTGCGGCGAGCGCGAGGCGGCCGGCACGGGCAGGTGGCGCAGCTCGGCGATCTGCTCACCGAGGGCGGGCACCAGCTCACCCTCGACGGGCACCAGCTCTCCGTCGACCGGCTCCGGGGCGCTGTCGGAGGACTCGGGCACCGGGCGAGTGTACTGCCGCGCGGGTGGGTCTGACCGTTATCCGACGAGCGCTCGCTCGTAGACGCGGTAGCGCTTGACCAAACGGCCCCCCATGCCCTCCATGCCGCGGTTCATCGCCTCGTTGGACTCGAGGATCCAGCCCATCTCGCCCCACTTCTGGGGCGTCTCGATCGCCATGTCGAAGTTCTCGATGTAGAAGCCCGCGGCGACACCCGTGTGCTGGTACTGAGGCTTCACGCCGAGGAAGCCCACGCGTACCCGATCGATGATCTGCCGGCGACGCAGGAAGTGCCACCATCCGAATGGGAGGATGCGGCCCTTCATCCTCCTCAGCACCTGGTTGATGTCGGGCACGGTGATCGCGATGCCCACGCTCTCGCCGCTGTCGAGCTTCTCGGCGACCATGAACCAGTTGCGGTCGTAGACGAGCTGGAGCTCCTGGGCGTAGTGGTCGAGGTCGCGGTCCGAGTAGGGCACGAAGCCCCAGTTGTCCTTCCATGCCTCGTTGTAGGTCTCGCCGAAGAGGTCGAGCTCGCGCCGGAGGTGGCGCCGCGACATCTTGCGGATGCGGATTCCGTGCTCGGGCTCGAGCTTCGCGGCCAGCTCGACGATGGCCGGGACTATCTTCGAGCGGTCCGTGATGTGCAGCTCCCACATCAGGAGGTCGACCGCTTGCTCGAGCCCGGCCTGCTCACAGAGGCGCTGGTAGTAGGGCGGGTGCCAGGGCTGCTTGATCAGCGGCTCGCGCTCGAAGCCCTCGACCAGCACCCCGCTCTCGTCGTTCATGGTGAAGTCCATCGGACCCACCATCCGGTCTCGGCCACGGCCACGCAGCCAGCCGGCAGCCGCTTCGAGCAGCGCCTCGAGCGCCTCCTCGTCCTCCTCCAGCTCGAGGAACCCGAACATGCCCCAGCGGTTTTCCTGGTAGGCGTTGAAGGCGTGATCGACCTGAGCGCTGATGCGCCCCACCACGCGCCCCTCGCGGCGGGCCAGGAAGAGCTCGGCCTCGGCGTGCTCGAAGAAGGCGTTGAAGCGCTTCGAGAGGAAGAGACGGCGCTCGAGGCGCAGCGGGGGCACCCAGACCCCGTCGGTACCATGCAGGCGGAACGGCAGCTCGATGAACGCGCGCAGATCGCGTTGCGACTCGACCGCTCTCACTCCAACGGGCATGGCGGCCGACCCTAGATGATCCACACCGACCTCTTCGAGAAGGCCCGCAGCCACGAGCGGCTCGGGCAGCTGCGGGCCGCTCGCGAGCACGACCTGCTCCCCTACTTTCGCCAGGTCGACGGAGAGCCGGGACCGGTGGTCGAGATGGAGGGGCGCGAGCGCATCACGCTCGGCTCCAACAACTACCTCGGCCTGACCGGGCACCCGAGCGTCAAGCAGGCGGCACGCGCCGCGCTCGAGGCCTACGGCACGGGGCTGACCGGCTCACGCTTCATGAACGGCACCACGCCGCTGCACGTAGAGCTCGAGCGAGAGCTGGCCGACTGGATGGGCAGCGAGGAGGCGATCGTCTACACGACGGGCTACCAGGCCAACGTGGGCTGCATCGCCACGCTGCTCGACCCCGGCGACACGGTGATCTGCGACTCGGGGGACCACGCCTCGATCCTCGACGCGGTGTCGATGTCCCGTGCCCGTATCCGGCCCTTCCGCCACAACCGCCTCGACAAGCTCGAGAAGATGCTCGAGCGCTCCGAGGGCGACGGCGGCGGCGTGCTCGTGGTCGTGGACGGCGTCTTCTCGATGGAGGGCGACCTCGCGCCGCTGCCCGAGGTAGTGGCCCTCTGCCAGGCGCACGGCGCCCGTCTGATGGTCGACGAGGCCCACGGCGTCGGCGTGCTGGGTGCGATGGGCACAGGCGCTTGCGAGGCCTACGGCGTCAGCGCGGAGGTGGACCTGCGCATGGGCACCTTCTCGAAGTCGCTCGCCTCCTGCGGCGGCTTCATCGCGGGGCCGGCCGAGGTGATCGACTTCCTGCGCGTGCAGTCGCGCGCCTTCATGTTCACCGCGGCGGCGGTGCCGGCTGCGGTGGGCGCGACGCTCGGCGCGCTCCGGATCGTCCGCTCCACCGAGGGCCGCGAGCTCATGGCCCGCGTGCTCGCGAACGCACGCTACCTGCGCCGAGGCCTCGACGAGCTGGGCTTCGAAATCGTGCAGCCGACGCTCGTGCCCGCCGGGCCCAACCTCCTGACCCCGATTGTGCCCGTGGCGATCGGAGACGACTGGCGGGCGGCGCTCTTCTGGAAGGCCCTCTACGACGAGGGGGTCTACACGAACGTGGCCCTCTACCCCGCCGTGCCGCTCGGCGGCGCGCTGCTACGAACGAGCGTCATGGCCACACACGAGCGCCACCACCTGGACCTCGCGCTGGCGGCATTCGAGCGCGTGCGCGGCCGGCTCGCCGAGGATCCAGCCGGGCCGGATCGACAGCGTGTGCCCGTGCCCGCGCCCACCTCGGACCCGATCACGCCGTGACTGGCGCGCCGGCCGCCGCCAGCGCTATCGCCTTCCCCGGCACGCGCCACGGGCGGGGACGTAAAGCCCGCTCTTAGCGGCTGCTGCGACCGGCTGGCGGTTGACGCCTGTCGGCGCCTCGGCTTAGTTTGTCGGCTGGCCGTGGCTTGGCCGAGTGACCAGCGGTGAGGGGGGAGCCGGGGGTCGCGAAGCCGACGCTCCGCACTCCGACACGAGCGCCCGTAGAGGATCGGCGGAACGCGACCGGGACTGCTTCGCGTCGAGAAAACTATACCTACTGCGGGGAGGTTGACGGATGGGCGATTACGCCACACTGAACGCTGAGGACCAGCCTCTACGAGCGCTCGAGAGCGCCAATCGAGTGCGCCTGGCGCGCGCGGATCTGAAGCGCCGGATCGCCGCAGGCGAGCTCAGCGCCGGCGACGTGGTGTTGAGCTGCCCGTGGGAGGCGCACAGCATGTCGATCAGCGACCTGTTGATGAGCCAGAAGCGCTGGGGCCTCGCCCGCTGCCGCCGGCTCCTCGTCGCGATCGGCGTGCCCGAGAACAAGCGGGTGGGGACGCTCACCGACCGCCAGCGCGCGGCGCTCGCCGCCGAGCTTGGCGAGGCGGCGCAGCCGGCGCTCGCCCGCGCACCCGCGCATCGCCCCGGCGCGCTGCAGATGGCCTGAGCCGGGCGCCTCCCGCTGGCGGCCCGGACCCGGCGCCTCCCGCTGGCCGCGCGCGCGGTTGAGGCGATGGAGCGCCTCGTCAGTCGTCGGGCTCGAGGCCCGACCCGGCACTGGCGAGCTCGACGATATGTCCGTCGGGGTCGCGCAGGTAGATCGACTTGAAGAAGGTCCGGTCCATCACCTCGGTGCACGCTACGCCCTGAGAGGTCAGGTAGTCGCGCCAGCCGCTGAGCTCGTCCTCGCTCGCGACCGCCAGGGCGAAGTGGTGCGTCGAGCCGGTCCCCACCGAGCCCTCCTCCAGCTGGGGGTACTCGAGACAGGTGACCAACGTGCCCGGCCGGCCCTCCTCATCCCCGAAGAACAGGTGCCGGGCGCCTTGATCGTCCTCGCTCACCGTCTGCTTGACCATCCGCATCCCGAGCAGGTTGCGGTAGAAGGCCGCCGAGCGATCGAGGCTCTTGCAGATCAGGGTGACATGGTGAAGTCCGGCGATTCTCAGCCGGGGTGGCTCGTCCATCCGGGCGCAGACTAGTATGTCCGCGTGACGCCCTAACCCGTCGAGAGCAGCTTCCGAACGTGTGAGCGAAGCTGCTGCTCGGTGAGGTTTCCGAGCTCGGTCGCGAAGACCCTCCCGCCCGGCTTGGAGAACACGGTGGAAGGGCAGACGCCGAAGCCGTAGAGGTGCTGGAGCTTCCCGTCCACGTCCACGGCCACGGGCAGCCGCCAGCCGCGCCGGCGGACGATCTGCTCGACTGTCTCGTGTCCCTCACCGCTCACCACGGCGGCGAACTGTACGCCCGGGAACTCCCCGCGCACACGCTCCACGCGGTCGACCTGGGGCTCGCAGTCGGCGCCTGCGGTGGCCAGGAAGGTCAGCACGAGCGGGCGCACGCTCAGCTCGCAGACGTTGAAGATGTCCTCGCCCCGGACCTCGCACGCGGGCACGCTCCCCGCGGAGTCGTTGCACTGGCCCGCCCTCTGACAGACGTTGAGGGCACACTTGCCCACGTCCTTGTCACAGTCCAGGTCACCGGTCGCCAACGGAGCGGCGAAGGCCGGTAGCGGCTTGCCCTGCTCGGGGCCGCGCACGCGGGCGCCGGTGCTGGGGAGCGTCGTGGTGTACAGCAGCACGGCGATGCCCATGAGCGCCACGAAGCCCGCGGCCCAGGCATACTTGTTGCCCGCCCGCGGCACCTCAGGCCGCACCGGGGGCACCTCGGGCTCAGGCATGCTCGGCTTCGTCGGGAGCCCCCGGGCGCGGCCCAGCGCCGGCGGCGCCGGGGTCACCCGCCGGAGCATCATCTGGACGGCCGGGCTCGAACCCGCCGCATTCGAGCACCGGAAGGCGGGGATACTTCGGGTAGCTCTCGTCGTTCTTCGCGCGCCCGCACATGCTGAAGCTGCTGCCGCGCGTGTTGCTAATTACCCGCTGGTGGCAGCAGCGATCGCAAAGGCCGGCGGGCGGATCCACGTTGCCAAGTATCCCCCCCGACGGGGGGCGAAACGCGGCACGCGGATCTTGTACACCCGGACAAGGCCCACCACCCTCCCCCGCGGATAGTGTGCTCCTGTCTACGATAGCCGGTACCCGTACGCGCTCGAATCGTGCGCGCTCGAATCCGGGTGCGACCACGTAGGAGGCTCGACCAAGCGAATGCCAAGGATCCGCCAGCAGAACCTCACGGCCGCCCAGTGGAGCCCCGACGGGGCGATCGGCTCGGTCGACCTGACCGAGCCGGGGGGCCATCCCTTCGCCTCAAACGTCTTCTCGCTCGCGGTGCAGCGCCAGCGGCTGCCAAAGGACATCTTCAAGCGCCTGCACCGCACGCTCGAGACCGGCGGCGCGCTCGAGGCCTCGATCGCCGACGCCGTGGCTCTCGCCATGAAGGAGTGGGCGCTCGAGAAGGGCGCCACCCACTTCACGCACTGGTTCCAGCCGCTGACCGGCTCGACCGCCGAGAAGCACGACTCCTTCTTCACCCCCACCGGCGAGGGCTCGGCCCTCGCCGAGTTCTCCGGCAAGGAGCTGATCCAGGGCGAGCCCGACGCCTCGTCCTTCCCCACCGGCGGGGTCAGGGCGACCTTCGAGGCGCGCGGCTATACGGCGTGGGATCCCACCAGCCCCGCCTTCATCCTCGAGAACCCGAACGGTGCGCTGCTGTGCATCCCAACCGCCTTCGCCTCGTGGACGGGCGAGGCGCTCGACGCGAAGATCCCGCTCTTGCGCTCGATGGACGCGCTGTCGCGCTCCGCGGTGCGCGCCCTGCGCCTGCTCGGCGACGAGGATTGCGAGCGGGTCTTCACCACCGTCGGCGCCGAGCAGGAGTACTTCCTGATCGACGAGCAGTACTTCTTCGAGCGCCCCGACCTGCTCAGCACCGGCCGCACCCTCTTCGGCGCCAAGCCGCCGAAGGGCCACGAGCTCGACGACCACTACTTCGGCTCGATCCCCGAGCGTGTGCTCGCCTTCATGATGGAGTCCGAGCGCGAGCTCGCGACCCTCGGCGTGCCGGTGAAGACCCGCCACAACGAGGTGGCCCCCGCCCAGTACGAGATCGCGCCGGTGTTCGAGAACTCGAACGTCGGCTCGGACCACCAGCAGCTGACCATGCAGGTGATGAAGCGAGTGGCCCGCCGCTACGGCCTCGTCTGCCTGCTGCACGAGAAGCCCTTCGACGCCCTCAACGGCTCGGGCAAGCACAACAACTGGTCGATGGGGACCGACACAGGGCACAACATGATGGAGCCCGGCGACACGCCGGCGGACAACATCAGCTTCCTGTTCTTTTGTGCTGCCGTGATCCAGGCGGTGAACAAGCATCAGGGGCTCCTGCGGGCCTCGGTGGCCAACCTCGGCCAGGACCACCGGCTCGGGGCCAACGAGGCGCCGCCGGCGATCATCTCGATCTTCCTCGGAGCTGAGCTCGACAAGGTGTTCGACACGCTCGCGGCGGGTGAGGGCGACCCGCACACCCCCGGCTCCTATCTGGGCCTCGGCGCCTCGGTCCTCCCGCACCTGCCCAAGCACGGCGGCGATCGCAACCGCACCTCGCCGGTCGCCTTCACGGGCAACAAGTTCGAGTTCCGCGCGATCGGCTCGAGCATGTCGCTCTCGTTCCCGAACACCGTTCTCAACACGATCGTCGCCGAGGCGATCGACGACCTCGCCGACCAGCTCGAGGCGAAGGCCTACGGTAACGGCGAGGGCGACCTCGCCGAGGCCGTCTCGGCGGTGGTCAAGGACGCCTACCTGGCAAACAAGCAGGTCTGCTTCGGGGGAGACAACTACGCCGAGGAGTGGCACGCGGAGGCCGAGCAGCGCGGGCTCAAGAACCTGCGCACCACGCCCGACGCCCTGCCCGAGGTTCTAAGCGAGGCGAGCGTGGCCGCCTTTGGGAAGTACGAGGTCCTCTCCCGTCGCGAGCTCGACTCGCGCTACGAGGTGTGGATCGAGCAGTACGCACTCGAGGCCAACATCGAGGCGGAGACAACCTCCACGATCGCGCGCACGATGCTGCTGCCGGCCGCCCTGCGCCAGCTCGCCATGATCGACGCCGCCGGGGTCTCCGCTCTGGAGGAGGAGCTGCGCGGCCTCGTCGACGAGTTCAGCGGCGCGATCGCCGACCTCGAGTCGGCGAACATCCATCCCGACGTCGAGGGCACGGAGCTCGCCGTCTACGCGCGCGACTCGCAGCTCGCGGCGATGGCGAGGGTGCGCGAGGTGGCAGACCGGCTCGAGAAGGTCGTCGCCGACGACCTGTGGCCGCTGCCGAAGTACTCGGAGATGCTCTTCATCAAGTAGGCCCGGGCGGTGCCCGGCGGCCTGCAAGACCCCGCCCTTCGCCTCGTCGCCCGCGCAGGACCAGTCGTGCTTCGGCTGACGGTGAAGCGCCCTCCCAACCCCCGAAGCACTCGACCTCCGAGAAGCCGGCCTCGCGCACCATCGCCACCCACTCGCTGACGGTATAGACGTGAACCACAAAGCGGCGCGACACACGTTCCCCTTCAGCAGGGATGTAGAGCTGATGGTTCGAGACGGTGCCCGCGACGAGGTCAAGCTCACGCTCCCTGAGGATCAGGCCGCCGTCGGGGTGCCGATCCCAGTCCCGTGCCTGAAATATGCGGGCGACCCGGTCGCGGTGCATCGTCTCGATGACCATGGCGCCACCGGGACGTAGGACGCGACGGAACTCTGAGAGAACCGCGACGTCGCCGTCTCGCCCGAGGTAGCCAAGCGAAGTGAACAGGCACAGCACGGCGTCGAAGCTCGCTTCGGGGAAGGGCAGCTCACGGTAATCGGCGTGGACGAGCCGCGGCCACTGCGCCCCTCCGCGGCGCCGCTCCGCCTCGGCGAGCTGCACCTCGGACCGATCGGCGCCGGTGACACGGTAGCTCGCCTCGGCCAGCACGAGCGCGTGGCGGGCAAAGCCACACGGGCAGTCGAGGATCTCCGCGCCGGGCTCGACGCCAGCGACCCCGGCGGCAGCCTCGGCCTCGCCGCGCGTACGGTGCTCACTGAACGACGGCGCGTACAGGAACATGTAGCTCTCGTCAAAGAGCTCGTCCCAACCGCCTTCCATCTCCGGCAAGCCAGTCACTCCGGCATCCTCTCATCCGCTCGCTTGACCAGCGGCGGCACCGCGTAGCACGCTTCCCGGAGACGTGCGCGTAGCGAAGTCGCATTTCGGAGCGTACCTCCGACCGGGCGCGAACCGCGCGACTGCTACTGCTCCTGCGGGTGATAATCGCCGAAGGTGATCCGCGTTTGCAGGAACCACGCGTGGGGCTCGAGGGGAGTGGTGGTCCAGTACGAGGACCGGTGGGAGGTGCGCCATTGGCGGTCACTGGCAGTCGTGGACGGCGGCAGCGGGACGGCAGCTCACGAGCCGGGGGGAGAGCGTCTCGCAGTCGTTGGCCGAGACGGCACGATCTCTGTCGGGAGTGAGGCACAAGCGCTTCCATCGGGCGCTGCCGAGGTGACCCATGCCGCGTGGGTCCGCGGCGCCTTGGCACTCGGGACACGGCCGCGCACCGAGGAGGGAGGAGCACCTTCCCACTCCGCTCGAGAGCTTGGTGTTCCAGCAGGCACCCACGAGAGAATCTGGCGGCTGCCCCTCGACGGCGCACCACCCGTCCTGATGGCCGACCTCTCGCCCGGGACGAGGCTGTCTTCGCTGACCACCGGGACCGGCGGGGACGTGATCGCGGGGACGTACCGCGCGGCGCTCGGAGCCGCGGTGCCCGAGCGCCGGCTCCTGCTCGTCTCAGCAGGAGGCGAGGTCCGCGATCTCGCCCCGGAACTGCTTGGGGCCACGTGCGACGTGGCGGTTGGACCCGACCAAGAGGTCGCTCTGCTCCAGAGCGACCCCGAGTTCCCCACCTGGTACTCGCTGCTTGTGGGGAGGGACGGGGCATGGCAGCGCGTGCTGCCGCGCGAGCTGCGGATCTGGGGAGCTCCCGCCTGGGCTCCGGATCGGCGCCTACTGACGCTCACGGCGTTCCAGGGGATTCGGGTCGGTCTCGTCGCCATCGATATCGAGGACAGACGCTGGCGATGGCTGGCGACAGAGGACTCTGCCTCGTATCGATCGCCCGCGGTGGGCCCGGGCGGTCGCCACGTCGTCGCCGTTCGCCGGTCCATTGACGGTCAGGTGGCGCTCCTCAGCGTGAACGAGGACGGCCGCGAGCGAGCTGCGGTCACGCTGTCCGACCCCGAGGTCCAGTGCAAGGCGGGCAAGCATCTCCTTCGCCGTTGGCCTAGACCAGAGGGGGAGGTGGAAGGCATATTCGTCGCACCGACCGAGCAGGACCCGCCCTGGCCCCTGGTCGTCGACCTGCACGGCGGGCCCGTCGGCGCGCTCGCGGTGGGGGATCCCAATCACCTCCCCGCGTGGTGCAAGCAGGGCTTCGCGGTGTTCGCTCCGGACTACCGGGCGAGCGGGATCCTCGGCCGGGAACCGATGCTGGCTGCCTTCCGCGGCGAGCGCCCAGCAGGTACCGACCCCGTTGCGGGTGACGTGCTGAGCGGCATCGATTCGCTCGTCGCTGAAGGTCTTGCTGACGAAGCCGGCCTCTTCCTCTTCGGCCACAGCTGGGGCGCCTACCTCGTCAACCGCATCGTCACTCGCGATCATCGCTTTCGGGCTGCGGTCTGCTGGGAAGGCGTGTCAGACCTCCGCCTGCTCGACAGCTTGGTGGGCGGATCGGCGATGCAGCGGGCCTGGCGGGGCGGCAGCCCCCAGGAGGCGCCAGAGCGCTGGAACCGCGACTCCCCGATTGAGCTCGTCGAGCGCGTACGCACCCCGATGCTGCTCGTCTACGGCGACGACAGCGAGCTCAGGCCCCAGGGCCTCGCCTGGTACACGGCGCTGCGGGACCACGACGTGCCGTGCTCGCTCGTGGTCTACGTCGGCGAGGGACACCTGCTCACGAGACCTGAAAACAAGACCGACCTTTTCGGGCGATCGGCAGCATGGTTCCGGCGCCATGCGTCAGGTGAGGGCGAACGGGGTCCCTCTCCGGCTCAGGCCGGCTGAGCACTAGCTCGGACTGCGCGCACCGCCCGGGCGTCGGAGCAATCAAGGGCCCTCGAGCCGGGTGCGAAAGGAAGCGGCCGGTTCCACGGTGGCGCCCGCGGCACGGACCTGACCAGCCAGGCGGCGGTCAGAGGTGACCACGCGGATCGCGCCGGGCTCGGCGTCAGCCGCGATCCGGCGGACGATCTCGTCGTCCGCGGCGTCGGGACGGGGCCGCGGAGCGTGGGCGACCTCGATGACCGTGGAGGCGAGCGGCGGAGACGGCGGCCGCTCGAAGACGACCGTGATCTCGTCGCCGCTGGCGGCGGCCCAGCGCTCGAGCAGGTCGACGAGGCGCACCATCGCCGCCGGGCGGTCCCTCCACCAGCCGTCGGGACGCGTGCCGATCACGTTCATCCCGTCGACGAGCCATCGCATCGAGGCCAAGCGTAGGCGTCTTGGGGTTGGGACCGGTAGCTAGAGGCCGTCGGGGTCGATGCGAGTGAGGACGCCGATCTCCGCGCTCGTGGCCCAGACGAAGCCCTCGCCGACGGCGAGCCCGCGGGGATTTCCCTCCACCTCCACCTCGGTCTCGACCTCGCGCGAGGAGGCGTCGATCTTCGTGACCAGGCCGTCATCCGCGCTCGTCACCCACAGCCCCCCCTCCCCGACACGTACCTCGCGCGGGTTGCCTCCGACGTCTATCTTCTCGAGGACATCTCCATCGGAGGGATCGACGACCACCACGCGGTCGGCCTGGCTGGCGGCGACCCACAGCAGGCCCTCGGCGAAGGCGATCCCGCGCGGCGCCCCGCCGACGGCCACGAAGCCTCCGGTGGGCTCTGCCGTGTCGGGGTCCAGCTCCACGATGCGACCCTGACCGCTCAGTGTCACCCAGACGGCGTTCTCGGTGAAGGCGAGGTGGATCGGCTTGGTTCCCACCTGCGGTGTCAGAGTTTCGCCGCTGCTGCTATCGACGCGAGTAACCGAGTCATCGCGGCTGTTGGCTACCCAGACGGCGCCATGCCCGACCGCCACGCCCTCCGGCTTGTCCCCAACCGGGACGCTCTTGCCGACCTTCTTGGCGGCCGGGTCGATGCGCTTGACCTTGTTCTCGCCCATGATCGTGACCCAGACCGCACCGCTGTTGCGATCGACGGCCACGCTGTCCGGCACCCCGCCCACGGAAACGCTCCCAACCTCCTTCAGGGACCCGGGGTCCACGCGGGCGACCTTGGCGGTGCGCCGCTCGGTGACCCACACCGAGCCCTCGGCGACGGCGACGCCGTCGGCTTCGTCGCCGAGCGACAGCGTTTTCGTCGCGGGGCCACCGGCGTTGGAGATCACGTAGGCCAGGATCAACGCGACGGCGCCGAGCGCGCACACCACGAGCAGGCCCCGCCCCCGTCGCCCCCGGAGGAGGGCGCCCACCTGCGGGGAGCGTGTCGAGCCGTCGCGGCTCGGGGCCGTGGCGGGTCTTGGCCTTGTCAACGGCGAGCCCCCCGCCCCGCCTGCCTGGACGGGTGCGGCGGGT
>Ga0208612_1000468_pt1 | contig 17817 bp, 15 predicted proteins | sample AntDryMetagUQ889_FD_188089 | JGI IMG/M metagenome (GOLD analysis project Ga0208612, IMG submission 188089) | Polar desert microbial communities from Antarctic Dry Valleys - UQ889 (SPAdes) | ecosystem: Environmental > Terrestrial > Soil > Desert | place: Antarctic Dry Valleys | collected 2008-12-31 | reverse complement strand
CCGGGTCGACGGTGCCGCGGCGCCAGCTCGGCCGGTACCTGCGTGACCTGCGCAATCGGTCCCGGCTGACGGTGCGGGCGGCCGCCACGGAGCTGGAACGCGGCTGGTGGCACTCCCCTCTCTGCCAAGATCACCTGAGACAGGTTGAAGTTCGTGGTTCACAGCAGAGGGCGTGATCGGAGATCCTGGTGCGCGTGTCAACGGAGAAGCGCGGTGGTCCTGCCGCCGGCGGTCAGACAGCGGTCCGTCGCCGCGTCCGACGCGGCGGGTGTTCAGCTCGGAGTACAAGCTGCGGATCGTCGCCGAATATGAGAATGCCCGCTTTCACGATCCGGATACCTTCTCGCCCTTCCGTGGGCGGCTTCGCTGAGGCGTCCGCGTGGGTCCCGAGTAGTAGCCTCTCGCTCCACAGGGTGACGAGGAAGCAGTGATCACCGTGAGCTGTGGACACGCAGGATCAGGTAGGCGCCGCCGGCGTCTGCGCCGTGGTGTGCGGCCGCGTGGATCGAGGGAGGAGCAGCGTCATGACGCGATCACCGTTTCGGGTCGACCAGCCGCAGCCGAACTACCTGATTGGCGATCCGCTGCTGGTCGCGGGCACCGGCGGCGGGTTCGAGGCCACCATCGACATCCGGGTACTCGACGGTGACGGCGACGTGCTTCTGTAGACGTCCGCCCAGTCGACGAACCTGCTCTCGGCGTGGCAGACGCAGATCGGGCTGCCGGACCCGCCACCCACGCCGCGCGGGGTCGTCGAGGTCGCGCCGAGCACCGGAGCGGACGAGCCCGAGGCCCGGGTGTCGATTCCGGTGTTCTTCGGCACGGCCATCGCCGCCCGGCTTCCGCAGCTACCTGTTGCACGTCGTCCAGCCTGGCGAGACGCTCTCGGGGATCGCCGCCGCCGAGCCGCTGTACATCGGCGAAGGCTTCGAGGCGAACCGTGACATCGTCGCTGATCCGAACCTCATTCATCCCTGGCCAGGTCCTGCGCATCCCCGCTGACATCTGATCAACGCGAGGGCGACCGCGCGAGTGAGTAGTGGCCGTACATTGTCGGGTAACCTTGGCCGATGTTGTCTGCTCACGTGCCGCGGAGGATTGCGGGGGCGCTCGGCACGGCCATGGCGACGAGTCCGGTCGTGGCGATCACCGGTCCGCGGACCGCCGGTAAGAGCACGTTGGCCATCGAGGTCACCGGCCGCACCGGTGGGACCTTCGTCGAACGACCCCGCGGTGCGCAGGCTCGCGACGGCCGACCCGACCGTGTTCGTCCGGGATCTGGCCGAGCCGGTCGTCATCCGACGAGTTCCAGCGGGTGCCCGACCTGTTGGCCGCGATCAAGTCCGAGCTCAACCGAGACCGGCGGCCCGGTCGTTTCGTCCTGGCTGGCTCGGCCCGGCACGAGGCGGTGCCCGAACTCGCCGACTTCTTGACCGGCCGGGTGGAGCTGCTGCGGCTGTGGCCGTTCGCCATGGCCGAGCTGGAGCCGGCCGCGCCGTCCATCGTGGACCGGCTGTTCGACGGCACGCCCGCACCGCGGCGGGTCTCCGGGATGAGCCGAGCCGACCTCGTCGCGCTGGTGCTGCGCGGCGGATACCCCATCGCTGTCGGTCTGCCCGCCGACGCGTGCGGCAGGTGGCTGGACAACCTCGCGACGCTGGTGGTCGAGCGCATCTCCGATGACGTGGCCACGGTCCGCAACGCCGACGCGCTCCGCCGGTTCCTGCGGCTGGCCGCCGCGGGCACCGCACAGACCCGCAACGCCGCAGGGATCGGCCGGGAGGTCGGTCTCGGCCGCGACCAGTCCGCCACCTACCTGCGGCTTCTCGAACTCGGGTACCTCACCGTCGAGCTGCCGGCCTGGTCGACGAACCTGGCGTCCCGGGTCGCCAGGCGTCCCAAGCTCCATCTCGTGGACAGCGGGCTCGCCGCGCATCTGCAGGGCGTGACGGCACAGCAGCTGGCGCCGACCGATCCCGCGGGTGCCGCGCGGTTCGGCGCCCTGCTCGAGACCTTCGTCGTCACCGAGGTCATCAAGCAGCTCGGCTGGTCCTCGACCATCGCCCGTCCCTACCACTACCGCACGGCGGAGGCCGTGGAGGTCGACCTGGTGCTGGAGGCATCCGATGGTCGGGTGAGCGCGGTCGAGGTCAAGGCCGGCAGTCACCTGGCCGCCGCCGCCACGCGCGGCCTGGTGCACCTGCGAGACCGCCTCGGCGACCGGTTCATCGCCGGCCTGGTACTGAACTCCGGCAGTCACACCCAGCGGATCGGGGATCGACTCTGGGTCGTTCCGGCGGACCAGCTCTGGCGCGGCGCTGCCGGCTGAACGATCGCCGGACTGTCACGCGTTGCCGGCCGCGTGGTGGTGCAGCAGCCCGGCGGCCATCGCTGCGCGGTCGGCGTTGCGCACGCAGACGAAGAGGATTTCGGGCGGGGCGGTCACGATGGCTCTCTGGTGGCTCCCTGGTTCGTGGGGACGTATCCCGGGATAGACTTCTCCGGCTCGGCGAGCACGCCGCCGACCCAGAACTGCCGTCGATACGATGCCCACAGCGAGGACGTCGCGTCCCTGCCGTCCGGTTACGGCCCGCGGGTGCAGTTGTCGGTGTTCGAGTGCCAGGTGTGCTCGCAGGCCGAGCTGCAGTCCCTGCGGGTGCAGCTGGCACTCGTTGATCGACCCGTTGGAGATCAGGTGCGGATCTACCCCACGACCGCCCAGACCTTCTCGCAGCGTTACATCCTTGGAGCCCGCACCGTCGAGGAGCGCAGTGACTACTGGATCGTCCGATGATCCCCGGGTGTCTGCCACGCGAGGATGAGCGGGCCACGTCTCCGACCCGTACAGTGCGGCCTCGTCACGGCCGAAAACGCCTCGGTCCTCGCGGAGCCGGTTACCGCAGGTCAGCACCTGTGCCGCCGATCTGTCGGGCCCGTCGAGATGATCACAACGGGCCCGCCGCGTCGAGGTGCTCGCAAACCCCGCCATCGCCGCTGGTCAGACCCCCCGAACTTCCGCTACAGTCGCTACGCATAGCCCGCTTCGGAGGGCATAGAAACGAACACGTAGTCATCCATTGTGGATCCTTTCATGTCGCTACGCATAGCCCGCTTCGGAGGGCATAGAAACCTCTGTGAAGAGCAGTGCCAGCCAGGTGAATATGCCAGCTGTCGCTACGCATAGCCCGCTTCGGAGGGCATAGAAACGTAACAGGTTTACTACTCCCAGCACGCCGGTTGCGAAGTCGCTACGCATAGCCCGCTTCGGAGGGCATAGAAACGCATAGAACGGCAGCGCTCACCGCTCGACAGATGAAATGTCGCTACACATAGCTCGCTCCGGAGAGCGTAGAAACTGAGCTGATAGGCCGATAACTATGAAAAGCAGCGTCGAACGCTACGTTGCCCGCTGGTCGATCGAGGTCGCCATCGAAGACGTCGAACAGCTCTTCGGCGTCGGCCAAGCCCTGCATGAGGTGTGGTGGCGAACGTGCGGCCGGCCCAAGCCAATCACTTGTTGCCCCTGCCGTTGTCACCCACGGCGAAGCGCGCTAGCCGTCGGCACCCGACGATCCGGCAGTTCTCATCGCGGATCTCCAAGTCGGGAAAGACCAGATCGGGCCGCGAAACCTCGGCGGCGACGGTCCGGGACACCACGAACAGCACGCCGGGCTGCTGGGGCGGAAGAGCAGACACCGCCCCGTACTGCACCGTGGCGAGCGGTAGGACCGCCCCAGGTAGGTGGAGCAGCATGTCGTCGATCACATGCTGCTCCACTCGCGCGACGTGACCGTACGAGGCAAGCACGAAAGACGCGCCATTCATGACGACGAGATCGTGCGGCAGGAGATTGACCAGCCGGGTCTGCGGTCCGGTCATCCTCACTCCCGCGCAGCAGCAAGAAAGACTTCCGTCGTCGGCCGTCGAGGTACGAGCTGCGCGATGCCGACCAGCACCCCCAGATCCCCGCGGAACTGGCGGACACGACCGTCTGTGACGCGGCCGTCCGCGATGTCCCACGCCTTGATCGTGGCCCGGTCAACCACGACCCCGTCCTCGCGAAGCGCATCGCAGCAAGCCGGCGCGGCACCCTGCGGCTCGGCGAACACCCCGGCGACCCAGAGCTGCCCGTCGATCCGAACTCGCCCGTACCGTCCGGCGTCCCAGAACCACAGGTGCGTCGCGCCGACCGGCATCGAGTCGGGTAGCGGCGCGTGATGCATACCTTCGAGATCAGCCCAGACGGCGGTGGCGTGCGGCAACGACGCCACCAGGTCATGCCTTCCGCAGACGTGCGCAGCCCACTGCCGTACAGCGACATCTGCTCAGCCATCGGATCCTCCCGTGAGGAGTGCAGCCAGCGCGGAGACATCCGGGCGAGCCCAGGCGTCGTCGCGGCGCCGATGCCGGCCAGACCGTCGTCCAGGTCGGCGTTGATCAAAAACCTGGACGAGGTGTTCGCCGATCCGAATGCCTGCTCGGGCTGCGCAACGCTCGGTCGTGCTCGCGGGAGCGGCGTCAGGTGGCCGGCTTCACCCGGTTCCGCCGCCGGAAGTGATCGAGTACCAGCTGGTGCCGAAGATCCCGGGATGGGCCACCAGTGACGGCACAGTGCGGTTCTCGCCGGCTCCGGCGCCGTGCGCACCCCACGGGGGTGTGCGTGACTGGTCCACCACGACGGCGTCCTCGTAACCTGCGCCGTAGCACACGAGCGGGCGTAGACCGCGTGATCGCGTAACGCAGTCGCGTCGCGTCGCGTCACGATCTCAGGAGCACGCGAGCGCGCTCTGCTACCTTCGCCGCTCGCCTGAGAGGGGAACGGTGTCCACCAACTTCTTCAACCCGTACGCCTTCGTGCCTCCGTGGCTGGACCGCGGCAACGTGGCTGAGCTGCGCGACAAGCCACCTGAGCGCCTTGGGCAGTTACATGACGGGCGGTGGAGCGGGCGGCTGCGGTTGCGGATCACCGCGGTCACGCCGCTGCTCATCACCGAGCAGGGGCGGGATGCAGCGGGCCTCGCCGAGCGCGGTACCCGCAGTGTCGCCGGGGCTCCGCTGCTGGCGTCGAGCTCGGTGAAGGGTTCGGTGCGCTCGGAGTTCGAGACGGTGACTGGCTCCCGCTACGGCGTGTTCGAGGGGCATGAGCGGCGGCTCGGTTATCGGTCGTCGACACGGGACTCCTCGGACCTCGTCCCGGTCCGGATCATGATCGTCGCGGACAGCAAGCGGGCTCTGCGGCTGGACGGCCTGCGGCCGACTGTGGCAGGCCACCGCACGGTGCTCAAGGCGGCGTGGGTGCCACGGTACGGCCACCGGCCGATCACACCGTGGCCCGCCGGAATCGTGCACGGCTCGAAGTGCAACGCCTGGGTCGTGCTCATGCGCCGGGAGAGCTGGAACGACAAGAAAAATCGGTGGGTGGAGAACTTCCTCTACTGGCGCGTGCTCGCACTGTGGCCCGATGGGGCTCCGCCGGCGGACAAGCCCGAAACCGAGAACGAAAGCTATGAGGGCCCTAAGCGTCGGCACTTGGTGGAGGACCCCAGCCCGGTCCACATCCGCGGGTTCTACGTGCATACCAACCGTAACGTCGAAAACAAGCACGACGAGCGGTTGTTCTTCCACCCTGCGATGATCGAGGGAGGTGGCAAGTTTTCTCAACCGATCGCGCTGGACGACAAGGTGGTTGACGGGTGGTCGGATCTGCTTGCCAGCTACCACGCGGCGCACACAGAGGACGCCATCCACGGTCGGCGGCGACCGGACGGCAGTACGGCAAACGCGTCGGATTACCTACGGTCGGCAAAACGCGATCAGCGCGACCGCCCGGCTTGGTCCCGGCATCTGGAACCGAGAGCGAAGGCCCTGGAGGCGCTCATGGCGCTGCCGGTCGACACCCTGTGCTACGCGAAGCTCACGAAAGCCGACGGCGTCGACAAGGTCGAGCAGCTGTACCCGGTCGCGCTGAGCAGGGTGCTCGACGAGGTGTCGCCTGCGTCGTTGGCCGAGCAGGCCCGGCTCGCCCCGGCCCGCGAGCACCGGACGCTGTCCCCGGCCGACCGGGTGTTCGGGTGGGTCTCACCGGCTGGGCGGGAGGCTGGCCGGGAGCAGACGAGAGCGCTGCGCGGCCGGGTGCGCTTCGGCCCGGTGCGCACGATCAAGGCGGAGGTGGAGAAGATCGACCGGGGGCTCGCCGTTCTCGGTGCTCCCCGGCCGACTCAGGATCTCTTCTACGCCGCCGAAACGACATCGGGCAACCCGCTGCAGGTCACATCCGGTCACCAGGTTCGCGACGGTTACCACGAGGGGCAGGGGCTGCGCGGGCGCAAGGTGTACCCGCACCAGCCGGGTATCGACTGGAACTCCCGAACCCGGCAACAGTGTCTGCGCCACGGCACCGGGCTGCCCGCAGGCGCCGACGCGCCCGCCGTCGACACCCAGAACGCCCGGCTGCTCGACTGGGTGCGCGACGGCGCGGTCTTCGAGGTCGACCTGCACATGGAGGACCTCGATGCCGTCGAGCTGGGCGCGCTGCTCTACGTGCTCCGCGGCCGGCCCGAGGACCCGCGGACGCGGCACCACAAGCTTGGCGGCGGCGCCCCGCTGGGCTTCGGCAGCGTCACGTACGAGGTCGTGACCGAGGAGTCGGCGCTGGCCGACGGCGCAGCGTGGCAGGACTTCTTCGCCCTCGACGAGGGCGCGCCCGGCCCGGTGAGGACGACGGTGGAGCAGCTCGATGACCTCGGCGACGAGTTCGTCCGCCGGGTGGTGCCGGCTGGTCGCCTGCCGCGGCACCTGACCGCGTACGAGAACGCGCTGTCGGGCTTCCCGGAGGGCACCCCGGTGCGCTACCCGGCCGACCCGGCCAACCCGCACTCCGACCAAGACCGCTACGAGTGGTTCGTGGCCAACAAGAGCCGCGATGGGCAACGTAAGTCCCTGGGCCGACTGGACAGCGATGGCTTGGCGGACCTGCGGCTACCGGCGAATCCAAAGAACCAGACAAGCTCGGGACTCGGCAACCAGGGGCATCCGCGGCGCGGGGGACGGCGGTGAGCGGCAGCGCGGTGGCTGTGCTGATCGAGACCCACGGCAAGCAGGCATACCTGTTCGACACCTCCCGGCGCCGCGAGTCGGTGGGTGCCTCGCAGCTGGTGCACGAGGTCGCGAGGTGGGCGCGGGCCGCATTGGACGAGCTGGCCGGTGCGGACGCTGTCGGCACGCTGGAGGCGGGTGCCGATGCCGAAGTGCTGGTCGAGACGTCCGGCACGTTCCTGGCCTTCGTACGGGACCGCAACGCGGCCCGGGACGTGGTGACGCAGGTGACGCTGCGGGCGCTGCGGGATGCGCCGGGGCTCGGGGTCACCGGCGGGATCAGCGCACCGTTCGAGTGGGACAGCGGTGGCGCACCCACGGCAGTGCAGCAGGCGTTCGCGGCCGTGGGTGAACAGCGGACGAACCGGCCGACTCCGCTGGCGCGGTTCCCCGTGCTGCCGATCACCGAGCTGTGCCCGTCCAGCGCGCTGCCGGTGAGCACCTTCGTGCCGATCGGATCCGGCAGCCGCAAGACGTCCGAACCGCGTTCGGCGGTGTCGGCTGCCAAGTGGCGAGCGCACGAGCGCGCGCTGGGCCGGCTCGCCGGGCTGACCGGGCTGGATCGCAAGCACCTCGCTGGTGCGGCCCGACGGCTGGACGGTAACCAGCCCGGCTCGCCGAGCCGGGTCGCCGTGGTGCACGCCGACGGCAACGGGCTGGGCGGAGTGTTCGTCGAGTTGCCCAGCTTGCTGGCAGAGGCAAGACCAGACAAGCGGGCCACCGACGCCGGCTACGCCGCGGCGTACCGGGACCTGTCCGCAGCGCTGGACGAGGCGGTGGGCGAGGCGTTCCGCGCTGCGGTCGGCGAGGTCGTCGGGCTGACCGGGTCCGAGCCGGACGTGCTGCCGCTGGTGCTCGCTGGCGATGACATCACCTTCGTCGCCGAGGCCGGTGTCGCCGCCACGCTCACCCACACGTTCCTCTCCGAACTCGTCCGCAGGGTGGCGGCCGATTCTCGGGCGGCCGGGATGCTGCGGACACGACCAGGCGGGGACCCCCGGCTCGGTATCGCCGGGGCGATGGTCGTCACCACGCCGCACTTCCCGTTCAGCGCGGGCTACCGGCTGTGCGAAGAGCTCGTCACCGACGTGGCGAAACGGGCCAAGGACCGGATGCACGATGTCGACGGCCACCCGGTGCCGTGCCTGTCGCTGGCGCTGCACCTGCAGCTGGATTCCTCGGCGACCGGCGTCGACCAGCTCCGCGCGGCAGCGGACGCGGGCGGCCGGATCCTCACCGCGATGCCGTACGTGGACCTCGTCGAGGTCCCCGGCGTGCACCGGGAGCTCTCCGAGAGCTCGGCGCACTGGCTGCGACACCGCGACCTCGAGGGGCTACAGCAGCTGGCGACCGCGCTGACCGAGACCGGCGAGGATGACCGGAGAGTGCGTCCGTCGGCCCAGCTCCACGAGCTGCGCGCCCGGTTGCGACCCGATCCGGCCGCGGCCGAGGAGTACCTGGGTCGCCTCCTCGTCACCGACACGCCGACCTGGCAACCGCTCACCGAGGACACCGGCTCCCTGTTCACCGCCCGCGGGGACGACCCGCCGACCACCCGGTACGCCGACGCGCTGGCGCTGGGACCGCTGCTGGCCCGTCTGGCCACGCCTTCGGAGGCCCGCGATGCCTGAGCTGCTGATCACGTTCCTCGGCGACTGGCGGATCGGCACCGGCACCGGGACACCCGGCGCGCTCGATGACACGGTGCGCCGCGAGAACGGGCTGCCGGTGGTACCCGCCGGCAGCGTGACCGGTATCTGGCGGGACGGCTGCGAGCGGGTCGCCACCGCGCTGGACGGTGCCGACCCGGCGGCGCCGTGGGCCGGGTGGGTGCGCACGCTGTTCGGCAGTCAACCCGCCATCGACCGGCGACACCGGCACGTTCCGGTGCCGGCCGCGCTGGCGGTGCGCACCGCTACCTTGCCCGCCCCGGTGGCCACCGCACTGCGCGCCGATCCGCGGCTGCCCCGTTGCCTGCACACCGTGCGGCCCGGGGTGGCCATCGACCCGGCCACCGGCCAGGCGACGACGGACTTCCTGCGGGCGCTAGAGGTCACTCGGGGTGGGCTGATCCTGCTCTCCCCGCTGGAGCTGGACGACGCGGGCTGGACCGAGCAGCAGCGGGCCACCGCGTGGACGCTGCTGCACCTCGGTGCGCGGGAGGTTCGGACGCTGGGTGGCGACCGGCGCCGCGGGTTGGGCCGGTGCGAGCTGACCGTGCCCGACCCGACCGGGGTCGTGGCCGACGTGCTCACCGTGCCCGAGCCCCCGGTGCCGGCCCCGCTGCCGGGCAGGACGTTGACAGCAGGCACCGGCACGGTGACCGTCCGGGACGACGGTTGGGTAGTGCTGGATCTGCGCGTGACCTGCGTCGATCCGGTGCTCTCCGCGCTGGCGGCCACCGACAACACCGTGCGCGGGCAGCCGTCTGTGCCCGGTGGCCGGGTGCTGCCCGTGGTCGTGGCGCGGGCACGGGCGGCGGGCCTCGACGTGGAGCACCTGGTACGGGCGGGTAACCTGCGCTGCGAGCCGCTGGTGCCCGAGGTGGACGGTAAGCCGGGACGGCCACTGCCCCGCGCCTTCGTCGCGCCGAAGGGCGCCCCGGTCAGCCGGGTGTGGAACCTGCTGCGCACGACGTCGCCATTGGGGGTGACCAGCAAGGCTCCGCGGGACCGCTGGGTCGGTGAGCCACGCGATGGTGTGCTGCCGTTGCGCTCCGCCGAACTCCAGGTGCGGCTGCACAACACCGTCGAGGACGCGGTGCAGCGCCCCACCGAGGCGGTCGGTGGCCTGTTCGGCTACGAGTCGATCCCGGCCGGTGCGGTGCTGCGCGGCCGCGTCCGGCTCCGGGTGTCCTCCGTGGACGGCGAGCGGCTGGCCGCGGCGCTGACCGGCCGGTGGCGACTGGGCGGGTCGAAGAAGGACGAATACGGCCGGGTGGACGTCACCGCCTCGCCGCTGACCGAATCGGCCACCGTGCCAGGCGGCCCCCAGCAGCAGATCACCCTCTGGTTCGTCACCGACGCAGTGCTGCTCGACACGAGACTCGCCCCGGTGACCACGGTGGACGGCATGCTGGCGACGCTGGAGTCCGCGCTGGGCGCCCGGGTGGAAGTGGTGCCGGAAACCGCGGGCACGGTGTCGGCTGCGGTGGCGTTCGGCCGGGCCGAGGGCTGGCAGGGCCGTTGGATACGCCCCCGGCCGTCGCTACTGACGGTGGCGGCGGGCAGCGTGTTGGTGCTACGCCGCGCTGACGGCCAGGACTTCGAGCCGAATGCGCTGGCGGCGCTGGTATGCGACGGCATAGGGCGGCGTCGCGCCGAGGGCTTCGGGTCAGTCGCAGTCGGCGACCCACTGCTCGACGTCGCAGAGATCGACGTGTCGGACGCGGCCGGCGGGCCGCGCGACGCGGCAGACCCCGGCCCACCTGACGCGGCTGGTCGGGAGCTGCTCGCGGAACTGCGTCACGAGGCGCTGCGCCGTGACGTTGAACAGCGGGCCGCAACCCTCCCGCGGGAGGCGCTCGGTGCGCTGGCGTCGGTGCCCCCCGCGCAGCTCGGCGCGCTGCGGGTGGCGCTGCTCGCCGCCGCCCGTACGCAAGATCCCGCATTGGCAGGCGCCCGGTTCCTCGCGTCGCTACGGACGGCGAAGGCCAGGTCCGACCGGTGGTCCGATCGAGCGGAGGGAAAGCTGCAAACACTGCTTGCCGAGGGTGCCGTGTGGGACCTACTCGGGGTGCCCGCCGAGCACCGCACTGTCGAAGCCGAGCCGTGGGCGCGGACCCGAGTGCTGGCCCACCTGCTCGCCGCCGGGGCGATTGCTGCTGAGGGAGGTCCGGATCATGGCGCGTAACGTTGCGGCGATCACCAGGCTGACCGCGACGGCCACGGTCGGCAGCCCCCTGCACGTCGGCGGATGGATGTCCGCGCCCGGTGCGGACGCCGCCCTGGCCCGCGACGGGCGGGGACGGCTGGTGCTGCCGGGCTCGTCGCTGGCCGGTGCGCTGCGCGCCGCGCTGGGCCAGGCCTGGCAGCCTCCTCCGCCCGGTCGCGCGCCTCGGTCCACCCCGGTGACGCCCATCGAGGAGATCTGGGGTGCGGCCGACCTGGACGGGGTCGGCGCCTCCCGGGTCGTCGTGCGCGACGCGGCAGTGAGCACCGCACCGGACGGAGCGCGGCGGCGGGACGGGGTGGCCATTGACCGCGCCTGGGGCAGCGCCGCCGAGGGGCTGCTCTACGGCCGAGAGCTGGTGCCCGCCGGTGCGACGGTGCGGCTGGAGCTGGAGGTGCACTCCACCACGAACTCCGAGACCACCGACCTCGACCTACTGGGGCAGATCGCTGCCGTGCTCACCGTGGGGTTGCCGGTCGGTGCCCGCACCAGCCGCGGGCTGGGCCTACTCACCGCCGACGCTGACGCGATCGAGGTGACCCAAGTTCGCTACGACTCCCCGCGGGGCTACTGGGAGACGGCCCAGAACCCCAAGGCAGTCCCGCTGCCCGCCGCTGCCCCGGGCGACGGCAGTGCACTCGACGTCGAGGTGCACTGGATTCCCCTCGGGCCGGTGTCGGTCGGCTCAGGGCAGGCGACCCCGTCGGTGGCCCACCTGCCACTGGCCGAGTCGCATCCGGACAACCCGGACCTGCTACGGCTGGTCCTGCCGGGTACCGCGCTGGCTGGTGCGCTGCGCAGCCGCGCGGAGCTCATCTGCCGCACGGTGGACGGGCAGGACCCGCCCGAGGAGTTCAGTGACCAGCTCTCCGGGGCGCCGCTGGCGGCGGTGCTGTTCGGTCACGCCGCGGGGGTGCCCGGTTCGACCGCGTCGCCACTGGTGGTGCACGACTGTCCGAGCACCACCACGATCCCGGCAGCCGGTTGGGACGCCATCACGAACCCGCCCGACGGCCCAGACGGCAGGCCCGACCTGCCGCGCTCGGTGCCCGCGTCCAACGACGACGGCACGCCGGCCGAGCTGCGCCGCACCGAGCATGTGGGCATCGACCGGTGGACCGGTGGGGCCGGTGAGGGTCGGCTGTTCTGCGAGTTCGAGCCGCACGGGTTCCGCTACCACCCGATCCGGCTCCGGCTTCGCCGTGACCGCATCACCGATCCGGGTATCCGCGACGCGGCCACCGCACTGCTGCTGCTGGTGCTGCGGGAGCTGGCCGCGGGGCGAGTGCCGCTGGGCGGGCGCCGGCAGCGTGGCCTCGGCGACATCGACGTCACGAAGGTCGTGCTGCGCGGTGCCGGGTTGGCCCACGACGACATCGAGCCGCCCGACCTGACCACACCCGCGCTGGCCGGGTTGCGCCACGCCTGGCGAGCCCACATCGGGCGGGAGGACACCCCATGAACGCCGGAACCCTGTACTGGAGTGCGCGGCGCTGCTCCGCCGCCGACGCGGTGGCTGCCACCCCGGGTGAGCTCATCGTGCTTGCCGCGATGCCGGCCGAGTTCACCGTCGCCGCGCGCTTGGACGGGACGCTGGTGGCGCCGGACCACGATGCGTGGACGGTCCCGAACGCCTGCTTCCAGCTCACCGCCTTCGACCGCGAGCGAGAGCTGCGCTGGCTGGCCGACGGAGACGATGGCACGGCGGTGTGGGTAGCCGAGTCGTCGGAGCTGCTGCCTGCCCCGGTCAGCGGAACGCTCGGCTACGTTGAGCGTCTCTCCCAGCGGTTCGTCCTGTGGGGCCGGCCCGAGCCCGGCGAGCCACCCGGCGTCTTCTCCACCTGGTCACAGGCGCGGATCGGACTCGCGCATTACCCGTGCCCACCCGGCGCCGATTCCACCGACCGGGCGGTGCTGGACACCGTGGAGTACGTCACCGTCGATGATCACGGCAATGCCGCCGTAGCTGACGCCCGGCTCACCGCGATCAGCCCTGACAGGGAGGCCGCACGGTGAGTGTCCTGAGCCGGGCAGGCACGCGGGTTGGGGGGACGCTGTCCCGGGCGTCCCAATACCTGGGAAGTGTATTCGTCGCGGTGCTGCTGGCGCCGGTGTTGCCGGACGCCGCGGTGGAGCTCTTCGGCGCACCGTCGCCGACGTGGCGGAATCCGGTACTGCGCGGGGCGGCCGTGCTGCTGGTGATCGCAGCCTGCGTCGGGGTGGACCAGATCCGGCGCTGGCGCGCTCGCCGCCGAGAGGCTCGCGCGCCGATGCCCGAACTGGGCCACTATGCGGTGCTCGTCCAGCCGCTGAGTCCCCAGCGGTACGGGTATCGGTCACGGGAGTCCGGGCGAACTGGCGACCTGATGGTTCCTGAGGTGAATGTGGACGCCGCATCACCCCGGTTGGTCGTGGCCGTGGCGACACCCCAGATCCCCGCTGCGAGCGTGGACGAGCTGAAGGCCAATCTCGCCGTGGACGACGTGGGCTTCGACGTGGTCTCCATCTCCGAGCCCGACGATGTGAAGCAGGTGGTTCCCGAGGTGACGCAGCGGGTCCTGGCCAAGCTCCGCGAGCACGACGTCGACCCGGGTGACGTGTGCTTCGACACCACGGGCGGCAACGTCCCTGTGTCCCTGGCGATGTTGCGGGCAGCCGCGCTCTACGGATCGGACTGCTGCTATGTCTCCTCGCGGCTGGATCGCGATGGCCGGGCCCCACGCTCCCAGCTACCGCGGTCATTCGACCCCGCGGCGCTCTTCGGGGCCACTCAGTGATCCGTAATCTCACCCGACATCCCGTGCACATTGTGACCGCCGATGGGCAGGTGGAACTCGCGCCGGACGCACCACCGGTTCGTCTCCGGCAGGAGGCGACTGCGGCTGGCTGGGTCGATGTGGATGGCGGGGTAGTCGAGCTGTTCGACATCGGTGCCGACGGGGTGGAGGATCTGCCCGCGCATCGGCCCGGCATGTGGCTGGTGGTGCCCCGCGTGGTGGCCGAGGCTTGTCCCGAGCGCCGCGACCTGATCTTCCCCTACCGCGAGGTACGGGATGACGCGGGCCGCGTCATCGGCTGCGCTGCCCTCGGTCGCACGGCTCGGCAGGGCAGCTGAGGTGCCCGCCGTTCTCGATCTGGAACTGTCGGTTCCGGCCGGCATCCGGGTGTATCCGGCGCGGTTGCACGGCGCGGCCTGCGTGATGCTGGAGGACGCCTCGGTGCCCCACACGGCGCAGCACAAGCCGTTCTCGGTGGGCCCGCTTTTCGAGGCCGGCGCGGGCCGGGCGCGTTGGCGGCTGGGCTGGCTCGCCGCCACTGAGCCACCACAGCTTCCGGAGGCCGTCGCGCTCGGCCCGGCCCGCTGTGCAGTCCAGCCCGCTCGACCAGCGTCGGTCACCTTCGCCGAGCTGCTCACCCGTCCGCCGGTGCGGCACGTGGAGCTGCAGTTCGTCAGCCCCACCTTCTTCGCGCGCAAGGGCAGGGATCTCCCGCTGCCCGAGCCGGTGCTGGTCATGCGGTCGCTGGCCGCCCGGTGGGACGCTCACGCGCCACCCGAGCTGGCGCTGCCGGCCGAGGTGCTCTCCGCGCTGCTGGACAGCGTGTACCTCGACGAGATGGCCGGCGAGACCCGCCGCGCCCAGGTGTCCCGAACCATGTGGCAGACCGGTTTCGTCGGCGCGGCCCGGTTGGCGCTGACCAGAGCGGGCGACGACGTGACGGCTCGCGTGTTCGCCGCGCTGACCTGCTTCGCCGAGTTCGCCGGGGTGGGTGCCCAGACCACTCACGGGTTCGGCGCGGTCCGGCTCGCCGAGCCGCACGACGGGTAGAGCCGATGGGACTCCAGTTCGCACGTACCTTCACCCAGCAGGCGTTGCTCGACGCCTGGCAGGAGGTCCGCGATGCCGCCCTCGCCGATGGCAGACCCGATGCAGAGATGCAGCAGTTCGAGGCCGACGCCGCCCGCCGGGTCAGCCACCTCGCCGTCGCGCTGGCCGAGGGTGAATGGCGCCCGCTGCCCGCGCACCAACTGGAGATCTCGAAGCCGAGCGGGGGTATCCGTCGGCTGACCATTCCGCCGCTGGCCGACCGGGTGGTCGAACGGGCGCTGCTGGTGACGTTGGACCGCGAGATCGATCCATCCCTGCTGCCGTGGAGTTTCGCCTATCGGCGGGGACTGGGGACCCGTGACGCGCTGGCGGCCCTGACCGAGGCCCGCGACACCGGGGCGACCTGGGTCGCGCGGGCCGACATCCGCGACTGCTTCGACCGCATCCCCCGGTGGGAGGTCATGCGGCTGGTCCGGGAGCGGGTCGACGACGAGCGGATCGTGCACATCGTCGGACTGATCCTGGATCGGGCGGTGACCAACCGGCGAACCGCGCCCGACAATCGGGGACGGGGCCTGCACCAGGGCAGTGTGCTCGCCCCGTTGCTCAGCAACCTGTATCTGGACACCTTCGACCGCCGGATGCTCGCCGCCGGATATCGAGTCATCAGGTACGCGGACGATTTCGCGATACCAGTCGAGAGCCGGCTGGAGGGGGAGCGCGCCCTGCGAGCGGCGGGTACGGAGCTGGAGGATCTGCGGCTGGAGCTGAACACCGGCAAGTGCCACGTGGTGTCCTTCGACGACGGGGTGCGCTTCCTCGGCGAGACGGTGACCGCGTCGACGCTGAACTCCGCGGAGACGCTGTCGCACCCGCTGGAGACGGTGGTCTACGTGGAGCGCCAGGGTGCCTACGTCCGCACCCGTGGGGATCGGCTGGTGGTGACCGACGGTGAGGAGTCACTGCTGCGGCTGAGCCTGCGGCGGATCCGGCAGGTGGTCTGCTACGGCCGGGTGGGGCTGAGCACGCCGTTCCTGCAGCAGGCCGGGCGGCGCGGGATCGAGGTGGTGCTGCTCGACGAGCACGGCACCGACGGCGGTCGCCTCACCCCGCTGAGCACGTCCGACCCATCCGCCCGGCGCGCCCAGTACCGCGCCGCCGACGACTCCGGCCAGTGCCGCACACTGGCCGCCGCGTTCGTCACCGGCAAGGTGAGCAATCTGCGGGTGACGCTGTTGCGCACGGCTCGCCGTCGCGATGACCTCGAGGCTGCCGAGGCTGCCGACCGGCTGGAGGGCACCCTCGATGCGCTCGATCAGGGCCCGTCGCTGGAGGAGATCCTCGGGTTGGAGGGCAGCGCGGCCCGGGGCTACTTCCAGGCGGTGCGGGGGCTGATCGACCCGGCGTGGGGTTTCGAGGGACGGCAACGTCGCCCACCGCCGGACCCGGTGAACGCGATGCTCTCCTACGGGTACACCCTGCTGGTCCACGAGGCCGTGGCGGCGCTGGAGACGGCCGGTCTCGACCCGATGGTGGGCTACCTGCACCGCCACCGCTGGGGCCGGCCCGCGCTCGCCCTGGACCTGATGGAGGAGTTCCGTCCGATCACCGTCGATGTGGCCGTCTGGCGCTGCATCAGCACCCGGATCGTGCGTCCCGAGCAGTTCCACGACGAGCCCGACCAGGGCTGCCGGATGGGCGAGGACGCCAAGCACGCGTTCCTCGCCGCCTACGAGCGGCGGATGCTGACCCTGACCACCCACCCCGGCGCCGGTCGCCGGGTCTCGTTCCGCGTCGCACTCTCGCTGCAGGCCAAGGCGCTCGCCCGCACGTTGCTCGACTCTGCCCAGCCCTATCTCGCGCTGCGATGGAAGTAGGAGAAGATCATGGTCGTGGTGGTGGCTTACGACATCGTCGACGACACCCGCCGCGAGGACGTCGCCTCACTCCTGTCCGGCTACGGCCCGCGGGTGCAGTTGTCGGTGTTCGAGTGTCAGGTGCGCTCGCAGACCGAGCTGCAGTCCCTGCGGGCGCAGCTGCGCTCGTTGATCGACCCGATGGAGGATCAGGTGCGGATCTACCCCACGACCACCCAGACCTTCTCGCAGCGCTACATCCTCGGAGCCCGCACCGTCGAGGAGCGCAGTGACTACTGGATCGTCCGATGATCCCCGGGGGGCCGCCACGCGAGGTGAGCGGGCTACGTCTCTGACCCGTACAGGGTCGCCTCGTCACGGTCGAAAACGCCTCGGTCCTCGCAGAGCGGGTTACCGCAGGTCAGCACCCGTGCCGCCGGCCCGTCGGACCCGTCGAGATGATCACTACGAGCCTGTCGCGTCGAGGTGCTCGCAAACCCTGCCATCGGCGCTGGTCAAACCCCCCGAACTTCCGCTACTGTCGCTACGCATAGCCCGCTTCGGAGGGCATAGAAACCCCCACCCACGCGGGCAGGATGTAGTCGTCGAGTCGCTACGCATAGCCCGCTTCGGAGGGCATAGCCCGCCTCGGAGGGCATAGAAACGGCCTCCTTCTTCCCACGAGAAACGGGACAACGGGTCGCTACGCATAGCCCGCTTCGGAGGGCATAGAAACCTTGAGTCAACTTGTCGACATCACCATGTAGCCTCAGGTCGCTACGCATAGCCCGCTTCGGAGGGCATAGAAACCATCTTCCGAGAGACCTCAGTAGGCTGCGATGAATCGCTCGTCGCTACGCATAGCCCGCTTCGGAGGGCATAGAAACACGACGCCAGTGGGGCCGGCGACCTCCACCCCCAGCCCAGTCGCTACGCATAGCCCGCTTCGGAGGGCATAGAAACCGAGCTGATACGCCGATAACTATGAAAAGCAGCGTCGAACGCTACGTCGCCCGCTGGTCGATCGAGGTCGCCATCGAAGACGTCGAACAGTTCTTCGACGTCGGCCAAGCCCGCGACCGCGTCGCCGCCGCCGTGCACCCGCGACCTGGTCCGGGGGAACCCGGCGAGCAGCCGGAACACCACCT
>Ga0208612_1000467_pt1 | contig 17823 bp, 27 predicted proteins | sample AntDryMetagUQ889_FD_188089 | JGI IMG/M metagenome (GOLD analysis project Ga0208612, IMG submission 188089) | Polar desert microbial communities from Antarctic Dry Valleys - UQ889 (SPAdes) | ecosystem: Environmental > Terrestrial > Soil > Desert | place: Antarctic Dry Valleys | collected 2008-12-31 | reverse complement strand
GCCGCGGCTTCGCTCGCGGCGCGATCGTGGTCGTGGTCAGCGATGGGTGGGATCGCGGCGATCCGGAGCTGCTGGCAGACGAGGTCCGCCGGCTTCAGCTGCAGGCGCGACGGCTGGTGTGGATCAACCCGCGCCCGATGGATATACACCAGCAACCTCTGGCGATCGGAATGCGCGCAGCGATGCCCTTCATCGACGACTTCGTGCCCGGCCACGACCCCCGTGTGGTCGCCGGGCTGGCCAAGCTGATCGGCGACCTTGGCGGCCAGCGCCCCCCGCGGCAGCCGATACGGGCAACCGCGGCCAGCGGGTAGCTCGCGGGGGAGCTGCGGGGTAGCTCCGCGCTGGGCCGCCGGCTCCGAGCCGCGGAGCTGCGGGTAGCTCCGCGAGCCGCGCCGCTGGCACAGCTTCGCGGCGCGGGCGGCGATGCCCGGGCTGTGATGCCTGTTGGTCAGTCCCCCTCGGCCTGGATCTTGGCGGCGGCCTCGTCGGCTTCATCGCCGTCGCCGTCGCCGTTGTCTCCCTCGGACTCCTTGGTCTCTGACGCCGGACGGTCACTCGTCTCACGGGCATCGTCACTGCCGAGTGCGATTGCCGCTCGGGCTGTGACCACGTGGTAGAGGATCAGGAGCTGGACCAGCGCCAGCGACTCCGAGCGGTGCAGGTCGGTGCCGATCGTGTACTCGCCGAGTCGCTCCGAGCGCATGTGGCTGGCGAAGTGCAGCTTCGCCCAGATCGCCTCCTCGACCTCAACCGCGCGGTCGCGGTCGAGATCGCCGGGGACCGACACGAGACGCTCCCCTTCACGCTCCTCCACGGTGAAGCCCAAATCGGCGTCGGTGAACGCCGTCAGATCGGGGTGCCCCAGGGAGTCACGCAGGATCACCTGGGCGTCGAGCACGTGCGCGTCGCCGTCCTCGTCCTCCGGCGGCTGGAACGCAATCACCATGTCGGCGCTGGGCTCCTGGGGCCGGATGAACTGGGCCGAGTCCGGCTCGCGCTTGTCCAGCTCGGCGAGCACCTGGTCGGTGGTGTACCCGCGACGGGAGGTGTCGCGCTGCACCTTCCACCTGCGGCGAAGCTCCTCGGGCGGCGCCAGGTAGACCCGCACGTCGAAGGAGGCGAGCAGATCGTCGGTCGAGTAGGCCAGGAGGCCCTCGATGATCGTGAAGGCCTGCGGCTGGACGTACACCGGCGCCCCAAACGTGCCGTCGGAATGCACGTAGACGGGCTTGAGGATCGGATCCCCGTCCCGCAGATGGCGCAGGTGCTGGGTCATGATGTCGATGTAGTTGCACTCCGGGTTCAGCGGCGTGATCTCGCGCTCCGCCCGCTGGGTGCGGTCGTACTTGTGGTAGTCGTCGGTCGCGACGTGGGTGACTTGGTCTTCACCGAGCAGCCGGACCAGCCCGCGGGTGATGGTGGTCTTACCAGCCGCCGAGTCGCCTACGACGCCAAGGATGATGGGACGCGGCATGCTTCTCCTCCTCGATCAGTGTTTTCCGGCCTCGGGCGACGGATCGTCCTCATCCGGCTCCCGCTCCTCGATATCGCTGAACACCGAGCTCTGCCGGATGTCCTCCGCCTCGATTGTTATCAGGTCTTCCTTGGTGAGCTCGCCCTCGGAATCGAACAGCCGCATCGCCTGACGCATGCGGGCGCGGTCGATTGCGTTGCGGATGCTCCGGCCGTGGGCGAAGCGGGGCCGCTCGACCCGCCGCTCGATGTACTCGAGGAAGGCCTGCCTCGCCTCTTCGCCCAGCTGGTAGGTCTGCTGCTCGAACATGCCGTCGGCGATCTGCATGAGCTCGTCGGGGGTGTAGTCGGGAAAGTCGATGTGATGAGCGACCCTCGACCCCATGCCGGGGTTGGCGAGGAAGAAGTCGTTCATCGGCTCCTTGTAGCCCGCCATCACCACGACCATCTCCTCGCGATGGGTCTCCATCGCCTGCAGCAGGACCTCGATCGCCTCCTGGCCATAGTCACGCTCGTTGTCGGCCCGGTGCAGGTAGTAGGCCTCGTCGATGAAGAGGACTCCTCCGATGGCCTTCTTCACGGCCTCCTTGGTCTTCGGCGCCGTGTGGCCGACGTACTGCCCTACGAGGTCGTCGCGCGTGACTCCGATCAGCTGGCCCTTCTTGACGTAGCCCAGCCGGTGCAGGATGCTCGCCATCCGAAGCCCCACCGTGGTCTTGCCCGTGCCGGGGCTGCCCGTGAAGCTCATGTGGAGGGTCGGCGGCTCGGTGGCCAGCCCCATCTCCTTGCGCAACCGCTCGATCACCAGCAGCGCCGCGATCTCCCGGATCCGCTGCTTCACCGAGCTCAGCGCGATCAGGTCGTTGTCGAGCTCGTCGAGCACCTCCTGGATGCGCGAGTCACGCACCACCGACTGGACGTCGGCCTTGCCGTCGGTGACGGCGTCGGAGAAGTCGACGGCGTCGACCGCGGCGCCGGTCTTCGAGCTCTCGTCGGGCTCGACGACCCGGCCCTCGAACTCCTCGTCGGACGACGAGGACCCCTGGCCCCCGCCGTCCTCCGCCTGCGCCTCGGGATCCAAGGGCTTACCCGTCGTATCCTTGCCCCGGGCCACTACGACTCGCCGACGCCCTCATCCTTCTCGGGTGCGACGTCCTGGTCGGGAGCCGGACTCTCACCGCCGTCGCGGTCGGCGGCGATCGGGGAGTCGCGGCCCGGGGTGGCGTCCTGCACGGACGCGGGGTCCCGCGTCGTGGCGAGGTCGCCCGTGTTCCCGTAGCGGCGCCCGACCGCATCCTGATGCGCGTAGGCCTTGATCGTGTAGTTGATTTGGCGGTCCGCCGTCTCCTGGCGCTCGAGGTAGAAGCCGGGCTCCTGCTGCGGGCGGTTCACGATGAAGCTGAGCCGCGCGCTCTGGCGCCCCAGCGACGGGTCGTACGCAACCAGCTTGATGTAGTGGTTCGGATACGCCTCGCGACACTTGTGGACCGCCTCCATCGCCTCGCCCGAGTCACTCGGGTCGAGATCGAAGTCCGGCTGCTTCCACATGTCCCAGTACGAGTTGCGCGGGTGGGCGTCGTCGGTGTACTCGACCATGATCGCGTAGCCGTGCTCGAGGCTGAAGGTGATCTGCTTCTCGATCTCCTCGTCGGTCAGGTCGGGCAGGAACGAGAACGTTCCCTGTGTGACTCTCATTGTGTCTCCATACCTTTCTGGGCGCTCTTACGAGCTGGTCGTCGGCGTGGCGACCGTGTCCGGGGTGTCGGTCGACTCGAAGTCGAACGTGATGTCCTTCCACACCTCGAGCGCCGACTTGAGCTCGGGGACTCCCTTGGCCGCTTCCTGCAGGATGTCGGAACCCTCTTCGTAGTAGTCAACACCCTCGTTGCGCGCCTTGATAATCGCCTCGACGGCCACGCGGTTGGCGGTGGCGCCCGCCGCGATTCCCATCGGGTGGCCGATCGTGCCGCCGCCGAACTGCAAGATGCTGTCCTCGCCCAGGTAGTGCAGCAGCTGGTGCATCTGGCCGGCGTGGATCCCGCCGGAGGCGACCGGAAAGACCTTCGCCAGCCCCGCCCAGTCCATGTCGAAGTAGATCCCCGTCTCCGGGTCCTCCTTGAGATAGCGCTCGCGACACACGTCGTAGTAGCCCTTGATCATGCCCGGGTCGCCCTCGAGCTTACCGACGACCGTGCCGGCGTGGATGTGGTCGACGCCGAGCATCCGGCACCACTTGGCGATCACGCGGAAGCTCACACCGTGCGTCTTCTGGCGCGTGTAGGTACCGTGCCCGGCGCGGTGGAGGTGCAGGATCATGCCGTTGGCCCGCGCCCAATTCGACATCGAGGCCATCGCCGTGTAGCCGACGGTCAGATCCTGCATGATGATGATGCTGCCGAGCTGCTTCGCGAACTCGGCGCGCTCGTACATCTCCTCCATCGTGGCCGCGGTGACGTTCAGGTAGTGGCCCTTGACCTCACCCGTTGCCGCCGACGCGCGGTTCACCCCCTCCATCGCCGCGACGTAGCGGTCGCGCCAGCGCATGAAGGGCTGGGAGTTGATGTTCTCGTCGTCCTTGGTGAAGTCGAGGCCGCCACGCAACGCCTCGTAGACGACTCGGCCGTAGTTCTTGGCCGACAGCCCGAGCTTGGGCTTGGTGGTCGCCCCGACAAGCGGGCGCCCGAACTTGTCGAGGTACTCGCGCTCCATGGTGATGCCGTGGGGCGGCCCGGGGAAGGTCTTCAGGTAGGCGAGCGGAATCCGCATGTCCTCCAGCCGCAGCGCCTTGAGCGCCTTGAAGCCGAAGACGTTGCCGATTATCGAGGAGGTCAGGTTCGCGATCGAACCTTCCTCGAACAGATCGATGTCGTAAGCGATCTTCGCTATGAACTGCTTGGGCTCGGACCCCTGCACCTCTTCGCATGTGTAGGCCTTGGCCTGATAGTGCTCATGTGGGGTGAGGCGGTCGGTCCAGACCACCGTCCACGTGGCGGTCGAGGACTCGCCCGCCACGGCGGCGGCGGCCTCGATGGCATCGACCCCCTCCTGCGGCGTGATCCGAAACGCGCACAGGATGTCGGTCTCCTTGACCTCGTACTCGGCGTCCCAGTAGCCCATCTCGGCGTACGGGGTAACGCCCGGCGCCCAGCGGTCCTTCTTGTCCTCGTCTCCGTTGCTCGTCATGCCTCGCCTTCCTTCACTCTTGCTCGACTTGAGTTGAACCTATCCGCTAGATATAGAACATGCAAGTGGGACCTACCACCTTATTCATAAGGGATTGACTATTACTCTGGCCCGTCGGCACGGATTCCGGTGGGCGCGCGCCCACCACGGGCGCGTCGGCGCCGTCGGAGATCACGCGTGGGACCAGGTCGAGCACCGACTCCTGGGCGCACCAGGCAATATCGGCTTCCTGCCCGGTCGACTGGAGCCTCTGCCCGTCCGCGCTGTCGGTGAGTGGCCCGATGGCGCCGGGGTAGGCGCCCGCCACACAGATCGCGGCGCGGGCGGCGTCGGAAGGCTCACCGGCCAGGCGCCCGACGATGCGCCCGGCGACGTAGGCGTCTTCGAGGGCGAAGCGCCCGTCGGTCCCAGAGCACACCGCGGTCACCGAGGCGCCGGACGGTATCGTCGCCAGCAGAGCGTCGAGGTTGAGCAGGCAGCCCACCAGGACGAGCTCCGCCCGCTGTGCGGCGGCAACGATGGCCGGCGTGCCGTTGGTCGTGGCCAGGACGAGCTCCGTGCCTTCGACCTCCTCGCGAGCGAGCGCCGCGGGCGAGTTGCCGAGGTCGAAGCCGGGCACGGGCAGGCAATGCTGCTCCCCGGCCAGCAAGCGCCCGGGAGCGCTCAGCTCCCGGGCGGCCTCGATGCTCGGTGCGCAGTGAACGGCGCGGTAGCCCGACGCCAGCGCCTGGGTGATGGTCGAGGTCGCACGCAGCACGTCCACCACCACGGCGACGTCGGTCTCCTCCAGGTCGGAGGGGAGGAACGCGACATCCAACTGAATCGCCTCAGGCGACTGAATCGTCTCAGGCGACAAGCTGCGTCTCCATGTCCTCCGTGTAGCGCCCGTCGCGTGCGGCGCCGTTGCACCGGACGCGATGGAGAAATGCGTTCTGGGCGTTGGCCACGCTGTCGCTCTGCGCGGCCCACGCCTCCAGCGGCGTCGCCTGCAGCGCCCGCCCATAGGAGAAGCTCAGCTCCCACGGAACGTCGCCGATCCGGTTGATCGCGTCCAGGTGCGCGCTCGCCACCTCGTCGCTCTGGCCTCCCGACAAGAAGGCGATCCCGGGCACCGCGGCCGGCACTACGCGCCGCAGGCACGCCAGCGTCCGCTCGGCGACCTCTTGGACCCCCGCCTGCTGGGGGCAGTCATAGGCCGACAGCAGCATGTTGGGCTTGAGCACGATGCCTTCGAGCAGCACACGCTGATCGCGCAGCTCGTCGAACACGCGGCGCAAGACGCTCTCGGTGACCTCCTCAGAGCGGTCGATCGTGTGGTCGCCGTCCATCAGCACCTCGGGCTCGACGATCGGGACGATGCCGGCCTCCTGGCACAGTGCCGCGTAGCGAGCCAGAGCATGGGCGTTGACCCCAACGCAATACGAAGTAGGCATCTCCGGGCCGATCTCGATCACCCCGCGCCACTTGGAGAAGCGCGCGCCGAGCTCGGCGTACTCCTCCAGCCGTTCGCGCAGTCCGTCGAGGCCCTCGGTCACCTTCTCGTCAGGGGACCCGGCGAGTGGCTTGGCGCCGGTGTCGACCTTGATTCCCGGCAGCATGCCGCGTTGGGCCAGGTACTCCGGCACAGGCGTGCCGTCAATCGACTGGCGCACCGTCTCGTCGTACATGATCACGCCGCTGATGTGCTCTGGCGCTCCCTCGGCGCCGAAGAGCAGCTCCCTGAAGGCGAGACGAGTCTCCGGGGTCGACTCGACGTTCACGCCCTCGAGGCGCTTGGTCATCGTGCCGTTGCTCTCGTCGGCGGCGAGTATCCCCTTGCCGTGGGCCACCATCGCCAGCGCCGTGGCTTCGAGACTTTCCCGTTCCTGTTCCATGCTCACTCTCCCTCTGCTTGTCCGTCTTGGTCGTTGATCGAGTCGATGACGCGCCGAACCGAGCCGGCGGCCACCACGATCGACTCCGTCAGCGTCTGGCCGCCCTGGCGCCAGGGCCCGCGCAACAGCGGACCGTCGCTCACCCCGGTGGCCACGAAGAAGGCCTCCGCGGTCACCAAGTCGTCGAGCTCGTAGATCCGATCGGTGTCGAGTCCGGCTTCGGCGACGGCACTCGCTTCGTCCTCTCCCTGGGGGGCGAGCCGTGCCTGCATCGCGCCTCCCAGCCCCTTCACCGCGCAGGCGGTCATGATTCCCTCGGGCGTGCCGCCGACGCCGAGCAGGAGGTCGGCATCGCCGTCGGGCAGAAGGGCCGCCAGCGCGCCGGCCACGTCACCTTCGGACAGGGTCGTGACGCGGGCACCGGCGCCCTGCACGCGAGCGATCAGCTCTTCGTGGCGCGGCTTGTCGAGGACCACGACCCACAGCTCGTCGACGCTTTTCCCGAGCGCGCGCGCCACGCTCTCGAGGTTGGCCTCGGGCGTTGCGTTCAGGTCGATCGCCCCTCGAGCGGCCCCCGGGGCGACGATCTTGTCCATGTAGAAAGCCGGCCCGGGCGACATGAGAGCGCCCGACTCCGCCACGGCGATGGTGGCCAGGGCCCCGGGCATGCCCTTGGCGCACAGCGTCGTGCCCTCGAGCGGATCCACAGCGATGTCGAACTCGGAGCCGTCGCCCGTGCCCAGGCGCTCGCCGTTGAAGAGCATCGGCGCACTGTCCTTCTCGCCTTCTCCGATCACGACGGTCCCGGTGCCGGGCGCCTCGCCGAGCTCGGCTCGCATGGCCTCGGTGGCCGCGGCGTCGGCGCCCTTGGGGTCCCCTCGCCCGACGAGCGGCTCGCACGCCACCGCCGCGGCGCGCGTCGCCGCCAGCACCGGCGGCCCAAGCCGCGCCAGGGGGCCGGGGACTTCCTCGCTGCCGTGGGGGTCACTGCGTCTGGGGGCGGTAGGCACTGGAGCCTCAGGTTATGGGTAACCGATTGGTTCTTCAAGAGTGCTATAGCCGTATCTCATAGACAGCTACCTATGGAAGTAGGGTCTATGATGGAGGGGTGCTGGTTCGCGAAGGAATGACCGCCGTCGTCGTGACCGTCGGCCCCGGGCACACCCTCAGGGACGCAGCGCGCAAGATGTCCGACGCAAACGTCGGGGCGGCAGTCGTGATCGACGCCGATCTGCCCGGACCCGGGATATTCACCGAGCGCGACCTTCTACGGTCGGGCGGTCGGGGGGAGGACATCGATGTCGAGCTCGTGCGCGACCACCTCTCGGCGCACTTGATCTATGCCGCCGCCGACTGGCCGCTCGAGCGGGCCGCCATAGAGATGAGCCGCGGCGGCTTCCGTCATGTGATCGTGGTGGACGGCGCCGAGGTGATCGGCATCCTCTCGATGCGGGACATCGTGCGCTGCTGGGTGAGCGACGGGGCGGCCTGCGACGTGCCCACCGCGGGGGCCGGCGCCGGCCCCTGAGACCCCCAACCGCTCCAGCAGCGAACGTCAGGAGGTCGCGGCCAGGCGCTCGACCGGCTCCACGTCCCCGCGGGGCAGGGACTGGACGTGTGACACCGGCAGGCCGAGCCCGCGCGCCTTGCTGACCAGGTCCAACCGCAGCCAGCGGGACAAGCGCCGGGGGAGGGTGGAGATCACGATCTCCTCGAAGAAGTCGTCTCTCCCGAGCGCGTCGTGGATGGCGGCGAGCGGGTCTGCGTCGCCGACCTCCCCGGTAACCGGTCCGCCGGCACGCGCCTCGAGCATCGGCAGCGCGCTCGAGAGCTGCCGCCCGGCCTCCTGGCGTCCGGCGACCTCCGGGTCGACCAGCCGGTGAAGCCCGGCCGGTGTGGCCGGCACCACGAGATGGAAAGTCGACGGCCTGGACTCCGCCCGGCGCTCGACCGCGCGGAGAAGTCCTTCTTCGACGGCGGTCCGGTTGGCGACGAGCAGTACTCGGGCTGGTTCGCTCACAGAGATCTCCTGCCTAGTTGCATTTGCCACTTGCACTATGGGTGACTCCCAGCCGGGCTTCAATCGGATCTGCCCGTGAACGCATAGACCATCTTCTATGTCATCGTGGGAGCTATGGCGATAACGCTGAACCAGCTGCGCAGCTTCCTAGCCGTGGCTCGCACTGGCTCGGTCACGGTGGCGGCCGACGAGCTCTACGTAACGCAGCCGTCGGTCTCGGCGGCGGTCTCGGCGCTGTCCAAGGAGATCGGGGTTGAGCTGACCGAGCGGGTCGGTCGCAACATCCGCCCGAGCCCGGCGGGCGAGGCGTTCGCCCCCTTTGCCGCCGACGTCGTCGGGCTGCTGGACCAGGGCTCGCGGGCTGCCCACGAGGCGGCCGGCGCCGCCAGGCTCGAGCTGCGCATTGCCGCGGTCACGACGGCTGCCGAGTACCTCGTTCCGCCGCTCATCCGAGCCTTCTCCGATCTTCGACCGGAGCTGACCTTGACGGTCGACGTCGGAAACCGCGACCACGTCCTGGCCCGCCTCGCTTCACACGAGGACGACGTGGCGATCGGGGGTCGACCGCCGCCGGACGGCCGGCTGACGGGGGAGTCCTTCCTCGCCAACCCAAACGTGCTGATCACCGCCCCCGACGATCCCCTCGCGAGCCGGCGAAGCGTGCCGGTGTCAGAGCTCGAGTCGCGCCCCTGGCTGCTCCGCGAGTCCGGCTCGGGCACGCGTACGATGACGGAGGAGTTCCTCGTCCGGTACGACATTCACCCGCGGGTGCTGACCCTGGGCTCCAACGGGGCGATCAAGCACGCCGCCGCCGCGGGCCTGGGAATCTCGCTGCAGTCCGCCAGCGCCGCGGAGCTCGAGCTCGAGCTCGAGATGCTCGCCACGATCTCGGTGCCCGAGGAGCTCCCCAGCCGTGACTGGTTCGCGCTTCGGCCCACCTCGGGCCCGGTCCGCGAGCCCGTACAGCACTTCCTCGACTTCGTGGCCGGCGACGCTGCCAGGGAAGTACTCGAGCGCGCCCGGCTGCCGGCACGCGTGGCGAACGGTGGCTAGCCGCGCGGCGGCCCGCCGATTCCCCTAGCGATTCCACCAACCGCGCCCGCGCGGGGCGGTCTCGGGCGGATCCGGTTCGGAGCCCAGGGGATCCCGTTCGGCCTCCGGGGGATGCCGTTCGGAGCCCAGGGGATCCCGTTCGGCCTCCGGGGGATGCCGTTCGGGGTCCGAACGCTCCGCGTTGGTGCTCAAGCGAACCGGCTCGGTGCCGGCAGGAGCAGAAGCGGGTCGTTCGGTGGCGGTCGCGGTCCCTCCGCCCGGGCCCCCCGGCGCCTGTCCTTCCACCCCGTGGCGCGAGGACTGGGCGCTCGCAGCTCCGACCGGGACCCTGCTCGCCTCCAGCCGCCCGACGGCGTCCTCGATGAGCTTGCGTCCGGCGTCGAGGTCCCGGTTGATGTCCTCGACGATCTCGCCGACAGGCTGGGACGTGTCGGTGACGGCCTGGACGGCCCCGAGAATCGTCGTGAGCCGGCCCACGACGTGCTTCAGGATCAGGACAATGGCGATCAGGTAGCCGGCGATCGCGACGATCGCAATCGTGACCGCGAGCAGCAGGACGATGTGGGCGGGGTCCATTCCGGCCTCCTAGGCGAGCCGTTCGAGCGCCTGCGCGTACCGCTCGAGGTCAGCGTTGACTTGTCTCACCAGCTGGCGCGTGGTGTCCAGCTCGTACAGCGCTTCAAGGTGCGGGGCGAACTGGGCGCCGTGCTCGGTGATGTCGTCGGCGTAGGCCTTGATCTCCGTCGCCGGGGTGAGCACGCGCCTCAGGATGATCACCACCACGGGGATCACGACGAAGAGGAAGAGCAGGTTGCCGATCCACAAGAGCGTCATGACCTCACCGCCCGATCGCGATCGCTCAGGCGCTGAGCCTTCTCGACGACGCCGGGGAGCGTCCCCGCGATCTCCTCCATCGCCCAGTTGACCTGCGCCACGTTGGAGCGGACGGCGCGCAGCTGGCGCTCGACCGCGCGGGCGCCCCAGGTGACCTCTGCCAGCGTGGAAGAGATCGAACGCAGCTGGCTGGCCACCACCAAGAGGTAGATCGCAAGGATCACCACGAGCGCTATGACCTCCACCACGCTGAGGAGTGTGAGCAGGCCGTTGCTCATCGCTTCTCTCCGAGCAGCTTGTCATGGCGGATCAGCTCTTCGCGCAGCGCCCGGAGGACGGAACCGGTGCCGGCCAGCTGGTACAGGCCGGTGGTGTTCTGCGCCATCCGACTGGTCACGGTCCAGAGCGAGTCCACGCCCGCGTCAATGTCGCGTACCAACTGGCTGAGGAACGTGAGCAGGGCGATGACCACGACGATCACCACCAGCCCGATCCCGAGCGCGACCCCCCACAGCACCTTCTCGTCCGACCCAACACCGAGCAGGAACATTCAGCCTCCCAGCTGTTTCCGGGCGGACTCTGCCGCCCTCCAGATCGCCGTAACCGAGGAATTGAGCTTCTGGATCTCCCACACCGGCATCGTGGCGGCGCGCGCCTCTTCCATCGCCTCGATGCCGGACCGCGCCTGGCTCCCGATGCGGGACGCGAGCGTCAAGATGCTCGCGACCAGCACGACCACGACCACGACGATGAAGAAGCCGATCCCGAGCCCCACGTACCACCCCGTGTGCTCCACGGAGCGCCCCACATCAGTCTGTTGCATAAGCAGCATCATCGATCCGTCTCCTCTCTCCCGGCGGCGAATCTACCATGAAAGGCAATGCTGTGGGTCAAATGCATATAGCGGGCGCCGTATGCCAACATCCCGCGTAGGGAAGCTGTCCCCCCAAGAGAGGATGGTCAGTATGATCGGGCGTAAGCGAATGATCGGACGCAAGTGAAGCTGGCAATCGCGGGTAAGGGCGGATCGGGCAAGACCTCCATATCGGGCACGATGGCCCGGTCGCTGGCGCGCAGCGGACATCGCGTGCTCGCCATCGACGGCGACTCGAACCCGAACCTGGCGCTCACGCTCGGCGTCGACCCGGCCCTGATGGACGATGTGCCCACGCTGCCCCCGGATCTGATCCGGCGCGCGAACGGCGGCATCGAGCTGACGCGTCCCTTCGAAGAGGTGGCCGCGAGCCACTCGCTTGCGGCCCCCGACGGCGTGAGGTTGCTCGTGATGGCGCTTCCCCAGCACGCGGACACCGGCTGTCTGTGCAGCATGCACGCCACCGTGCGCACGCTGATCGAGGCGGCGCCCGCGGGAGATCAGGACATGACGATCCTCGACACGGAGGCATCGCCGGAGCACCTCTCACGCGGCACCGCCAAGTACGCCGACGCGCTGCTCGCCGTGGTCGAGCCCTACTTCAAGTCGCTCGAGACGGGCCGGCGGATGGCTGCTCTGGCGCGCGACCTCGGCTTGGAGGACGTCAAGCTCGTGGCCAACAAGGTGCGGGACGAGCGCGAGCTCGAGGCGGTGCGCGAGTTCGCCGACTCCAACGGCATCGAGGTCGCGGGCGTCGTCCCGTTCGACGAGCACATGCAACTGGCGGAGCGGGCCAGCAAGTCGCCGCTGGACCTCGATCCCGAGGCTCCGGCCGTGCGCGCGATCGGTGAGCTGGCGGAGACGATCATGAGCAACGGGAGGCTGGTGACCAGTGAGCGAGCTTGATGTGTTGAAGGTCCGTGACGAGCTGCTCCAGGCGATGTACTGGATGCGCGCCGAGGGCCTCGCCGAGCAGCCGACCGTGCGGGAGCTGTCGACCTTCCTCGCCGTGCCGGCCGACACGCTGGGGGCCTACGTGGAGCGATTCATCGCCGACGGCTACCTCGCCCCCGCCGACGACGGCTACCGTCTCACCGAGGTCGGTGAGGAAGCCGGCAAGCGCGGCTTCGCCGACGAGTTCGCCGACCTCACCAAGCCCGGGCACGGCGAGTGCGACGCCGACTGCTGGTGTCACGATTCGCCCGAGGCGGCTGCCGACTGCATCGAGGGGCGGGCGACCGTTCACGCCCATCACTGATTCGACAGTGAACGCTGTGCCCGTAGTCTCGGCCCTGCCGAAGAACTTTCTTCGCCCCTGCCTGCTGCTGCTCCTACGCGAGCAGCCGGCCCACGGCTACGAGCTGCTCGAGCGCCTGCAGGCCTTCGGCTTCGAGGGATCGGACCCCGGCGGCCTTTACCGCACGCTGCGCAAGCTCGAGGACGAGGGATTCGTGCACTCGGCCTGGGAATCCTCCAGCTCCGGTCCCGCCCGCCGCATCTACGAGATCACGCGCGCCGGGATGGCCGAGCTGCACAGCCGGGCCAAGGGGCTGGCCGAGGCGCGCGGGACGCTCGATTCCTTCCTCGGTCGGTACGAGGAGTTCGTCGCCCTGCGCCGCTCTGCAGCACCCGCGCCACTCCGGGGCTGAGGCGAGCGAGCGACGTCGGTCGGGCGTCTCCTTCGTGGGCGCGTCTAGGCGATGGGCTCGGGGACGACCCAGCGCCGCTCGGCGTCCGCGGCGCGTACGGCGTCGAGCAGCGCCTGTACGCGCAGGCCCTCCGTGAGTGGCGGGTCGGGCGGCGCGTCCTCGCGGATCGCCGCCCAGAACGAGCGCGCGACGCGCCCGAACGCGTCCTTGGAGCTGGCCTCCAGTGGCCCCTCGCAGCCCAGCTCCTCGCCGGCTTTGCCCCACCAGAGGCGTCGCTCTGCGTCCAGCCGCACCGTGCCGCCCTCGCCGTGGACCTCGATCAGGTCGCCGCGCGCGTGGCGCGCAGTGGAGACCAGGCTGACGATCCCGAGCCCGCCGCCGCGGAACCGCAGCAGGAGCGCGTAGGCATCCTCGGCGGTCACCGCCCGCGGCGAGCCGTCCGGCGTGGTGCGCTCGGGGACCCCGACCTCGGTCGCGGCGGCCACCGCCTCCACCTCGCCGAAGGCCTCCAGCAGCAGGTCGAGGTCGTGTACGCCGTAGCCCTGGAGGCGCCCACCGCCCAGCGCCGCGTCCTGCACCCACGTGAAAGGGCGGGACCCCGACTCGGCGTGGTCGGTGTGCACGAGCGACACCGACACCATCCTCGGCCGCCCGACGACCTCGCGCACGCGCGCGAGGACTCGCTCGCGGGCCTCCTGGAGTCGGCGGCCGTAGTTGACCACGCCGACCACCCCGGCGTCCTCGATCCCGTCCGCGACCTGGCGGGCGCCCGCCAGGTCGGCGGCCAGCGGCTTCTCGCACAGCACGTGCAGGCCGCGCCGCGCTGCGGCAATCGCGACCTCCGCGTGCAGAGCCACCGGCGTCGCGACGTGGACCGCCTCGAGCCCGGGCAGGTCCAGCAGCTCCTCGAGGTCGGCGGTGCCGAGCGCGACTCCGGCTTCGGCGGCCAGCTCCTGCGCCCGATCGGCCCGTCGCGACCAGACCGCTACCGGCTCGAACTCCTCGAGAGCGCCGAACACCGGAAGCGCGACCTTGGCGCCGTAGCCCCCTCCGATCACGCCGATCCTCACCGCGGCGCCCATCAGGGACTCCTCAGGGGCTCAGCGAGCGTTGCTGCGATCCTGCGCTGCATGACTGCTCAATCCAATCAGAGCCACACGTGGGTGCGCATCGGCACGACCTACGCCGCCGTTGTGACCGGGAAGATCGCCGCGCTCGTCTACCACGCCGGCGTGCAGCGCGGCGAGCAGGCCGGGGCCCGTGACGAGGGCGAGCAGGCCGAGGCCGGCCCGGGCTGGTACCTCGTGTGGGTGAACGAGCCCCACCGCCACTATCAGCTCGCAGAGCCTGCGCCGCCGGCCGGCGCTCCGGCGGCCGAGCTGGACAAGAGCGCTCTGGTCGCGCTCGCCCAGGCGGGCGATGCGATCGAGGCCAGGCTCGCGGGAGGCGGCTCGGGCGGTCCGAACGGTAGCGGGTAGCGCCGGGGCGACGCCGGCGGGGACGCGCGGCCGCTCAGCTCAGCGGCTCGACACGCTCCGCACCGCGCCTTGACGGGCGGTCAGGTCACCGTTGGCCACCTTGTACGCGATCGTGTCGACATAGCCGCCATCCCCGTCACGCGTTCGCGCGCCCGCCTGCTCGGGCGTGACGTTCAGGTCGGCCAGCGCGCGCGCCGCCTCGGGGGCAAAGCAGCGCGCCGCAAGCCACCTCGCGGTCATGGCATCGTCGAATCCGGCGTCCGTCCACGCCTTGGCGGCCGCGCCAGGATCGCCGCCGCGAGCGGCGAGCTCCCCGCCCTGGCGGATGGTCTCGGCGCCCGTCTCGGGTGGCGGGTAGTACACCTTCATTTCTCACCTCTCGGAAGCTCGTGGGGGAGCCGTTTATACAAGACGGGCTGAGGCGCGGGCGCGACCAGCGACAGCCGGGGCCCGCCGGGATGAAGCTACAGTCCTGGTCGCCTTCCACGGCGGCTTCCTGGTGCAGATCGCGATTCTCCTGTTCGATGGTGTGACGGCGCTTGACGCGGTCGGTCCCTATGAGGTGCTCAGGCTGTTGCCGGGAGCGGACGTCCGTCTCGTCGCGGGGACGGCGGGCGAGAAGGCCACCGATGGCGGCCCGTTGAAGCTGGTGGCCGATCACGCGCTCGCCGACGTGCCCAGTCCGGAGATCGTCGTGGTGCCGGGCGGGCCGGGGGCGCGGGTTCTGCTCGGTGACGAGGCCGTGCTGGCCTGGCTGCGCTCGGTGCACGAGCGCTCGCGCTGGACGACCTCGGTGTGCTGGGGCTCAGCGGTGCTGGGGGCGGCCGGCCTGCTCGAGGGGCGCGAGGCCACCAGCCACTGGCTCGCTCGCGACGGTCTCGCCGAGTACGGTGCGAGGCCTGTGGACGAGCGGGTGGTCATCAGCGGCAAGGTCGTCACCTCGGCGGGGGTGTCGGCCGGGATCGACATGGCGTTGCGCTTGGCGGCGCTCGAGGCCGGGACCGCCGTGGCCCAGTCGATCCAGCTGCTGATCGAGTACGACCCCCAGCCGCCGTTTAACGCCGGCTCGCCCCACAAGGCGCCGGCGGAGGTCGTCGAGCAGCTGCGGGGCCGCCGCGCATGAGTCTGCCGAGCGCGGAGACGCATGTCGCGGCGCTCGTCGGGCGCACGGTGACCACCTTCCTGGGGCGGGAGGCCCGGATCGTGGGGATCGAGGACGGGGTGGCCGTGGTCGCCGACGACCGAAGCGACGAGCGTGCGCGGGTTGCGCTCGCTGACGTCCAGGCCGGTCTGGACCAGCTCGACGCCGATGGCGCGGTGCCGGTGACGATCACTGCGCTCGGGCCCGAAGCGACCTACGTCGCGGCGATCCTCGTCGAGGTCGAGGGCGCCATCTACGGCGGCGTTGCCGCGCGCGTGGTGCTCGCGGACCGCCCGGCCGCGGCCTGACGCGGCTTTCTGACCGGCTGGCGAGCCATGATTCAGTTCGTGGCGAAGGTAGGGCGCAACGAGCCTTGTCCCTGCGGCTCGGGCCGCAAGGCGAAGCGCTGCTGCGGCGTGAGCGGCGGCCCGTCGGAGGAGAGCCTCGCCCGCGCGTTCCTCGCCCACGCCTCGAGGGGGGCGGCGCGCGAGTTGCGCCGGCTGTCCGATGCCGAGCTCGGCGAGCTCTTCGAGGAGCTTGGGGGGCTGCCCGGGGTGGATCTCTCCCTGCAGGTCGCACTGCCGAAGCTGTTCTCGCCCGCGCTCGACCGACTCTGTGACGCGGTGGCCGATGACGATCCCGACCCGCAACTGCTCGACGCTGTGACAGGCGCGATCGACGTGCCGACCGAACGGGCTCGCCTCGCCCGGGCGGTGATTGCGCGAGCCGAGGCCGGGGCGATCGACGACAAGCTCGCGAGCGCCGCGCTCGTCGACCTGGCTAGCGAGTCGCGGCGACTCGTTCGCGCCGGCCTGCTGGAGGCCGTTGCCGTGCGGGTCGGCGTTGCAAGGACACCCGCCGGGGTCCGCCTCGCCGCGTAGGCCCTCAGGCCACGAGTCCGCGGGATGGTCGGGCAAAGGACAAGTTGAGCGGCGGCTCGGGCAAAAACCTGACAAGCTCGGCTCCTCAGGGCCGAAGCAACAAGCAGGCCAGAGGTCGGCCCGCCGGGGAGATCGGCGCGACTCTCTGGCGGCGGAGCGGCCGCCGGTGGCCGATGCGGTGCCGCCCGTGGAGAGCATCCGCTCCAAGGGTCAGGATCGGTCCGTGCCGACGATCAGCCGCTTCTACGGGATCACTATCCAGATGTTCTTCAAGGAGCACGGTGTCCCGCACTTCCATGCACGTTACGGCGGCCAGACAGCGGTCTTCACCGTCGAGCCGACTGAGCCCCTTCGTGGTGAGCTCCCGAGGCGGGCCGATCGACTCGTCCGCGAGTGGGCTGGCTTGCATCGAGCGGAGTTGATGCGAAACTGGGAGCAGGCGCGCGCGGGGCAGCCACTTGCGCCGGTAGACCCACTGCAATGAGTGAGATCCATGACATTGTCGACGTTGAGGTGACGGCCGAGTACGGCCTGCGGGTCACCTTCGACGATGGGGCCGTCCGCGAAGTGAACCTCGAGGGCCAGCTCGAAGGACCGGTGTTCGAGCCCCTCCGCGCTCCGGAGCTGTTTGCACAGGCAAACGTTGACCATGAATCTGGCACGGTTGTATGGCCAACCGGGGCCGACCTGGATCCGATCGTCGTCTACGAGGGGCTCCCGCCCCTCAATGCTCGGGTCCTGCGCGAAGCCGCTGTCTGAGCCTCCGCCGAACGCGCCCTCGAGGGCGAGTTGGAGCGCCCTACCGCGTGTGGCGCGGCCCCTGGCGCTGGATGCTTTCCATCTACGGGGGCCATTACAGTGATGGACGGCATGGGCGTCCGCCAGTTCAGCGTTGTCTTCGAGAGTTGCCAGGAGGGCGGCTTCTATGCCCATGCTCCCGAGCTGCCGGAGATCCACACCCAGGGGGACACGCTCGACGAAGCGCGCGAGATGGTTGCGGACGCGATCGAACTGGCACTCGAGGTGCGACGTGAGCGTGGCGAGGAGCTTCCTGATGAGGGATTCGCGCTGGCCGAGAAGGTCGCCGTCACCTTTCCGTGAAGCGTCGCGACCTTGAGCGCCACCTGCGCGCTCACGGTTGCCGACCGTTTAGGCAGGGAGCCAAGCACGAAGTCTGGGAGAACCCGGTCCTCGGCAAGACAGGGATGGTTCCCCGCCACAGCGAGGTGAAGTCCGGCACCGGTCGCGGCCTATGCCGCCAGCTGGGCATTCCCGCGCCGCCATTTCGCTGACAGTAGGCGGCGGGTCGCGCCCCCGGGCCACCCGACGAAAGGGGCTTGAGCTGGGAGTCGCTGGCTCC
>Ga0208612_1000466_pt1 | contig 17833 bp, 19 predicted proteins | sample AntDryMetagUQ889_FD_188089 | JGI IMG/M metagenome (GOLD analysis project Ga0208612, IMG submission 188089) | Polar desert microbial communities from Antarctic Dry Valleys - UQ889 (SPAdes) | ecosystem: Environmental > Terrestrial > Soil > Desert | place: Antarctic Dry Valleys | collected 2008-12-31 | reverse complement strand
GGGCCGCCGAGCTCCGAGCGGCGCGACCTTGGTCACTCGCCGCCGCCGGCTGTGGCGCCACGCTGCGGACCTCCAGTGCTGCCGGCTCATTTCCCCTCGTCCAGGCCCCAGTCGACGACGACCGCGCCCCAGGTGAAGCCGGCTCCGAAGGCGGCTAGGAGCAGCCGCTGACCCGGAGCGAGCGTGCCGTCCCTCTGGGCCTCCGCAAGCGCGATCGGAATCGTGCCCGCGGACGTGTTGGCGTACTCCGAGATGTAGTCGAGCACCCGCTCGGTGGGAAGCCCGAGCCGCTCGCCGACGGCGCGCAGGATGCGCCGGTTCGCCTGGTGGTAGACGAAGAGGTCGACGTCATCGGCCTCGATGCCGGCCCCCGCAAGCGCTTGCTCGGTGACCTCGCTGAGGCGGGCCACGGCGTGCTCGAAGGTCTCCCGCCCCTTCATCTCGATCTTGGCCTCACGATCCGCGAAGATCAGGTCCGCATGAGCGCCGTCCGCGCGCAGCACGGGATCGCTCACCCGGCCCGGTGGCTCGGTCGCCGTCATCACGACCGCGCCGGCGCCGTCGCCGAAGAGACCGGCCGTGCGCTTGTCGTCGTGGTCGAGGTACTGGTAGAGCGCGTCGGCCCCGATCACGAGCACGCGCTCCGCCGCGCCGGTCTCGATCTGCCCGCGCGCGACGGCGATGCCGGCGACAAAGCCCGTGCAAGCCGCACCCACGTCGAAGGCTCCCGCGCGTCGGGCACCGATCTCGGCGGCCACCAGCGGCGCCGCGTCGGGAGTGATGTGGTCCTTGCTCGTCGTCGCGACGAGGACAAGGTCGACGTCCTCGGGGTCGAGCGCAGCCTCGGCCAGGGCGGCGGCGCCGGCCTTCGCAGCGATGTCGATCAGCCGCTCCCCGGGAGCGAGGACGTGGCGCCGGCTGATTCCGGTGCGCTTGACGATCCACCCCCCGTCCACGTCGAGCCGCTCCTCGATCGCCGCGTTCTCGATGACCTGGTCGGGCACCGCCATTCCCGCTGCGCCGATCGTCGCGCCGGCCACGGCGCGCTCTGCGCCGAGTGCCGCTCGCTCTCTGACCGCAGCATCAGGCATATATCTGGCCTCCAAGTCGTTGCCGCCGAGCGCCTCGACGCCCCTCACAGTCCACACGATACCGCCGCATGGTCTCCCACTCCCATGAGGCGGGCCTCGAGATCCGGCCCGGGCGAGCGGTGTGCCGCGATTGGGGGTGCTCGCCGGCCATGGAGAGCAGTTCATGGCCGCCAACCCCAGCCGACCCTGTCGCGGGAATAGGATGCCGCTCCCATGAGCACGCTCCTCACCGGATACCCCGGCTTCATAGCCTCGCGGCTGGTCGGTGCCCTGCTCGACGACGATCCCGAGCTGCGGATCGTCGCGCTCGTAGAGTCGCGCCTGGCCTCCACAGCCCGCGAGCAGGCACCCGACCGTGTCGAGGTGGTCGAGGGGGACATCACAGAGCGCCGCCTGAACCTCAGCGACGCCGACTACGAGCGTCTGAGCGCCGAGGTCACACAGGTCTACCACCTGGCCGCCATCTACGACCTGGCGGTGCCGATCGAGGCAGCACAGGCGGTGAACGTGAACGGCACGGGCAACGTGCTCGACTTCTGCCTGGCCTGCGAGAGCCTCGAGCGCCTGCACTACGTGAGCACCGCCTACGTCGCCGGCCTGCGCACGGGCGTGGTCTACGAGCACGAGCTGTCGCTTGGCCAGCGCTTCAAGAACCACTACGAGTCGACCAAGTTCCAGGCCGAGGTGTGGGTGCGCCAGCAGATGGACCGCATCCCCACCACCACCTACCGCCCGGCCGTCGTGGTGGGTGACTCCCGGTCCGGCGAGACCGTCAAGTTCGATGGGCCCTACTACATGCTCCGCGTGATCTCGCGCTCGCAGCGTATGGGGCAGCCGATACCTCGCTTCGGCCGCGCCGAGGCCACGTTCAACGTCGTGCCCGTCGACTTCGTGATCGATGCCCTGCGTGTCGGAGCCGGCGCCGGCGACACCATCCACCTGGTCGACCCCGACCCGGTGACCGCGAGCGAGGTGTTCGACACCCTGGCCGAGGCCTACGCCGGCAGGAAGACCGCGTACCGGCTGCCGCCCAAGCTGGTGGCGGCCTCCCTGCACATCGGCGCGGTGCGGAAGTTCTTCGCGGGGGCCCCTGCCGAGTCGATCCGCTACCTCAATCACCCCGTGCGCTTCGACACCCGCCGCGCCGACGAGGTGCTTGGCGCGAAGGACGTCCACTGCCCCAAGCTGCGCGACTACGTGGAGCCCATGGTGCGCTTCTTCTCCGAGCACGAGGACGACCCCGCCTACGCGTCGGGCGGGGGACACTCACCCCGGGGGTAGCGCCCCGCGAGGTCGACCGTTTGAGATGTGACTGCGTCTTGACCAAATAGTTCGGTCCGAGGTCGACCGCGTCGGGTCGACCGCGAGTAGGACCCGGCCCTGAGCCGACGGTAATCTCGTCGAATGCCTCAGACCTGGGTGCTCACCGGCTCGCTGGACAATTTCCGCACCACGCGCGAATACGGCTTTCGGCTCATAGGCGCCAAGGAGCGCCGCCGCCTCCTCGCCGAGCAGATCGAGCCCGGCGACGAGATCGTCCTCTACGTGACCGTTGTGCAGGCCTTCGGGGCGATCCTCCGCGTGACCTCGGAGATGTTCGAGGATCGCGAGCCGGTGTGGCCCGGCAAGCCCGGCAAGCGTGACGACTACCCGTGGCGCTTCGAGACCGAGCCCGTCGTGGCGCTCGAGGAGGAGAGCTTCGTGGCGGCCGAGGACCTCGCTCACGAGCTCGAGCACGTGCGCAAGTGGCCGGCCGAGCACTGGAAGCTGGCCTTCCAGGGGCAGCTGCGCATGGTCTCCGAGGCCGATGCCCGGCTGTTGGGCGAGCGCCTTCGCGCCGCCGCGCCCACGGCCGCGTAGTGGTCCAGTAGTGCGCCATTCGCGCCACTACTCCCTCGAGGAGGCCAACGACTCGATCGCCTGGGTCGAGGAGTGCCTCGGCCGCCTGCGCACCGCAAAGTCGAGCCTGGGCGACAAGGAGGCTCGCGAGGCGCTGTCGGAGGCCACGCCGACCAATGGAGGAGGCGAGCCCGGCAAGGTGGTCTCCGAGGCCTTCCTCGGGCTGCGCTCCGCGCTCGTGGACCTGCGTGAGCGCGAGATCGTGCTGCGCGACCTCGACCGGGGGCTGGTGGACTTCCCGTCGCTCAGCGGCGACGAGGAGATCTACCTGTGCTGGGAGGAGGGTGAGATCGAGATCGGCTTCTGGCATGACCTCGAGACCGGCTTCGACGGCCGCCGGCCGCTCGAGGATGGCTGAAGCGCTCGCCGCGGCCTGGCGCCGGCTGAGCTTCGAAGGCCGCGCGGCGGCCGTCGGCTCGGTGCTGCTCGTGGTGAGCACCTTCGGCCCCTTCTCCTGGGTCGAGGCCGCGATCGTGCTCACCGGGCTGAGCGTTCTCTTCGGGCTGCGCCAGCGGGCGGTGGGCAAGAGCTTCCACCTCCCCGCCGCCGACGGGACCCTGATCGCCGCCGCCGGGGGCTGGGCAGCGCTTCTGATCGCCGCGCGCCTGTTCGACCGCCCCCTGGGCCAGAACCTCCTGGCCCTGGCCTGCGCGGCCATCCTGGTGGCGGCGGGTGCGCGGGAGCGCGCGCGGCAGCCTGCCGAGGATGAAACCGCGGTCGTGCCACCCCACCGCTCGAGCACCGAGGCCGCCCCGGCGCAGGCGCCCACCGAGAAGCTTCCCCCCCGGCGCACGTGATCTTGGTGACACCGACCGCGTTTCGTCGTACTCTGGTGCCGTCGCGAGAAGATGGGAGAGGAGCGGACTTGGAAGCCGGCACTCACAAAGCCCCCCTACTGAGCCTGGACAACCGCATGCGCCTGGAGCGCTTCAGGCATGTGGTCGCGAACCACCCCGTCAAGTTCCTAGCCGGCTACATGGTGAGTGTCATCGTCATCGCCGGGGGTGTCTACTCGCTGCTCGAGGCCGACAACGACTGGTTCGACGGCATGTGGTGGGCCATCGTGACGGCCTCGACCGTGGGCTACGGCGACATCTCGCCCGAAGAGCTCGAGGGCCGCTTCCTGGCGGGGTTCGTGATCCTCTCCGGCATCGCCACCACAGCGATCCTCACCGGCCTCCTGGCCGGCTGGGTGCTCTCTGCGAAGTTCGAGGACCACTTCGGCACGCCCGACCTGCACGACGACTTCGACCACATGATCGGCCAGCTGCAGGCTCTCAAGCGGCGCTACGAGGTGGACGAGGACGCTGACGACCGCATAGCGGAGGCCGCCCGGGTGGCGCACGCGGAATGGAAGGCGGCTCCCGAAGGCGAGGGCTGCGGCCACGCGATGGCGACGCTGGGACAAGCTCTAAAGCACGACTACTAGGAAAGGACCGGGCTTGAAGCGATCAAATGCTGTGAACCTCGGCCTCGTGGCGGCGTTCGCCACCGCGTTCACCGGGTGCGGAGAGGAAGAGACCGCCTACTGCGTTAACCAGAACGACGAGGTGGTCGACAACCAGACCTGCGGCGACGAGTTCTCGGGCGGCGACGACCGCCACTTCTGGGTCTACGGCGCCGCCGCGGTTGGGGGGTCCAAGGCGATCAAGAAGGGCAGCAAGCTCGCCGGCGGCAGCAAGATCCTTTCCACCAACAAGTCCGCGATCACCTCGCGAGGCGGCTTCGGCTCGAGCGGAGGCTCGACCTCGGGCGTCGGCAAGCCGTCGGGCTCTTCTTCCTCGGGGTCCTCGTCGTCCTCCTCCGGCGGGGGCTAGCGATCGATCGATTCCGTGCCGAGCCCCGCGAGGGCTGGCCGGCGATCATCGAGGAGCAGGGCCTCATCTACTGGCGCACCGACCTGCCCGAGGGGGGCCAGATCTCCTACTGGAACGAGGAGGCCTACTACGCCTTCTCCTCCAGCGAGGTCTACGAGCTGGAGGCCGAGGTGCGCCTGCTGATGGAGATGCTGATCGAGGCCGGCGACCACATCATCGAGCACAACCTGTTCTCGAAGATGGGCATCCCCGGATGGGCCGTCCCCCGCATCAAGGAGACCTGGGAATCCGAGCCGCCGATGCTCTACGGGCGTTTTGACTTCGCCTACGGCCCCGACGGCGCGAAGCTGCTCGAGTACAACGCCGACACCCCCACCGCGCTGCTGGAGACCGCGATCCAGTGGCATTGGGTGCAGGACGTCTTCGGGCCGAGCGGCGACCAGTGGAACACCGTGCACGAGGCGCTGGTCAACCGCTGGCGCGAGCTCAACGAGGGCGACCGCCTGCCCGGCCAGTGGGTGCACATGCTCCACACCACCGCCGAGGGCTCGGGCGAGGACTTCATGACGATCGGCTACATGGCCGCCACCGCCCACGAGGCGGGCATCCGCGTAGAGCTGATGCCGATCGAGAACCTGGGCTTCAACGAGGACGACGGCTTCCTCGACATGCAGGGGCGCTACGTGCGCACCGCCTTCAAGCTCTACCCCTGGGAGTGGATCGTCCACGAGGACTTCTCGCGAGCCGCGCTGGACCGCATCGGCGACGGCGAGGGCCAGACCACCTGGATCGAGCCCATCTGGAAGATGATGTGGTCCAACAAGGGGATCCTGCCGGTGCTCTGGGAGCTGTATCCCGAACACGAGTCGCTGCTTCCCGCCTGGTTCGAGGGCGAGGAGCCCGACGGCCTCGAGTCCTACGTCCGCAAGCCGCTGCTCGCACGCGAGGGAGCCGACTCGGTGGCGGTGATCGACGGCAAGGTGGCCGAGAAGGGGCCGGGACAGGGGTACGGCGGGGAGGGCTTCGTCGTCCAGCAGTACGCCGACCTGGGTGAGTACGAGGACGGGGTCCGCCCCGTGCTTGGCCTCTGGACGGTCGACATGGAGCCCGTGGGCTGTGGGATTCGCGAGCAGCGAGGGCTGATAACCGACAACACGTCTCGCTTCGTTCCGCACGTGATCGCGGACTGAGCCCAACGAGAGGAGCGCAAGTGGAAGATTCGACTATCGAGCTGGTGGGGCAGGTGCTCGCCTACTCGGGCGTGGGCCTGGCCATCCTGGTGGCGGGGTTCTTCGTCATCGACGCCCTGACGCCGGGCAACCTCGGCAAGCAGGTGGTGGAGGGCAACCCCAACGCGGCCGTCCTGACCGGCGCGACGGTCATCTCGCTGGGCCTCGTGCTCTGGTTCGCCATCTACTTCACCGGCGCGGGCTGGGACGGCCTGGGCGACGTGCTGATCTTCGGCCTGGTGGGAGTGGCGGTGCAGGGCATCGGGTTCTTCGTGCTCGACCTGATAACCCCGGGCAAGCTGGGCGAGGAGCTGATGCAGGCCACCTACCACCGCGGCACCACCGTGTCGGCGTCGATTCAGTTCGCGGTTGCGCTGATCGTCAGCGCCTCGCTCACGTAAGCGACGAGTGCGCGGTGCTCGCCCGCGCGTCCTACCGGAGGTGGGGTCAACGGTCGGGCTGCGCTCCGCCACCAGAGCGAGTGAGCGCCTGCTGCGGGAGCTCGACCCGCGGCAGGCGCTGGGATCGGGCGGCCTCGGGCGGAGCGCCCGTCAGCGCTCCCCCCGGGCAGTCGGCGCATTTGACATCGCGGCGAGGATTGCGCAGGCCGATCAGACCGAGCACCCCGCCGCCGGCCACCAGAACCGCCGAGATGCCCATGCCCAGGCGAAAGGCGCTCACCGAGGCCGCTTCGGTGGCCTTGGCCAGGCGCGCACGCAGCGGCGGCTGCAGTCCCTGCGCGCGGACCTCGGCCAGCGGTTGGCGCTTGGCCCGCTCGACCGGTCCCGCCAGCTGCGGGCGGTCGGCCAGCGTGCCCAGCTCGGAGTCCAGCCGTGAGCCGTACTGAGCCGCCACCACGGTCCCTACGGCGGCCACGGCGATCAGTCCCGCCACCCGCGCGATCGCGTTGTTGACTCCCGAGGCCACTCCCGCGTTGTGCTCGTCGGCGTCGGCGAGGACCGTGGCGGTCAACGGCGCAACGGTCATCGAAAGGCCGAGCGCGAAGAACAGCACGGCGGGCAGGAGATCGGTCAGGTAGTCGACGTCGCGGTCCAAGCGGGCCAGCAGCGCCAGGCCCACGGCGGCCACCAGCGGCCCGGCGCCCATGAACAGGCGCGGCCCGAAGCGGTCGGCCAACGCTCCGAAGCGCGTCGAGAGGAAGAACATCACGATGCTAACCGGCAGGGTCGCGGTGCCCGCCTCCAGGGCGCTGTAGCCGGCCACCTGCTGGAGGAAGAGGATCAGGAAGAAGAACATCAGCCCGAGTCCCCCGTACATGGTCAGCGTCTGCACGTTGCCGATCGCGAAGTTGCGCCGCTTGAAGAGCTCCAGCGGCAGCATCGGCGCCGGCGTGCGGCGCTCGTGAGCGAGGAAGGCCGCGAACAGCGCGGCGCCCGCCAGCAGAGAGCCGAGCACCAGCGGATCGCCGAAGCCACGCAGCGGCTGTTCGATCAGGCCGTAGGTCATCCCGCCGAGACCTATCGCGCAGAGGGCCCCACCAAGCACGTCGACCTTCCCGCCCTCGGTGCGCTCGCCGGCCTTCATCGTCCGCGAGATCAGCACCAGCGTGACCACCAGCAGCGGAACGTTGATCGCGAAGATCCAGCGCCAGGAGGCGGAGTCCACGATCTGGCCGCCGACCAGCGGGCCCAGCACCGCCCCGATGCCCGCCCACGCCGTCCACGCCCCGATGGCCCTGCCTCGCTCCTGGCCGGAGAAGGTGGCCACGATCACGGCGAGCGCCGCCGGGGTCAGCAGCGCGCCCGCCACCCCCTGCAGGGCGCGGGCGGCCACGAGAATCTCGATGGTCGGCGCCAGGGCGCACAGGACCGACGTGACGCCGAAGCCGACGACGCCCGCCGTGAAGATCCGGCGCTCGCCGAAGATGTCGCCGAGCGAGCCGCCGACGAGCAGGAGCGCGCCGAGCGTGAGCAGGTAGGCGTTCGACGCCCACTGCTGGCCCGCCAGCCCGCCGCCGAGCTCGCGCTCGATGGCCGGCAGAGCGACGTTCACCACCGTCGAATCCACGAGGACCACGGCGGTGGCGAGGATGCAGGCCACGAGTACCGTGCGCTGGTGGCGGGTCATGCGGTTTCGGCGCCGGGATAGGCCTAAGTCGAGGGCGCCGCGCCGGCCCCGTTCACTGACCCCACGTCGCGGGGTTCGGGGCCGATGTAGCGCGCCGAGGGGCGGATCAGCTTGTCCTCGCGCTTCTGCTCGAGGATGTGAGCCGCCCAGCCGCCCACCCGGGCGCAGGAGAACAGCGGGGTGAACAGCTCCGGCGGCACGTCGGCGAAGTCGAGCACCACGGCGGACCAGAACTCGACGTTGGTGGCCAGCACGCGGTCGGGCTTGCGCGCCTTGAGCTCGGCCAGGGCGGCCTTTTCGAGCTTCTCGGCCACCTCCAGGCGCGGGGCGGCGATCTCCTTCGCGGTGCGCCTCAGCACACGTGCGCGGGGGTCCTCGGCGCGGTAGACGCGGTGGCCGAAGCCCATGAGCCGATCGCCACGGTCGAGCAGGTCCTCCACGTAGCGCTCGGCGTCGCCGGTGCGCTCCACTTCGTCGAGCATGTGCAGCACCCGCGAGGGAGCGCCACCGTGCAGCGGGCCGCTCAGCGCGCCCACCGCCCCGCTCAGGGCGGCCGCGACGTCTGCGCCGGTGGAGGCGATCACCCGCGCGGTGAACGTGGACGCGTTCATGCCGTGCTCGGCGGCGGAGGTCCAGTAGGCGTCGATGGCCTTCACGTGTCGCGGATCGGCCTCCCCGCGCCAGCGGATCAGGAAGCGCTCGGGGATCGAGGTGGCCTTGTCGATCTCGAGCTGGGGCACGGGCGGGTGGCCGATGTCGCGCGCCGACTGCGCCACGAAGGAGAGCGCCATGACCGAGACCCGCGCCAGGTCCTCGCGCACCTCCGCGTCGGAGATGTCGGTCAGCTGGCGCAGACCCCACTCGGGGGCGAGCATGGCCAGGGCGGCCTGGAGGTCGGTGCGCGGATCGCCCGTGCGGGCGGCCAGCGGGTAGGGCTCGGCGGGCGGCAGGCCCGGCTCGAACGAGCCGTCGACCAGCAGGCCCCACACCTTCTCGAAGGGCACCTCCCCGACGAGGTCCTCGATGTCCACCCCGCGGTAGCGCAGCGCGCCGCCTTCCCTGTCGGGCTCGGCTATGGAGGTGCGAAAGGCGACGACCCCCTCGAGCCCCGCAGGCGCTTCGATCACTTCGGCCATCTCACCTCCTGCGCGGACGTTGGAACAAGGGCCCGACAATACTTGGGCGGTGTTCTCCGTTCGCCCCGCCGAGCCCGCCGACCCTCGCTGTGCTCCCGGCCTGGTTCGATCCGCCGGGGGTCCCGACCTCGCCCTGCGCCGGGCGCTCTAGGCTCCCTCCTCGGTGGAGACGCCGGCGCCGATCGAGGCCTCTCCCGGCCCCGCCAGCTCCCGGCTGGGACGCCCCGGCGTCTGGATGCGCAGGCACCCGGGGGTGGTGACGGGGGTCGGCACCCTGGTCGTAACCGCGGCCCTGGTCATCGGACTTTGGAACAAGCGCGAGGACTTCGTTGAGGCCTTCACCAGCGCCTCGCTGCTCGTCCTCAGCGGCGCGATCGCTCTGCAGGTGGTCTGGCTGATCGCGCGAAGCGAGGCCTGGCACGTGTGCGTCGAGGCGGCGGGCGGCAGCGTGTCTCGCCGGCGCCTGTACCGGGCAGCAGCGGTTGGCTATCTCGGGAACCTGTTCAACAGCAGCTTCGGACTGGGCGTCAGAATCGCCACGCTGCGCCGCACAGCTCCAGCCGACAGCCCGAACGCCCCGGTGCTGGTGGCGGCCGAGCTGCCGATCGTGGTGGTCGAGGTCGCGCTCGCCGCCGGCTTGTCGTTCACCCTGATCGGCCCGCTGAACGTCCCGTGGTGGGTGGTGCTCGGCATCGTGGTGGTGGCCACCGCGGTAATCGGCGGTCTCACCCGCTTCGTGCGCGATCGGCGCGATGGCTTCTGGAGGGGGCTGGACGTGATGCGCGGCCTGCAGAGCCGCAACGTGATCATCGGGTTGGTCATGTTCGCAACCGGCGCACAGGTCGTGCGCAACATGGTCGTGCTCGAGGGCCTCGGCGTGGACATCTCGGTCTTCGACGCGATCGCCCTCCTGATCGCCGCGGCGGCGGTGGGGCTGCTGCCGGTGGGCCCGACCCTGGGCGCGGCGACCGCCGTGCTCATCCTCGGCTCAAACGGCGTGGCGGTGGTGGCCGCCGCGGGCGCGCTCCTCACCGCGACCGGCGCGGTTGGGGCGCTCCTCTTCGCGGGTTGGGCGCTCGTGGACCGGCTGCGGCCATCGGCGGGACGCGACCTCGAGCCCGAGGCCGACCCGGCGCCGCCGGGGCCGGGCCTCGCCATCTAGGCTGCCCATTCGTGCCTGTCCTGACCGATCACGTCCAGGCCTACTTGGAGTCGCTGCGCGCCGAGCGCTCGCCGGTCATGGCGGAGATGGAGGAGGTCGCCGCCCGCGACGGCGTGCCCATCGTCAGCTGGGAGACCGGCCGGCTGCTGGCCGTGCTGTGCCGGGTGCTCGACCCGCGCGTGCTCGAGGTGGGCACGGCCATCGGCTACTCCACCCTGCACATGGCCGAGCAGCTCTCCGGGGGCCGCATCACCACGCTCGAGCGCGACCCCGACCGCGCGGCCCAGGCCCGCGGCTTCTGGGAGCAGGCAGGGTTGGCCGGCCGGGTGGAGTTGATCGAGGGTGACGCCCGCGAGACCATCGGCGGCCTCGAGGGTCCCTTCGATCTGCTCTTCGTCGACGCTCAGAAGGCCGACTACCGCCGGTACATCGATCTCGCCCTGCCCCACCTGTCCGAGCGCGCGCTGGTGGCTATCGACAACCTGCTCATGTCCGGCGAGGTGGGCCGGCCCGAGGGCAGCGACACCTTCTGGTCGGCCGAGAACCTGAGCGCCGCCCGCTCGCTGAGCTCCGAGATCATGGGCGGCGGCGAGTGGCTGGGCGTCGTCCTCTCGGTGGGCGACGGCGTGGGACTGGCCGTCCGGCGCTAGTCCGTTTTACGTCAGGCGGCTCCGCCGCCCGACACCACGAGGGCGATCGGGATCAACACCAGCGCCAGGAAGACGATCGCGATCCCCAGGCCCACCACGAACTGCGACTTGTAGAGGTGGCCGCCCACGGCCAGCAGGAAACCGAAGCCGAACATGACCAGGAACGGCGCCGGCTCGATGTCCACCCCCCCGCCTGAGCGCTCTGGCACGTAGTTGGGAATGATCGCCGCCGGAATCGCCAGGAAGGCGACCAGGGCGAGGAAGACGAGGAAGACCCGCACCCGGCGAAAGTATCGTTGAGCGCCTATGGCGGACTTCACTTCGATCGAGTCCACCCGCGAGCGCCTCGGGGAGGTCGGCTACCTGGCCGACGAGCCGGCGTCGCTGGTCTCCTTTCTGGCCGGGCGCCTCGGCAAGCCGGTGCTGGTGGAGGGGCCGGCGGGCGTTGGCAAGACCGAGCTCGCCAAGGCCCTGTCGCGCGCCACCGGCCGCCCGCTGATCCGCCTCCAGTGCTACGAGGGCCTCGACGAGGCCAAGGCGCTGTATGAGTGGAACTACCGCAAGCAGCTGCTTCGCATCCAGACCGAGGCGGCGGACACGGGGTGGGAGGAGGTCAAGGACGACATCTTCGGCGAGGAGTTCCTCCTGTCGCGGCCGCTGCTGCGGGCCATCAAGTCCGAGGAGCCGGTGGTGCTGCTGATCGACGAGATCGACAAGACCGACCAGGAGTTCGAGGCGATGCTGCTCGAGGTCCTGTCGGACTTCCAGATCTCGATCCCCGAGCTCGGTCCCGTCTACGCCCGTACCCAGCCCCTGGTGCTGCTCACCTCGAACAACTCTCGTGAGCTGACCGAGGCGCTGAAGCGGCGCTGCCTCTATCTGTGGCTCGACTACCCCGACGCAGAGCGGGAGCTCGAGATCGTGCGCCTGCACACGCCGGAGCTGGACGAGCACGTAGCCCGAAAGCTGGTGGAGGTCGTTCACATGGTCCGGGCGCTTGACCTCAAGAAGCCGCCCTCGATAGCCGAGTCGATCGACTGGGCTCGGGCGCTGCTGGTGCTCGGTGCCGAGGACGTGGACAGCGCCCTGCTCGAGAAGACCATGAGCATCATCGTCAAGCACCGCACCGACCTCGACCTGGTGGCCGAGCGCGTCGGGGTGAAGCTCGGGGCCGATGCCCTCTTCGGGGCCACCCGCACGGCAGGCTGACGGCGGGGGCAGGCCGGCGCCCGCGGGGCCGCCGGGCATTGCCCCCCGGCTGCTCGAGCTCGCCGACGAGCTGCGCGGCGAGGGCCTGGCCATCGGCACGAGCGAGCTGCTCGACGCCTTTGCCGCCCTTCGCGAGGTGAGCTGGACTTCGCAGGCGGACTTTCGAGAGGCTCTTGGGGCCACGCTGGCGAAGTCCCAGGAGGACCGCAGGGTTCTCGACCTGGTCTTCGACCGCTTCTTCTTTCGCGCCGTCGAGCGCGAGGCCGTGCGCCAGGGGGTCAGCGAGCTAGACCGGCCCTACGAGGGCACCGGGCCGGACGGCATCGACCTCGGCACGCTGCGGGAGCGCATCCGGCAGGCCGTCCAGGCCGGCTCCGACAGCGAGATGCGCGACCTCGCCCGGCTGGCGATAGTCGCCTTCGGGCGCCAGGGCGAGGGCTCAGGCGTGATCGGCGTGGACGTGCAACGCATCCGGCGGACGCTCGGCCTGCGCACCGAGCGAGGCACGCAGCCCGATCCCGACGAGGTGCCGCGCGAGCAGCTGCAACAGTTCGAACGGCATGTGCGCCGCGAGCTCGAGCGCCAGCAGGTGGAGCGCACGCAGTCGCTGCCCCCCTCTCGCCCACTGAGGGAGTTCGACCGCGCCCTGCCGTCCAACCCGGCGCAGGACCTTGCCGCGGTGCACCGCGTGGTGGCCCAGCTCAAGCGCCGCTTGGCCACCCAGGGCCGTGAGCAGAGAGGCCGTAAGCGCGGCGCGGCCGTGGACGTGCGGCGCACCATGCGCACGTCGCTTCAGACGGGCGGCGTGCCACTGGAGCTGCGCTACCGTCCCCGGCGCCCGCGGCGCCCCGAGCTGTATGTCCTGTGCGACGTCTCCACGAGCGTCACGAGCTCCTCGGTGTTCTTCCTGTCCGTGCTGCACGCCCTGCACGACCAGTTCCGAAAGCTGCGCTCGTTCGTGTTCGTGGAGCGGATCTCGGAGGTGACCGACGTGTTCGAGCGCGAGCGTAACTTCGCCGATGTCTCCCGAGCGATAGCCACCGACGCCGGCGTCGCCGACGTGAGCGGCTACACCGACTACGGCCGGGTGTGGCTGGAGTTCCTCGAGCGAGTCGTGGACGACCTCGACCCGCGCTCTACGGTCATAGTGCTCGGCGACGCCCGCACGAACGGCCGCGACGCCAAGGCGAAGGTCTTCGGCACGCTCGCCGAACGGGCAGGCCGCACGTTCTGGATGAACCCCGAGCCGCGCCTGTACTGGAACTACGGCGACTCGGTGATGGCCGCCTACGAGCCCTTCTGCGACGGCGTCTTCGAGTGCTGGACGACCCGCCAGCTGGAGGCGTTCGTCGATGCCCTGGCGGACGTCACGATCTCAACGGCGTAGCAGCAGCCCACGGCGGATCAGCGGCCGCTGGTCACGGCCGGTGCGGTCGATGGTCCTGATCGCGATCCGGACGCGCACCGCGCGACGTCCCCTGAAGGCTCGCGAGGCCGCCTCGTCGATCAGGCGGATCCGCTGACGGCGACCCGGGCCCAGGGTGAAGTAGCCGGTGTAGGCCAGCCGCACGTGCCCCCGCCTGATGGTGGCTGTGCCCGAGCAGCCACGGGGGCAGCGCAGGGCCAGCGAGAGCCGGCGGCGGCGGGGTCCGGCGATGCGCCTCGAGCGCAGCCTCAGCGGACAGCCCACGTAGCGGACCTCTTCGGGTGCGCTCTCGGTGTCGGTCACGTGCAGGCCCTGGTTGTCCGAGCAGTCGCGCAGGGCGTAGGCCACGCGCCGGCCGTCATAGTCGAAGAACGGGACCGGGCCGCCGGGTGCGCGGAAGGCCGGGTGGTCGACCCTGCGCCGGCCCTCGCCGAGGCGCACCAGCGTCCGCGTCTCCCCGCTGGTGAGGGCGACCGAGCTCAGCTCCTGGCCCTCGTCGCCGACCTCGGCGAACACTACGGCGCGCCCGCCGACCAGTCGCACCCCGTTCGCGCACGGCCGGGTGGCGAGGCGGTGCTCGGTGGGCTCGGCCGGCGAATACCAGCTGAGCACCCCGTCGTCGCACTCGTCCTCGGGCGCCCTCGACACGAGCGCCAGCGTGCCGTCGTCCTGTACGTCGATGTCCTCCGGCGTCAGCCCGGCCGGCACCGGCACCGAGAAGAGCTGAGCCCCGGTCGCGGCCCGGTAGACCGCCGTCTCGTGGCCTCCCGAGGCCAGGCGCCGCAGCACGCCCACCGCCGGCCCCGAAACCCGGACCACAACGAGCCTGGAGCCCACCGGCTGGGCGGCGAAGCGCGTGGTGTCCGAGGCCAGGTCGCGGATCGCCAGGCGCGAGGGCCGCCCGCAGCTCGCCTCGTCGTAGGCCAGGCTCGCGTCGTCCATGTCGAGCGGCGCGCTCTCGCCCTCGGTCTGACCGGGTTCAGCCCCGTCGCAGGCGACGACGGGCGAGCGGGGAGACCCGAGGAAGCCGAGACCGAGCGCGGACGACTCGCGCAGCAGCGCTCCGGGCCCCCGGTCCACGCGCGAGCGCTGTAGGGCCACGCGGTTGGCCGACACGCCGTAGCTGACGCTCTCGCTGCTGCTGCTCTCCTCGCCGAAGCTCGTTCGCAGGCCGTCGGCGCGGGCGATCCTCTCCGGCCGTCGGGCCCCCGTCCGGTAGAGCCGGAGGCGATCGGGGAGGCGGTCGGTCGTGGGGTCGCAGCCGCGCCGGCAGCCTTCCTCGGCCCAGGCGATCCGGTCGCCCACCAGCGTCGGACCCTGGGCGAACTGCCAGGCGGGCTGGGTGACCGCCACCCTGCGGGCCTCGGCTGGCACAGCGGTCAGGACAAGCCCAGCGGCGACTGCGGTGACGATCGCGGCGAAGCGCATGCCGACATCTCAACACGCGGAGCCGCCGACCGCTTCGGTTAGGATGTATGTGAACAACAGGGGGGCTCGCGGGAAGGCGGGCTGAGAGGGCGCCTCATTCCCGGTGCCGACCCTCCGAACCTGTGGGGTAATGCCCGCGAAGGGAGCGATGAGAGCAGAGGCCGAGGCCCCCCCTGTGGAGCCTCTTCTTGACTCAGGCCCAGCAGCCGCCGTTCGGCTCTCCGGCGTGAGCCGGCGCTTTCGGCTGCGCGGCTCAGTGGTCGTGGCGCTCGAGGGGGTCGACCTGTCGGTTGCCCCTGGTGAGGTGGTGGCGGTGGTGGGCCGCTCGGGCTCGGGCAAGTCCACGCTGCTCGAGCTGGCCGCGGGGCTGCAGGAGCCCGACGCCGGAACGGTCGAGGCCGGCGAGGCCGTCGACGCCGCGGGCCGCCGCGCTGCCTGCGCCTACATGCCCCAGCGCGATCTGCTGCTGCCATGGCGCGACGCCCTGGGCAACGCCGCCCTTGCGCTGGAGGCCTCCGGCATCGGCCGCCGCGATGCGCGTCGGCACGCCGCCCCCCTGTTCGAGCGCTTCGGCCTCGCCGACTTCGAGCGCGCGCGGCCGGCCGCCCTGTCGGGAGGGATGCGCCAGCGCGTCGCGTTCCTGCGCACGTTGCTGGCGGGGCGACCGGTGCTCCTGCTCGACGAGCCCTTCGCGTCACTGGACGCCATCACCCGCGCGGACATGCAGGAGTGGCTGGCCGGCGCGCTGGCCGCCGTGCCGAGGACGGTGGTGCTCGTGACCCACGACGTCGAGGAGGCGCTGTTCCTGGCCGACCGCGTGGTGATCCTCGGCGCTCGGCCCGGCCACGTGGTGGCCGAGCTGGAGGTCTGCGCCCGGCGCCCGCGTCCACGTTCGGACTTCCTCGGGGGTCCCGAGGCTGGCGGCCTGAGGGCCCGGGCGCTGGAGGCGTTACGGTGAGGCGCGCGCTGGTCGCCGCCCTCCTGCTCGCGGCCTTCGTGGCCGCGTGGCAGCTGGTGGCGTCGTTGGGCGCCGTGGACGACCTGACCCTGGCCTCGCCTCTCGAGACCCTACGTGCGCTGCGAAGCAACGCCTCGCTGCTCTTGGGCGACGCCGCCGTGACCGCACTCGAGGTGGTCCTGGGCCTCGCCCTCGCGGTAGTGCTGGGCGTGGTCTTCGCACTCGGGATGCACTTCAGCGGCGCGCTGCGCGAGGCGGCGTACCCCCTGCTGGTGGCCTCCCAGGCCGTGCCGATCGTGGTGCTCGCGCCGGTATTCGTGCTGGCCTTCGACTTCGGGCTGGCGCCCAAGCTCGCCATCGTGGCGCTCGTGTGCTTCTTCCCGGTCACGGTGAACGTGCTCGACGGCCTGCGCTCAGGTGACCCCGAGCGGCTCAAGCTCATGCGCAGCCTGGGCTTCTCGCGCCTGGGGACCCTGCGCCGCGTGGAACTGCCCGCCGCCCTTCCGTCCTTTTTCAGCGGGCTGAAGGTGGCCGCCACCGTGTCTGTGATCGGGGCGGTGTTCGGCGAGTGGGCCGAGGCGCAGGAGGGCCTCGGCCGCCGCGTCCTGCTCGACAACAACAACCTGCAGACCCCGCGGGTGTACGCGGGGATCGTGCTCCTGACCCTTATGGCCGTGGGGCTCTTCGCCCTCGCGGCGCTCGCCGAGCGCCTGGCCTGTCCCTGGAACCGCGAGGAGGCTCGCCCTTGACCCGCCGTGCCCTTGTTCTGCTTGTGATGTCGGCTGCCGCCCTGGCCTCGGGTTGCGGCGAAAAGGAGGACCGCCTGACGCCCTCGGGCGAGAAGCGCTTCGAGGTGCTGCTGGACTTCTTCCCCAACGCCGACCACGCCGGTATCTACGCCGCCCAGGGGCAGGGCCACTTCCGCCAGGCGGGGCTCGACGTGAAGATCCGCCAGCCGAGCGACCCGGCCGGGGTCCTGAAACAGGTCTCGGCGGGCAAGGTCGACCTGGCGATCTCCTACGAGCCGCAGGTGCTGGCGGCACGCGACCAGGGCCAGCGCGTGGTGGCCGTGGGCGCGCTGGTCCAGGAGCCGCTCACCTCGATCATCTCCCTCCCCCGCGCGAACATCCGGCGCCCGGCGGACCTGAAGGGCAAGACGGTGGGCACGGCAGGCATCGACTACCAGGGGGCCTTCCTGCGCACGATCGCCCTCGAGGCCGGCGTGGACCCCGAGAGCATCCGCCAGCGCAACGTCGGCTTCGGGCTCCAGCCGGCGCTGGTGTCGCGCAAGGTCGACGCCACCCTGGGCGGCTTCTGGAACTACGAGGGCACCGATCTTCGCCTCAAGAAGCGCAGGCCCCAGATCATCCGGGTCGAGCGGGCCGGCGTGCCGCGCTACGACGAGCTCGTGCTGGTGGCCAACGAGGACGCGCTGGAGCGCGATGGCGGACGCATCCGGGCCTTTCTGGGCGCGCTGGCGCGGGGCACCCGGGACCTGCGGCGCGATCCCGAGACGGGCATCAAGCCTCTGCTGCGGGCCGACAAGGGGCTCGACGCGCGACTGCAGCGCGCGGTGGTGAAGGTGACCCTGCCGCTCTTCTCACCGCCCAAGGGCAAGCCCTACGGCTACCAGGACCCCGCCCAGTGGAACAGGTTCGTGGCCTGGATGCGCGAGAACAAGCTGGTCCGCAACCTCCAGGACGCCCGCGGCGCCTACACGAACGAGCTGTTGCCCGGCGG
>Ga0208612_1000464_pt1 | contig 17837 bp, 16 predicted proteins | sample AntDryMetagUQ889_FD_188089 | JGI IMG/M metagenome (GOLD analysis project Ga0208612, IMG submission 188089) | Polar desert microbial communities from Antarctic Dry Valleys - UQ889 (SPAdes) | ecosystem: Environmental > Terrestrial > Soil > Desert | place: Antarctic Dry Valleys | collected 2008-12-31 | reverse complement strand
CCCGCTGGTCCATCGGCAGCAGCCACGCCTCCACCTCGCTGAAGTGGAGCAGCGGGTTGAGGCTCGAGCGCGGGACGATGGCCTCGTGGCCCACCGACTCCCAGTCCGCCGCGTCGTACGACTCGAGTCGCGCGATGGCCGGTGGAGTGGCGTGTGTCCACAGGTCGAAGACGTGCCACGCGTCGGGGGCGCCCGCGGCCTGGAGCACCGGCGCGTCGGCCGCATCGGTTCGCGGACCGGAAATCGCGCGGCTGGAGGCGACGAGCGAGCGCAGCCACGAGCGCGCGCCACCCTGCGGCCCCGGCGGACGCCACCAGATCTCCTCCTGCGCGTAGGCCACGAACCCCGCCTGGCCGAAGAGCTCGAGGTTCTCGCGCACGTCCGCGCAGGCCGCGTGGAAGCGGCTCACGTCGCGATCGGCGCCGGCATCCACGATCGCGCCGAGCAGGTGGTGGCGGATCTCGGAGGCCCACGGCCCCTCCTCGGCGTCGAGCTCGGTGATCACCCAGTCATCGCGACGCGGTTCTTCCACCGCGCGGCACGACCCCACGAGCCGGCCCTCGATCTCCGCAACGAGGTGAACCGATGGAGCGCGCAGGGGGATCCAGGAGGGAATGAAGGCGGAGAGCCGCGAACGTGGCGACTGCGGCGTTGGCGCCGGCACGCCCAGGCTGCGGCGGTGCGCATCCAGTGAGGCGTGGACGCGGCCGGACAGCTCGGCGAGCGCCTGCCGGTCGCTCAGCCGCGCGCTGCGGATCGTCTGGTTGGCCTCGATCACGCCGTGCGCTCGGCCCGATCCCCGATGAGCGCCACGAGGAGGCGGTGCAGCCGGAGATCGCCGGTGAGCTCCGGATGGAAGGCAGTGGCCAGCACCCGGCCCTGCCGCACGGCGACAGGGCGGCCGTCCGGCCCGGTGGCCAGCACCTCGGCGCGCGGCCCGACCGCGGTCACCACCGGCGCGCGGATGAAGACGCCGTGCAGCGGGGCCTCGCCGAGAGACGGGATGTCCACGTCCGCCTCGAAGCTCTCGAGCTGCCTGCCGTACCCGTTCCGCCGCACCTCCATGTCCAGGAGGCTGAAGACCGGCTCGTCGCCATCGGCTATCCGATCGGCCAGCAGGATCATCCCGGCGCAGGTGCCCAGCATCGGTGCGCCGGCGCGGGCCAGCGACAGGATCGGCTCGCGCAGGCCGTATGCGTCGATGAGCTTGCGCATGGTGGTCGACTCGCCGCCGGGAAGGATCAGCGCGTCGAGGTCGACCAGGTCACGCGGCAGCCGAACCTCGACGGGCTCGCCGCCGACCTCGCGAATGGCCGCCACGTGCTCCCGCACCGCACCCTGGAGCGCGAGCACCCCGACCCTCGGTAGTCGCACGCCTACCAGCCGCGAACGGCCAGGCGCTCCTCGGGAGGGATCTCGCCGAGGGCGGTGCCTCGCATCGGCTCACCCAGCCCGGTGCTCACCTCGACGAGGATGTCCGGGTTGTCGTACTGGGTCGCGGCCTTGACGATCGCCTTCGCGTAGCGCTCCGGGTTCTCGCTCTTGAAGATGCCACTGCCGACGAAGACAGCCTCCGCCCCGAGCTGGCGCATGAGGCTCGCGTCCGCCGGGGTCGCCACTCCGCCCGCGCTGAAGTTGGGGACAGGCAGGGCGCCGAGCTCGGCGGTCTGCTTCACGACCTCGTACGGCGCGCGCAGCTCCTTGGCGGCCGCGAACAGCTCGTCGCTGCGCATCGTCTGGAGCTGCCGGATGCCCTTCTGCACGGCGCGCATGTGGCGCACGGCCTCCACGATGTCGCCCGTGCCGGCCTCGCCCTTGGTGCGGATCATGGCGGCGCCCTCGCCGATCCGCCGCAGCGCCTCCCCGAGATCCCGGCAGCCGCACACGAAGGGCACCCGGAACTCGTTCTTGTCGATGTGGTGCTCCTCGTCGGCCGGCGTCAGGACCTCGGACTCGTCGATGTAGTCGACTTCGAGCGCCTGGAGGATCTGCGCCTCGGCGAAGTGACCGATGCGGCACTTGGCCATCACCGGGATGCTGACCGCGGCCTTGATCTCGATGATCAGCTTCGGGTCGCTCATGCGCGCGACGCCGCCGAACTTGCGGATGTCGGAGGGCACGCGCTCGAGAGCCATGACGGCGACGGCGCCGGCATCCTCCGCGATTCGCGCCTGGTCGGCGGTCACGACGTCCATGATCACGCCGCCGGAGAGCATCCTGGCGAGCCCGACCTTCGTCGCCCACGTGCTGCGTTCGATGGTTGTCATTCGACCATGCATTCTACTCGTGGGGCCGTATTCCGACGATTTGTCGGCTATGATCGCGCCCGAGAAGCGATCCGATGATCAATGCAGCTGTCCTGGTCCTGAACCAGAATTACGAGCCACTCAACGTCTGCGACATCAGGCGCGCCTTCCGGCTGCTCGGGGCGTCGAAGGCGGAGCTTCTCGCTCGCAACCACCAGGTCATTCACACCCCCACCCTGGCGATCCCGGCGCCGTCGGTCATCCGGCTCCAGTACCACATCAAGCGTCCGCAGCCGCGGGTGAAGCTCAGCCGGCGCGAGGTGTTCGCGCGCGACCGGCACACCTGCCAGTACTGCGGCGACGTTCGGCGCGACCTCACGCTCGACCACGTGATGCCGAAGCACCGCGGCGGCCGGCACGAATGGGAGAACCTCGTGGCCGCCTGCCGGACGTGCAACCATCGCAAGGGAGGCAAGACGCTCCTCGAGGCGCGCATGCAGCTGATGCGGGAGCCACGCGCCCCGCGCGCCGACCTGCGCTACCTGTTCGGCACCTATCTGTCGGATGAGCGGAACGACGCGTGGCGCAGCTACCTGTTCCTGGGCGAGCCGGCGGCGACCCCCGCCTGAAGGACGGCGCCGCGTACGTCATCGATGGGCTGCCGCCGGGGCCGCGGGAGGCGCTTCGCGCGCTCATCGGCGCCGGTCACGACGCCGTGCTGGTCGGGGGTTGCCTGCGCGACCTGCTCCTCGGCCGCGGCACCACGGACTGGGACCTCGCCACGTCGGCGCCGCCGGGAGCCGTCACGGGCCTCTTTCCGGGGTCGCGCTGGGAGAATCGCTTCGGCACCGTGACGCTGGCCGGCTCCCCGCTGATCGAGATCACCTCGTACCGCACAGAGTCGGGCTACCGAGATCGGCGCCGTCCCGATGCAGTGAGCTTCGGAGGCTCGCTGGCCGACGACCTGGCGCGGCGGGACTTCACCATCAACGCCATTGCCTGGCGCCCCTCCGACCTCGCGGCCGGCGCCGGGCGGCTGGTGGACGTGCATGGCGGCATAAATGACCTGCGTGCCGGAGTCATACGCGCGGCGGGCGACCCCGACGAGCGATTCGCCGAGGACGCGCTCCGCCTGCTGCGGGCCGTTCGCTTCAGCCTGCGGCTCGGATTCGCAATGGATCCCTCCACCGAGGCGGCCATCGCACGCGCCGCTCCGTCCACGGCAGGGCTCTCCGGGGAGCGGGTGCGCGACGAGCTCCGGCGGCTGCTGAGCGACTCCGGCATCCAACCAACGGTTGTCTTTGGCCGCTGGGAGGAGCTCGGCCTGCTGGGCGTCCTGCTGCCGGAGCTCGCGGCCCTGCGGGGCGTGCCGCAGGGCAAGCCGCTTCCCGGCGACGCGCTCTACCACTCGCTGCGCACCGCCGATGCGCTGCCGGCGGGCGACCCCGTGCTGCGCCTGGCGGGGCTGCTGCACGACGTCGGCAAGGCGACCACGCAGGCCGACGGCCACTTCATCGGCCATGAGGTGGCGGGGGCGGAGCTGGCGGAGGGCATCATGCGGCGACTGCGGTTCGCCGAGCGCGCCGTCGAGCGCGTCCGGCTGCTCGTCGGGCAGCACATGTTCGGCTACGACTCGTCATGGACCGATTCCGCCGTGCGGCGCTTCATGGGGCGGGTCGGCGTCGATCGGCTGGGAGACCTGCTGGCGCTGCGCGAGGCCGATAACGTCGCCTCGGGCGTGGTCGCTGGCCCGTCGGGTGGCACGCGTGAGCTGCGGGAGCGCATCGACGGCCAGCGCCACGCTGCGCTCGAGCCGCGGCAGCTGGCGATCGACGGCCACGACCTCCAGCGCGAGCTCGGCCTCGAGCCGGGTTCGACGATCGGGCGCACCCTCGCGCGGCTCCTGGAGGCGGTCCTCGACGATCCGGCCCTGAACGATCGGGACTCGCTTCTCGCGCTGGCTCGCGGCGTCATAGGCGAAGAGGAGCGGTGACAGCACGCACCACGGCGCGCAACCCCATGACCCGGCGGGCTGACATCCGGAAAGGCGCTGCTACAATCGGCCGTCCGGACCACTGAATCCGGGTGCCCATCGACGACGTCTACGAGCGGAGGGACCGCGCACCGATGACAGCCAGCGTGCGTCGGGCTGTTCGGCTCGAGCACCGGCTCACCCAGGCGAACGCCTCGCTCGCCGATCTTGAGGCCGCGGTCGCCCTCGCCATCCGGTACGAGCTTGCCGCCCTCACCGTCAACCCCTGGCTGGTGAAGGCCGCGAAGCGTGCGCTGGGGCAGACGCGGGTCACGATCGGAACGGTGATCGCGTATCCGCACGGCGCCGGCCTGACCAACGTCAAGACGTTCGAGGCGTCGGCCGCGCTGGACCAGGGCGCGACTCAGATCGACTTCGTGCTCAACGGCGGCGCCCTGGCGTCGGAGGACGACGCGACGGTCTTCGCCGACATGGTGGCCGTGATCGACATGGCGCACTCCGCGCTCGCCGCGGCCGGCGTGATCGTCGAGCCGGCGCCGCTCAGCGACGAGCTCGTGCGTCGCGCATGCCGGCTGGCCGAGCGAGCCGGCGCCGACTACGTCGTCACCGGATCCGGCAGGGGGAACGCACGCGCGACGGTGGAGCGCACCCGCCTGCTCCGCGACAACGTCGGGCCGCGCATCGGCGTCAAGGCATCCGGCCGCTTTCGGACCCCCGACGAGCTGGACGCCGCGGTGAGCGCGGGCGCCACGCGCGTCTCGACCGAGCTGACCGACGCGCTGGCGGCGCTGGCGATCGATCCGGCGTCGCCGGTCGGCGCGGCCAGCTGACGGCGCGGGGAGGCGTGGATTGAAGATCCTGGTCGTCGGCGGCGCCGGCTACATCGGCTCCACCAGCGTGGAGAGCTTCCTCGAGGCCGGGCACAAGGTCGTCGTCTACGACAGCCTGACCAGCGGGCATGCCGCCGCCATCCCCCCTGGCGCCGAGTTCGTGCTGGGCGACATTCGCGATGGCGAGCGGCTCGATCGCATCCTGTCCGACGGCGTCGACGCGGTGCTCCACTGCGCGGCACGTTCGCTGGTGGGGGAATCCATGGCCGATCCGGGCCTGTACTACCGCACCAACGTCTCGGGCGGAGTGGCACTCCTGGAGGCCATGAACCGCTGCGGGGTCAATCGGCTCGTCTTCAGCTCAACGGCGGCGGTCTACGGCGAGCCGCGGCGGGTGCCGATCGCGGAGGCCGACCGCACGCAGCCGATCAACCCGTACGGCGAGACCAAGCTCGCCTTCGAGGGCGCCATGCGCTGGTTCTGCGCCGCCCACGACTTCCGCGGCATCTCGCTGCGCTACTTCAACGTCGCGGGCGCCACCGAGCGCAACGGCGAGGACCACACTCCCGAGACCCATCTCATGCCGCTCGTGCTGCGCGTCGCCGCCGGCGAGGCGAGCCACGTCCAGATCTACGGCCAGGACTACCCGACGCCGGACGGGACCTGCATCCGCGACTTCATCCACGTGCGCGACCTCGGCAACGCTCACCTGCTGGCGCTCGAGGCAACCGGCGAGGGCGACCCGTCGCTCGAGGTCTACAACCTCGGGTCGGCGGCCGGATTCAGCGTGCGGGAAGTGGTCGAGGCCGCGCGCCGTATCACCGGCCGTGCCATTCCCGCCCGCGTCGTCAAGCGTCGCATGGGCGACCCGCCGGTGCTTGTCGCGTCGTCACGCCGCGCGCGCCGCGAGCTTGGCTGGCAGCCGGCACACTCGGTGCTCGACAAGATGCTCGCCGACGCGTGGGCCTGGCGCGAGAAGCACCCCAACGGCTACGCCGAGCCTTCGTCGAACGGCACCGGCGGCCTCGGCGCCGAAGAGCGGGTCGCGGCCACCGCCGGCTGAGGTTCGCCCGCGGCTACGGTGAGGCCGCGCAGCGCGCACAGCGGCCGTAGAAGTCCAGGCGCGCGTCGTCGATCTCGAAGCCCATGTCCGCGGACAGGCGCGCCGCAACCGGCGCGATGTAGCCCTCGTCGATCTCCTCGACACGACCGCATCGGTCGCAGGCGAGGTGGTGGTGGTGCTCCGGCCGGCAGGCGACGTACCCGTACACGTGACCATCCCGCTCGAGCCGCCGGGCAGCCCCGGCCGCGACGAGCGACTCGAGCGTGCGAAAGACCGTCGCGCGGCCGATGCGCGGCTCGCGGCGCCGCAGCACGTCGTACAGCTCCTGTGCCGTCACCTGGCGCGTGATCGAGCCGAGCGCATCCGCCACCAGCAGCCGCTGGCGCGTCACCCGCTCGCCGGCGTCACGCAGCCGCTCGGCGGTCGAGCTTCCGGTCAATGTCCGCCGACCGCCTCGGCGAAGATCGAGAACGCATAGATGGCCGCCACGCCGACGAAGGTCGCGCCGACCACCCACCTCGACCGGTCGTTGCGATGCGCTTCCGGCAGCAGCTCCGCCGCGCCGATGTACAGGAAGAAGCCGGCGAAGACGGCCAGCATGCCGCCGAGAAACTCGTCCGGCACGGGGAGAAGCAGGCCCACGATCACCCCGACCACCGGTGCCAGCGCGATCAGCGCGACCCAGCGGTAGATCTCGGTGCGCGGGGTGCGGCTGGCGAGCAGCAGGCTGACGATGCCGATGCCGTCGCTGAAGCGGTGCATCACCACGACCGCGGCGATCACGAGTCCCAGCCCGCCCCCGATCGCCAGGCCGGCGGCGAGCGCCACGCCGTCCAGGAAGCTGTGCAGGCTCATGCCGAGGCTGCCGATGAAGCCGATGTGGCGGTGCGCGTCGTCGCCGTGGTCGAGCTCAGCAGCGGTCTCGTGCCCGACATGGAGCGCGGTCAGCTTCTCGATGGCGTAGAAGGCCAGGAAGCCGAAGGCGGTGAAGGTCATCGCCATGTCGAGCGAGCCGCCGAGCTGCTCGACGCTCTCGGGGATGAGGTCGAAGAAGGCCGCCCCGATCCTGATCCCCGCGCCGATCGCGATGATGGCGCCAACGTGGCGAACCGCGCGCAGTGCGAGGAAGCCGCCGAGGGCGGCGGAGAGAAATGCGCTGAGCGAGACGAGCAGTACGGTCAGTGGCATAACGATACTGAGTATCATATAGAGCCGCGAGCTCGTCAAGTGGTAGCATCGCCGCAGCGGCGCCCCACGCCTCGTGCTCATGAGCGCCGCCCCCGTCGCCCCCGCGACGGAGCGCGCCTCCGCTGTCGCGCCGCCCTTTCAGCGTTCCCCCCAGCGGAGCCCCGCTTGTCCCAGACCGATCAGGATCTCGACGTCGCCCCCGCGGCCGCAGCCTCCCCGCGGCCGAGCGATTTCGAGCTGACAGCGATCGCCCAGGCGAGCGGCTACCGCTTCGGCGAGATCGTGGTGCCCGCGACGATCGCCCGCGCGCTCGAGTCGATGGGCTTCGTGACGCCGACCGAGGTGCAGGCCCGCTCCATTCCACCCCTCCGCGAGGGACGTGACCTCATCGGCCAGGCGCAGACGGGCACCGGGAAGACGGCCGCGTTCGGCATCCCGATCGTCGAGAAGATCGAGCCCGCGAGCGCACACGTGCAGGCGCTCGTGCTGACGCCGACGCGCGAGCTCTGCGTGCAGGTCACCGAGGAGATCGCGCGCATCGGCCAATTGCGCGGCATCCGCACCGTCGCGATCTACGGCGGGTCCTCCATGGACAAGCAGGTCGAGGAGCTGAAGCGGGGGGCGCAGGTCGTGGTCGGCACGCCGGGGCGCGTCCTGGACCTCATCCGCCGCGGGGAGCTGCGCCTCGACCGGGTGACCACGGTCATCCTCGACGAGGCCGACCGGATGCTCGACATGGGCTTCATCGTCGACGTCGAGACGATCCTCTCCCGGTGCCCGCGACAGCGTCAGACGGCGCTCTTCAGCGCGACGATGCCCTACGCGATCCTTCGCATCTGCGACCGATTCATGAAGCGGGACCCCGCGCAGGTGACCGTGCGGCCCGACCTGCGCACCGTCGAGACCGTCCGCCAGCTCGTCTACTTCGTGGCCGAGCAGGACAAGGTGAAGGCCCTCATCGAGCTCACCGACCAGTTCGGCTTCGACCGGCTCCTCGTCTTCCGCCACACGCAGATCGGCGTCGATCGCCTGGCGGCAACCCTCCAGCGCCGCGGCAAGAACGTCGCGGGGCTCCACGGCGGCCTGTCGCAGCGGGAGCGGGACCGGACCCTGGCCGCCTTCCGCGCGGGGAAGATCCAGTTCCTCATCGCCACCAACGTCGCCAGCCGCGGCCTCGACATCACCGACCTGCCGTACGTGGTGTCGTACGACATCCCGGAGGACGCGGACACGTACGTCCACCGCATCGGGCGGACGGGACGCGCCGGCAAGGAGGGGACCGCCATCACCTTCGTGGGCGAGTGGGACCTCGACGCCTGGGAGGCGATCCGCGCGGAGGTCGGCGCGAACGTCGAAGAGGGCCAGCTCGACCTCTATCACGGCTGACCGCCGTCAGCGTCGCGGCGGCTACATCTGTCTGTTGACAATACATCAGACATTGATATAGTCGCGGCGTGGAAGCAGCCGAACAGCCCCGCAGCGTCCCGCCGTTGTCGCGGACCGCGATGCATGTCCTCCTCGCCATCGGTCCGGCGGAGCGTCACGGGTACGCGATCATGAGCGAGATCGCGCGCATGACCGAGGGGGCTACCCGCCTGGGACCCGGCGGCGTCTACACCACCATCAAGCGGCTTCTCGACGACGGCCTGATCGAGGAGTGCGACGAGCGTCCGGACCCCGAGCTGGACGATCAGCGCCGTCGTTATTACCGGCTGACCGGCACGGGACGGGCCGTTGCCGGAGCGGAGGTTCGGCGCCTCGAGGTCCTCGTTCGGGCGGCACGCCCGTGGGCGCTGGAAGCCGTCGAGTGACCACGAGGGGCGGGGGACACCAGCGCGTGTACCGAGGGCTCCTTCGCCTCTATCCATCTGAGTTCCGCGCCCAGTTCTCCAATGAGATGGTGCAGCTCTTCGGCGACCAGCTCCGCGACGCGCGGACCCGTGGGGCGCCAGCCGCCCCCGCAATGACGTGGCTGAGGGCCCTCGGCGACGTGGCCATCACGGCCGCGTCCGAGCACATACGGAGGAATCGAACCGTGGCTCACACACTCGCTGCATCACCGTCGTTCTCGAGCAGGGCACTCGGCATGGTCGGAATCGCGGGGGGTCTCGGCCTCCTTGCGGCCTTCCTCATCGACCTCAGCCCGGAGCTGAATACGCTTCGGCTGATCCTCTTCAACGTGGGTGCCATGGCGGTCGTCGTCGGCGTGCATCGGCGGCAGGCCGCCGTCGCTCCGGTCCTCGCGTGGGCCGCCGCGATTGCGGCATTCCTTGCCAACGCCTGGTACCTGGCCATGATCGTTCTCGAAACTGGCCGGATCGACCCGATCGGCGCCGGCAACTTCGGGCTCGTCTTCTTCGCGGCAGGCCTGTCTATGTGGCTGGCTGATGCAGTGTTTGGGCTCGTGGCCCTGCGGCTCGGCGTCGTCACGCGCTGGGGAGCGCTTGCGCTTGCGGTCGGGTCGGTCCTCGCGATCATGGGGATGGACCGCCTCGGGCTGACGTCCGCCGACACCCCGACGATCTTCGGGTCGCTCGCGCTCGCCGGCATCGTCCTCAACGGGATCGGCTGGATCCTCCTCGGTCTCGACGTCGCCACCCGACGGCGCGCGTCGGAACCGAAGCCGCGTGAGGCTCCTCCGCGCGAGTAGGGCGGTTACCGGTGGGCGGGGGTCGCATTCGCCGCGCTTGCGAGCAGGCTGGTAGCCTAGGCGCCCCGAGCAGCGACCCGCTCACGAACGCGCGAGGAGGCTACGTCTGACGTCCCAGCCGGCTGCCACGGGCGCATCGGCGCTCGATGACGAGGGCCTGGCCGAGGTCAGGCGGATCGGCTCCGCTGACCTCATGGTGGGCATCCCGTCCTTCGACAATGCCCAGACCATCGGCTACGTGGTGCGCGCCGCGACGGCCGGGATGGTCCAGTACTTCCCGGAGCTCAAGCCGGTGCTGGTCAACAGCGACGGCGGCTCCCCCGACGACACCCCGCGCGTGGTGGTCACCACCGAGAGCCCCGACTACCTCGAGAAGATCATCCTCGTCAGCCCGCGCCACAAGCTTCAGCGCGTGAGCTTCACCTACCAGGGCACCAGCGGCAAAGGCACCGCGGTGCGCGCCCTGTTCGAGGTGGCGCGCGAGCTCAAGGTCAAGGCCATGGTCATGGTCGATTCGGACCTGCGCTCGATCGTGCCCGAGTGGGTCGAGCTCCTCGCCGGGCCGATCCTCAAGGGCGGCTATGACTTCGTCGCCCCCATGTACTCGCGCTACAAGTACGACGGCACCATAACCAACGCCATCAGCTATCCGCTCACCCGCGCGCTGTATGGAGCGCGCATCCGCCAGCCCATCGGCGGCGACTTCGCGATCTCCGGTGACCTCGTCAGCCGTTACCTCGAGCTCGACACGTTCGACGAGCTCACCGCACGATTCGGCATCGACATCTGGATGACCCACTCGGCCCTCAACGAGGGCTTCGCCGTGTGCCAGGCCCGCCTGGGCGCCAAGATCCACGACGCCAAGGACCCCGCGTCGGACCTCGGGCCGATGTTCCGCCAGGTGGTCGGCACGCTCTTCAACCTGGCCGGCCACTACGAGGACCGATGGCTCCGCGTCCGCGGCTCCCACGCCATCCCCGAGTACGGGTTCGAGCGGGTCGTCGCCCCGGAGCCGATCACGGTGAACCACGCCAAGCTCATCGACAACTTCGAGAATGCCCGGCTCGCGGAGCGGGACGCATGGGCCGAGATGCTGTCGGCCGAGCAGCTCGAGCGGGTGATGAGCCTCGATGCCGCGGGCGACCCCGCTTCGTTCCACTTCCCCGCCGAGCTGTGGATTCGCTGCCTCTATGACTCGCTGGTCGCGTTCCACCGTCCCGGAGCGGATCACGATCGGCTCGTGGCGGCCCTCACGCCGCTGTACTTCGGACGCACCGCCGGCTTCATCGGTGAGACGCTCGAGATGACGACCGACCAGGCGGAGCGCGTGATCGACGACCAGGCACGCCAGTTCGAGGAGCTCAAGCCGTACCTCGTGGGCCGCTGGCGCGAGGCGCGCGCCCAGTAATGGCACCGAGACGGAAGCAGCCCTACCGCATCCTCCTGCCGCTCGCCAACCCGCGGACCGCGCGCGACCTCGTCCGCATCGGCGCGGGCGTGGCCGATGGACGACCCACCGAGATCACCGCCCTCGGCATCGTTGAGGTGCCGGAGGGGGTCAGCCTCTCGGAGGGTGCCACGCAGGCCAGGACCGCGCGACGCCTGCTCCAGCGCGTCCTCGGCTTCGGCGACGAGGAGGGTGTCGAGCTGCGGACCATGGTCCGCATCGGCAGGCATGCCTCGGACGGCGTCATCGAGGCGGTCGGGGAGGAGGACGCCGACCTCGTGATCTTCGGCTGGGGCGGGCCGCCGCGCGGTCAGGCTGCCGAACGCGAGGGCCGCCCGGTCTTCTCTCCGACCATCGACGCGGTGGTCCGCGAGTCACCCTGCGACATCGCCGTGGTCAAGCAGCGCGGCGTGGAGAAGGTGGAATCGATCCTGGTTCCGGTGCGCGGCGGACCGCACGCAGAGCTGGCGATCCGCATCAGCCGCGACCTCGCGAAGCGCTTCAACGCGCGAGTCGTGGTGCTCCACGTTGTGCCGAAGGGAATCGGCGATCGCGGGCTCGAGCGTGAGCAGGCGGCGGTCACCGCCTTCGTCCGCGAGCATGCCGGCACGCGACGGGCGAGCGGCATCATCCGCGAGGCGACCTCGGTGAGGCAGGCGATCATCAAGGAGGCCGCGAACCACGACCTGGTGGTGATGGGCGCATCGGCGCAGCCGACGAACGCGGCCCCCGACGGCCGATACCTGTTCGGGACGCTCGCCGAGGCGGTGGCGTCGAGGGCGCGACCCACGGTCATCGTGGTGAAGACGAAGCAGTCGCTCGGCCTCGCAACGTTCGACGAGCTGCGGGCCAGCGAGGGCACCCTGGCGCACGCCGATGCGCTCGTCGAGACGAGCCGCTCGCTGCCGGTGGTGGTCGACCGCTGGTTCGCCGAGAACACGTTCCACGCCCACGAGTTCTCCGACGTCCGCAAGCTCGTCGCGCTCAAGGAGCGGCAGAACCTCACGATCAGCGTCGGGCTGCCGGCGCTCAACGAAGAGAAGACCATCGGCACCGTGATTCGCCGCGTCAAGGCGGCGCTCATGGACCGCGTCCCGCTCATCGACCAGATGGTGGTGATCGACTCGATGAGCGATGACCGCACCGCCGAGATCGCCGCCGAGCTCGGGGTCCCCGTGGTCCGCCACCCCGAGATCCTGCCCGAGCTCGGCTCGCACCGCGGCAAAGGCGAGGCGCTGTGGAAATCCCTGCACGTGCTCGACGGCGACATCGTGGCGTGGATCGACACCGACATCAGCAACATCCAGCCGCGGTTCGTGTATGGGCTGCTCGGGCCGTTGCTGCGCGAGCCGCGCATCGGCTACGTCAAGGGCTTCTACCAGCGCCCGATCCGCAGCGGCGACCAGCTGCACGCCGAGGGCGGCGGACGCGTCACCGAGCTCATGGCGCGGCCTCTCATCAACCTGTTCTTCCCCGAGCTGTCCGGCATGATCCAGCCGCTTTCCGGCGAGTACGCCGGGCGACGCGAGCTGCTCGAGCGCCTGCCGTTCTTCACCGGCTACGCGGTCGAGATCGGACTGCTCATCGACATCCTCGAGCATGCCGGCCTTTCGCGGCTGGGGCAGGTGGATCTCGAGCGCCGCATCCACCGCAACCAGCCGCTCGCCAACCTGAGCCAGATGGCCTACGTCATCCTCGCCGGCGCGGTACGCAAGCTCGAGGAGCGGCATCGCCTGGAGCTCCTCACCGAGGTCGGGCGCGGCATGAAGGTGATCAAGACGGAGGCGGAGCGCTTCAGCCTGGAGGTCCTCGAGATCGGCGACGAGATCCGCCCGCCGATCATCACCGTTCCCGCCTATCTCGAGCATCGCAGGTCGCTGAAGGGCCGATGAGCCGCTCGCTGCGGGTGGTCGTCGCACCCGACTCCTTCGGCGGCGCGCTCGACTCGGTCGGCGTTGCCGACGCGATTGCGAAGGGCTGGCGCATCGTGCGCCCCGACGACGACATCATGCTCAGGCCGATGGCGGACGGCGGGGAGGGCACGCTCGCCGCGCTGGCCGGCGCTCTCGGAGACGGCGCCGAGCGACGGACCATCGCCACCGTGGACGCGCTCGGACGGCCGATCGAGGCGGATTGGCTCCTCGTCGACGAGGGGCGCGGAGCGTTCGTGGAGATGGCTGCCGCCTCGGGCCTTGCGCTGCTCGCGCCTCCCGAGCGCACGCCCGCGAGCGTGCGGAGCGCGTCCACGCGCGGCACGGGCGTGCTGATCAGGGCCGCGCTCGACGCGGGCGTTGAGCGGGTCACCATCGGGCTCGGCGGCAGCGCCACCAACGACGGCGGCGCCGGCCTGCTCACCGCGCTCGGGGTGCGCTTCATCGATGCGAATGGTGCCGACCTGCCGGCCGGTGGTGCCGCGCTCGCTGGCCTGGCGGCGATTGACATGTCGGGACTCGACCCGCGACTCGCGGAGGTGGCCATCGTCATCGCGTCGGACGTCACGAACCCGCTGTGCGGTCCGCGCGGCGCATCGGCAACCTACGGCCCGCAGAAGGGAGCGGATCCGCCCACGGTCCAGGAGCTCGACGACGCGCTTGCGGCATTCGGACGGGCCATCGAGAGGTCCACCGGGCGGCTGGTGGCCGACCTGCCGGGTGCCGGCGCCGCGGGGGGAACGACGGCCGGGCTGCTCGGATTCACCGGCGCCCTGGTGCGGCCGGGAGTGGAGGTCGTCTCGGAGCTGGTCCGTCTCCCCGAGGCGCTCGAGGTCGCCGACCTCGTGATCACCGGTGAGGGGCGCGCCGACGAGCAGACGCTGCACGGCAAGGCGGCCATGGGCGTGGCCACCCTGGCCGCCGCGCGCGCCACCCCGGTGGTCCTTCTGTGCGGGGCCCTGGGTCCCGGCGCACGGGCGCTCGACGCCGCGACCGCCATCAGCGTCGTGCAGCCGATCGCGGATCGACCGCTGACGCTGGATGAGGCGATGGCGCAGACCGAGCCGCTGCTCGTGGGCGCCGCCGAGCGTCTGGCGCGGTCCATCGGCATCGGCCTGGCACTGGCGCGATAGGGACCGTGCCGCAGAGGCCGAAGCCGAGACGACGCGGCCCGAGCCCGCAGAAGCTCGCCGCGGACCGCCGGCGGAGGCGCGCGCTGGTGGAGGTCACCCTCGAGCGGCTCGGCGAGCGCTACGAGCACCCCGCATGGGCCGGTCCGCGCGTCGAGACGGTGGCCGAGCTGATCCTCACCATCCTCTCCCAGAACACCGCCGACGTGAACTCGTTCCGTGCCTTCAGCGCCCTCCGCGAACGCTACGCGACGTGGGAGGACGTGCTGGCGGCCCCGACCGACGAGCTCGAGGACGTGATCAGGCCCGGCGGCCTGGCCCCTACCAAGTCGCGGCGCATCCAGCACGTGCTCGCTGAGGTTCACGCGGCCACCGGCGGCACGTGGGGCCTGGGGTTCCTTGGCACCATGCCCCTCGAGGATGCGCGCGCGTGGCTGACGTCCCTGCCGGGCATCGGCCGCAAGACGGCGTCGATCATCCTGCTCTTCAACTTCGGCCGGCCCGCCATGCCGGTCGACACGCACGTTCACCGCGTGGCGACGCGGCTCGGCATGCTGTCGCCGCGGACGCCATTCGACCGCGCCCACGACCTGCTGGAGGGCGCGCTGCGGCCGGAGGAGATGTACGCCTTCCACGTCGAGCTCATCAGGCACGGTCGCGACACGTGCCGGGCGCCGCGTCCAATCTGCGGTCTCTGCCCGCTGACCGACATCTGCCCGTACTACGCCGCTGCGCTCCGCGGGCGCGTCCCCATGGCGCCCGTACCCAGACGTGCGCTCGACCCGGACGCTCCGGCGCGCTACCACGACGAGCTGATCCACGGTTGGGCACCTCCCGAGCAAGCCGCGCGAGGCGCGGCCGTTGACACCTGATCGTGGCGGTCGCCTATATTTCGCCGGACACCATCACCGAGCAGCCCATTGTCCGTGCCCGAGTCAGACGTCCGGCTGGATCGCGTCTCGAAGCGATTCGGCGATACGACCGCGGTCGATGACGTGTCGCTCACCATCGAGGGCGGCGAGTTCTTCACGATGCTCGGGCCGTCGGGCTGCGGCAAGACCACGACCCTGCGGATGATCGGCGGCTTCGAGGCGCCCAGCGCGGGGTCGGTTCATCTCGGCGAGGTCGACGTCACCGAGCTGCCGCCGTTCAAACGTGACGTCAACACCGTCTTCCAGAACTACGCGCTCTTTCCGCACCTGAACGTCTTCGAGAACATCGCCTTCGGCCTGCGGCGCCGCAAGACGCCGACGAACGAGATCAGTCACCACGTGGCCGAAATGCTGAAGCTCGTGGAGCTCCCGGGCTACGAGCAGCGCCGGCCGAACCAGCTCTCCGGAGGTCAGCAGCAGCGCGTCGCGCTGGCGCGAGCGCTGGTCAACAACCCCAAGGTGCTCCTGCTGGATGAGCCGCTCGGGGCCCTCGACCAGAAGCTGCGCAAGCAGATGCAGATCGAGCTCAAGCGCATCCAGGGCGAGATCGGCATCACGTTCATCTTCGTCACCCACGACCAGGAGGAGGCGATGACGATGTCGGACCGCATCGCGGTGATGCGCGACGGCCACATCGAGCAGCTCGGCACGCCCGAGGAGCTCTACGAGCGGCCGCGAACCGAGTTCGTGGCGAACTTCCTGGGCGTCAGCAACCTGCTCGAGGGCGAGGTCGCGGGCAGCGATGACGGCACGCTCACCGTTCGCCTGCCGACGGGGACGCTGCTCCGGGCGCCGGCGAACGGAGTCGTCGAGGGGACGGGAGTGTGGGTGGGGGTTCGTCCCGAGAAGCTGCACGTGCAGCCGCTCGCCGAGGACGGTATGCAGGAGCCCGATCCGTCGCGCAACGCGATCGACGGCGTGGTGCTCGACGCGTCGTATCTCGGCGTGAGCACCCAGTACCTGGTCGAGACGCCCGACGGCCGCAGGCTCGTCGTGTACGCCCAGAACCTCGAGACGAGCGGGTCGTCCGAGGTCCTTGCCGAAGGACAGCGCGTTCGCCTGTCGTGGAACCCGCAGCACACATTCGTGATATCGGCCGGGGGGACGGATGGCCATCAGGCAGACGATGCAACGGAGGCAGGATCGAGATGAATGACCGATCGTCGGAGCTGAGCCGGGTCGAGCGTGCGGTCGCGCGTGCCTTCCGACGGCGGCGCGTCAGCCGTCGACAGTTCCTGGTGGATGCGGGGCGCGGGGCGGCCGCGGGCGGCGCGCTCCTTTCGCTCCCCGCGATCCTCGCTGCCTGCGGCATCGGTCCGGGCGGCTCGCCGGGGGCGAGCGGTGGCGCGGTTGGCGGGGAGCCCAGCGGAACGCTCATCTTCGCGAACTGGCCGCTCTACATCGACCAGGACGAGGACACCGGCGAGTTTCCGACCCTCATTCAGTTCAGGGCGGAGACGGAGATCGAGGTCGACTACCAGGAGTCGATCCAGGACAACCAGGAGTTCTTCGGCACCATCCAGCCGGCGCTCGCCCAGGGCCAGGACACCGGCTGGGACATCATCGTGATGACCGACTGGATGATCGGCAAGATGGCGGGCCTGGGGTATCTCGAGGCCATCGATGTCGCGCGCGATGTGCCGAACTTCGGCGCGAATGCGGCCGACAAGTACAAGAACCCGACCTTCGACCCGAACAACGCGCACAGCGTTCCGTGGCAGTCGGGCATCACCGGCATCGCCTACAACCCCGCGCTGACCGGCCGCGAGATCACCGGCTTTGCCGACCTGCTCGACCCTGCGTTCGAGGGCCAGATCGGCATGTTCAGCGAGGTGCGCGACGCGGTGAGCCTGGCGCTCCTGCACAACGGCGTCGTCCTGGCCGACGCGACCGAGGACGATGTCCGCGCCGCGGTCGACGTGCTGCGTGAGCAGGCACCACTGGTGCGCGGCTACTACGGCAACGAGTACGCGCAGGAGCTGGCCAACGGGTCGCTGGCCCTCACCATGGCGTGGTCCGGCGACGTGTTTCAGCTCCAGTTCGACAATCCGGACCTGCGGTTCGTGGTGCCGTCGGCGGGAGGCATCCTGTGGATCGACAACATGGCGATTCCCAAGGGCGCCGCGCACCCCGCGGATGCGCTGGCGATGATGGACTTCGTCTACCGCCCCGAGGTCGCGGCGCAGATCACCGAGTACGTGAACTACATCTGCCCCGTTCCGGCCGCCCAGGAGATCATCCGCACCCACGCGCAGGAAGCTGCGGACGGCGGCGACCAGGAGACCGCGGACTACCTGACCGCCGTGGCCGAGTCCGAGCTCGTCTTCCCCACCGACGCGATGCTCGAGAACCTGCACAGCTACAAGGTGCTCTCGGAGGACGAGGAGGAGCTCTGGAACACCCTCTACCAGGAAGTCACCCAGGGCT
>Ga0208612_1000462_pt1 | contig 17858 bp, 16 predicted proteins | sample AntDryMetagUQ889_FD_188089 | JGI IMG/M metagenome (GOLD analysis project Ga0208612, IMG submission 188089) | Polar desert microbial communities from Antarctic Dry Valleys - UQ889 (SPAdes) | ecosystem: Environmental > Terrestrial > Soil > Desert | place: Antarctic Dry Valleys | collected 2008-12-31 | reverse complement strand
GAGCCGCCCTCGTCGTACTCGGCCTGCATCGAGCCGCGGAGTGACTCGAAGATCTCGCGCGCCCGCTCGGGCATCCCCTCGCGGTTGACCAGTGGCAAGACGGCGACCTTGATCGGTGCAAGGCGCGGGTGGAGTCTCAACACCGTCCGCTCCTTGCCGTCGCCGACGTCCTCGACCTCGTAGGAGTCCACCAGGAACGCGAGCGTGGCGCGGTCGGCTCCGGCAGCGGGCTCAATCACATGCGGGACGTAGCGCTCGCCGGATGCCTGGTCGAAGTACTCCAGTTTCTCGCCTGAGAACTCGGCGTGCTGGGTCAAATCGAAGTCGCCGCGGTTGGCGACTCCTTCGAGCTCCGACCAGCCGATGGGGAAGAGGTACTCGACGTCTGAAGTGCCCGACGAGTAGTGGGAGAGCTCGTCTGAGTCGTGCGGGCGGAGGCGAAGCATGTCCGGGCGGATGCCGAGGCGGGTGTACCAGTCAAAGCGCTCCTTGCACCAGTGCTCGAACCACTTCGGCGCCTCGGCGGGCGGCACGAAGTACTCCATCTCCATCTGCTCGAACTCCCGCGTGCGAAAGATGAAGTTGCCGGGTGTGATCTCGTTCCGGAACGACTTGCCGACCTGCGCGATGCCGAACGGCGGCTTCTTCCGCGCGAACTGAAGGACGTTCTTGAAGTTGATGAAGATCCCCTGCGCGGTCTCGGGGCGCAGGTAGGCCTGCGAGCCCGTGTCCTTCACCGGACCGACAGTGGTCTCGAACATGAGGTTGAACTGGCGAACCTCGGTCAAGTCGTGCGTGCGATCCTCCGTTTTCGGCAGGTTCGCCTTGGCCGGGCACATCTCGTCACGGTCGAGGTGGTCGGCGCGAAACCGCTTCTTGCAGGCGCGGCAATCGACAAGCGGATCGGTGAAGCCGGCGAGGTGGCCCGAGGCCTCCCACACGCGCGGATGCTGGAGAATTGCCGAGTCCAGGGCGACGATGTCGTCGCGCTCGGAGAGCATCGAGCGCCACCACTCGTTCTTTACGTTGGTCTTGAGCAGGACCCCGTAGTGGCCGTAGTCGTAGGTGGATCCGAGCCCCCCGTAGATCTCTGACGAGGGGAACACGAAACCGCGCCGCTTGCAGAGCGACACGATCTCGTCCATCGTCACGCCGGTCGAGCCGGCCCCGTCAGCCATCGTCGCCCGCAGGCTAGCTGCGAGGTCGCGCTGCGATACTCCTCGGCTTCATGCCGATCTATGAGTACCGCTGCGAGAACGGCCACGAATTCGAGACCTTCCAGTCGATGTCGGAGGACTCGATCTCCGAATGCATCGAGTGCGGAGCCCCCGCGCAGCGCGTTCTGAGCGCCCCGGCGGTCCACTTCAAGGGCTCGGGCTTCTACACCACCGACTACGCCCGCAAGGAGACAAAGGCGTCCTCGGCTGAGCGCTCGAAAGCGGCCTCGGAGAGCTCATCGTCCGAGGGCTCGTCGTCTTCAAGCGACTCCTCGAAGAGCTCTGACTCCAAGGGCTCGGACTCCAAGAGCTCGACCTCCAAAAGCTCGGACTCGTCGAAGAAGAGCTCTTCGTCGAGCTCCAAGTCCGACTAGCCCCCGGGGCTACAGAGCGGATCATTCTCGGGCGGCTCGCCGGTCAGCTTCTCCACCGCGCTGATGCACTCCGAGACCGGCACGACAAGCGGGTTCGCGCCGATGTCGGCGGGTTTCAGCACTGCCTCGCCCGAGCTGCCGCCGATCGCGGCCGCGAAGACGAACTGCGGCATCGTCAGCGCGCCCATGTCCGAGACGAACGCCTTGGGCGCGTTCCACCCGATCAAGGGGCCCTTCGCGAAGTTGTAGGGAATGCGGAGCGGATCCGTGAGCCGATCCTTCATGCCCTGGAGGATGAGTTGCTGGAACATCGCGCGATCGAGGTCTGAGATCGGCTCGCCGCAGCTGGACGTGCGCGTCCTCGCGAGCGCCAGCGCCTTCTCGCCCGAGAGCGTCTCCTCACCCGGGCCGACGTCGATCTTGAAGGCGCCGCCCGAGATCTCGTTGCAGACCTGGCGCGGCAGGTCGACCTCGACGCCCCCGACGGAGTCGATCAGGTCCTGAAAGCCGCCGAAGTCGACGATCGCGATGTGGTTGATGTCGATGCCGAGGAAGTCTTCAACCGTCTGGATCTGAAGCTCGGCACCGCCGAACGCGTAGGCGGAGTTGATCTTGTCGTTGCCCTGGCCGGGAATGGCGGCCAGCGTGTCGCGCGGGATCGACAGCTTTTCGAACGCCCCTCCGCCGGCGCGAAGGACCATGAGTGTGTCGGCGCGCGCCCCGCCCGAGCAAGCCGAGGGCGTATCGCCGCTCGAAGCCTGCTCGATGCATTCGTCCGACTCGGCCTCCTCGGTCGCGAAGTCCTCGGAGCGAACGTCGGTCCCGAGGACCAGAATGTTTTGGGCAGACGCCGCCAAGAACGGATTGCCGCCAAGGGTGTCATCGGTGTCCGCGAGCTTTGACTTTTGGATCGTCGCCGAGACCGCGAAGGTGATGAACGAGAGGAGAAGCCAGCCCACGATCGCAAGGCCGATCCACTTGAGCCACGGGCGCCCACCGCGGTCGCTCTTGATCGCCGGTTTGGGGTCTGAGGACCGCTTCTCGCCGCCGCCCGGGCGAAGCTTCTCGCGAAGCGAAGCGAGGTCCGGCTTCTCAGAGCCGAGGCCTCTGCGGGACTTATAGACCTTGTAATCGGGCGGCGGCTTTGGCCGCTCGCCCTCGCTGCCATTTGACATTGACTAGAAATACTCGCTCATGGGCTTCGAACCTTCCCCTGCCACAACTGTGCCGCGCGTCGCCATAGGCGCCGATCTGGGCGGCACGAAAATGCTGGTCGGCGTCGTGGCCGAGGGCCCGAAGGTACTCCACACGGTCGAGGAGGTGAGCTTTGGCCGCTCCGCCTCAGAGGTCCTCGACACGATGGAGCTCGAGCTTCGGCGTGCGCTCGAAGCGTGTCCCGAGGCCGGCGCCGCCGGTCTCGGAATCCCCTGCACGATCGATTACGAGCGCGGGATCGCCGTCAACGCGGTCAACCTGCCGATCTCAGACGTCCCGGTGCGGGACATCATGTCCGAGCGGCTCGGCATTCCTGTCGTCGTCGACAACGACGCGAACACAGCCGCGCTCGCCGAGCATCGCTGGGGAGCTGCCCGAGGCACGCGAAACGCGGTCCTGCTCACAATCGGGACCGGCATCGGCGGCGGGCTGATCATCGACGGCAAGGTCTACCGGGGATCAAGTGGCGCGGGTGCCGAGCTCGGCCACATGGTGATCGACACCGATGGGCCGCCGTGCCAGGGGAGCTGCCCGAACAACGGCTGCGCCGAGGCCGTCGCCTCCGGGACGGCGCTTGGGCGTGAGGCCTCGGCGGCGGCCGAGAGGCACCCGGACTCGGCGCTTGGAGCGCTCCTTGCAAGCGGCGAAGAGGTCACGGGGCGGGCCGCGACCGTGGCGGCGATCGCCGGCGACGAGGTCGCGATCGGCGTGATCGGAGAGATCGGGCGCAGGCTTGGTGCCTTCGCGAGCGGCCTCGCCAACGTCTTCGAGCCGGACATCATCGTCTTCGGGGGTGGCGTCCTGGCCGCGGGCGAGCTGCTTTTGGAGCCGATTCGCGCCGAGGTGGCCAGGCGCGCTTTGCCACCGATGAACCAGACGCGCATAGCCCACGCCGAGCTCGGGCCCGAAGCAGGCATGATCGGGGCGGCTGCTTTGGCTATGGACGAACTGGAAACAAGAACCTGATGCCCGGCCGCCTGGTCGTCTGCCCGACCCCGATCGGGAACATGGAGGACATCACCGAACGGGTGAAGGTCGCCCTCTCGGAAGCAGACATCGTCGCCTGCGAGGACACGCGAAGGACAGGCCTCCTGTTCGAGCGCCTTGGGCTTCGGCGCCCGCGCCTGGTCTCGAACCATGAGGGCAACGAGTCAGAGCGCGCCCGCCAACTGGTCGGCGCGATCGAGCGCGGCGCGAAGGTGGCCCTGATCTCGGATTCCGGCACCCCGGCCATCTCCGATCCCGGCTACAGGCTGATCGGCGCCTGCATCGAGCGCTCGATCGATGTCGAGGTCCTGCCCGGGCCATCGGCCGTCGTCACCGCTCTGGTCGTATCGGGCCTGCCGACCCACCGCTGGCGCTTCGAGGGCTTCCTCCCGCGCCGAGCCGGCGAACTCGAGCGGGTGCTCGGCGGGGGCCAGACAGTGGTCGCGTTCGAGTCCCCGCGGCGCCTCCCCGAGTCACTTGCCGCCCTCGCCGCCCTGGCACCCGACCGCCCTGCGGTCGTCTGCCGCGAGCTCACGAAGATGCACGAAGAGGTGGTACGCGGAACGCTCGCCGAGCTGACTCGCCGCTTTCGCGGGGATGTGAAGGGTGAGATCGTCGTGGTGATCGGTCCCGCCGCCGACTCCAGCACCGGCTCTCCCGACATCGCCTTCGCCGTAGATGCGCTCCGGCGGCTGGTGCAGTCGGGCGCGCGCCCACGCGCGGCCGCCGGCGTCGTCGCGGCCCTCACGGGCACCCGCGCGAACGAGCTCTACACGGCGCTGACGGGCCGAGAGCCCCGCACGTAAATCGCCTCGCGAATCCGACGTCGAAGTAGGAAAACGGTCGTCCGGCCTCGCCGGCGCGCTCGTCCTGTTCAACTCGACCGTCGGGCGCACCCTCATCGAGAAGAGGGAGGTCGGCCCGCCGAAGAACCGTCGCAAGATCACGAAGTTGATCGACTACATCAGGGCAACGTGCTCTGACGACGGTGCCAAAGGTGGCCTGGAGTACGACTTCCAGGCGACGTTCGTCTACGACGACGGCACGACCGACGTCGACACGAACAAGCAGAAGTGCGGTAACCCGCCCGTCGCTCCGTAGCGAAGCCGGTTACAGGTCGCTCCTCGGAGCGACCGAAGGGTTCGAGAAAGGGCGGCCTCCGGGCCGCCCTTTTCGTGCCCTTATGCTCGGTCGGTGGCCTTCTACATCACCACGCCGATCTTCTACGTGAACGCGGAGCCCCATCTCGGGCACGCCTACTCGACGATCGCGGCCGACGTCTTCGCGCGCCACATGCGCCAGCGTGGCGAGGACGTCTTCTTCTTGACGGGCACCGACGAGCACGGCGAGCCGGTTGAGCTCGCGGCCGAGCGGGAGGGAATCTCGCCCCAGGAATTGGCCGACCGAAACGCGCCGCGCTTCGAGGCGATGGCGGAGTCGGTGAACGCGTCGAACGACTTCTTCATCCGCACCTCGGACACCCGCCATACCGACCGGGTCGCCGAGATCATCCAGCGGGTGTACGACTCGGGCCACGTGTATGAGGGGACCTATGAGGGCTGGTACTGCCCGCGCTGTGCGGACTTCAAGACCGAGCGCGAGCTGGGTCCGGGCTACACCTGCCCGATCCACGAGATCGCGCTCGAGCTCGAGACCGAGCAGAACTGGTTCTTCCGGCTTTCGGCCTTCCAGGACCGCCTGGTCGAGCTCTACGAGAATCAGCCGGACTTTGTCGTGCCGGGCTTTCGCCGGAACGAAGCGCTCTCGTTCATCAAGGGCGGACTCGAGGACGTCTCGCTCTCCCGCGCGAAGCTCAAGTGGGGGATGCCCTTGCCGTGGGATCCGTCGCAGCGCATGTACGTGTGGTTTGACGCGCTCCTCAACTACGTGACCGCGCTTGCCTTCGCACGAGAGGGCGAGGATCTGACCGAGCGCTACTGGCCGTCGGCCTTTCACCTCCTGGCCAAGGACATCCTGAAGTTTCACGCCGTGATCTGGCCCGCGCTCCTGATGGCGGCGGGCCTGGAGCCGCCGAAGGGGATGGTTATCCACGGGTATCTCCTGATGGGCGAGAAGAAGATGTCGAAGTCGCTTGGGAACGTCCTCGACCCGTTCGAGGCGATCAACCGCTTTGGCTCGGACGCGCTTCGCTTCTACTGCCTGCGTGAGGTCTCCTTCGGCCAGGACGGTTCCGTTTCGTCAGCCGGTTTCGAGTCGCGCTACGAAACCGAACTCGCAAACGACTTCGGCAACCTGGCCAGCCGCACCTTCGCCATGGTCGACCGTTATCGCGACGGCGTCATTCCGGGCGCCGAGCCCGATTCTGCGCTGGCCGAAGGGCCGGACGGCTTGGCGGGTCTGAACGACGCCGTGCGCGAACTGATCGACCGAGCCGAGCCAAGCCAGGCGCTGGAGGCGATCTGGGTGAGGGTTCGGCGCGTCAATCGCTACGTCGAGGAGACGGCTCCCTGGGTCCTGGCGAAGGATGAGAACGAAGCGGAGCGGCTCGACGAGGTGCTCTACAACCTTGCCGAGGGCGTGCGGGTTCTGGCGCTTTCGCTCCTTCCCTACATCCCGGTTGCGGCCGAGAAGCTGCTCGTCGCCCTGTCCGAAGGCGAGCGCGGCCTTGCAGAGTTCGGCTCACGCGGAGGCGGCGCGAAGGTCGAGCGGATCGCGCCCCTCTTCCCGAAGCTCGAGCCGGTGAAGTAACTCGGTAGGTGCCTCCCGCCTTCGTCGCCCAGGACCTGCGAAAGCGCTACGACGCCACCGAAGCGCTCCGGGGCGTCTCGCTCGAGGTGGGCGAGGGCGAGGTCGTCGGGCTGCTTGGGCCGAACGGCGCGGGAAAGTCGACGCTCGCCAAGATCGCTTGCGGCCTCGTGCGCCAGAGCTCCGGGAGCGCCGAGGTAGCGGGTCATCCAGCGGGCAGCGCCGAGGCGCGGGCGCAAATCGGCTACCTGGCCGAGCTCTTCCGCTTCCCGGCCTGGGTTACGGCTGACGAGCTGCTCATCCTTCACCAGCGGCTTGCGGCGTCCAACGGTGGCTCGGGCGAGCGAACTGAGCTCTTGGGCCTGGTCGGCCTCCCCGACGCCGCTGACACTCGCGTGGGGAAGATGTCGAAGGGGATGCAGCAGCGCCTTGGGATCGCGCAGGCGCTGGTAGGAAGCCCAAGCCTGTTGCTCCTCGACGAGCCGACGAGCGCGCTTGACCCGTCGGGGCGCAAGGTGGTGCGACACCTGCTCGATGAGGTGCGGGGGCGGGGAGTGTCGGTTTTGCTTTCGTCGCATCTTCTCTCGGAGGTGGAGCTTGTCTGCGACCACGTCGCGATCCTCGTCACGGGAGAGGTCGTCCGGCGAGGCACAGCGGCGGAGCTGCAAAAGCCGCGGGGGATCCAGATCGAGACAGGGTCGGGAACGCGCCTGATCGAAGGGGTGGGGCGAGACGACGCTCCCCGGATCGTTCGCGAACTGGTGGAGGGTGGCGAGAGCGTCTATGGAGTCGAGGTGCTCTCCTCGACGCTCGAGGACGCCTATCTCGAGGCGGTCGGGGAGGACGCCACATGAGCCGCCTCTCAGATGCGCGTGTGATCGTGGGCTACGCCGTCGCCGAGAGCCTGCGGCGGAAGGTTGTTGCCGTCGTCTCGGTCTTGACGGCCGCGTTCTTCGTCCTCTACGGCCTGGGGGTGCACTTTGCCTTCGAAGAGCTCGAGAACCGGCCCCTTGCGGGTGGTGACCTGGTCGACGAGCAGGCGCTCGTTGGCGGGACGATCTTCGGCCTCGCCATGTTCGCGGTGCTCTTCCTGGGCAGCGTGCTCGCGATCTTCCTGACGAACGGCGTGGTGCGCGGCGACGCCGACGCGGGCCTGCTCCAGCCGATCGTGGTGCGGCCGGTCGGCCGGGGAACGCTCCTCGTCGCCCGCTGGGCGGGCGCGGCGGTGGCGACCACCGTTTACGTCGTGGTTGTGTACGCCGTCTCCCTGGGCATTACGACGGCACTAGGCGACTGGTCGCCCGGCAACGTGGTGATGCCGGCGCTCGCGCTCGCCCTTGCCGTCGCGATCGTCGGTGTGATCTCGGTGCTCGTCTCGGTCTTCCTGGCGGCGTCCGCGCAGGGGATCGCCGTGTTCATGATCTTCGGGGCCGGCCTCGTGAGTGGCCTCCTGGGTCAGATCGGCGAGGCGCTCTCCTCAGAGCGGCTCGTAGAGATCGCCGAGATCGTCTCGACCGCCCTGCCGTTCGAGGCGCTCTACCAGGCGGCGCTCTACCTCATCACCGAGGACGAGACGGGTGTGACGCGGACGGCGATCGAGCTGGGGCCGTTCGGCGGCTCGCAGGAGGCGGGAGCCGGCCTCGTCGTCTTCTCGTTCGCCTATGTGGCGGCCCTGCTCGCTCTGGCGGTCAGGGCGTTCGCGCGCCGCGACCTGTAGAGAAAGCGACCCCGACCTAGACTGGCGCGATGGTTGATACCCACGCTCATATCGCTCTCTGCGAGGGAGATCCGGCCGCTGTGGTCGAGCGCGCGGTGAGCGCCGGAGTGTCGCGGATCCTCACGGTCGGGCTCGACGAGGAGTCGAACACAGAGGCCGTGGCGATTGCCCGCAAGCACGACTGTGTCTGGGCGGCGGTCGGGCGCCATCCGAACTCGGCGACGGGGTGGGACGCCGCGGCCGAGGCGGCGCTGCTTGACCTTGCGTCTTTTGAACATGTCGCGGCGGTGGGGGAGACGGGGCTTGACTTCTACCGCGACCGTGCGTCTCGAAAAGATCAGCTCGCGGCGTTTCGCTCGCAGATCCGGATCGCGGCCGAGGTAGCGAAGCCGCTAGTCATCCACATGCGTTCTGGCGAGTCGCGGCAGCCCGACGCCGTCGCCGAGTCGTTCGAGCTTCTGACCACAGAGGCGAGCGGGGTCGACGTCGTGCTTCATTGTTTCTCCGCCCCTCCCGAGCGGGTAGCCGAAGCTGTGGCGAATGGCTGGTTCTGCTCGTTCGCGGGCAACGTGACCTACCCGAAGGCCGAGGGTTTGAGGGAGGCGGCTCGACTGGTGCCGGATGAGCTCATCCTGGTCGAGACGGACGCGCCGTTCCTGGCACCGCAGTCGAGGCGAGGGAAGCCGAACGAGCCGGCGCTGGTCTCAGAGACCGCGCGGGAGGTCGCGGCGGCGCGCGGGATCGCCGCGGACGCATTCGATGCGCAGGTGGAGGAGAACGCTCGCCGGGTCTTCGGATGGTGAGTGAGTGACCCGGGGGCGGCCACGGGGGCGCCCGGCGCTCGGGCAGAACTTCCTGGCCGATCCGAACCTGCTCAAGGCGATCGTGCGCCAGGCGGAGCTTCGGGCCGAGGATGTCGTGCTGGAGGTCGGGGGCGGCAAGGGCGTTCTGACGAAGCGCCTCGCCGAGGAGGCCAGCGTGGTGCATGTGGTCGAGATCGACGAGCGCCTTCGCGAGGGGTTGGAGGAGATCGCGGCGAGTTTTGAAGGCGTGCGGCTGGAGATGGGGGACGCGATGAGGGTGGATTTCCGCGCGATGGACCCGGCGCCGTCGGCGATGGTGGCGAACCTGCCGTACGCGGTCGCGACCCCAGTGATCATGCGCACGATCGAGGAGCTTCCGAGCGTGACCAGGTGGACGGTGATGGTGCAGCGCGAAATCGCGGATCGCCTGCGGGCAGTGCCTCGGACGAAGGCGTATGGCGCCCCCAGCGTTCTGGCCCAGCTCTCGTGCCGGGTCGAGATGCTTCGCGCGGTAGACCGGGCTGTGTTCCGCCCGCCGCCGCGGGTGGATTCGGCGTTGCTTCGGCTCGAGCGCGTCGCGGAGTGGCCGGGCGACGGCGTGGCGCGGCTGGTGCGTGCCGCGTTCGCTCACCGCCGCAAGGCACTGGCCCGCTCGGTGGCTACGGCGGGGGTGGCGTCGCGCGCGCGGGTGCTCGACGCACTTGAGGCGATGGAAAAGCTGCCGACGGCGAGGGCGGAGGAGCTCGAGCCGCAGGAGTTCGTGGCGCTCGCGCACGGGCTGGAGGCTTAGGGGCCGATGGTCATGCGCGCGCCGGCCAAGCTCAACCTGTGCCTCTATCTGGGGCCGGTGCGCGACGATGGCCTCCACGAGCTGCGCTCGCTTTTTTGCCCGCTGGCGCTCTCAGACCGGATCGCTGTGACGTCGGCCGAAGGCGACTCGGACGAGGTGGTCTGCGACGGCATCGAGGGTCCGAACCTCGCCGACGCTGCGATGAACGCGCTCAGGGAGAGGGGATGGCGGGGCCCGCCGCTTCGGGTCGAGATCGACAAGCGCGTCCCCGTTGCGGCTGGTCTTGGTGGAGGCAGCGCTGATGCCGCCGCGGTTCTGCGCCTGGCAGAGGGCGAGGTTTCCGGACTTTTAGAGGTGGCGCTGGCGCTGGGCGCGGATGTGCCGTCGCAGCTCGATCCGGCGTTCGCGCTGGTCGGTGGCGCCGGCGAGCGGATCGAGCTACTGCCGGCGCCCTCGCCGTTCGGGGTCGTCTTGGTGCCGTTCGAGCAGGGGCTGAACACTCGGGAGGTGTACGCCGAGGCGGACAGGCTGGGGCTGGCGCGCTCTGCGAGTGAGCTGGAGGAGGTCGAGGAGCGGCTTCGCGACGCGGCCGGCTCTGGCGCTTCGCCGCTCGGCTACTCGGAGTTCCTTACGAACGACCTGGAGGCGGCGGCGCTGTCGCTTCGCCCGGAGATCGGCGGGGCGCTCGAGGCGTTGCGGCGGTGTGGGGCGGAGGCGGTCTTTGTCACGGGCTCGGGGCCGACGGCGGTGGGGCTCTTCGATGACATTGTGACGGCGGACCGGGCGTACGGAGCACTTGGACCCCAGTGGGCGAACGCGATCGTGACGGCGTCGGCGGCGCCATGAGATGGTTCGACCGATGAAGAGGATCTGGGAGTTCGTCCGCGAGCATCCGCTGCTGATCGGCATCGCGGTGCTCTTCGTCGTCTATCAGGTGTTTGGCGACGCGCTGCCAACGCTCGATCTGGAGGCGGCGCTCGAGACGATCTCGGAGTCGCTCGGCAAGCTGACCTACCTGGCGGTGGGCACCCTCGCTTTCCTGGAGACGGGCGCGTTCGTGGGGCTTGTGTTCCCGGGCGAGACGGCCGTGATCGTCGCGGGTGCAATCGCCGGCAACGGGACGACGTCGATCGTCCTGACGATCGCGATCGTGTGGTTCTCAGCCTGGGCGGGGGACTCGGCGTCGTTTTATTTGGGCAAGCGCCTCGGGAAGAGCTTCATCCTCCGCCACGGGCCGAAGGTGCGGATTACGCCGGAGCGCTTCGAGCAGGTCGAGGACTATTTCGGCAAGTACGGCGGCAGGACGATCCTGGTCGGGAGGTTCCTGGGGCTGGTTCGCGCGCTCGCGCCGTTCATCGCGGGCAGCTCCGGGATGACCTACCGGGCGTTCGTGCCCTACAGCGTGCTCGGTACCGGGCTGTGGGCGGCGACGTTCTCGCTCCTCGGCTATTTCCTCGCCAACAATCTCGACCAGGCTGAAGCTCTGGCCAGCACGGGAATCTTCGTCTTCGGCGCGGTGGTCGGGGTTCTTATCGGCGGTTATCTGGCCATCCGATACATGCGCGTGCCCGAGAACCGCACGAAGCTGGCGCGGCGCCTGGGGGGATACAGGCTGGGGAGGCCCGTAATGGCCTTCGGACGGCGGGTCGAGCCGCAGGCGAGGTTCTTCTGGAACCGTCTGACGCCGGGTGAATTGGGGCTCGAGTTCTCGACCCTGATGGCGGTGCTCGCGGTGGCGCTCTTTGTCGTGATCGGCTATGGAGTCGAGATCGGGCAGAACGTCGCGCCGACTCCCGGTGACGTGACGGCGTTCGACATCTCCGACGAGCTGCGTGCCGGGTGGCTGAACGAGGTGGCCCAAGCGGTGACGAAGCTGGGGTCGGCCTGGGTGACGCTCGCGGTGGCGCTGGCGGCGGCGATCATCCTTGCTCGCGCGAAGATGTGGCCGGAGCTGGCGATACTCGTGGTTGCGCTGGCGATCACGCACGTAGCGGTGCCTTCGTTGAAGGAGCTGATCGACCGCCCGCGCCCGGATGGCGGCCTGACGGGGGTCTCGGGTGACGCCTGGCCGAGCGGCCATGCCGCATACGCGATCATCTATCCGTGGCTGGCGCTGACGATTGCGGTGCGCGGGCCGACGAAGCTTGCCTCGGCCACGGCGGTGATCGTGACCGGGGTGGCGATCGCGACGGCGGTTGGCTTGTCGCGCGTTTACCTTCGTGTGCACTACCTCTCGGACGTGAACGCTGGAGCCGCGCTGGGGGTTGCCGTCTTCGCGTTGTGCGCGGCCGTCGCGCTCCTCGTCGTGCACTTTCGCGACAATGGGGAAGAGGCGTGACGTTCTTCTCGGATATCGGCGCGGTCCATTACCTGTTCGGCGGAGCGGGCCTCTTAAGCCTGCTGGCGTTCGGGGCGCTCATCCTGTCGCCGACGATGGGCTCGTTCGGCCGCGGCTGGGAAAAGGCCGCTGCGGCTTTCTTGTCCCTGTTCGTACTGATCGCGCTCCTCGCCCTCGGCTTTGGGCTGGGAGTCGTGATCGTCTACTACTGGGACGACATCTCGGGCATTCTGGGCTGACTTAAGAGCCGTTCCCGCGGATCGCTGCCAGAATCACCGGGTGGCGACGGGCTCCAAGAAAGAGGCGAAGGCGGCGCCGAGCGCCGATGCCGGGACCCTCGAGGCGCTCTCCGAGGCGATCGAGTCGGGCGCCGGGCTGCCCGCGGTGGCCCGGGCGGCGGCGAAGGTGCTGAGAACGAGCGTGGCGGTGATCGATCGCTCGAGCGTCGTGCTGGCGGTCGCCGCAGCGTCTTCCTCAGAGGAGAGCAAGCTTCTCGGTAACGGCGACGGAGTGGACTCGGTCGAGCTCCGCGTCGCGGATGCGGTGGTCGGCGAGCTTCGGTTTCGCACCAAGGGCGAGGCGGCTTCGAGCGCGCCGCTCGCGCGGATGGTCTCGGCTCTCCTGGCGCTCGAGGTCGAGCGCTCGCGCTCGGGCGACTGGGCCTCGGACGAGGCGGCAGGCGAGTTCGTGGGCGCCGTGCTCGAGCGCCGGGTGACGGATCGGGGGGACATCGTGGCTCGGGCGGCCGAGGTCGGCGCCGAAATCGAGGGCGGGTCGGGCGTGATCACCGCTCGCGCTCACCCCCACGTCGCCCAGGACGGCGACTGGCGAGCAAGGGTGCTGACGGTTTCGCTTCGCGTGCTCAGGACTCAGGCCCAGGGTTCGGTAGCGGTGGTGGGGAATGGCGACGCCGCCGAGGTGAACGCCTTGGTGCCTGCGGCGGATCACAAGGTGCTCGTGCGTGCTGCCAAGGCGCTCTCGGGCGAGCTTCGCCACTCGCTCCAAGGCTTCAGCATCACGGTCGCGCACTCGCGCTTGGCCCAAGACCCGGTGGACCTCTACCGCGCCGGCAAGGAGGCGCTTCTCGCCGCCAACGTGGCGGAGGCGGAGGGGATGGAGGTGCTCGCGTTCGAGGACACGGGCTCCTACCGGCTGCTCTTGCCCGCCATGAGCGAGGACCCGTCAGAGCTCGAGCGCTTCTATTCGGAGACGGTCGCGCCGCTCTCGGCCTACGACGAGCAGTATGCGACCGAGCTGGTCAAGACGGTCGAGGCCTATCTCGACAACGACGGGAACGTGACGCCGACGGCCGAAACGATGTTCACCCACCGCCACACCATCCGCTACCGCCTCGAGCGCGTGCGCGACCTGTGCGGCCACGACATCTCATCGACGGAGGGCCGCGAGAAGCTCGGCCTCGGCCTCAAGGCGATGCGCGTCCTCGGGATCGCGCCGCCAAAGGGCCCGGCGATGGAGCCGGGGGCGAAGGGCGGCAAGGTGCGGCGACGGACCGCCTCGGAGTAGCGCTCGAACCCAAAGCATCCGATGAGCCGTACTGGGGAGCCCGGATTCGAACCGGGATAACTGGCCCCAAAAACCAGAGGCTTGCCGTTAGCCGACTCCCCAATTCCAGGAATTCTACGTCTGCCTCAACCATGTCAGCGTCGATCGGTGATTTGTACGCACATGCTGAGCACAAATCACCATTCGCCTGCGGAGATCCCCATGGTCGCCGTCGGTCGAGCTGCCACGGCGGATCAGCGCGTTGGCCTGTTCTGTAGCCGAGCGAGCGTCTGGCGCAGCCGCATCAGGGTGCCCGCCTCGTCGCGCTGAGCGCTCCTCGTCGCGATCGGCATCACGTCAATTCCATTTGCCTGGAGGTGAGCCCACTTGACCCGGTCGCGCTCGAAAGCGATCCGGCTCGAATGCCCGTCCCAGCCGTCGAGCTCGACCGCAAAGCCGAGATGGCGCCAGAGGCAGTCGACCTCGTATCCGTGCACTCTCGCGTTGAACTCGAAACGGGAGAACCCGCGATTTCGAAGCAGTGCCAAGAACCATCGCTCGCCGCCTGACCTCGTCCGCTGTGGGCCGCCCTCGATGTCGAGGATCTTCCGGACGTGAGGCACGCCTGGGCGGCGGGCGCTGCGTCTGACCTGTTCGCGCACCTCGGCATCCGACGCCAGGCCCCGAAACGCGGCTTCGGCGACCATGGCCTCGAGCTCATATGGATCGTCGAGCACTTCTGCGCAATCAAGCACTGCCCTCGGCGGGCTGACCAATCGCAATCGCTCGCGGGTGCGGATGTCTCGACGGTGGAGCGATCTTCTGCGAACGACGATCCTGGGACGAACGACGTGCTGGCTCGAAGGAACCGTGACCCACGGGTAGGCCTTCGACGGATATGGGAGGAGGCCCCAAATCGCGGCGGCACTTCGGTGGCTGAGCACGGCATCGGAGCCGCACGCCAGAAGGGCCGCCTGCGAATACGCGAGATCGGTGGGCACCGGTCCAACGAGGTAGACCCCTCGGTGAATCGTGCGTAAGCGACCGTCTCGCAGCCGCAGCGCGATCTGGGCGGTGGTGACCCCTGTCTGCAAGAGCTGCTCTCGCGCGACCACACCGTGCTGGAGCCTCGCAACCCAGGCGATGGTCGCATCCGGCGATTGCTTGGTGGATTGTGCGCACATAGTGATCACAACCCCACAAGCAAGGGCCATGCCCCCTGCGCCCCCACTCGCACGCAGCGCAGTTCTGCCGCCCGCCTCTACGATGCGCACGTGGCCGGCACCTCAGAAGCGCCGACGGTCCTGATCATGGCCGCGGGCGAGGGAACGCGCATGCGCTCTTCCCTGTCCAAGGTTCTCCATCCGGTTTGCGGACGGCCGATGATCGCCTGGCCCGTTCTCGCCGCGCGCGAGGCCGGCGCGGGGCGCGTGTTCGTGATCGTCGGTCCCGAGCACGATCTGAGCGCCGGGCTGCCCGAGGACACCGAAACCCTCGTCCAGCCCGAGGCGAACGGCACCGGCGGCGCCATGCGCGCCGCCATCGACGCCATCAGCTCCTCAGAAGAGGTCGTCGTCCTCTCGGGCGACCATCCCCTGCTGGGCGCCGACACCATCGGCGCCCTGCTAGAGACTCACCGCGACGAGGACGCAAAAGCGACCGTTATGACCGTCGAGCTCGACGATCCGGGCCAGTACGGGCGCATCGTTCGCGACGCCGAAGGCGGCGTCGAGCGAATCGTCGAGACCAAGCACCCCGAGAAGGTCGACCCGGACATTCTCGCCTCGAAGGAGATCAACACCGGCACCTACTGCTTCCACGGACCCACGTTCGCCTCGGCGCTCGAGCGCATCTCGGACGACAACGAGGCCGGCGAGTACTACCTCGGCGACGTCCTCCCGCTCATGCGGGACGAGGGCCACAAGCTCGCCGCCTACGTCGCCGACGATCCGAACGTGAATCTCGGCGTGAACAACCAGGCCGACCTCGCCTTGGTCGCCGCCGAGACGCGGCGAAAGATCGCCGAGCGCCACATGCTCGCGGGCGTGACCATCACCGACCCCGCCTCCACCTGGATCGACGCCGACGTAGAGATCGCCCAAGACGCCGTGATCGAGCCCGGCACGGCGCTCCGTGGCGAGACGACGATCGGCGAGCGCTCGATCATCGGCCCGCACACCACGATCCTCTCATCTGAGGTCGGCGCCTCGGCCACCGTCCTTCGCTCGCACCTCGATCAAGCCAAGGTCGGCAACGACTGCACCGTTGGCCCGTTCACCTACCTGCGCCCCGGCGCGAACCTCGCCGACGGCTCGAAGGCAGGCACCTTCGTCGAGATCAAGAACTCCGAGATCGGCCCCGGCGCGAAGGTGGCGCACCTCGCCTACGTGGGCGACACGGACGTGGGCGAGGGCGCGAACCTCGGCGCGGGATCGATCACCGCGAACTATGACGGCAAGGACAAGCACCGCACGAAGATCGGGGAAGGTGCGCGAATCGGCGTCAACAACTCGCTGGTCGCGCCGGTGGAGGTTGGCGATGGCGCTTACACTGGCGCCGGTGCCGTAATCCGCTCAGACGTGCCCCCGGGCGCGCTGGGAGTGACGGACGCGGCGCAGCGCACCATCGAGGACTACGCAGAGCGCCGAAAGCAACCCGACGAGGGGGATGAGTGAGCACCACCGAGACCGCAGCAATCACGTCCGATCCGAGCGCTGAGATTCAGGACTCGATCATGACCATCGCCGACGAGGCTCCCAGCCCACTCAGCTCGATCGAGCACGACTACACGAAGCGCCTCATGGTCTTCGGCGGTCGCGCCTCGCGCGAGCAGGCCGCCCGCATCGCCACCAAGCTCGATGTCGACCTCGGCCAGGTCACGCTCAAGACCTTCGCCGACGGCGAGGTCTACTGCCGCTACGAGGAGTCCATCCGCGGCGCTGACATCTTCATCGTGCAGTCGACCGCAAAGAACATCGCCGAGGGCATGACGCCGAACGACTCGCTGATGGAGCTCCTGACCATGATCGACGCTGCCAAGGGCGCCTCCGCCCACCGCATCATCGCCGTCATGCCGTGGTACGGCTACTCGCGCCAGGACAAGAAGTCCGCTCCGCGCGAGCCGATCACGGCGCGCGTCGTCGCCCAGTGCCTCGAGGCCGTCGGCGTCGACCGCATCCTCACCATGGACCTCCACTCGGGCCAGGTGCAGGGCTTCTTCTCAAAGCCCGTCGACCACATGACCGCGATGCCGATGCTGACCCAGTACTTCATCGACCAGGCGATCACGGACGACCTCGTAATCGTCTCGCCCGACGCCGGCCGCGTGAAGGTCGCGCGCAACTTCGCCCGCAAGGTCGGTGTCCATTGGGCGGTCATGGAGAAGGAGCGCCCCGCCCACCAGGTCGCCGACATCGGCTACGTCGTCGGTGACGTGAAGGGCAAGACGACAGTCCTCGTCGACGACATGATCGACACTGCGGGAACCCTCTGCGCCGCCGCCAAGACCGTGCTCGAGGAGGGGGCGGCGAAGGTCATCGCCTGCGCCACCCACGGCGTCTTCTCGGGTCCCGCCTACGAGCGCCTCGCCTACGAGAACTCGGGCATCGAGCGCATCGTCGTCACCGACACCGTCCCGCTCGCCCCGGGCGCGCCGGAGAACATCACCGTCCTCCACGCCTCGCAGATCCTCGCCGACTCGATCCGCCGCATCTTCGCCGACGACTCCGTCTCGGAGATCTTCGCGGGCGAGAACCAGCTCTTTTAGACGGCTCGCGCGCCCCGTCCTCAGCCGGCGCCCTTTCGCGCCTCCTCCGAGCCGATGTAGTCGGCGAGCCGTTCGGTGCCCTGCTTCAGTCGTCGGAAGTAGGCGGACCGGCTCATCGCGAGCTCCTCAGCCGCGACCTCGTGGCTCGCCGCCGGATCGAGATAGCCGCGAACCAGTACGCTCCTGGTCAACTCCTCGTTCGGGCCCCTGCCGAAGCATCGACCGACGGCGCGTTCGAGCAGGGACCGCACGGAGGCCGCTCGCTCGTCGGTTCCAGCCCCTGTGGCGAGCGGGTTCGCGGCCAGGTCCCGGGGTATCCGCAGCGATCTCAGCGCCGCTCGTACGGCCTCGTGCACGTCGGCCTCCGTCGTCTCGCGGGGAGGCGGCTCGAGCCCGGCCTCGACGTGGACCACCTCGCGCTGAGCGGCGAGCAGGCCGCCCG
>Ga0208612_1000461_pt1 | contig 17895 bp, 20 predicted proteins | sample AntDryMetagUQ889_FD_188089 | JGI IMG/M metagenome (GOLD analysis project Ga0208612, IMG submission 188089) | Polar desert microbial communities from Antarctic Dry Valleys - UQ889 (SPAdes) | ecosystem: Environmental > Terrestrial > Soil > Desert | place: Antarctic Dry Valleys | collected 2008-12-31 | reverse complement strand
CACCGGCCGGTGGGCCGCTGACTCATCGCTCGACGTCCCGCCGCGCCGCCACGGCCGCCTGGCCGTAGGAGATGCCCCCGTCGTTCGGGGGCAGCCGCTCGGGCACGAGCACGCGCAGGCCCGCGGCGGTGAGCGCCGCCGCGGTCCGCTCCAGCAGCAGGCGGTTCTGGAAGACGCCGCCCGAGAGGACCACGGTGGCGAGGCCGTGGCGCTCGGCGATCGTCGCGCAGGCGTGCGCGCTCGCCGCGGCCACGCCGTTGTGGAAGCGCGCGGACGCCGCCTCGAGCCGGGTGCCGCGGGCCAGGTCCTCAGCCACCGCCCGCACGGTCTCGCGCGCGTCGAGCTCCAACGGCGGCTCCGCCCCCGCGGATATCGGGAGTGGGTACGCGCCGCGCTCGGAGAGATCGGCGGCGGCCTCGAGCTCGACCGCCGCCTGCCCCTCGTAGTTCACCCGCGGAGCCAGGCCGCAGAGCGCGGCCACCGCGTCGAAGAGGCGACCGGCGCTCGTGGTCACCGGCGAGGAGAAGCCGGTCCGGGCGAGCTCGGCGATCACCCCCCAGCGGTCCGGCTCGACCCACGGCGCGAGGACCGCCGGCAGCGGCGGCTGGGGTCCGTAGGCCTCCACGAGCCACGCGCACGCCATCCGCCAAGGCTCGCGCACGGCGCGCTCGCCCCCGGGCATCCGCACCGGCCGCAGGTGCCCGGCGCGCTCGAAGCCGGCGAGATCGCCCACCAGCAGCTCGCCCCCCCACACCGTCCCGTCCGTCCCGTACCCGGTGCCGTCGTAGATCGCGCCCACGGCCGGTCCGCGCTCGCCGTGCTCCGCCAGGCAGGCGGCGAGGTGGGCGTGATGATGCTGGACCCCCACCAGGTCCACGCCCTCGCGCTCGAGGGCGTAGCCCGTCGAGAGGTAGTCGGGGTGCAGGTCGTGGGCCACGACCTCGGGGACGACCGCGAACAGGCGCTCGAAGTGCTCGACGCCCTCGCGGAAGGACACTAGGGTCTCGTAGTTCTTCAGGTCGCCCACGTGGTGGCTGACCCAGGCACGCTGACCCTTCGCCACGCAGAACGTGCTCTTCAGCTCCGCGCCGCAGGCAAGCAGGGGCCGGGCCGCCGCCAGCGGCAGCTCGACGCTCGCCGGCACGTGCCCGCGCGAGCGCCGGAGCACGAGTGGGCGCCGGGAACCCGGCTCCGTCGTCGCTCGCGCCACCGGGCCGCGGGCGCTCCCCACCTCCACCACCCGGACCACCGAATCGTCGGTGCGGGTGTGGATCGGGCGGTCGTGGAGGAGGAAGCGATCCGCGATCCCCGACAGGCGCGCGAGGGCGTCCTCGTCGTCGTAGGCGATCGGTTCGTCGGAGGCGTTGCCGCTCGTCATCACGAGCGCCGCCGGTCCACCGGCGGCGGCGGCCGCGGCGCGCGCGAAGTCGTCCACGAGCAGGTGGTGCAACGGCGAGTACGGGAGCATCACCCCCAGCTCGGTCGACCGGGGCGCCACCGAGGGGGCGACCGGTGCCCACTCGAGGCGTGGCGCGAGCACGATCGGCCGCTCGCGGGCGAGGAGCAGCGACTCCTCCTCGGCGCCCAGGGCCACCAGCGCCCGTGCCCCATCGAGGTCGCGCGCCATGACGGCGAAGGGCTTGTCCTCGCGGTGCTTTCGAGAGCGCAGGGCGGCCACCGCGCCCTCGTCGTCGGCACGGCAGGCCAGGTGGAAGCCGCCGACGCCCTTGACGGCCACCACCAGCCCGTCGCGCAGCGCCTGCGCTGCGGCCTCGACGGCGTCGCTGCGTGGGTCGAGAGCGAGTCGCTGCCCGTGGCCATCGGCGAGCCACGCGGTCGGGCCGCACACCGGGCACGCGTTGGGCTGGGCGTGGAAGCGGCGGTCGGCCGGGTCCTCGTACTCCGCCCGGCATCGCGGGCACATCGTGAAGCCGGCCATGGTGGTGAGCGGGCGGTCGTAGGGCACGCCGCGGACGATCGTGAACCGCGGCCCGCAGTTGGTGCAGTTCACGAACGGGTAGCGAAAGCGCCTGTCGCGAGGGTCGCGGAGCTCCGCGAGGCAGTCGCCGCAGGTGGCCGCGTCGGGGGAGACGAGCGCCGAGGGCTCGCCCTCGGCCGCGCTCGCCACGATCGTGAATCCGCGCTCCCCGGTCGGGGGGACCTCCTCGCGGACGAGCCGCTCCACCAGGGCGAGCGCCGGCGCCTCGCGTGGCAGGCGCACGAGGAACGCCTCCACCGCGGGTCCGTCGCCCTCGAGCTCGACCACCGCGCCGCGGGCGTCGTTCCACACCGCGCCGTCGAGTCCGAGCTGACCCGCCAGCCGGTAGACGAATGGCCGGAAGCCCACGCCCTGGACCGTGCCCTCCACCCGGGCCCGGACCCGCCGGCGTGTGGTCGCGCCCGCCGCCCGCCCCGGGCGGGCGCTCACCCCGTCGTCTGGCCCGGCACCGGCCGCTCCACCAGCTCGCGCAGCACATGGTAGGCGCTGGCCTGGGCCTCCTGGATGCGCGGGATGTGCTCGGAGCGGGTGACGAGCACGTGGTCGGCCAGGCGATCGGCGGCGATGCGTCCACCGTCGTAGCCCACCATGGCGATGGTCATGAGCCCACGGCGGCGGGCCTCGGCCAGCGCAGCGATCACGTTGGACGAGCTGCCGCTCGTGGAGAGCGTGAGCACCGCGTCGCCCGCGTTCCCGTAGGCGATGATCTGCCGCGCGAAGATCGCCTCAACGCCGATGTCGTTGGCGATCGCGGTGATGATGGCGGGGTCCTCGGTCAGGTCGAGGGCCGGGCGCGCCGGCCACTCCGGCCGCGGCGGTGTGCGGAAGTCGGCGACGGCGTCCATGGCGTCGGTGGCCGAGCCGCCGTTTCCGAGGGCCAGCAGCTTGCCGCCCGCGTCGAACGCGGCGCGTAGTGCGGCCGCCGCCGCCGTCAGCGTGTCCGCGCCCTCGGTCAGGGTCTGACGGCGGAGATCGTCGATGTCCGCGGACTTGATCGCCACGGATCGGCGCACGTCCTCGAGGACCCCGTCGAGGTCGGTCTCCTGCTCGGCGAGGAACGGATAGAGGAAGCTCGACGCCCCTGTGTCGTGCGTGCGCTTCGCCGTGCGGCCCTCGAGCAGGCCCCGGTGGTCGAAGAAGACGTGCACGAGCTCCCAGAGCAGGTGGTAGAGCGTCTCGGCCAGCTCCTGTCGCACCAGGGGATCCTCGGCGGGAGGATCGAAGTCCCAGTCCGCACCGGCGGGTGAGAACGCGATCGTCATGCACCCGAGCCGCCGGGCGCTCGCCAGCGCCGCGGCGGTCTCCTCGTCGCCGTCCTCGGTCCCGAAGGCGATCGCGATGTCGTCGGGGACCGCGGTCAACTCCACCCGCCCGGGCAGCGGCCCACCCTCGCCGGCGAGCCCGATGGCCGGCAGCGCGCGCTTGCCGACGATCACCGGGTGGACGAACTCGACCGCCACGTGGCGGGCGTCCGAGCGCGCCGCCGCCGAGCGCCCGAACGCCACGAGGCGTCCGCCGCGCGCGAAGCGCTCGGCCATGCGGTGGCACAGCTCGGCGATGCGCTCCGCCTCGGCGCCGAAGAAGCGCTCGCCGGCTTCGAGGCGGCGGGCGAGCAGCCGCTCGATCCCCGGGTCGAGCCTCTCGACCGGGGGTGAGCCGCCGAGAGGCTGCCTCACGCTGGCGTCGCCACTCCCGTCCGCGCAGCCGCGTCGGTGACGCCCGCCGCTCCCGTGCGCGCCGCCACGTCCACGATCCACTGCCGGAAGGCGTCGACCCCTTCGCCGGTGCGGGCGCTCGTCAGGATGTGGGGAACGCCGGGGTTCACCGCCTCCACGTTCGCGAGGAGCCGGTCGAGGTCGAAGTCGAGGTGGGGGAGGAGATCGATCTTGTTGACCACCACCAGCTCGCACGCGCGGAACATCAGCGGGTACTTGAGCGGCTTGTCCTCGCCCTCGGTCACCGAGGTGATCATCGTGCGCGCGTGCTCGCCGATCCGGAACTCCGCCGGGCACACCAGGTTGCCGACGTTCTCCACCACCAGCACGTCGATGTCCTCGAGCGCTATCGAGGGAAGCGCCGAGCGGACCATGTTGGCGTCGAGGTGGCACTCCCCGCCGAACCCCGGGTCGGTGTTGAGCTGTGTGACCGGCACGTGGTAGGCCGCGAGCCGGTCGGCGTCCATAGAGCCCTGGACGTCGCCCTCGAGCACGCCGGGGCGCAGGCCCTCGAGCCCGCCCTCGAACGTGCGCTCGAGCAGCGTGGTCTTACCCGCCCCGGGAGCGCTCATCAGATTGAGCACCGTGACCGAGGCCCGCTCGAAGTCAGAGCGGTTGGCCTCGGCCAGCGTGTCGTTGGCGTCGAGGACCCCCTCGACGACCTTCACCTTGGTCCGGTGCATCCCGACCTACATCGCCCTGAGCTTGAGGTACCGCTTCATCTCGGGTGCCTGTGTGGCCCCCAGGGCCCCGATGACCCCCAGCACGATCAGCACTACTAGTCCCTTGCCCATGATCCCCTCTCCCTTCGTTCGACGTCGTCGTCCTTCTCCCCGGATGGCGCGCCGCCTTCGGCGGTCACGTCCTCCAGCAGATCCTCCACGAGCCGTACCGCCTCGTTCAGCGCCGCGCGCATCGGCTCGCTCAGCTCCATGAGCAGGTCATCCTCCTCCACCGACAGCTGGTTGGCCGGCTCGCACCCCACCACAAGCACGCGATCGGGCATCGATCCGAGCGTACGGGCCAAGCGCAGCACAGTAACGGGATCCATCGCGTGCGCGTCGAGCGAGGGCTCGGCGTCCTCGAGCTCGGCCTCGAGCACGTAGAGGGTTCCGGGCGCCTGGCCGCGCGGGAGGGCGTCGAGCAGCACCGCCACGTCGTAGTCGGCCAGCGCGTAGGCCAGGTCCATGCCGCGCACCCCGAAGTCGACCACGTCCACTCCGGCGGGCACCTTCTGCCGCGCCAGGCGCCCGGCCAGCTCGACGCCGAAGCCGTCGTCGCCCAGGAACACGTTGCCGATGCCGGCCACGAGCACGCGACGGGCGGGTGGGGCGTCGACCGCCGCGCCGGCCACCCCGGGCGCGGCGCCGGGCTCGTCGAGCGACTCGACCTCCCCTGGGGTGAAGAAGAACCGATGCCCAGGGATCCGGCGCTCGCCGAGGTCGCGTCCGGGGTCCTCGTCGAGGGTGACGGTCAGCGAGACGTTCTCCTCCATGTCCTGCTCGATCGACTCGACGATCGCGGGCTTGCCGTCGAGCACTATGTCGAAGACATCCCCACTGCGGCCCGGCCGCAGGATCACCCTGCTACCACGACGCACCTCGGCGCCGCCGGCGAGGACCACGAAGTCCGGGGGCGGGCGCTCGAGCTCCTCCCACACGCCAGGGCGCCCGGCGCCGATCGTGGGGAAGGGATCGTCGGCGGGGTCCGCACCGCCGAAGGGATCGCGCGCGCTCACTCCGCCCGCACCGCCTGGAACTCGCGTATCGCCCCGTGCAGCCCCATCATCTCGTCGTTGGACAGCGCCTCGGTGCGCTCGAGGATCTCCCGCGTCTTCGGGTCGGAGGCGCGCATCTCCTCCTTCTCCTCGTCGGTCAGCGAGAGGATGTTCAGCACGAGCATCTGGTCGATCTCGCCGCCGTCGAAGAGGTCGCCCGGGCTCTCGGGGGCGATCTGGGGATAGTCGGAGAGGATGATCGGCGAGGAGAGCAGGGTGTGGCGCTCTCCCTCCTCGCCCACCAGCACCGGCCAGGTGCCGACGTTCTCGCAGCGCTCGGCCTCGGCGCGCAGCTCCTCGGGGGGATCGGTGAGCGAGACGAGCTCCGCCGCGGCCGCCGCCTTCACGACGGTGTGCGTCGAGCAGAAGGTGCGCTCGAGAGCGTCCTCACGGCCCCCGCCCGGCCACGGCGTGGTGTTGGCGATCCGGGCGGTGAGCCGCCACAGCCGCGGCCCCAGGCGCTCGGCGTGGAGGTCGAGGGCGCCGGCGAGCTCGAGCCAGCTGCGCCGGACCGCCCCGGCGCGAGCGCCGTCGGCGGACATCAGATCCTCCTCCTCGGCGCCGGCGGGCACGTCGATCTCCACGCGCCGCAGCGAGTCGAGGGACGCAAGTGCCACGCGCCCGACCCCCACCTCGCGCTCGGTGGCCTCCTCCCAGGAGAGGTGGCGCTCGCCGTCCACGGTCAGCTCGTCCACCTCCTCGAGCCCTCCGGGCCCCTGGCGGGAGACCCGTCGGGCGACCACGTGCAGGAAGCGCACGCCGACCTCCACCGCGGCGTCGTCGCCACCCTCGACCAGCACCTGCGTCTGCATCGCACACGCGTCGTCGAGGTGCCCGGATCGGGTCCACCCCTCGGGGTGCACGCCGCCGAAGGTCCAGCGCTGGCGGTTCTTCATCGCGGAGCGGCGGTAGGGCCACAGGATGTAGCCCTCGTAGAGCACCGCATCGGCGATCTTCTGGAGGGCGTCCACTACTCCTCGCCCGCCTCTTGCAGCAGCGCCTTGACGGCGTGATCCCAGGTCGGGTGCATGTGGCGGGCCTTGTAGGCGGCGAGGCGGTCGAACTGCTCATGCTGGACTCGCAGCCACGCCGAGTTCGGGAAGTGGCGGTCCATCGTCTCCCGCCACACCGACACCGGCATGCGGAACTCGGCCTCGCGGTCCCACGGCATCGGGGCCACCTGAAGCCGTCCGTCATCGCCCGCGTAGAAGATCGTGCCGCTGAACAGCAGCTCGAGCGGCACCTCGCCGTCCGCGAGGGCGTCGATGTACTTCGTGCCGCTGGCCTCGAGGTCGTAGGTGCAGACCACCGGCAGGTCCAGATACGTGGCGTCGGTGAAGGCCGGCACCTGGACTACCACGTGCGTCCACAGGAAGCTCCGCAGGCTCCGCGACCACTGCTCGGTGGGGCCGAACAGGTCGGTGAGCCGCTCGCGCGCGTGCTCGTCGTAGGACCGCCGGGTGGCCGCGATGCGGATCTGGGTGGTCAGGCCGACGGAGTGCACCGGCCCTCCCCCGCGGCGCTCGATCCGTAGCCGGATGAAGAGCGTCGGCACCGCCGCGTGGCGGACGGACTCCGCGCCCTCGACCACGAACTCGAGCTGGGGCGGGGGAGAGCCGGCACGCGCCGGCGCGCCGTTCGTGACGGGCAACTGCACCCGGGCTACGCCGGCGAGAGGTTCGGCATGCTCGGGTCGATCGGCTCGGACGCCTTCGCGTTGACGCCCGTTGAGCGCACCGCCGTCGAGCGGCCGTCGGGCGTGTGCCCGGCCGACTTCGCGTATGCGCCAAGGTCGTTCCCGGCCTTGATCCCGGGGGTGTGTGCGGGTGCGTCCGGACTCGTGTCCGGAGTCCCCACCTTCATGTAGGACATACCGTCTCCTCTCATCCGCCGACCCTTGCGGGCACGCGCGGTTTGACCGTTCCGTCTCTGGTGGCCTCCCTCGACCGCTCCTCGAGCGTACCGAAGAAGCTTTCGATCGCCTTCCACACGTCCTGCCCGCCGGTGAGGCCACGCCAGCGGGTCCGGATCAGGCCGACGAGGTCATAGCAGTCCTCGATCGGCACCAGGTAGTGCTGGCGCTCGCCTCGCGCGCGGTTGACGAGGAGGGCTTCCACGTCGGGCGCCAGCTCCGCGAGGATCGGGTTCGCCGTCTCGAGCTGCTCCCAGGCGCGCAGCTCGAGCAGCGACTCGGTGGCGCCCGCGGGCCCGGGGTAGAACGCGAGCACCTGCTCGGCCTCGGAGTGGTGGAAGAAGAAGGCCATGTCCACCGGCACCCGCAGGTCATCCCAGATCACGTCGTCCAGTTCCAGGTCCCCTATCCGAAGGCGCCGGTCGGGCACGAGGCGGAAGCGGTCGGCGGGGGCGGCAGGACGGTCGAAGAGGATCTTGCAGGCCTGGCAGATGCACTTCATATCCCGTGAGGAGAGGTCGATCACGTGCCGGTGCTGCGCACCGATCTTCTCGGCGCACATTTCGCATGCCTCGAGCGCCGCCTGCTTCTCCTCGGCCTTCTCCTGCGCCAGCCGGCGCAGGCGCGAGGACGCGAGCGTGCCGTTGCGCGCCGCCACGCCGCTCAGGCCACCGGCGAGCCGACGGCGACCTTCACCATGCCGGCCTCGTCCTCCAGGAGGGGAACCGGCACGAGGTGGCCCTCCGCATCGAGCGACCGGCCGGCCCGGCGGGCGTCGTAGCGCTCGCCGCAGGCCGGACAGGAGAGGGCATCGCCGTCGAGCCCGGCGCCGTCGAGCGACGACATGCACGCCGGGCACGTGGGGCGGTAGGCGTAGAAGGTCTCGTCGAGGCGCAGGAACAGCACGGCCTCACCCCCCACCGGCTTGACGAGGGTGCCGCCGTTCGAGAGCTCGGGCAGCGCACCGGCGATCGCCCATGCGCCGTCGGCGCCGCCCGCGGGCCCGACGCCGGCCGAGCCGCCGCCCGCACCCGGGCCGTGGGAGCTCGCCAGGGTCGCGTCGCCGCCCCCGAGCCCCTTCGCCACCGTCAACTGGATCAGCCCGTCGGCCGCCTCCTCCTCCGGCTCGGCGTTCTCGGCCTCGACGCGCTCCACCTCGGGGGCCGCCTTGTGGACGGCCTCCTCGATCGCGAGCTTGAGGGTCATCGCCGAAGAGGGGCACCCGTCGCAGCTCCCCTCGAGCCGGACGCGCACCACCCCGTCCTCGACGGCCATGAGCACGACGTTGCCTCCGTGCGACTCGAGGTAGGGGCGCACTCCCTCGAGCGCCCCTACCACGCGTTCCTCCACCGGGATCGGGTGGAGGTCGTGCAGGAGCAGGAGGTGCTCGACCAGCTCGTCCTCGACCGCAGCCGTGGCGAGCCCCTCGGCCTCCGAGCTCGCCATGATGTCCACGATCCGTGCGAGCCCCTCCCCGTACATGTCGAGGAGGGCGGCCACCACCTCGCCCGCGGCCTCGCGGCCGGCCGGGTCGGGCAGGGCCTCGACGCTCTCAAGAAGCGCCTCGACCCTCCCGACCAGCTCGCGTGCTCCTTCGTCCTCCACGTCCTCAGCCGTTCTGCGCGCCGAACATCGGCGAGTGCGTCTGCTTGAGGGTCTTGCCGTTGCCCAGGTACATGTGCACGCCGCACGGCAGGCACGGGTCGAACGATCGCACCGCCCGCATGATGTCGATTCCTCGGAACGAGTCCGGGCCGTTCTCCTCGAAGATCGGCATGCCCATCACGGCGTCCTCGTAGGGACCGGGCGTGCCGTAGGAGTCGGTCGGGCTGCCGTTCCACGGGGTCGGCGGGTACGGGTGGTAGTTCGCGATCTTCCCGTCGCGGATCACCAGGTGGTGCGAGAGCACGCCACGCACCGCCTCGTGGAAGCCGCATCCGATCGCCTCGTCCGGGACCGTGAACTCCTCGAACACCTTGGTCCGTCCCGAGCGCACCTCCGCCATCGCCTTGTCGAGGAAGTGGAACGCCGCGGCCGCCGAGTAGGCGGTGAAGTACATCCGGGCCCGGTTGCGCTCGATCGCGTTCGACCACTTCGGGATCCTCCACTCGAGGCGCGCCTCGGGCGTGTTCGGCGTCGCCGGGAGGTTGATCTCCACGGAGTTGCCGGTGTTCGCCAGGACGTACCCGCCGGCGTTGGTGTGAGCCGCCAGCGCGGTGGCCCACAGGCGCGCGAGCGGGCCGCCTCCCGTGTCGAGGGCGAGGTTGTCGCCGGTGCGCTCGTCGTGCCAGCGCGGGCTCATCACCCACGAGTAGTTGCCGCCGTCGAGGTCCCGCTTCTGCGGCTTCGGCAGCGTGGTCTGGTTCCACGGGTGGCGCTTGTCCACCGGGTTGCCGAGCGGGTCGTGGGAGACGAAGGTCTCCTCGTTCTGCCAGTCGTCGTAGTAGGAGGACCCGAGCATGATCCGCAGCCCGAGGTTGATGTCCTTGAGGCTCGTGGTGACCAGCTGGTCGTCCACGATCACGCCGGGGGTCACGAACATCGCGTTGCCGGCGTCCTCGAGGTTCTTGTAATCGTAGGTGACCACGTCGGGGTCCTGGAGGGCGCCCCAGCACGCGAGCAGGACCCGCCGGCGCCCGACCTCCTCGTAACCCGGCAGCGCCTCGTACCAGAAGTCGAAGATGTCGTCGTTCAAGGCCACGGCCTTCTTGATGAAGTCGAGCATCCGCAGCAGCCGCGTCAGGTAGTCGGTGAACAGCGTCGGCGTGGCCACCGTGCCCACGCCGCCCGGGTAGAGCGTCGAGGGGTGGACGTGCCGTCCCTCCATGAGGCAGCACATCTCGCGCGAGATGCGGCTCATCACGAGCGACTCCTGGTACATCGCCCCCGTGAACGGGTTGAACGACCGCATGATGTCGGCGATCGTGCGGTACCCGTGCATGCTCCCGCGCGGTGCCTCGGTGGTCTCGGCCCGCTCGAGCACGCTCGGGTTCGTCTCCTTGACCATCTGCTCGCAGAAGTCCACGAACACCAGGTTGTCCTGGAAGATGGTGTGGTCGAAGATGTACTCCGCGCACTCTCCCAGGTTGATGATCCACTCGGCGAGCGCCGGTGGCTTCACCCCGTAGGCCATGTTCTGGGCGTAGATCGAGCACACGGCGTGGTTGTCGCCGCAGATGCCGCAGATGCGGCTGGTGATGAAGTGCGAGTCACGCGGGTCCTTGCCCTTCATGAACACGCTGTAGCCCCGGAAGATCGACGACGTGCTCTTGCACGAGACGACCTCCCGGTTGTCGAAGTCGATCTTGGTGTAGATCCCGAGGTTCCCGACGATGCGGGTGATCGGGTCCCACGACATGTCGACGATGTTGCCGGCCTGCGGCTCGACCCTCTCTCGTGTGGCCATGTTGTGTCTCCTCCTCTTATCGGTAGGTCGTTGCCGCTAGCCCCGCCAGCGGAGATCCATCCCCGTGGTGAGCTCTGACCGGTTGTGGCGCCACTTGGGCTCCTTGTTCAACGTCTGGTTGGTGATGCTGCGCGCCTTGCGGATCAGCTTCCCGTAGGCGCCGGTGGCCGCCGACGAGATGCTCCCGCCGGGAGGCGCGTCCATGAACGGCATGAACTTGTCGGGGAAGCCCGGCATCGTACACCCGATGCAGATGCCACCCACGTTCGGGCACCCGCCGATGCCGCCCATCCAGCCACGCTTGGGCACGTTGCAGTTCACCACGGGCCCCCAGCACCCGATCTTCACCAGGCACTTCGGCGAGTTGTAGTCCTTCGCGAAGTCGCCCTGCTCGTAGTAGCCCGCGCGGTCGCAGCCCTCGTGCACTGTCTTCGAGAAGATCCACTGCGGCCGCAGCTGCTCGTCCAGCGGGATGGTCGGAGCGAGCCCGGCGGCCTGGTAGAGCAGCCAGGTGAGCGTCTCCATGAAGTTGTCCGGCTGCACCGGGCACCCGGGCACGTTGACGATCGGGAGGCCGCCGGCGGAGCGAAAGTCCCAGCCGAGATAGTCGGCGAGGCCCATCGCGCCGGTCGGGTTGCCGGCCATCGCGTGGATCCCGCCGTAGGTGGCGCAGGTGCCGATCGCGACCACGCAATACGCCTTCGGCGCGAGCTGGTCGATCCACCAGTTGATGGTCAGCGGCTCGCCGGTGGAGAGGTCGTTGCCGAACGAGGTCCAGTAGCCCTCGCCGTTGATGTTCTCGTTGGGGATCGAGCCCTCGATCACCAGCACGAACGGCAAGTCGAGCGTGCCCTCCGCGGCCTGGCGGAAGGGCGTCATGAACTCCTCGCCGCCGAGCGTGGGCGAGAGCACCTTGTTGTGCAGGTGGACCTTGGGCAGCCCCGGGATCGCTCCCAGCAGCACCTCCTCGATCGACGGCTGCGAGGCCGCGGTGATGGAGACCGAGTCCCCGTCGCAGCTCAGGCCTTCCGAGATCCACAGGATGTGGACCTCCTCGACGCCGGCGGTGGCTTCAGCTGTCATGTCCCCGTCCCTCCTGTAGTGGCCAACTCAGTCTCCTCCTCGAGCTCCAGCGAGTCCACGAGCAGCTCCTCACCGCCCGTGACCTCCACGTCGAGGCCCCCGCAGCGCGCGCAGCGCAGCGGCAGGCCCTCCTGCTCGGACTCATCCCCGCAGGCCCGGCACCGGCCGGCGGCGGGCACCGTCTCGATCACGAGCTCGGCGCCCTCAACGGCGGTGCCGTCCGCCAGGAGCTCGAACGAGAACTCGAGCGACGCGGGCACGACCTGCCGCAGGTGCCCGACCCGAAGGTCGACCCGCGTGACCCGCCGGCCGGCGGCGTGCGCGCTCGCTATGCGCACCACCGACTCGGCTATCGAGAGCTCGTGCATCAGCAGATCCTCGGGAGCGGGTCGCCCACCAGCAGGTCCATGACCCGGCGCCCGCCGAAGGCGGTCTCCACCAGGACCATGCCCGGCGGCTCGGTACGCACCTCGCCGATCTCGGTCGCCTGCTCGCCGCCCGGCACCGCGCGCAGCGCGGCGAGCGCGTCCTCGGACGCCTCCGGCGCGACGAAGGCCACGAGCTTCCCCTCGTTGGCCACGTACATCGGGTCGATGCCGAGGATCTCGGCGGCTCCGGCCACGGCCGGGTGCACGGGCACGTCGCCCTCGCGCACGATCATGGCCACGCCGGAGGCGCGGGCCACCTCGTTGAGGACGGTGGCCACTCCGCCGCGGGTGGCGTCGCGCATCGCCCGCAGGCCCGGGCCGACGGCGGCGAGGAGCGCGTCGACGGCCGGCCACAGCGAGCGGGTGTCGGACTCGACCGGCGTGCCGCCGAGCTCGAACTCGCCGCGGGCCATCATGATCGCAGTGCCGTGGTCGCCCACCCGGCCGGAGACGAGCACACGGTCGCCGGGGCGCACCGAGGCCGGCGAGAGCTGCGCCCGCGGGTCGCGGTGGCCGAGCCCGGTGGTGCACACGTACATCGAGTCGGCGGCGCCGCGCTCGACGACCTTGGTGTCGCCGGCCACCACCTCGACGCCGGCTTCCTCGACCGCTCGGGCGATCGCGTCGACCTGGAATCGCAGCTCCTCGGCCTCGAGCCCCTCCTCGAGCACCAGCGAGAGGGTCAGCGCCATCGGTCGCGCGCCGGCGACCGCGAGGTCGTTCACCGTGCCGTTCACGGCCAGCTCGCCGATCGAGCCGCCGGGGAAGCGGATGGGCTTGACCACGAACGTGTCGGTGGTCATGGCGAGCTCGATGCCGTCCACCGACACCGCGCCGGCGTCGTCCATGGCCTCCAGCACGGCCGCGCCCGGGGCCGCGGAGCGTGGCGCCAGCGCGGGCACGAGCAGCCCCTCGATGAGGGACTGGGAGGCCTTGCCGCCGGCCCCGTGGGACATGGTGATCCGCTCGTCGCGGAACTTGGGCTTCTTCGCCCGGGCGGTCTCGATGATCCCGAGCACCCGTTCCTCGCGCTCGGAGACCGGGTCGGAGCCCCTCGGGAGCTTGTTCGCGGACGGGGTGCTCGGAGCTGTCACGCTCACACCACCTCTCGCTCGCGTGCGAAGCGGCCGTAGTTGTAGTAGGCGGCGCAGGCGCCCTCGGAGGAGACCATGCAGGTGCCGATCGGGCGCTCCGGGGTGCACGCGGTGCCGAACACCTTGCACTCGAAGGGCTTGATCACGCCCTTCAGCACCTCGCCGCACTGGCAGGCCTTCGGGTCGGCCACGCGCACGCCGGGAACGTCGAAGCGAAGCTCGGCATCGAGATCCGCGTAGGCCTCGGAGAGCTTGAGCCCACTCTGGGAGATGAACCCGAGGCCGCGCCACTCGAAGTGGGGGCGCAGCTCGAAGACCTCCGACAGGATCTCGAGCGCGCGCAGGTTGCCCTCGTAGGGCACCACGCGGGTGTACTGGTTCTCCACCTCGCAGCGTCCCTCCTCGATCTGGCGGAGGACCATGTGGATCGCCTGGAGCACGTCGAGCGGCTCGAAGCCCGCGACGGCCACCGGCTTCCCGTAGTCGGCCGGGATGAACTCGAACGGGCGCGCGCCCACCACCGTGGACACGTGACCGGGCCCGATGAACCCGTCGAGGCGGAGGTCGGGCGAGTCGAGCAGCGCGCGCAGGGGCGGAACGATCGTCACGTGGCTGCACATGACCGAGAAGTTGCGGATGCCCTCGATCTTCGCGCGCTTCAGGGTCAGCGCGGTGGAGGGAGCCGTGGTCTCGAAGCCGATCGCGTAGAAGACCACCTCGCGGTCGGGGTTCTGGCGCGCGATCCGCAGCGCGTCGAGCGGCGAGTAGACCATGCGGATGTCGGCGCCCGCGGCCTTGGCGTCGAGGAACGAGCCGTCGGAGCCGGGGATGCGCATCATGTCCCCGAAGCAGGTGAGGATCACCCCGGGCTGGCGGGCGACCGCGATGCCGTCGTCGACGCGGCCCATGGGGATGACGCACACCGGGCACCCGGGCCCGTGCACCAGCTCGACGTTCGCGGGCAGCAGGTCGTCGATCCCGAACTTGTAGATGGAGTGCGTGTGCCCGCCGCACACCTCCATGATCTTGTAGTGGCGGCCCGGCTCGACCGAGGTGAGGATCTCTCCGGCCAGCGCGCGCCCGAGCTCGGCGTCGCGGAACTCGTCGACGTACTTCATGCGAGCACCGCCTCTCGCGCGTCAAGGCGGGTCAGCGCCACGCCGGCGTGGACGAGCACGACGTCGCCGGCGGCGACGGGGTCGACCAGGCCTACGTCCACCTCACCCGGAAGCCCATCCTCCCCCGCGCACCACGCGAGCGCGGTCGCCTCGTCGGCGGACAGCACCCGCATCGGATGCGCCTCGTCACTGCAGGTGATGCATCCCTCTTCGACGCGGCAGGCAGTCGTCTGAGCGCTCTCGGCGTTCACTCGATCACGCTCGCCCTGAGCTCCTCGAGCTCGGCCTCGTAGTCGTCGCCCATGCGCTCGAGCGCCTTGCGGGTCTCGAGCGCCTCCTCCTCGTCCACCTTGGACATCGCGAACCCGACGTGGATGAGCACCCAGTCGCCGGGCACCACTCCTTCGCCGTGGGCGTCGAGGAGGGCGATGTTGACGTTGCGCTCGACACCGGCGACATCCACCCGGGCGAGCCGGTTGACGTCGTCGACCATCTCCATCACCTGACCGGGAATCGCCAAGCACATTGCCGTCTCACCTCCCTTTCGTCCGTGACCGGGCCACCTCGGTGCGAGGCCCCCCGTTTACGACCAAGTGTGAGCTATACCACAAGTTGCGGGACAAGAGGGCATGTCCCGGCGCCAAGTCCTCACGCCGTCTGAGGTCCCCCAAGGGGCTCCCGAGGTCCCCGCCTCCGCGCCTGAAGCGCCCCCGCGACCCCGAGCAGGAGCGCGGCCGCGCCCGAGGCGAGATGCAAGAAGTTGTCGGGTGAGTACGGAGTCTCGATCGCGAGGACCGGCAGCTTGTTGAAGAAGCCGAGCACGGCGGCCAGCAGGTACACGAGCCCTCCGCCGATGAGCGCTCCCTCGGCGATCGCGGAGTGGCTCGACAGCGACACCAGGAGCAGGCCGCCGCCGACACCCAGGTGCACGACGTTGTGGAACGGGTTGATGGCGAAGATCCCGAAGAGCGCCTCGCCCTGGTTCTCGGTGATCCCGGTGAACCCCGTCACCGCGAAGCCGATCAGCCCGATGAGCACGTAGACCACCCCCACCGCTCCGGCGGCGAGCCTCGCGATGCTCGGCTGGTTCGGTCCCTTCACGGCCTTCGCGGGCTTCGTGCCGGCGGACTCGCCGCTCCAATCCCTCGTCGGCTCGTCGGCCCGACCTCCGGCTGTGCTCGTCATATCGCCCCCCGATCTCCCCGTTTGTGGGACCGGCGTTTCAGTTGCCGGTTGCACCACTCGTCACGAACTGCAAGCATACCGGCCGATGGGGGGAGAGAGGCGCAGCGGGCGTTCCGTGCGACCTGGTCGACTCCTCCCACGGGGAGGAGTCACGTGACAAGGTTGAGCATCACGAGCGTGATCACGCTGGTCGTGGTCGTCGTGCTGGCGGGTATCGCCGCCGCGCTACTGGCGCGCACGGTCACCGCCGCCCAGAGCATCAGCGGCAAGGCGGAGCGGATCGCCACCAGCGGTCGCGGCATCAACGTCTCTACGGACTCGGTGGTCCAGCTCAGCCGCACGAACAAGACCGCGCTGTCGATCCTCGACTCGGCCCGGCCGCTCGAGACGCAGCTCACCGGGGTCATCGACACGGCGGGTGGGATCGACCAGGCCGCGCGGTCGATCAACTCGGTGGCCGGGGACATCAACGCGTCGGCAGGCGCGATCAACGGCTCCGCCGTGAGCATCAACGACTCGGCCGGGCGGATCGACGGCGCGGCCGCGCGGATCGACGTGACGGCGGGGGACATCGACGCGACCGCCGTTGACATCAACCGCGCCGCTACGAACATCAACGGGGTGGCCGGCCGGATCCTGTCGGAGGCGCGCCCGATCAACGCCACCGCCGGAGACATCAACACCACCGCGGCGCGCATCAACCGAACCGCTGGGACCATCAACACCGTGGCCACACGGATCAACAACTCGGCCGGCGCGATCGCGCTCCCCGCGACCGGGATCCTCGATGTCGCGCTGCTGATCGACCGCGACGCGAACGCGATCAACGACAACCTCGACATCACGATCTCGATCGCCAACGACATCCAGAACGACACCAGGGACATAATCGAACAGGCACTGGACGCGGTCGACACCTCAGCGTGCATCGACCGGAACGTCGGTGGCGAGGAGAGCATGCGGGACCCAGACGAGTGTGAGGGGCGTGAGTGATGGAGCCGCGAGCGGAGAGCATCGACCGGTGGGTGACCATATGGATCACGCTCGGAGTCCTGATCGTGATCGTGGTCGTCGGCTTCCTGATCGGCATCTCGAGCGCGCTCGAGAAGATCGACGGTGGCCTGGCGGAGGCCGATTCGGCGGTGGCCTCCGCCCGCGGTGACGTCGAGCCGCTGCCTACCCACATCGAGCGGATCAACGCGTCCCTGGGCCGGGTGGACACCGCCCTGAAGCCGATCTCCGAGCAGGCGGGCCAGATCGACGGGGCGCTCGGCACGATCAGGGGCTCGCTCGTGGAGGTCGACGGCTCGCTGCGGCAGACCTCGGGCTCGCTGGCCGACACCTCGGGCTCCCTCGACAACACCTCGGGCCTCCTGCGCAGCACGACCGGGTCGCTCGGGAGCGTCTCGAGCTCGCTCGTGAGCGCCTCCGGCACCCTCCGGAACACCGCGGGCTCGCTGGACAGCACGACGGGGCTTCTGGTGAGCACGGCGAACAGCCTTGGCAGCACCGATCGCGGGCTGCGCACGGTCAGGAGGTCGCTCCGCCTGGCCTCGCCCAAGCTGGTGAACGTCGGCGGATCGCTGACCACCACCTCGGGCCGCCTCGTGACCACCCAGGACCTGCTCCTCCGCATCGAGGAGGTGCTCAACGTGGCCCAGGCGAGCAGCAGCAACGGCACGGAGCAGATTCCGGTCAACGTGTCGCTGGCGAACGGTGAGCTGCGGCCGGTCGAGAGGGACACCACCCAGATCAACGACGACCTCAACGACGTGAACCAGCACCTGACGAGCATCTGCGAGGCCACCCTCGCCCTGCGCGGGCTGCCGCTTGCCTCGGTGCTGCAGGGCGGGATGTTGAGTGCGGCCGAGATCGCGGCCGCGGTCCTCGCAAACAATGAGGCGCGAGAGGCCAACAATGACAACGAGTGCTAGCGCTCGGGGCGGTCTAGCCAGGTGAGCGTCCTCCTCGGCAGAACGGGTCTGGGCGGCTTGATCATCGTGATCATCGCCGTGTGGGCGGGGGCCGCGGTGTTCATGCTGTCCGGCACGCTGCGCGCGGCGGACCGCATCGACGATCGGGTGGGGTCGATCAGGACCGACGTGGTGGCCGCGGACGAGAACCTCGACAACGTCAAGCTCGCGGCCAGGACCAGCCGGATCGCGGCGAAGATCGACG